>Ga0265338_10001129_pt1 | contig 44219 bp, 33 predicted proteins | sample 42126metaG_FD_193579 | JGI IMG/M metagenome (GOLD analysis project Ga0265338, IMG submission 193579) | Rhizosphere microbial communities from Carex aquatilis grown in University of Washington, Seatle, WA, United States - 4-21-26 metaG | ecosystem: Host-associated > Plants > Roots > Rhizosphere... | reverse complement strand
CGATTCGTAGTTTGTGGTAATCAATTCGGAAAAATTAAGCAAGGCATTTACCGGATTACGTAAATCGTGGGCAATAATTGAGAAGAATTTATCTTTTGTCTTATGGAGTTCAACTAATTCGGTATTGGAAGTCTCAAGCGAATTCTTCTTTTCTATTAATTCGTCTTGTTGTTTAACAATCTTTTCAGTTTGACGTTGTGCTTCTATATTGAGTTCTTCAAGATGCTCAAGATGTAATCGTATTTCTTCGTTACTCTCTAAGAGGAGAGCATTCGATTCGCTGAGATCGCTAGTACGTTCTTTTACCGCTTTCTCAAGTTCTTTGTTCTTAGTAATAATGGCTCTGGTACGAATAATAAAATACAAACGAAAGCAAAGTAACACAAGAACGATGAGGATGATTTTAAAGCTTATTGTTTTCCACCATGGTGGAATTATCTCTATTTGGAGTGTCCGAGGCTGCGACCATTTTTTTTGATCGATCGATGCACAAACCTTAAAGGTATAGCTTCCTGGATCGAGATTGGTGTAGCTTGCTTTGGTATCGTCATCAACATATACCCAGTCTTTGTCAAATCCTTCGAGTTTGTAGCGATATGCTATTTTATTGGTGCTACGTAAATCAGTCACCGAATATTCTAATGTAAACATCGAAAGATTATAAGGAATTTTTAATCTCGATGTCTCGGTGATGTTCGAGTCTAAAACGCCCATTGACGGAAGTTGTCGTTTATAGAAAATAGAAAAGGAAATAATCTCTACTGCCGGTTGATTGTTTGTTTGCCGTAGTTTTGTGTTATCGAATGCTATAAATCCGTTGATGCCTCCAAAATAGATAATACCATTATCGGAAATATATGACGATCGTTCGGTAAACGCATTTGCATGCATATCATAACTATTATTATAAATTTCAAAATAGCCTGTTTTTGGATTAAAATCTACTATTCCATTCGAAGAACTTAACCAAAGATGCCCATTTTTCGATTCAACCATACTTTGAATAGAAGAAGGTAAATGATATTTATTGCTACACGATATAAAACAGTGTTTCTTATTGTCAAATTCTGCCATTCCCTGTGATGTGAGTGCAAAAAAACGATTTGATTTCGTTTGCAAAATTTTAAATACTGCAACAAAAGGAGAATTGCCATTATATAAAGTAGGTAAGCTATAATGATAAACATTTTTCATTTTCGAAATGCGATCTAATCCTTGATAACTGCATACCCATATATCTCCATTATTGTCTTCATAATAAGAAATGACTTGCTTGGGAATAAATACCGAGGCATTATAAGAGCCATTATGCGAATTGGTGAACAATGATTTTGTTGTCTTATCGTAAATCATGACACCCGATTTCAAGGAAGCTATCCAAAGCCTGCCTTTCGAGTCAAACAGCAGTCCTTTGGTCGATTCAGAAGCTATATCATTGTGTAGATCAAGAATGCTGTTGCCATCTACTTTACAATGCATTACTCCACCATTCCATGTTGAGACCCAAAAACTACCGTCGTTGTCGGTTGTAATATCGGTAACCGCATTATCGGGCAATCCGTTGTTTGTTGTAAAATAGCTAAAGGTTCGTGCTTTGATATCCATAAGGTTTAATCCTCCACCATCGGTACCAACTAAGATTTTATCTTTTGCTTGTGCAAATGACGATACTGTATTATTAGAAAGGAAAAGTCCATTCTTTGTTCCTGAAATATATTGCGATATCAACGACGTACCATAATCGAAACGTAATACTCCTCCTCGATGCGTCGATATCCACAGATTTTTATTCTTGTCCTGTAAAATACAACTGATGGTATTTGAGCTTAATCCGGTTTGATTTGTCTTATCTGTTTTATATTGGGTAAAATGATTTGCTTTCGTATCGTAGAGAAGTAATCCTATATTTACACCGGCAATCCAAAAATTATTATCATTATCATGATAGATACTGAATATTTCATCATGTATCTTTTTATCGTCTATAATAATAGGTATATTCTCAAAACAATCCTTGTCTTTATTAAAACGGAAAAGACCTCCATAATTACTACAAGCCCAGAGTATCCCTTTTTTATCGACACTAAAATTGAAAACAATGATTTCCGATGTTTTTACATTTGAAGGTAAGGTCAAGGTATATTTTTTTATGATTGTTCCTTTATAAATATCTAATAATACCACAGCATTTCCCTCGGTTGCAACAAAAATATGATTCGAATCTACCCTGTAGAAATCACGTATGGGAATTTTTGATAGTATCGTTTTAAGTTGTTTGGTCTGTTCATTATACAAGAATAATCCTTGATAGTTGGCAATATAATACTGTGACGGTCTTATTTCAAGTATTTTAAAGATTTGAGTCTTTTTAAAAGTACCGGTGAGCATTATTCGAGTAAAGGTATCTTTATTGCGGTTGTAAATTGCCAGATTACCGTTTTCGGTTCCTATCCATAAACGTTTTTTGCTGTCTTCATACAAACAATGTATTTCGTCATCGGGTAAAGATGTTACTTCGTTTGTTTTATTGTAAACTCTAACAGTATTACCTATTACACAACATAATCCTTTACGACCACCAACCCAAATAAAACCTTTATAATCCTGTAATAAACATTCGGCAACGCCACCAACAAAACTTTCGGGTAAGTCGGTTCTTTGAAATGCAATTACCGACGATTGAGCATAGCTAAAGCAATACGAAACAACGATACAGGAACAGATGAAAGTCCGTTTTATATGATGAAGTCTTTTAAACATTTTCAAAATAGCATTGCAAATACTTCTACCATTATTGCTAAAATACTGCTTTTGGAAAATAGTACGATATATATGAAATATAGTTCGATTCCTTTTTTCATTGCTGATATACTTTTGTTAAAGCTTTTACAGCTACTATATATTCTATAGAATACCCGTTTACAAATATACTAAAAACACAAAAGGATTAACACTATTATGAAAAGGACTATTCTCATTATTGGCATTTTTTTATTAGTAAGCAGAATGCTAGCTCAAACACCTCCTGCAAATTCGCCTGTGGCAATACATGGATCTCTAAAAACAGTAGGCAATAGAGTACTCGATCAAAATAATACGGTAACCAGTCTTGCTGGTATGAGTTTTTTCTGGAGTCAATGGTCGGGACAGTTTTATAATTCGGCTTGTGTTGATTGGTTGGTGAGTAATTGGGATTGTCAAATTGTACGTGCAGCGATGGGAGTAGAATCGGGAGGTTATCTCGATTATCCCGATGTAGAGAAACAAAAAGTATTTACTATTGTTGATGCTGCAATAAAAAACGGAATTTATGTATTAATAGATTGGCATGAAGAAAATGCAGTGAATCATCAATCGCAAGCAATTGCTTTCTTTCAGGAAATGGCTACGAAATATGGATCATATCCGAATGTCATTTACGAAATATATAACGAACCGCTTGGTACTTATGATTGGAGTTCGCAAATAAAACCTTACTCACAGGCTGTTGTTAATGCAATACGAGCTATAGATCCCGATAATCTTATTATTATAGGTAATCGTAATTGGGATCAACATCCCGTTGAATGTGCTAACGATAGAGTTATTGGAACAAATCTAGCCTACACCTTACATTTCTATGTTGGAACCCATTTTCAAAGTTTAAGAGATGAAGCAAGTGCTGCAATGGCTCTGGGCATTCCTCTTTTTGTTACCGAATGGGGTTTGTGGGGTAGCGATGCTGAACTCGATACTTGGGTTTCTTTTATGCGTGATAATAAATTAAGTTGGTGTAACTGGGATGTTAATACTAAAGTAGAGGATCCCTCTGCTTTACAATCTTGGGCCAGTAGTACCGGTAATTGGGCTGATGGCGATTTAACATCTATTGGTTATCGCGTTCGCGATTATATTCGAGGTTGGGCTCCAAAACCTTGCACAACGGTTCGTAGCGCATATAAAACAATGACAATTCCCGGAACGATTGAAGCAGAGAATTATGATATTGCCTGTCCCGGTATTGCATATTATGATACTGATGCTGCAAATCAAGGAGGGGCTTATAGAACTGATGCTGTTGATGTAGAAACATGCTCAGATACTACCGGAGGTTATGATGTTGGTTATATTGCCGACGGTGAATGGCTAGAATATACAATATCCTCAGTACAGACAGGGAAATATGCTCTTTCTTTTCGTGTCGCTAGTAATAATGCTGTAGTTACAAAATCGATTGATGTGTATCTCGACAGTGTTAAGATTACGTCTGTTCCAGTAGCTAACACGGGAGGTTGGCAAACATGGCAAACCGTTACGGTTAATGATATTGTAATTACTGGTGGTTCAAATAAAATCCTTCGACTCCAGTTTAATGGTGGATTATTTAATCTTAATAATGCCATCTTTAAACAAACACTTTCTACCCAAAGTATTGCATTACAGCAAGGGTGGAATCTATTTTCTACTTCAATAGTGTCTGCCGATAGTTCTATTGCAACAGTATTTAACGGTCTTGATGTGCAGGAAATAAAATCGGCCGATGCTTTTTGGAGGAAAGATCAAATAGCTGTTTTTAATACCTTAACAAGTATTTCAGCAGGAAAAGGTTATTTGGTTAATATGAATACTTCTGGCGTTTTAACTCTAGTTGGTTCTTTAACTCTGACAGGGTTTCAAACTCTGCCGAAATTAAAAACCGGATGGAATCTTATCGCATCCCCAGGCACTTCCACTCCAATAAATAAAACCGATTATCAAAGTGCTGTCTTAATAAAAGACTTTGATGGTTATTGGGTACCTGATGGTAGTGGAAGCCTGTTGAACTGGGATATCAATAAAGCTTATTTCTTAAAAAGTAATTAATGTATAACGATTTACTATGGAACTTATAAAGTCAAGGAAGCATGCTTCGGTAAAACGAACATATATAATTGTTGAAAGCAATTCGACAAAGGGAAATACTAAAATTGAAGTCGTTTCGGAATATGCTCTTTTCAAAACCATAAAGACGATGTTGAAACAGTGCAATGAGAAGACTGATATTTCTATCACAGCAACCACTGTTTTGGAGAATATAGAACTATCGTTTTCTAAAAGAAAAAAGAAGATGGAAAAACGATCGTATCATCAACCCAGTTGTTGGAAACATTCAGAACTTACCATGAATAGCAGCGATGAGATATTCCTATTGAAACTACAGGAGCTTATAAAATCGAATATTAATAACAGTAATCTTTCGGTCGAATTCTTATCCGAAACATTAGGCGTAAGCCGTGTTCAGATGTATAGAAAATGTATGACCATGTTGAATATCTCTCCTATAAATTATATTAAAAAACTACGAATAGAATATGCTGCGGCATTGCTGCAACAGAACAAATTCCGCATTTCAGAGATAGCATATAATTCGGGATTTTCCGATCCACATTATTTCAGTCTTTGTTTTACCAAAGAGTTAGGTAGCACTCCTTCGCAATGGTTAAAGAATATACAATTTCAACAATTATAAATGTTCGAAAACCTTCTTGAGGCGATTTGTTTATCCGATCAGATTTGCCTCCTGAAGGTACCATTTGAAATATTTCGATTATATAATGTTTAAAATAATTTAAAGATATGAAAATGAGAAATCAATACTCCATAAAGCGATTCGTTCTATTGATAGCACTTGTTAATGCAATCATTGTAAGTACTTCGCAATTTTCTAATGGTCAAACGTTACCCTATACCTTTAAAAATAATACCAGCTTTGCCGATGATGAAATATATATTGCAATGGTGGGAATAATTAATGGTGGTAATGTATGGATCAATTGTAAAACGAGTTCCGTAAATCAAATGAGTTTATCGGATAATACTGTTCAAGGTCCGATATATAGTGGTAATAAAGGTCCGGGCGGAAATGCCTTGTATGCCAATTGTTTTACCAAATTGAGCGATATCCCCAATAAAACCATTGCAATACCACAGATAGCGGGATGTAGAATCTTGATTTCCTTCAAATCACAATTATATCTTTACTTCTTTGGTTTCTCGGGTGGCTATGCTGCTCCCGATCTTGCCAATACAACCGATCCAAGTAAAGGAATCAGGTACGAAATGATAGAATTAACTTGGGGTACGAATGGCTTATGGTCAAATACTACGCGTGTAGATTCATATCAATATCCAATGGGACTTGAAGTATGGGGTAACAGTAATTATTATATGAAGGTAGGTGAATTAAAAAACAATGCAGATATTATTGCCGAATGGAAGGCAAATGTCCCTGCCGAATTTCAAGGATGTCTTGGCAGTGACAGTGTTATTAAATTTCCAACAAAGACTGCTGCTTTTCTCAGTGGTGGAGCAAATGTGAATTATTTAGTACCCTATATCAATTCAATTTGGACAAAATACAGTACTGTCGATTTAGTTTTTGGTGCCGGTACCGAGGGTGTCTGGAGAGGTAGAGTTAATGGTAATCAATTTAATTTTACACGCCCTGCCGATGGTGCAACTGCAGTAATAACCCGCCAACCTACCAATCAAGAAGCAATGGAAGGCAGTGGTGTGATGGCTACGGGTACAACCTTAGATAAAGTTATTCAAGCACAAGTTTGTGCTGCTATTACTCGACATGCAATCGATCTTACCGTAGCAGGTGGCGTACAGCAAGATTGGTCGGACGATAGTAAATATTATCAAACACCCCTATATAATTGGTATTGTAAATTCTGGCATCAACCGGATATAACATATAATAAATTAAGTTATACTTTCTGCTACGACGATGTGTATAATAAATCGTCAACCATAAATTGTCCTTCACCAACAAAGGCTCTTATAACAATTGGAGGTTTTGCAAATACTATTCCTCAACCACCTCCTGTTGAGGAACCTTATAATGCTTCTCGATTAGTTATTCCTGGAGTTATTGAGGCTGAAGAATATGATAAAGGAGGCGAAGGGTTAGGATATCACGATAGTAATACCGGAAATACAGGAGGTAAATTTAGACAAGATGATGTTGATATTGAAACTTCTTCCGATTTAGGTGGAGGCTACGATGTTGGATGGATAAATACAGGCGAATGGCTTAACTATTCTGTTACTGTTAAAGAAACAGGCAGTTATTCATTTATTTTTCGAACTGCAAGTCTTAATGGAGGTGGAGCTGTGCATATAGCAATGGATGGCACAACGATTGGTTCTACAACAATTGCATCAACAGGAGGGTGGCAAGTATGGGCAAATGCGGTTTTAAAGAATATTGCCTTAACTGCAGGTGATCATATTCTTACTCTATATATCGATGCTGGTGGTTTTAATTGTAATTCCATAGCAGTGGTAAAAGAAATGCCATCATCAACCAACAGTGGCTATCTTCATGCTTCGGGTAAAAATATCATTAATAATAATGGTAATTATATTATTCGAGCAGTGAATTTGGGTAACTGGATGATTCAAGAACCATATATGATGCAAATGACCGGTTTTGCTGGAACACAACACGAAATAAAAACCTTTATTGAAGGACTCATAGGCATAGATAAAACACAGCAATTTTACAATGCTTGGTTAAGTAATTCGGTACAAAAATCAGATATCGATTCGCTTGCGGCATGGGGTTTCAATACCATACGTCTGCCCATGCATTATAATTTATTTACGCTGCCTATTGAACAAGAACCCGATACAGCAAAACAAACATGGCTGGAAAAAGGCTTTGCATTAACCGATAGTGTTATTGCATGGTGTACTGCTCATTCTATGTATGTGATTCTCGATTTACATGCTACACCGGGAGGACAAGGACGAAATGCCAGCATCAGCGATTACGATACAACAAAGCCATCGCTTTGGCAGAGTCAACAAAACAAAAATAAAACCATTGCATTATGGAAAATGTTGGCTGCACGTTATGCCCATAATCCATGGGTTGGTGGTTTTGATCTCATAAACGAAACAAACTGGTCATTTAGCTCAAACAATACCGGATGGGACGAAACACTAAATATCCCTTTGAAGAATCTCATGGTTGATCTTAGCTCTGCTATACGTCAAGTCGACAATAATCATATCCTTTACATTGAAGGAAACAGCTTTGCAAATAATTACAGTGGATTATCGCCTGTTTGGGATAATAATATGGCCTATAGTTTTCATAAGTATTGGAATAGTAATGATGAGTCATCGCTCAATTTTATTTTCTATATGCGCGATACCTATAATGTACCTATTTGGTTGGGAGAAACTGGCGAAAACTCTAATTTTTGGTTTACCAAATGTCGTGAATTGGCAGAGAGTAATAATATAGGATGGTCGTTTTGGCCACTCAAGAAATTAGGTTCTATAAATAGTCCCTTTTCGGTAAAGGTTAGTGCCGGATATCAAAGTATTCTTGATTATGGAAATGGTAAGGGACAAAAGCCCAATAGCGATTTGGCCTTTGCTGCTTTGATGGATCTTACCGAGAAAGTTAAGACACAAAATCTTGGTTATAATAAAGATGTAACCGATGCATTGTTTCGTCAGTTTGGCAATACACAAACAAAACCATACGCAAATCTAACGGTGCCGGGCACCATCAATGCCATTGATTATGATATGGGCTTGCAAGGCTATTCGTATAACGATAACGACTTTCAAGATACAAACGGAGGCTCATGGAATGATGGTTGGGCAGGAAGAAATGATGGAGTAGATTTACAATGGTCCACAACAGAACAAGCCTATACAATGGGATGGACAAATCCTGGAGAATGGGTTTCATATACCTGTAATACCATCCAAGCGGGACAGTATCAATTTAGAATACGCTATGCATCGATTTCGACAGACACGGTAGATTTAACTCTCGATGGCAAAACCATTTGTACCTTTATTGTACCACCAACAGGAGGTTGGGATACCTGGCAAAACGCTGCTTATTCAGCTACGGTTGCAGTAGCAGCAGGTTCACATTTGTTGAAAATAGTTTTTAGAAATGGTAATATAAATATTCGTTCAATACAATCAGTTCCGGGAATAACAACACAAACAATAAGCCTACAAAAAGGATGGAATCTGATATCAACAAACGTAACTCCCACCGACAGTAGTATTGCAAGCATCTTTGCAGGTCTTGATGTTGAGGAAATCAAGACAATGGATGCCTTTTGGCGAAAAGGTCAAAACAGTTATTTCAATAGCCTCAAAACAATAACAACAGCACAAGGCTACCTTATATATATGAATTCAGCAACAACGCTTTCAATCATCGGCACCCCCATCGTAATTCGCAATTCGCAATTTATAATTGATTCTTCTTGGCAGCTCATCGGTTGCCCCTATCAATCAAGTACTCCTTTATCAAGCTTATTTGATGCATCAACAGTTTCGATAATAAAAAACTTCGATGGCTTTTGGATGCCTACAGGAACAATCAATAGTATTCAAAATTTAGATAGCGGTAAGGCATATTTTATTCGCAAATAATAACATTCATTTAGTAACGACATGTATAGTAAACAAACATTTTCTTGTAAATCTATTATTAGTAGTATTGTATTTTTAGTAATGGTTTCTGTGTCACAAGCTCAAACACCTGTAGCTGTGCACGGACAGTTATCGATAAACGGAAATCGAATACATGATAAAAATGGTAATAATTATCAATTGCGTGGAATGTCTATGTATTGGAGTAACTGGGAGGGTAAATTTTGGAATTACGAAACATTAAAATGGCTACGCGACGATTGGCATTGTAATGTGATAAGGGCAGCAATGGGAGTATCGCCCGACGATAACAGTGGATATCTTGGACATCCCGATATAGAATTGCATAAGATGGAAACCGTTATTGAAGCAGCTATCGATTTGGGCATCTATGTTATTGTCGATTGGCACAGTCATCATGCAGAAAATGAATTGACACAGTCCAAAGCTTTCTTTGCTTTGATAGCTCAGAAATATGGGAGTTATCCGAATATTCTTTATGAAACCTATAATGAACCAATGATAACTGATTGGGGTACAATAAAAGCATATCACCAAGCAGTTGTTTCAGAGATTCGTAATTATGATAGTAAAAACATAATTGTATTAGGAACACCGTTCTATTCTCAAAATATTGATGTTGCAACGAATGCTCCTCTTTCGGGTGCTAATCTTGCTTATTCATTACATTATTATGCGGCGAGTCATACTTTTTGGAATTTGATTGGCTCAACCTGTAATAAAGGCTATTATCCCTTCGTAACAGAATTTGGTACCTGCGATGCCTCAGGAGCAGGAAGTGTCGATTATAATAATTCAAATACATGGTGGTCAGTATTGGATCAATATGGATCGAGCTGGTGTAATTGGGCAGTATCTGATGAAAAAGAAGCAGCATCAATTGTAAATCCTGGCTCATCAACTTCTGGAGGATGGGCAACCAGTAATTTAACCGCATCGGGTAGTTTTGTGCGCGATAAATTGCGAAGCTATAGTCAAGATCCTATTCCTAATAATATTGCTCCTTATATTACTTCGAGTCCCAAAACACAATCGGTACCTTTTCAATCTTCTGCTACATTCTCTGTTGAGGTTGCAGGAACGGGTTCGTTTACCTATCAATGGTTTTATAATGGAAATGCAATAAATAATACAAATGCATCATCATACAGTATTGCCTCGGTTACACCACAGGATACCGGAACATATTATTGTACCATTGCAAATGCCTTTGGAACAACAACAAGTAAAATAGTTCGGCTTGATGTTCGTTATCGTTCTCCTTATTATAGTACATCGCAAATGATACCCGGTGTCATACAATTTGAAGATTATGATAAAGGCGATCAGAATATTGGATATTATGACGATAGTTACGGTAATTCGGGTGGAGCATATAGAAATGATGATGTAGATATTGAAGCAATACCCAATACAACAAATCAGTATTCAATTGGATTTATCGATCAAGGCGAATGGTTATCGTATTCGGTAAATGTTGGTTGGGATGGTCAATATACTGCTGATGTTTATTATGCCTCATTACTTGGTGGTGGTGCTTATACAATGGAATTGGATGGAAAAGAAATCGTACCACAAACAACATTGGCATCGACCGGCGATTGGTATACCTTTAATAAGAATACTGCAACAATTCAGTTAACTAAAGGCGAACATATCATAACCTTTAAAGTAGCAGTCGATGGATTCAATCTCGATTATGTGGAGTTTAAGTCTACAACTCCTCCCAATATCGCTCCTATAATCAGTCTGCAGCCTAAAAATGCAAGTGCCCGAGTTGGACATTCGGCATCTCTAGTAATTTCTGCAATAGGAGCTTCTCCATTAACCTATCAATGGTATAGAAATGATACAGCCCTTATTGGAGCAACAGCATCGGTATATCAAATAACGGCTGCCGTTGCCAGCGATTCGGGTAGTTATTATTGTGTTGTTACAAATAGTTTAGGAAGTGCAACCAGCAATATGGATACTTTTACGGTTATTAAAACAGCTGCCTATCTTGGTATACCGGCTGTAATACCCGGCCGTATATTTTGTAAAAACTTTGATGAAGGAGGAGAGGGATTTGGCTATAGTGACGATACTCCTGGAAATTTAGGAGTAACCAACGGAGGACAATCTAATTATTACCGCGATGGCGATGTTGATACCGAAGCAAGTACAGATGGAGGAAGTGGTTTTTCTATTGGATATATAGATGCCGGTGAGTGGATGGAATATTCGGTTAGCGTTAGCTATACAGGAAATTATATGCTTGGATTTCGAGTTGCATCGGCTTCTACAGCCGGAACAGCAGCATTAGGAATCACCGTAGATGGTATGACTTTGATAAATACTTTACTGGTTCCTAATACTGGAGGTTGGACAGGTTGGACAACGCTCAATGAGCCTGTACAATTGACAGCAGGCAGTCATGTGTTACGATTTAAAGCAAATCAAGGAGGTTTTAATCTTAACTACTTAGATTTTACTCTCATTTCCGTAACGGCAAATATAACAATTACAAAAGGATGGAATTTATTTGCATTGCCGGTGGTACCCTCTGATTCATCAATAACAACACTCTTTGCTGGAATGTCATCATTGGAGATTAAAACACAAGATCAGTTCTATCGTTCGGGAATGCCTTCGTTTTATAATTCATTAACAAAGCTGTCGACCGGCGTAGGTTATCTTATATATAATGGAGCGGCAGATACAACGATTACATTGACAGGACAGCCGGTGACAAAGTCACTCAATATAGATTCATTAAAGAATGGTTGGAATCTGGTTGGAATTAGTTCGGTAGGAGTAAAAGCAAATACAACCGGATCTACAGTACAAATGATTAAAGATTTTGATGGCTTTTATATCCCAAGCAATACAAAATCAAGTATTACTACTATGCAGGCAGGTAAAGCGTATTTTATTAAAACAACAAAATAGTTTGATAAGAAAGGAATGTTTACTGTATAAAGGTTAACAAATGAGGATTACAATGCATTTTGTAATTCTCATTATTAGTGGCTTTGATAAAAAGATAAATTAGAAAAACATCTATAAAGGAAATAATCCTGCTGAATTAGAAAAAAAATCAGTTACCATAAAGGAGATCGTGTTACCTTTACAAAAGAGATTGAAGTAAATCAATTTATACCATTAGAAGATGAAATTATTGGATTAAATGTAAACTCAGTACTTGTAAAAACATCTAAAGGAATAGATAAATTAGAATATTCAAGGATTAAAAAGAAATAGATTTGAACCCTTCAAGACCATGTAAACCTTGACAAGGATAATACCATGATAATTAGTGCAAGTCGAAGAACAGACATTCCTGCCTTTTATTCCGATTGGTTATATAACCGGTTGGAACAAGGCTATGTATATGTTCGTAATCCGATGAATGAACATCAGGTTAGTAAGATCGTACTGAATCCGGAAGTTGTCGATTGTTTTGTGTTTTGGTCGAAGAATCCCAAACCGTTTATCAAACGATTGTCTCAACTACAGAACTATTCATACTATTTTCACTATACGCTTACCGGATATGGTAGAAAGATGGAACCGTATGTTCCGGAACTTCAAGACTCTATTACCTGCTTTATTGCCCTATCAAAAAACATTGGTAGGCAAGCCATTATTTGGCGATACGACCCGATAATTATAACCGATATATTCACCGTTGAATATCAGGTAAAAACCTTTGAAACCATAGCTCGTCAGCTTTCAGGATATACCGATGAGTGTATTATTAGTTTTGTCGATTATTATAAGAAAACGATCAAAAACCTATCAGGTATCGATTATTCCGACATAACATTAGATCGGATAAATGATTTAGCACAAACATTTAACAAGCTTGGACAACGATATGGTATAACAATTAAAACCTGTGCCGAAGAAATCGATCTTTCGAAATACGGCATAGATCATGCAAAATGTATTGACAACAAACGTATCGAAACAATCATCGGTTCATCGTTAAAAACGGAAAAAGACAAAAACCAAAGGGCTGCATGCGGATGTGTAACAAGTATCGATATCGGTTCATATAATAGTTGTCCGCACGGATGTCTCTATTGTTATGCAAACTACGATATGAAAAGGGTTCATAACAATTTCGCACAACACGACAAACATTCGGCATTACTTTTTGGCAAAGTTGCTCAAGATGATATCATAACAGATAGAAAAATGTTCAGCTGTAAAACAAATTAGTAAGCAAATAAATCTATCAGTGTTATCAGTGTTGTATATATCAGAGTTATCAGTGGACAATAATTGAGTGGATAATAAAATAATCGAACGTATCTTTTCAAAAAAGGAATCGTCCTACAAATAAAACAGTACCTTTATGGAATGATAAAGATAACCTGTTTAATAGAAAATATAGTATATAAGGGCGGACTCCTGGGCGAACACGGATTGTCGTTTCATATCGATACCGGAACCCACAGTGTACTATTCGATACCGGGCAAACAGGCAATTTTGCTAAAAATGCCAGCCGATTAGGTATTGATATATCAAAGGTAGATGCCGTTGTACTGAGTCACGGACATTACGACCATTCGGGCGGACTAGCAACCTTTCTGGAGTTAAACAAAACAGCAAAGATTTACTTAAAGAAGGAAGCCTTATCGGCCAAATATAATGGGATGAAACCAATAGGTTTTCTGTACGAGAATCTCAATTTTGAATCACGATTCAAGTTCTTAAAAGGAAAGAGCGAAATTGTGCCCAATGTATATGCAATCTGCAGCATTCCTATTATTAATAACGACGATACACATTGGAAACATTTCTTTACCGAAAAAGCCGGACAAAAAATACCCGATTGTTTTAACGACGAACTATTTCTGGCAATTGTAAACAACAGCAAGCTTTCGGTGCTAAGCAGCTGTTCGCATCGGGGGATTACAAATATAATGCGTGCCGCCACACACAATATTGATTTACCAATACAACTGGTAGCCGGAGGTTTTCATTTAAAAGACTCGCATCCCGATAGCCTTAAACCAATTGTTAAAGATTTTAAAACGCTTAAACCCGAAAAGATCGGGGTATGTCATTGCACCGGATTGGAACATTACGAATTATTAAAAAAAGAATTTCCCGAAGAGTGCTTTTATTTCCATACCGGAATATCCATTGAACTATAAACCATGATTGAATTACTAAAAGAAGCGTTTACCAGCAGTTTTAAACATCGCTACGAAACGATATTCAAACAATATTATCCGTCACACAACAAAACAGGATTTACAGAACGGAATTTAAGTAGCAATTACGCCCAGGCTCTTGTTGAAATGCTTAACGATGCCGACACATTCGTCTGGCACGATGCCCCGCTTCCCGTTGAACGATTAGGCGAATGCCGATATATCGATGCTGTGGTATTCTCGAAAAAGAACAATGCCGTATTTTATATTCTATCGAATAGATTGGGCGATAAACCAACCGGTAAAATACAATTGTTAGCCAACGATATTTCAAAACTTTTAGATCAAGCTCCCGTGACCGATACTGTTGGTAAACGATTCATCACCAAACGAAATTATATTCTTGAAGAATGGGGTTATAAAGAAATCGATAAGCCTAAACCATCATGGAACGAATATGTCGTTTCTATTTCCGATTATTGGGGCGAAGAATCAAAGAACAATCGCGTTGAAGAATTATTAAACAGGATGAAAGAATCGCTTTTACCCTATGCAAAAGAAGCTGTTGTGAGCAAAATATACTCGTTCGATAATGATACTGTTTTAACCAATTATTCTATCTTTATTACAGCGTTTAAACTGTAAAGCTTCCCTTTGTAGTACTTTGTTTATTGATTGTTCTACACCCCAAACCCCTAAAAGGGGCTTTAACAGCCTCTCTAAAAGATTAGAGCTCACTATTGATTCCTTTTATATTGATATAATATAACAAATAATTGCCTATAAACAAAGAGACAATCTTGCCTAACAGTTAGGCTGTTAAAGCCCCTTTGGGGTTTGGGGGTGATCAAGTCACAAAAATAAGTATCATTTCTATTGTATATTCCTTAACAAAATAATATTTATTTACATTGTATGAATTATATTACAATAACGTCAAAAAGATAAAAACTACTACAATGAACAATCCTACATTAATAATCGGAGCTTCAACAAACCCCGAACGATATGCATTTAAAGCAATAACCTCGCTTGTACAACATGGTCATACGGTCTATGCTCTCGGATTAAAACCCGGCGAAGTTGAAGGAATAGAATTCACCACAGAACAAATCCCTTATACCGATATCGATACAGTGTCGCTTTATGTCGGTCCGCAAAATCAACCGGCGTATTACGATTATATAGCTTCGCTTAAACCTAAACGAGTTGTATTTAATCCGGGAACCGAAAACGAAACATTCGAAAGCTATTTAGAACAAAAGGGAATAGAAGCTGTTGAAGCATGTACGTTGGTGATGCTTAATACTTGTCAATATTAGTTAAATCCTATTTTTTATCCACTGATAACACGGATGAATATAACACTGATAATACACTGATAGGATATATATGTCTTACATTTAGCAACATAATACCAGCCCGGAACTATTTTGAATAGAAAGCTATTAAATAGTTCAAATGATTGGTAATATGCGGAAAGGGCAAAAACGAATAGCCAAAATCTTTCTTACTATCAGACACATCGAAAACAATAGGATTGTCGCCCCACCCTAAATCGTTGACAATGATTTTTGATGATGAGCCACACAATTCTTTTGCATGTTGGGCAATCTGCAACCAAGAAGTAAACTCGGTTGATTGTCCGAAATACGAGCGACGGTTATAATCGCCTTTCAATATCGAAGCATATATTTTAGCAAGATCGCCTGCCCAGATAAAATGAGTACCATCATTTTTAGTGAGTTCAATCGGTTCGTTATTCAAAGCAGCCTGAACGATTGAATGAAAACGTCGATCGGGTTGAGTACAAGCACCTTCGAAAACAGGATTGCCAAAGGTATATCCCGGCTTGACAATAGTTACCTTCATCGAAGTTTCGCCGGCAATGCCTAAAAGGAAATCTTCGGTTGCAGCCTTAGTAGCACCATAATAGGAATGAGGATCGAGTTTCGATGACGCAACTACATTACTCTTTGAATCGCCTAGTAATGGAGGATTAGACATTGAGTAAATGTTATCATGGGCAGCAATTGACGAAGTATATATAAAATGTTTAATACCTGCCTTTGCAGCCTCAGTAGCAAGAAACACCGACGGAACGGTATCGCTCATCAACATTGCATAGGCACTAGCGGCATCATAGTTCAAGGCAACATGAATGCACGCATCGTGTTGTGTCAATACCTGAGGAATCTTATCGAAATCGGTCATGCCAATTTCTAAAATTCGTACATTCTTTAGTGTGTGTAAATATGGAATTTTGTTTGCATTACGAGCTAATACCGTTACCGAATGTCCATCGATAAGTAATTGTTGTAAGATGTAGGAACCGATAAAACCTGTTCCTCCGGTTAAGATTATATTCATTAGTTTTATGTTTTTGCAATTACATTCTGAAGCTTAGCCTTATGGTTATTAAAACTAACAAGCTTAAAAACCTTCAAAGGTAGGGTAAAAATGGTGAATGGTGAATGGTGAATGGTTTTAACCACAAAGACAGAAAGACTCGAAGAAACACAAAGTTTAATGATGAAAGTTAACCCATTAATCAACGTAAAAACACGTCCACAATGCATTCCCCTCCTTTGGAGGGGTGTCCGGCAGGACGGGGTGGTTATTCAATTACGAATTTTGAATTACGAATTACGAATCAATGTCTTTAGTTAAGAAATATCATTTATTGATTGTTCTACAAGCACCCCAAGCCCCTTTTATGGGTTTGGGGTGCTCTTGTCACAAAATATTGTCATTTCTATTGTATGATCCTAAACTAAACAATATTGAATTATGAAATTGTAATTAAAAAACCTCAGATTTTAAAATAATATAACAAAGTAGAAAGACATAAAGGAAAAAGTTATACATTTAATTATGAAATTGGTTTAACTAGATAGTATTAAAATATGTTGGAAATAGTAATAAAACACTGCCCTATGATCTTGCTTCAGGTTGAAAAGACAATAGACCTTTGCGATAATGATGGAAATGCCAACGTTGCTAACAATTTCGATTATGAACATATAGCTCCAAACAATTACAATATATTTATAGACATCAATGTAAAAATGTATCCTATCGCCATAAGAACTCGAACAAGTTTTTCAATTGAATCGGACGATGTTTCATGGGATACGCTTTTCGATTCAAAGTATATAACACCAATGGTCGATCATGCATTAACAAATGCTTACAATAGCTTTGTAGAACATTTTAATAACAATTGTGACGACACGATTAATGAAATTCCGGTTATCGATTCGGTAACACAAATGTTTTCGCAAGGCATAATCAGTCAATATCAAACATTACGGAAAAATGATGATATTAAAAATGCTTATTTATTAAATAACACCGGATTGGAAATCATCACCGGAACAAATACCATCCTCACCTTTCATCCAACCTTTGTTATTCTTGACGAAATAATATATAATAACCCCCAGTTTAATCGAAAACGAAATCGCAAAACATTATTCGAAGTAATTCCCGAACCTCAGTATACAACCATTAAATTGCATTGTTTGCAGATTCTTGAAAAAGATGTTGTATTGAATTATTACGACACAATAATGTTTTTCCAATGTCTTGATTGTGCATTACAAGTGCTGATGGGCGATAAAGCCGATAAACTGCAAGCTGTATTGCATCGCAATGGTTTTGATTCGGAACAACAAGCTATTTTTATAAAGCAAGGAACAGCTATGTTTAAACAGCTTCGCAATACCCTACTCAATTCAAATGCCCGAATTATTAATCTGGAAACCAACTACGATTGGATACATAAAATGAGTTGATCGAAACTTTGATTAAAGGAATTACCGTTATAGTATTTTTTTACCTTTTTGATGTAAGTAATATTCATCCTAATCGTTTAAATTATATGTTTGCATTTTTAATAATAATTACTTTGTTGTTTCAGAAAGTATTGAAAGTTGATTGTATTATTATAAGGTTATGTTGATAATAAATAATATTCGAGTCATAATACTTTCAATACTTTCGAAACTCATTAAAAATGATAAAACTGTTTTATAATACATTATTGACAAATGTTCATTCTAAAAAACAAGCATTATACTATTCTAAATAGAAAGGTCTTAATCAATAGAACGACATAATACATATAAACATAAAAAAACAATAACATGGCTATAAAAAAAGTTTGGATAAACGAAGGATGCATTTCATGTGGAATGTGCGAGTCTGTCTGCTCAACAGTCTTTAAAATTGAAGACGAAGCAATTGTAATTGAAGGAGTAAATTACGCTGAGTTTAGTGATGGAATAAAGGAAGCAGCAGCAAGCTGCCCCGTTGATATTATTAAATTTTCGGAATAAAACTTCGCTACAAGATACTTTAAAAGGTTTGGTGTATATCAAACCTTTTTTTGTGAAAAAAAAGACCAATAATCGATTCCTAAACTATGTTTGGCAAACTATTACGCTGTTTCGATGCCTATTAATAGCACGGCAACGCCTCGCAATAGATTTATACAAACTATCACAGTGTTTCGTTGCCTGTTAATAGCACGACGTCGCTTCACAATAGATTTTTGCAAACTATGCCGATGTTTCGTTACCTGTTAATAGTACGATGTTACTTCGCAATAGATTTTTACAAACTATGCCGGTGTTTCGTTGTCTGTTAACAGCACGACGTCGCTTCACAATTGATTTTTGCAAACTATGCCGATGTTACGTTGCCTGTTAACAGTACGACGTCGCTTCGCAATAGATTTTTGCAACCTTTCACACCGTTTAGAAAAGCACTAATACTTTTGATCGATCTTTACCAAAGTATAGCAAAATTTTAATCTTCATATTTAAAATTATCAATGTTTATAGGCTATATCGCTCGTATACAAATTAAAAACACAAGTAAATTATATTATTTATTGTTTTAACATTCCAACGTATCGGTAAATTACGTACCTTTATTATAAGTTACATGGCAGTTATTTAACCCTAATCTTTACTACAATGACAACAATTGATAAAACATTCAAAGGAATGGAAAACGAATGCATTAATTATGGTAATGCAAATAAACCGATTTGGATTTCAAATCTCATAATTAAATCGTTGTTCGATTCACTCACCGTCAATAATACCCAGCTTGATTCAGCAATTGAACTTCAAAAACAAAGCGATCCAACGGGGATGACAACAAACAAGAACAAAAAAATTGAAGCTCTGATAAACCGAACATATATAATGGGCAGAAAACTGACATTGTATGCAAAACAATCGAAAAATACTATTTTGCTAAACGATGTTGATATAAACGAATCATCGATGATGCATTTAGACGATGACAAGTTGTTTTTAACCTGTAATCTTATTATAAAACGCGGACGCGAAAATCTTACAGCTACAACAAGTTATGGAGTTACAACGGTTGAACTTGATGGTATTGCTGCAGATGTGGCAGCCATTAAAGCTTTACCTTCGACAATCAGCACTGTGACAAGCGATCATAAAACGGCAACAAAAGCTATTACAAGAATCATTTCCGAAGCCCGCATTATTATCGATCAACTTGACGATGCCATTGAAGGAATGATTACCAACCAAACATTTATCGATGGTTGGTTCGATGCTCGTAAAATTAAAGGTCGACATCATCCCAAAACACCAACCACTCCTCCTACTACGCCAAAAGCGTAATGAAGGTATAGATTATAAAAAAGGAGGCTGTCTAAAACATAAGGCAGCCTCTTTTTTATTAATGATTATGTATTGTTTTTAAGATAATTATATAATATACATTTATTATTGCATTCTCCTAGCCTACATGAATGGTATGCACAAAATTTATAATACCATTACAGATCATTTGTACTCCTATGGTGGCTACAATAAGTCCGGTAATACGAATTAATGCGTTCATGAAATTATACTTTACGAGTATCTTTCCTATGTTTTTAGCATAGAGCATACACAGTAGATTTAATAGCAGTGCAACTACAATTGCAATAATTGTTACGAAACGTCCGAAATGTGCAGGAAAGGTAACGGCTGCGGTAATTGTTGCAGGACCGGCTATCATTGGTATTGCAATGGGTACAGCCGATAAATCGTGTAATGCTATATGCTTATCGATCTTTAAGAGCACCCCGTTTTGTAAACCCGAAAGACCATTAAATGCAAGTACTGCTCCGCAGGTTATTTGAAATGCATACAGTTCAATACGGAAAATATAGGTAAAGATCAATTCGCCCAACAAAAGGAAAATCAACAAAATGATTCCCGCAGTGAGTGACGATTTTAACGATAAGAATTGTAATTGTTTTGTGGTAAATTGATCCTGTAACGTTGATATCACCAAGATCTTGTGTACAGGATTTATCAACACAAAAAAGGCTACGGTACAACTTAGTAATAATGTAAAGGTCATAATTAGATGAACTAAAAACTAATAACTAAAAACTAATACAAAGTTATTTTAATTAATGTAACGATACACGACTTGCTATGCTTTCTTTTGTTGCGAGAATAGTTTAATATAAACAATTTTTTAGTTTTTAATACAAATTAAACCAATCGTGGTTGTTGACTGAGCTAACAATCCGATAGGATTGAATGTAAATAGCCACGAGTGAAACTCGTGGTAGAATGGTGACAACGATTCCGAACCCTGAATGGGTTCAATATCAAATTGATATGAATGCCAATATCTCCTCTTTAATATAAAATAAAGTTATCTTAATTAGACGTTCAATTTTCTAAAATTGCGATGACTTAGTACCGACAATTCGTTTGCATAAACCATAATTTACTTTTGCTACAAGATTACAAAATTGTGTTACGTTGTGAATAATGTATGTTTATTTTATATAAATCTGTATCTTTGGAAACCAAAATATAACATAATCAATTCAAGAACAATGAAAAAAATAGCAGTTATCCTATTAGGAATCAGCCTTTCTCTATCGCTTTTTGCAAGTGTAAGTAAAACGGTTGATGTTACTACTCCTGGTACATTATACTCATTATTGACCACCGATGAAATTAATACTATTTCGAACCTGACGATAATCGGTACCATCGATGCCCGCGATTTTAAAATTATTCGTGATTTTTTAAAAATGTTGGATACGCTTGATTTATCGGGTGCAACGATCGAATCGTATGCCGGTAGTGGTGGAACAAATATGGATTATGACTCAAGCTCCTATCTTGCCAATGAAATACCTAATTCAGCATTTTACGATGCAATTACATTACAATCAATAAAACTTCCTGCAAATACTACATCAATCAGCGATCTTGCATTTTACGATTGTAGTATTTTACCTTCGATTACTATTCCGTCGACGGTTACTTCTATAGGAAATGGCTCGTTCAAATATTGTAGTATATTACATTCGATTGTGTTACCATCATCGGTTACATCGTTAGGCGAATCTGCATTTAAATATTGCGATTCGTTAGAAACGGCAGATTTATCATCATCATCGCTAACGCATATAAGCAAAGATGCTTTTGAAGATTGCGGCAATCTTCAAAAGATTACCATTCCGTCGTCGATAAAAGTGATTGATGAATATGCATTTTCTTATTGTAATAATTTAACTACCATAACATTACCATCGTCGATTGATTCTATTTATGAAAATGCTTTTAATCAATGTTCGCGTTTGAAATCAATATCAGTACCTTCAACCATAAAATTTATCGGTTCTGATGTTTTCTCGTATTGCAGAAGTTTACAATCGTTCGATATACCTTCGTCATTAACTTATATACCCGACTATCTCTTTGAAAATTGCGATAGCTTACAATCGGTAACCATTCCTTCATCAATAAAATCAATCGGTTATCAATCTTTTTATAATTGCAAAGGATTATTGGCAGTAACGATTCCTTCATCGGTCGACACTATAGGCCAAAGTGCATTTGATAATTGTGTTTCGCTTAAAACGATTATCATTCCAACGTCGGTAACTTGTATCGATAAATATGCCTTTGCCGATTGCGACAGTTTACAATCGGTAACCATCCCAAATTCTGTAACTACATTGGGCGACGAAGCTTTTGGTTGGTGTCCAAGTCTTCTTTCGGTTACAATACCTTCGTCGATTACTGCAATTAATTATAAAATGTTTTATAATTGCACACAATTAAAAACAGTTACTATTCCATTATCAGTTGTATCTATTGGCGAAAGTGCTTTTGGAGCTTGCGATAGTTTGCACACGGTAACGCTTCCCATTTCAATAAAAGTAATTGGTGCTTATGCTTTTTACGATTGCACCGGTTTACAAACAATAAACATCCCAAATACGGTCGATTCTATTGGTTACGATGCGTTTCAAAATGTTACATTAAAGACTTTAGTTGCCTTTACCGGACCAAACATTATCGATTACGATAAACTCCAAGGCGATACGCTCTATATTCCACAAGGTACAACAGATGCATATATAAAATCGAATCATTACGATTTCAAAGTTATAAAGGAATTTGAGGCTTGTGTTGCTTCGGTCGATAAAATAACCATTCCGGGTCAAGGAATAAAACCGAATATAACATTTACTGCCGATACGGTTGTATGTCCCGGACAAAAAGTAACAATTACAGCTCCCAAAGCATCGTCTTATTTATGGAGCACTAAAGATACAACACAATCAATAACGGTATCGACAACCAACACCTATTCGTTAACCGTAATAAATCAAAACGGATGTATGAGTAATGCCCAAGAAAAAGTTACGATTCATCAACCCTATGCCGAACAATTAAAAATTGCAACCTTTAATAAAACAAGCGATGCTATTATTATTGCTTGGACTCCTACCAAAGGAATGCAAATTGCCAGCTATGCCTTACAATTGTTGGACGACGCATCGGGTAAATTTAAAACCATTGCTACACGTGGAATAGCAGACAGTTCGTTTGTTGTAGATAAAAAATCGAATGTGTTAATCCAAACATATTCGTATCAATTGATTTCGTACGATTCTATTTGTCATGATAGTGCAATCAGCGATACTCACGAAACAATTCATCTTTCATGTTCACAAGGTACCAATTCGCCTAACACCGTAGAATTAGGATGGAATACCTATAAAGGTTTAAACCCTCTAAAGTATGAAATATATGTCTATAATGCTGATAGCCTTGTCGATTCTTTTCCGTATGCTAATAATGGAAACAACAACTTTTCGCGTTCTTACGAAAAACATAAAGCAGGTTATACCTATCGTATCGGATTCGATTTAGCGAGTCCTATTTATACCGGTACGTTAAAATCCGATTCAGGTCCATTTAGTCAAAGTTTAAGCAATATGGCAGAAAGTCAGTTAACCGATACGAAGATTGACGAGGAATCAACAATTCAATTGTATCCAAATCCTGCATCGGAAAGTTTTTCTTTATCACTAAAGGAATCAGCACATATTTCTTTATATTCATTGACTGGACAACTTCTATTAAACGAACATATTTTTGGTAATGAACGTATTTCTTTACATGCAATTAAAGCCGGTATGTATATTGCTAAAATAGAAACAGCTCATACGGTGATCACTAAAATACTTGTTGTAGAGAAATAAGACGGAATAATAAATTCTTTGTATCTTTGAAAGAAAGAACGTATGCATACAGTACGATTAAGCCATATTTTACATTCTGATAATAACACTGAGAATAGAATAATCACTGAAAAGCAGAAACAAAAAGTAATACAACGCTTGATACATTTAAATGATAAGCATGAAACCGCTTTATCATGGAAAGATATAGAGGATAAAATAAAGCTATAATTGGAGCTTATTAATAAGCTTTTGCAAGTAATATATATGAAATTATACAGCTTAATAAAGCTGCCAATCCATTCCTAGAAACTAATTTTTAAGAGCTAAGCTCTTTCTTATGCCGCGTTACTAAAATTAATAATCTCAAATTCAACTCCCTTTAAAATTGTTTGATCAGCCTTTTGCAATAGTAATTGAGTTATTTCGGATGTTATATAATAATCACCACAATTTTCGCAAATAAATGCAGGTACATTTTTAAACACAATAATCGTTGCATCTCTATCTAAGGTAAAAGTAACAAAACCAGGTTTTGTTTTTCCATTTTTACAAATAACACATTCCATAGTATTTAATATTTACGCGTTATAAAATCATTTTCGCATAATTCCAAAATTGGGATATATGCTGTTACTATTATTTTAGTTTTTGTTTCTTCATTATACTACAAACTATATGTAAAGATCGTTCATTATAAAAAAAAACAAGAGTTTACTTGGAAAAGGTTTATCATTAGGATAGTCAAACGTAATAAAAACAAAAGGCTCGACAAACTGCCGAGCCTTTCCCAATTACCGTAATTCGTAATTATTAATTCGTAATTGAATAATCTATTTAGCTTGCGAAATAGCTACAGCCACAGCCACAGAAGCTCCAACCATAGGGTTATTTCCCATTCCTATCAATCCCATCATTTCAACGTGAGCCGGAACTGACGAAGAACCTGCAAATTGAGCATCGGAGTGCATACGACCCATTGTATCGGTCATACCATAAGAAGCAGGACCTGCAGCCATGTTATCAGGATGCAATGTGCGACCTGTTCCGCCACCCGAAGCTACCGAGAAGTATTTCTTACCTTGTTCGATACATTCTTTTTTGTATGTTCCTGCAACCGGATGTTGGAAACGTGTTGGGTTGGTTGAGTTTCCTGTAATAGACACATCAACACCTTCGCTATGAAGAATAGCAACACCTTCGCGAACATCGTCAGCTCCGTAACAATTTACTTTTGCTTTATCGCCTTTTGAATAAGCAATACGTTTTACTTCTTTCAATTCGCCGGTATAGTAGTCGAATTGTGTTTGAACGTAGGTAAATCCGTTGATACGTGAGATGATTTGTGCAGCATCTTTACCTAAACCGTTAAGAATAACGCGAAGAGGTTCGGTACGTACGCGGTTTGCCGATTTAGCAATACCAATTGCACCTTCAGCAGCAGCAAACGATTCGTGACCTGCTAAGAACGCGAAACATTTTGTTTCTTCTTTCAATAACATAGCAGCAAGGTTACCGTGACCGAGACCTACTTTACGATCGTCGGCAACTGAACCGGGAATACAAAATGCTTGCAGACCGATACCTAAGGTGGCAGCAATATCAGCAGCTTTTGTTTGTCCTAGTTTTATGGCAATAGCACCACCAACGATGTAAGACCACATTGCATTTTCGAAAGCAATAGGTTGAATGTCTTTTACAATATTGTAAACGTCCACACCTTTGTCATCGCATATTTTCTTTGCTTCTTCTATAGAAGCGATACCGTAAGAATTTAAAACCTTTGTGATTTTGTCTATTCTTCTGTCGTAACTTTCAAATAATGGCATAACTCTTTCCTCCTTATTCTTTACGTGGGTCAATAACTTTAACTGCATCTTCCATACGTCCGTATTTGCCCGATGCTTTTTTTAGGGCTTCACCAGCTTCGGTTCCTGCTTTGATCATATCCATCATACGACCAAGACTTACGAATTCGTAACCAATAATCTGACTGTCGGCATCCAAACCTAATTTGGTTATGTAACCTTCGGCCATTTCTAAGTAACGAGGACCTTTAGCAACAGTACCGTATAATGTTCCGGTAACGCCACGAAGACCTTTTCCTAAATCTTCAAGACCAGCACCAATTGGTAAACCACCTTCGGAGAAAGCTGTTTGTGTGCGACCGTAAACGATTTGCAAGAACAACTCACGCATTGCTACGTTGATTGCATCGCATACTAAATCGGTGTTTAATGCTTCAAGTATTGTTTTTCCGGGTAGAATTTCAGATGCCATTGCAGCCGAATGTGTCATACCTGTGCAACCGATCGTTTCAACCAAAGCTTCTTGGATGATTCCTTCTTTCACATTCAAGGTAAGCTTACAAGCTCCTTGTTGTGGTGCACACCAACCAACACCATGGGTTAGACCCGAGATGTCTTTTACTTCTTTTGCTTTTACCCATTTTCCTTCCTCAGGAATAGGAGCCGGACCATGATTAACGCCTTGAGCAACGCAAATCATACCATGTACTTCGTGTGTAAAACTCATATTGAAAAATATTTAATTTTTAAAAATTTCGAGAGCAAATATACTATATAATGAATTTCAACGCTATCACTCTATCGTGTTAATTATAAAATAATTTACACAGATGTTTCTCGTTTTAAAACGAGAAACATCTATCTTTGCAAAATGATACAAAACGGTTCTATCAGGTTAAATAAATATATAAGCGAAAGCGGCATTTGTTCTAGACGTGAGGCCGATAGATTTATCGAAAATGGCAATGTCCTTATAAATGGAAAGAAAGCTAAAGTGGGCGATCAAGTATTTCCCCGCGATAAAGTAATGCTTAACGGTCAAAAGATTGATGCTCTGGAAAAAGAAAACATCGTTCTTTTAGCTTTTAACAAACCGGTAGGTATAGAAACAACGACTGAGTTATCGACAAAAAACAATATTATTAATTATGTCAATCACAGCGACAGGATATTCCCTATCGGTCGACTTGACAAAGATTCGCAAGGTCTCATTTTCCTAACCAACAATGGTGACATTGTAAATAAGATTCTTCGAGCCGGCAACAAACACGAAAAAGAATATGTTGTAACGGTTAATAAAACATTGAGCGATACCTTTATTGAATCAATGGCCAATGGCGTTCAGATATTAGGCGAAACAACTAAAAAATGTGTTGTCGTTAAAGAAACGCCTCTCATTTTTCGAATTATCCTTATACAAGGAATGAACCGTCAGATTCGACGCATGTGCGAACAATTCGGCTATGAAGTAACAAAACTCGAAAGAGTTAGAATAATGAATATCTCGGTCAAAGGAATACCTCTCGGCGAATGGCGTGAGTTGACCGAAGTGGAGGTTGAGAGTATCAACAAAAAGCTTGAAAAATCATCGTCAACGCAATGGAAGAAACCTACTTCATCTATAAGTAATGATGAGAAACCAAAAGCTAAAAGACAATCAAGCAGACCCAAAAGTACCGTTCCTAAATTAGGCGACAACGAAGATAAACGGAAACGATATAAACCCAAACATGGACCAAGTAGACCGGTAAAAGGAAACACCGTCGATAAAAGAAAAAGAAGATAATAATATAACGAAACAAAAAATAGAATGAAGAGAATTATTGAATACAAAAGATTATTTGAAATACAAGAAGACATAGAACTTGCCGAATTAAAAGTAAAATACAGAAACCTTATCAAAGAATGGCATCCCGATAAAATTCAAGATGACGAAATACTTAAAGCCGAAGCTGAGGCAACAAGTAAAAAGATTATCGAAGGCTATCATTTCCTTGTTAGTATTTCGCCCGAAACACACCTAACTAATCACGAAGAATATTTGCAAATAACCAATTCTGCCGTTTTGGAAGATTTCATATATAAGGGTCAAACATTAAAAATCACCTTCCACGATAAAAGTTCGTACGAATACTTTGGAGTTCCCAAGAATGTATATACAAAACTGGTTAATTCATCTACCCGTGCACGATTTGCTCGACGACATATTTACCATTCCTATATATATAGAAATATCAGCAAGAAAATAGAATAAACGAAAAACGATCATTTACATAAAATGATTTTGTTTTACTAAGCGACGTTGCTATCAATCATTCATATTTATAGATGTAACTAACGAAAAGCGGTGACACTCTAAATCATTAAAAAAAGATGAGGCTGTCTAAATATTTAGACAGCCTCATTTATAGATTATGGAATATATTATTTTGCTACCGATCGTAAATATTCAAGAACCGAACGAGCTTGAGCTTGATTTAATCCGGTTTCGGGCATTGGAACTTTATTGTATTTAGCAACCAAATCTTTCATTGTAGGATCTTCTTTCTGCATCTTGGTAGAATTCAAAAGAACATTCATGACATACTCAGGTTTACGAACTTTAGTAACAGAACGTAATGTTGGACCTACCTTTTTTTGATCCAAATCGTGACACATCATACATTTAGAGTTGAATATACCTTTACCTTCACCAACCATTTTTTGATTGATCGGGCCTAATTCAACAGTTTTGATCAATTCTTTATTTTGATCAACTTTAAAACCGAAACATACAGCAGTAACTACTGATAATGTTAGAATAATTAATAACGATTTTTGTTTCATATATATAGTTATTTAAGATTTACATTTTTAAAAACAAAACCAAGCTAAAAGATATATTGCATTATTATGAGCAGCGTTTCTACCTGCACCGTCATAATTTGTTTTACTACCATCAAACTTCTGATAAGAAACATATTGTACTGCAAATTTAGTATTATACATCGACAAAAGTTCTAATTGTGAAATAAATCCGCTACTGTTTGGTTTATTGGTTAAACTTTGCACTTTAACATCTTCCGATCCGGTATTATTAAAGTATCCGACAGTTGCACCCAAGCCATTTTTCAGGTAGAGATTGGCATCAATTTTAAATGAATTAAACGACAACGATAGTTTTGACGTATTTTGAGCAGTATCGGTTACATCGCGCGATTCTTTTTCATTAATCATAGCAGCATGTAAGGAGAAGTATCCGAAAGACATAATATGTTCGTATTGTAAATCAACGCCCATATCAACAAATTTCGACATATTACCGGTAATACCATTTTGGAAATGATTTGAAGCAATACCAAAGGTACCTAATTCCAAATAATCGCTCGACCATTGATGTTGTAATGCAAAACGCCAATACGGAGCAATGCGTTTAATAACCAAGGTATCGATAGAAGTTGCAGGATTAGCACCGGCACCCTGTTGAGCCGAACGGTATCCTGAAATTTCGGCAAAGACCAGATTATTAAATAAGGTATAAGCTCCAAGACCTGCAACCTGAGTACCGAGATTCTCAAGAATAGTTGATTTTGCCGGCGTTGGTGCCGAAGCCGAAGACGCTGAAGGATATCTCCAAGCCGGTGATGTATTCCAAACATCTTGAACCGTAGGATTATTGTTTAATGAAAGGCCATACAGCAAACTTTTTGAACCTATGTTTACGGTATTGGCATAACGAACATCGGCATTATCCATTCCAAAAGCTCCATCGGCATAAGTCATTTGAATGAAACTCCCAATATGTGGAGTGATTTGTCCTGCAAAAAACATGCTTAATTGCTGAGGAAACGCTACTGAATTATTTTGTGTTCCGGCAACATCTTTCGATATATGAGTAAACGACGATTGTAACATCACCGACAAAGGCAGGGTACTCAACAATTTTAATTTTGATGTCGAAGGTTTCGTGCTATCATTGCCTTGAGCATCGATTGTTGGCATGGTTGTCATGGTATAACCATTTAACTTAAACTGCCGTCCAAAATTATTTAACTCAGGAAATGATGTATGACATGCGGTACACGACATTTGTGTCTGTCGGGCATAACTCGGTAATGCTTTTACCTTACTCAATGGTGCTACTATAAACAATGCTATTGCAAGTAATGGTAACAGCTTTGTTGTAATGCTTTTCCTTTTAATTGTAATAGTAGAACGATTACTTAATTTAAAACATCGTACTTTTGTTTTCATAAATAAGATTATTGGTTACTAAATAATAATTCTTTGTACAATGATACAACTAATTGAGAATATATCCTATTACTTGTGTAGTATATTTAATAAAATTATAATTTAATATGAATATCCTTAATTCTACCTAAATTGATTTTTGAACGGAATAAATTCAATAATATAGCAAACACATTTCGTTACTGTTGGTTTTTCAATTACCCCGACGTTTTACGTCGGGGTAGAATACGAGCAATAACCTGTGGCGAAGTATTCCATATATTTTATATTCAGCTTATCATCGCCACGATAGATAACAATAACAGCTATCGAGCGTGGCGAAATTGATGGTGTCTAATAATCTAGTATAGTACTTCGCCACAGTCAGCCATTTTTCAGTAACCACGGCTTTCAAGCCGTGGTTACTGAAAAACCACCATCAATGATTCGTAATTGCTATAGAATTGAATTATTATATAGTGAAATATTGTCTTTATAGTATCCAGATATTCATTTAGGTAAAGTAAAGGATATTCATTTTATTTAAATACTAATATACAATAAAATTGTTTTCAAATATAAGCTACAAGTTACAGATTTACAAGTTACAAGGTTGAATACAGGTAAAGAGATATACTAATTATTGTAGAGTTTTACCACGTTACTTTAAACGTACAACTTATAATTAAACATTTTATCCCCATTTCATCAATAAGAATAAAAACTAAACATTAATTTTAATCAATTGAATTTATTCAGTATATTAGCATGACTAAAAATATGAACTATGGAAACGAGTAAAAACATTTCAATACTAAAACTATTTTTTACGTTTCTATATATTTTACTATTCCCATCGCTTTTCTTTTTTATCTCCGGAAATTGGTTTTGGATAGAAGCATGGATTTTTGGCATTTGGTATACCTTGCTTTGCGGTTCGGTTATTGTTTATTTATATAATAAAAACCCCGCTCTTCTAGCCGAGAGATATAAAAAACCGGGAGATGGTAATCAAAAAGGATGGGATATCTTTATTGTTATAGCAATAATAATAGGTTTTATTAGTTGGATTGTTATTATACCTCTTGATGCTATGAGATATCATTGGACAAATCCTTTTCCTCATTATGTCAATGGAATTGGAATAGTTTGTCTTCTGATATCATTTTTCTTTTTTATCCGATCGTTTATCGACAATAGTTATTTATCGGCTTTAGTGCGGATTCAATCTGAACGTAAACAGCAGGTAATAACGAATGGAGTGTATGGATTTGTTCGACATCCCATGTATCTTGGTGCCTTGTGTATGTTTATCGGAGCTCCTTTACTTCTCAGTTCATTTTGTGGGATCATGGTTGGATTATGTCTTCTTGTAATTCTTATGATAAGAATTATAGGCGAAGAAAAAATGTTGATCGAAGAACTCGATGGATACCTTGATTACAAGAAAAAAGTAAGGTATCGACTGATTCCTTTAATTTGGTAATTTTTTGTATTATATAACATATTTAAACAGTAGTATACTATGAACATTTCAAACAACAAAATACTTATAACAGGTGGGGCATCGGGCATTGGACTTGGATTAACTGAACGATTTATAAAAGAAAACAATACTGTTATTGTTTGTGGACGTCGTGAATCTGTATTACATGAAATAGCCGAAAAGTTTCCGAATGTCATAACCCATCAATGCGATTTATCGTTATCGGGCGAACGCGAAGCATTGTACGATTGGATATCTGAAAACCATAACGATGTAAATGTTTTAATTAACAACGCCGGCATTCAACAATGGATGAATGTTTTCGATCTGGACTTTTACACACGTGCAAAAGACGAAATGGCTATTAATATTGAAGCTCCAATTCATTTAACTTCATTGTTTATTAATTTAAAATCGTTGCAAACAATCATTAACACAACATCGGGATTATCGTTCGTGCCAATAGCAAAGGTTCCGGTATATTGTGCTACAAAGGCATTCTTACATTCTTTTACCTTATCGTTACGTCATTCGTTAAAGACTAAAAACATTGAAGTAATTGAACTGATACCTCCGGCATTGAATACCGATTTAGGCGGTAAAGGTTTGCACGATTATGCTCCTCCGGTAAGCGACTTTATTACAGCAATCTTCGAACAACTTAAACAAGGTAAGAACGAACTTACCTTTGGCATGAGTGAAGGTATTATTAAAGCAAGTGCCGAAGATTTGAAACTTGCATTTGATAGAATGAATTCTGCCCGATAGTTACCAATTCGATACTGAATTTGGTTCAAAGAATATGTTTTTCGGTTTATCTGATTGTTATGTATATACGATTATAAATAAAACAATATAACTATCAATGCAATGAATTGAAATACATGAGCAAAGAAATAAACTGTTGTAATTGAAAACACATAATTAGAAATGAAAAGAGTTCTTTTATTACTTGCCAACGGCTATGAAAGTTATGAAGCAAGTGTATTTATTGATGTCATAGGATGGAATTTAGTTGATGGTGATGGCACTACTGAATTATTTACCTGTGGACTTCGTAAACAGATAAACAGTTCTTTTAATCAAAAATGTATTGTTGATTATGTAGTAGATGAAATAGAAATAGATAATTTCGATGCATTGGCTATACCCGGTGGATTTGAAAACTATGATTTTTATAAAGATGCATATGATGTTAGGTTTTTAGATTTGATACGACTATTTAACAGTAACAATAAGGTAATAGCATCTATTTGTGTTGCGGCTTTACCTGTTGGTAAAAGTGGGGTTTTAATAAACAAAAGGGGTACTACATATAATATAAACACAATCAGACAAGATACCTTAAGAAGTTATGGCGTTACTGTAATTAACGAGCCTATTGTTATTGATGACAATGTTATTACTTCTTGGAATCCGTCAACTGCATTAGATGTAGCCTTTTTACTTTTAGAATTATTAACATCAAAATCGAATGCCGATTATATTAAACAGATAATGGGTTTCGAAAATAACGTTTGAATTCGAGAATAAACCAACTTAAAAACAGTATAATATTGTAAAATAGTTTTTGATTAATGAACGTTACAGATACACAACGAAATTCGCTTGAAGAGGTACACAGTACCATTAAAACCGACTATCCTAAAGGATTCTTCAGAAAGCTTTTAGCATTTTCAGGCCCAGCATATCTTGTCAGTGTTGGATATATGGATCCGGGCAATTGGGCTACCGATATTGCCGGTGGTAGTCAGTTTGGATACAAACTATTATGGGTATTATTAATGTCGAATGTTATGGCATTATTATTACAAAGTTTAAGTGCCCGCTTAGGTATTGTGCGAGGACGTGATCTTGCACAGGTATCGAAAGAATCGTTTTCGCCATTTGTCAATATTATATTATATATTTTTGCTGAAATAGCTATTGCTGCATGCGACCTTGCTGAAGTATTAGGAATGGCAATAGGGCTACAGTTATTGTTTCATATTCCATTATTATGGGGTGTATGTCTAACCTTTTTAGATACCTTTCTTCTTTTATTGCTCATAAACAGGGGGATGAGAAAGATGGAGGCTTTTATTCTTGCACTCATTGGAATCATAGGTATTGCCTTTTTGTTGGAAGTACTATTTGCGAAACCCGATTTAGCTCAAGTGATGACCGGATTTATTCCCGGTATACCAAACAATGCTGCATTATATATCGCAATTGGAATTATTGGAGCCACTGTTATGCCACATAATCTTTATCTACATTCATCGTTAGTGCAAAGCAGAAAGTTTAAACGAAATGCCACATCTATCCGCGAAGCTATAAAATTCAATATTATCGATTCTACTATTGCTCTTAATATTGCCTTTTTTGTTAACACTGCAATTTTAGTTTTAGCTGCGGCAACATTTTATAAAGTTGGAATGTACAATGTTTCCGAAATAAAAGATGCACATCGGTTTCTTGCTCCATTGATCGGAAATAAACTGGCTCCTATTTTGTTTGCTGTTGCTCTTATTGCTTCGGGGCAAAGTTCAACACTAACCGGTACTTTGGCCGGACAAATAGTGATGGAAGGATACCTAAACCTCAGAGTTCAACCATGGATCCGCAGAATGATCACCCGTTTATTGGCAATTATACCTGCTATACTTACCATTGTATATCTGGGCGAAAATTCTACCGGACATTTATTAATTCTTAGCCAAGTAGTTTTAAGTTTTCAACTTGGATTTGCGGTTATTCCTCTTATTCATTTTGTCAGCGATAAACGAAAGATGGGAGAATTTGTTATTGGTATCAAAACGAAGATTTTTGCATGGCTCTTGGCAACTATCATTGTGGTACTTAATGCAAAACTTATTATTGATCAAATTAGCGAATGGTTAAACGGATCAAACCCATTATTTGTAATGATATTTATAATACCTCTAGCTATTGGAGTAGCCCTATTATTATTGTTTATTACATTCCGTCCATTTATCGGCAAATTTATTGTTCATAAAATACGTTCACCTCATAAAGCTCCTAACCTTGGTAATATTACCACAAAGACGGTTTATAACAGAATTGCCATTGCTGTTGATTTTAGTGCTATTGATACTGAAACAATACGGCATGCCTTATCGTTCAGTAATAAATCGACAAAAATAATTATCATACATGTTGTCGAAACGGCAGGGGCATTGTTTCTAGGAAATCAGACTGACGATTATGAAACTAATATGGATGGACAGTTGCTTACAACCTATCAATCGTTTATTAGGGAATTAGGGTTCGAGACTTCGGTACAATTGGGATTTGGTAATCCTAAAAGGGATATTCCTAAGATTGTAAAAAACTTTAATGCCGATATATTGGTTATGGGTGCACATGGACATAAAATGCTAAAAGATATTATCTTTGGTACTACAGTCGATAATGTTCGACATCAATTAGATATTCCGGTATTGATCGTAAAACAGTAAATCGCTATGCTGCATCGTAGCAACATCTATCTATTATGCCAAGCATATATAATTCGGTTTAGCCATTTTTTATATACTATTAAATAATCGTTCATGATCGTTCATAGCATTTCATTGTAGAACTTTTTAAGGGTTGAAATATATAAAATAAACAGGTTGGGTTTATAATAAGAACTCGTCCGAAATAGTTTGAATCAATATTCTATTATCGGCATATGCATTCCACACAGAAGCACACCATTCTTTTATTTTCATATCTCTTTCAATACCTTCGTTGACCAATACAACATCAGCAACAATTATCGTTCCTCTATTGGTTGGTAAGGTAATTCTTTGCCAGTCTTTTTTCTGCTTAGCCATTAAACCATGAACATTCTGAATTTGCTTTCCACTATAGTTTTTTTCTACTATAAGATATAAACCGACTAATGAAAGGGGATATCTAAAAATTCAATTTTCAAGGCTTGCAGTTTTTGAAAAACCGCAGTTTACTCTAGTAAATGAAGATTTTACAAAAACTGCGTAACGCAGAAAATGGGATTTTTTAGAAGCCCCGAAAAAGATAAGACTGATTGTTTTAGTCCATTCATCAGCCGATTGAGCACAATAAGCATCAACAATATGTTGATGAATAAACGAACTGTCGTGTTTTGATAGAGTATAAAAAGAAAGCTCGTAATAACAATCTTAATTTGCTTTTACATTCATGTATTATTCGTGTTTTGGAATAGTATATAAATAACCGATATAACATTGTAACACAGTATTCGAACTAAAACTCCGTCCTATGGAAAATAGTATATGGTTTTGATCGTTAACGTCAATAATACTGCCAATGTTACATCGTACATCGCTTTTTCCATCTTTCGTATCGGCTGTAATATAATATAATTCAGCACCTATACTGAGCGATTTAATCATTTGATATTGCAATTGCCAACCAAGATAGCTCCAATTTCTATTACCCGCACCGCGATGTATCCAAAAGCCATAGCCACCATAGCTTTGCCATTTATCGCCAAACGATTTCTGTAACCATACAGGCAGTAGAACTTGTGTTTTGCCCGATCCTAAATCTTTTGCCACACTACCCGAGGGTATTTCGCATAGGGGAAATATCCCTATTTGTGGTCTATACTCTGTTTCTTCAATAAAACGATATTTAACACCTACCTCAACATCGCCTATGCCATAATTGCTCTTACCATAATAGTCGCTTGAAATAGACATTGGAACAATAACGTGCAATTGCGTATTTTTAACAATGCCATAATTAACTTCTATATGAGGTAATGAACCTTGAGCTACTGTTTTAGTATACAATGTATGCGACGACAAATATAATTCCCAACTTCCTAGATCAACCGGTACCGGATCGTCGGTATCGTATGGCGGACCGGCAATCGCGTTTGTATACATACACAATATACATAAAGGAACTAAGATAAAATGATATGTTCTTTGTTTTAAATAAATCATTTTTGCAAATATAGTGATCAATAATACTTTTGTCGTCATTGATCATTTTGCATTTCAATTTTAAATGAAACATCTAATAGTACAATAAATGGTAAATGGTGAATTATAAATGGTAAATGATGAATGGTGAATTATGAATTGCAGTACCATTCTTTATTTACCATTCACCATTTATAATTCACCATTATTTATAACTATCCCTAGAATATATCTCTACTTTAAAAATTCATTTACGCTCCCACTCCATTCCAATCTAAGACTACAGCATTCTATAGTAATCCGGAACGATTCTGTAGTACTATTTTATGCTTCAGTAGTGGACTGCTTCTAGTGGAATACACGATAGGAAAGCTATAATACCTGATTAGTACGGTACATTACTGGAATGGTTTTCCGTAAATATCGATTGATACAGGGTTAGGAATAGATTGGCTTATAGTAGTTCTAGACCTACCGGCTCTAGGAATGGATTGTTTGACTGTAGTACTAGATTGGCATGTCCTAGGAATAGATTAATTGTCGGAAGTACCAAATTAGATTGCTATAGTAGTAGATTTGTTGACGGTAAGATTAGTTTGGTTTGCGGTAAGAGTAGATTGTAAAGCTTTGATTGATTGTTGATTTGTAACCTCAACAAAGTAGGGAGTTTAATAATTCCAACTTCAAAATAATGATGTTGATATCAATCATATCTTTTTATACAATTCTTATGTTTCATTTGTTATCATCATAATGTCCGTAAAATCGTAGTATCACAACGGTTATTTGTTCATGTTCGATTCGATATATTAACCGGTGTTTATCAGTTATTCTACGCGACCAACAACCCAAGAGGTTCTTTTTTAACTGCTCGGGTTTGCCCGTTCCTGTTTCGGGGTGCTCTTCTAATTCTTTCAACAAGGCGACAATATTTTTAAGGATTACGGTATCACCTGATTTTTTGAATTTAGCTAAATCATCATGAGCAATTAATGAGAGCTCAATTCGGTACTTCATTCGTCAAAAAGTTCTTTCCGTAATTCGGGCGTAAGCTCTATGGTTTGTCCATTATTAGCTTGTTCAATACCTCTCATTATAGCAGCAATATTGCGTGGATCTTCAAAATACGGATCGTTGCTTGGGCTAATGCTTTCGGGTATACTTTTCCCTCTTGGAACAAGTTCAATATATTCAAGTTTACGTTTTATTATTACCCGTTCCTTTGTTGCCAAATCAAAATATTTCTTTTGATTCTCTCGTAATGTTCTACTACTGACAATTATCATAATTACTTTATTTGCGTACATACTTGTGTACACAAATATACTTCTAAAAAACATAAAAACAAAATATTTCACTATTCTTAAACCAAACTGTTACAATATATATTGGCTGTAGTTTAGAAATGCATTGCAAAACATAATTCAATAAATGAACTAATCATTGTAGTTATATAATCAAGATAAAAAGGTTTTTCATTTAAATTCTTTTATCGTAATTCATATACTTAACAAAAGGATAACTAAATAAATTATAATAAGGTAAAAAGGTTTTGGAGTTTATCGTGCTTTGACTACTAAGGTTACTAAGAATTAAACAATGTAACATTGGTATTGAATGTGATCAAAGATTCGAATAAGTGTTAAGTAGATAAAACTATAAATAGAAACGAAAACCTACTATATAACTACAATGCGAATTATAGCTTACTAGATGCTATTGAACCCTATTCAGGGTTCCTATCATCTTGTATTCTCACACCCCGTATTTCATACGGGGCTATGGAAATTAAACCACTTCGTGGTTGTTGACTGAGCTAACAATCCGATAGGATTGAATGTTAATAGCCACGGGTGAAACCCGTGGTAAAATAGACACAACGATTCCGAACCCTGAATGGGTTCAATATCAAATTGATATAAATGTCAATATCAATTAACATAAAACAAAGTTATCTTAATTAGAAGTTCATTTTTTAAAAATTGCGATGACTTAGTAGAACATAAAACAACAGATAATCAGAACCTTATTACCTTATTATTATGAATAATTTACGATTATTTCTATACCTAATCGTAGAAGTAAAGGAATAGAAATGTTTTAAAATATCTATTACAACGCTATTCTAAACTACAGCCTATATATTTCATGATATAAAAAATCGGCAACAGCTTGACATAAAACATAAATTGAGTGGTCGATTAGTTTTAAGAAAATATTTACTCCCGTAAAATAATCTTGATAAGGTTATCGAATATAAAACAATCTTAATACTGAATTTGCAACGAATGTTACCTTGATAATGTTGTTTTATTGTATTCCATTTTTCATTCAGTTTTTTTGCTGCCCAATCATCACTATTATGACTTTGAACGTGATTGAATATTTCATTACCGCTTCTTTATAATCTTATGTATTGTGTTTCATTATGCCTTTATTCACAAAAGGAAAGAAAGACCTGTGTCATTTTTTAATGGATATATTATAATCTGGTATTATCGTAATAAACGATTTTTCATTAGGTACAATATAACGTAACGAAAAAATTTAAAGGCTACAGAACATTTCAATATTCTGTAGCCTTAAGAATTTACCCCAAGGTTATTTCGATTGAAGGATTGTTGTCGAAAACTTTAATGAGGATTTTTTGATTTACACTATCAAAGAAACATGAATCGACAGTTGCTGCTTCCAAATCGCTTAATGTATTTGTAATATTTACATTATTGCTGCCAATTACTATTGATGCAACAGCTTGTTTATAACCTAATAATGCAACATAAAAGAAGGTTTCTTTGGGAATAAAGGTATCGTGTATTCGGGTGAAGCTAACTTTTCGCACAGTACCATTTGTTGTTGTGGCAATATCGGTTGTTCTATATATACCTTTATCGATAGCATCGGTTGAAATTTTATCGTCAAGATACAATTGATATGAACTATCTTTTCCGGGATAAATTGTTATTGTTAACGGATTAAGAGCTAACTGTCCTACAAATTGTTCTAGTTGACGTACCGGAACTATAGCACCTTCTCTTACATAAATGGGAACAATATCAAGAGGTGTATTCCAATTGTACGATGCACCTCCTATGGTCGGTTCGCCTAATTGCCCAAAGTTTTCGTCAAAAACATACCAATTGCTTCCATTAGGCAAATAAACAGAGCGGGTCAATGTGTTTGGAGTAATTACCGGAGCAACTAAGATATCTTTTCCTACAAAGAATTGATCGTCTAAATATTGGAACACATTGGCATCGTTTACTTCGTTTAAGAATAAAGCTCTCGATATAGGCATTCCGGTTTGCGTACATTCGTACATTGCATCATAAAAAACCTGCAATAGCTGATATCTGATATTTATGTATTTCCGGCAATTGCTAGGAACCGGCTCACCATAAGCATAGGGTTCTTGAAAGGCTTTACTATAACCGTCGTAATGGTTACGATACCAGGGCAAGAAAGCACCTGCTGTCATCCATCGGGTAAACAATTCGTAATTGGTAACTTGCGATGTTCCTTCGCTTTGATCGCCATTTGCAAAGCCTCCTATATCGCAACCTGATATGGGTAAACCTGATATTCCGATATTTAAAATCTCTGCAATATTAATTTTTAAGAAATCCCAACTCGATGCCGAATCGCCGGTCCAGATACCTGCATAACGTTGCGTTCCGGCAAAACCACCCCGGGCTATGATAAAATTACGCTTTTTATAATTGTATAGTTTCTTATAATCGGCACTACTTCTCAGTTTGGATAATCCTTCGTAGGTAGCTTGCACTAAATTAATTGCAAAGGTATTATGAATCTTAGCGTGAGGCACATACTAATTAGTCACTTTATCGAAAACCATTAAATTCAATGGTAGTGTTTTGTCGGGCGTATCATTATCGAAATTTGGAATAATAGCAGGGTCGGTCATATCTTGCCATACCATGTCGAGTCCGGTTTTTAATAGATAGTCGTATTGTTGTCCCCACCAATCTTTTACTTCAGGATTACCTAGATCGCAATAGAATCCATAAGTGCCCAAGCTTTCGGAATTATTCGGATTGCTTGGTGTAGGACTGATATAAGGATTAAACAACGGATTCGATTGTTCGTTCGTTCCATAATCTTCGTTAGCCAAAAAGATTTCATGATCTTCTCCATTTTGATAGCGTGTGTTATAGATAAATGGATTTACCGGAGCAGTCGGTTTGTAGGTCGATTCGGGTGCATTATTCGGATTTAAATTCAAAACAGAATCTCGTGTGGGATAATAGGTATTGTTGCCTTTTTCATCTAATGGATTAGCTGAAATGATTCCGGTAATATTTGTGCTGCATTTATATCCGATGTTGTGTAAGAATTGAAACATATCGGCAGCTCCATTTAATTGTAATACTCCATTCATCACACCGTTAACCATCATATTATCGGGTGTATTTACGCTTACCGGCGAATTGAATTTTTCAGGACTAATGGTAAATGTTCTATAATTATCTTGAAAATCGACATCAATATGTAATCCGTCTATAGGAATATTAGCATTTCTATATGCATTAGCTACGGCAACCAATCGTTCGGTATTAAAATAACCATAACATCCTTGATGATATCCTAAAGCATACATTGGAGGCATAGCTGCTCGTCCGGTGAGTTGTGTATATTGGTTGATAACATCGGCAACAATATTTTTGCTTCCTGTGTTTTCAGTACCTACCAAAACATAATAATCTAAATCGTTGTATAAGGCTCCGAAATAGAATTTCCCATCCATATCGGAATAGTCGTTCGAGCCCAGGTTAAAAAACGATTGCGAGGTATTGTCAAGAAAGATGCCATAACTATATCGTACCGCAGAATCTCCCGGATTGTTCGTTCCTTTTCCTACGGCAACCATCATTGGAATAGAGTTATATAATGGTCCCGATGGATTCAATGGACCGCCGGTGGTTGGTACTACCATATTATTTTCAGAACCGGTATCTTCGTATTTAAAGTTATCGTAGTTAAAGAAATTCATGGTAAAATATTTCTTATCTAATTGCGAACCTGCTTTTTCGCCAAAGCCGAAATAACTTTCGTTAGTGGGAGCATTCATAATATTTGCTACGGCTTCGTTGCTATACAATAAATTTCGCTCATAAGTATCTTCGGTAACGAGTTGCCCGGCTTTATATACTGCTATTCCATAAGGAGCCAATCCTACAAAAACGGTTAATTCGCCTGTATCGATTTGTAATTTACCTCCATTGTCTGAGAGTTCTTTAACCGTTATTTTTACTTTTCCCAAATTTCTATTTACTACTGCATAAGAATTGTTGTTCGAATAATCGGGATTTTGTACCGGTCGAAAACGTACTCTAAAAGCCGTTGGCAATAGGAAACTTATTTGTACTTGATAGTTCTGATTGTTCGTTACAAGTATTGTATTCTTATCTTGTTTCCATGTTACATTTCCAATAATTGACCAACCTACATCTACGTTAGGCTGGAATTCATTAACTTGAACAAATCGAAATGTAGTATTCCCTCCTACATTTGTTTCGCTATTTGTATTATTTTGATTTTCCATATTTTTAAAATTTTTAGTTTTTAACTTTTAACTTTTAGTTTTTAATTATTACTTTTCAAATGTGCATTTAATTGTAGTAACCAATCAAAGTCGGCCATTCTGGGCCCTCCAAATATCACAGAATCTTTACCTGCTTTATTTTTCTTAATAGCTACTGCTATAGAGGACGAAGAGTGACATCCAACACAACTTTCTGTACCGAAAATCAATTTATTTGTATTTTTAGGATCGTTGTGAGGACCTCCTTCTATTTGAAAATAGGCTGGTTCGTTACCAAGATATATATTAAAGCTGTCGGTTGTCGTTATAGATGTTCCACCTTGAAAATAAGTTTCCATCACCATATTTGTAACCCACAACGGTGTTGGTTTACCTCCCGATTTATTAGCTACCGCTTCGGGTAAGGTATATATTTTAGAGTGTAACGGATATGGTGCCGAATTAGGGTCGGTAGGCCATTGAACTCCTATTAACTGATAATATTGTAATGCCGAATTTTGACTTGCCAATAATTGTTGTACCGATTTATTTAATTCTTGTGTAGCCATAGGTATTGGCAATACCCGTTGTATTTGATTTTTGATGGGTTTTTGTAGTGTATCGTAAAATTTATTTACTGCACAGGTGGGGCATTCGGGATCATAAAACGAAGGTTTAAGCTTTTTACCATGAATCGTTGTCAATGGATTTGTTTCAAGATTGTCGACATGCTCGAAGGTTGCCCAAATCCACTGGGGCGAAGATTTTGTTTTTGTTGCGATATGCATACCTACTAATCCGACTTTCTTGAGCGAATAGCTGTTATCTTTATTAAACACATAAGCTTCGGTATTTAAATATCGTTCGGCGATATCTTTCTCGGGATCTAATATTTTCCACGCGAGCTTTACTTCCATTATTCCTTCTTTATCGATACTACCCGAGGGGAACGATATTTTCTTACCTGCTTTTGAAAATGCAACTTGACCGTTTAAGTTATATAATTCATTTTCGGTCAAATAATCAACAATTCTTTTGTTCATTCGTATTTCATAGCGAACCATATTTCCATTCTGATCCCAAATGGGCTTTGTAAATGCTTGATTTATCTCGTCAGCTGAATCGGCAGGCATTACCGCAAACTTATTTGTTCTATAAAGTACTTTTATTTTTTTATTCATTGTGATATGCAATTTACTAGGTACATCTAATGGTCCACCCCATATGGTTGGTGCACTACCATTTTCCTTAAAAACCTCAAAACTTTCTTTCCAACTATCCCAAATCGTATTTCCCGTATCAGAAATATTTGAACGCGGTTCGCCTTTTTCATTTCTCGGCCAGTTTAAAGAAATAAACATCTGCCAGCCTAAAATATCAAAAAGGCGTTGTGCCTCATCTATCTTCTTTTCGGCAAGTAACTTCTTCTCCAGATCAAAATTTACATCATACGGTGTTGTTGGACTTAATTGGTTAGGGAAGTTTAGATATTCATCGCTATACAACGATTCTTTTTCTTTCTTTAATTGATTACAGGAAAGAAAAAGGGTTAAAACACTCAAAAATGCAATTCTTGCTGTTTTATTCTTATATGTTTTTATATGTTTCATAGGTATCAGTATTAAATTTATATGAATATAAAGATAGTAATTATTTTAACATTAGACATATCAGTTCGTTATAGCATAGTCAAACATTACAAAAAATAATAATTATTTAACATCGTTTATATTTACAAAAGAGTTAATTGTGTGATTGTAAGCAGTTAACAAAATATTTTATGATAAAATATTTTATTGCTTTTTAGGGATTTATTAATAAACGTTTGAATAGTGAATTAAGCCATAAGGCTGTAGTTTACAGTAGCGTTGTAATAGATATTTTAAAACAATTTTATTCCTTTACTTCTATGATTAGGTATAGAAATAATCGTAAACTATTCATAATAATAAGGTAATAAGGTTCTGATTCTCTGTTGTTTTATATTCTACTAAGTCATCGCAATTTTTAAAAATTGAACTTCTAATTAAGATAACTTTGTTTTATGTTAATTGATATTGACAATTATATCAATTTGATATTGAACACATTCAGGGTTCGGAATCGT
>Ga0265338_10001127_pt1 | contig 44281 bp, 63 predicted proteins | sample 42126metaG_FD_193579 | JGI IMG/M metagenome (GOLD analysis project Ga0265338, IMG submission 193579) | Rhizosphere microbial communities from Carex aquatilis grown in University of Washington, Seatle, WA, United States - 4-21-26 metaG | ecosystem: Host-associated > Plants > Roots > Rhizosphere... | reverse complement strand
TCCAAACTCGCGGCCGGCTCGCCCCAAAGCCAGAGTAAGTCGAGCGGCCGCTCTTTTGAGGAAGCCGCATGAACCAGGCCCGCAAAGGGCCTGAGCCATCCGAGATCGCGCACGAGCTGGCGCGACGTGCCGAGGCGCTGTGCCGCGACCTGCTGCCTGGCGGTCATCGCGACGGCCGCCAGTGGCGCGCCGGGTCGATCGCCGGCGAGGCAGGCGGCTCCCTGGCTGTCGAGCTGCATGGCGAGCGCGCCGGCGTGTGGGTCGACCATAATGGCCGCGTGGACGGCGGCGACGCCCTCGACCTGGTCGCCCGCTGCCGCTATGCCGGAGACATCGGCAACGCTATCGACTGGGCGCTGTCCTGGCTCGGCTGGAGCGATCGGAAGCAGCCCACGCCGACCCGCCCGGCCGCTCCGCCGGACGATCCCGCCGCGGCCGCCGAGCAGGATGAGCAGAAGCGCCGCGCCGCGCAGGCGATGTGGCTGAACGCCCAGCCGAAGCTCGCCGGCACGCCGGTCGCGGCCTATCTGCAGGGGCGCGGCATCGACCTGGCCGAGCTCGGCCGCCAGCCGCGCGCTCTGCGTTACCACCCGGCACTCTGGAACGTCGAGAGCGGTCGCAAGTGGGACGCCATGGTCGCAGCGGTGAACAGCTCCGCCGGCGTGCACGTGGCCACGCATCGCACCTGGTTGGCGCGCGCCGGCGATCGCTGGATCAAGGCGCCGCTCGATGTGCCGAAGAAAGTGCTCGGCCGCATCGGCGACGGTTTCATTCCGTTGTGGCGCGGCGCCTCCGGCAAGCCGCTGCGCGAGGCGCCGATCGGCGACACCATCGCCATCGCCGAGGGCATCGAGACGGCGCTGTCGGTGGCGATCGCGTGCCCGGAGTTCCGCGTGGTGTCCGCCGTGTCGCTTGGCGGCCTGCGCGCGCTCGCCCTGCCGCCTGCGGTGACCACGGTGCTGCTGGCCTTCGACAATGATCCCCCACCGCCCCCCGATATGCCTCCGGCAGCACGCGCATGGGACGATTACCGCAAGCAACGCGCTGCCCGCCGGGCCGCCATCGAACGCTACATGGGCGAGGGCCGCACGGTGAAATGGGCGATGCCGCGCGTGCCCGGTGCGGACTGGAACGACATCCTGCAAGGCGTCGAGGGATGACCAGGAGCGCCACCGCCCGCGCTATTCGTGCAAAGAACGAGGCAGCCCCGACCGAAGGGGCGCGGGGCGGCGAATGGCCCGCCTTCATTGCCGGTTCCACGCGGTTGCCGCCGAGTTGGCCGGCGATCGGCGGTAAGCCCGGGCCAAGCGCCATCTGCGGATCTTGCTCCGGCCGCGACTGGTGGCGATCGGGCGATGCCTGGTGCTGCGCAACCTGCCATCCGGCGCCTGACACGAAACGACCTCTCGGCACGGGATATCTGTCGAAATGAGCAAAGATCGTGTGCGTGAGGGCATCGTTGGCGCGCGTGAAGTGAAGGGCCTGCAGGTGATCGATGGCGGCGCGGCCGGGGCGTCGAAAGGCGGCGGTAGGGGCGGCAACAAGAGCCGCTCGCCCGACGACGATCCGCCGGTGCTGCCGCTCGGCCACGATGAAGACGGCGCCTTCTACTTTCTCAATCCGGCCGGCTTCCGCCGGGTGCTGAATGCGCGCGAGCTGGTCAGCCGCGGCGGCATCTCCGGGTTGTTCGGCGGCGACATCGGCTGGCTGAAGCTGCATTTCCCGAAAAAGATCCAGCGCAAGAGCGCCGACGGCAACGGCAACGAAGTTTCCGAGGACATCACCGTCGACTATCGCCCTGCGCCCGCCGGCGAACACCTGATGAAGCTCTGCTTCCACGCCGGCGGCTACGACCCGAGCCGCCCGATCCGCAGGCCCGGCATCTGGCGCGGCCGCGACGGCGCACCGGTCGTGCATGTCGGTGATTATGTGCTGATCGGCGGCGCGTGGCGCCGTGCCGGATTCCGCGACCAGGACACTGGCACCATCTGGGCCGCGACCGTCGATCACCACGCACCGCCCTGTGCCCGGGCCCCGAACGGCGAGCCGCTGTCGATCGAGCATGCGGCGATCGCCGGAGCCGAAGTCGGGCGCCGCCTGCAGGACGATATTCGCGAGCTGTGGACGCTGGATCGCCCGGGCGGCGAATTCGTGGCCTTGGGCTGGCTCGGCACGGCGCTGTATGGCGCGGCCACTAACTGGCGGCCGAACATCTTCCTTACCGGCGGCGCCGGCAGCGGCAAGAGCAAGCTCGCCGAGCTGCTCTCCGCATGCTGCCCGATGCACGTCTATTCCACCGACACCACCAAAGCCGGCATCGAAAGTGCGCTCAACAACACCTCGATGCCGGCGGTGCTCGATGAGTCCGCCGATCGCGGCGACGGCCGGGCCGCGCAGAACCTCATCGACGTCGTGCTGTCGGCCTCGAGCGGCGCCGGCACCAGCGGGTTGCGCGGCACCGCCGACGGCAAGGCGCGGCGCATCGACGTGGTGACCTCGGTGGCCATGGCGGCGATCAACGCGCCGGACCTGCAGCCGCAGCACCAGGCGCGCTTCACTATCGTCGAATTGCGCACTCCGGAGGCGGGCGTCGATCATCGCGCGCCGATGGAGGCGGCGATCGCGCGGGCCGCCGCGGCGGCGCCGTCGATCTGGCTGCGGGTGCTGACGTCCTGGCCGCGCTATCAGGCAGCGCTGCAAGCGTTCCGTGCCGCGCTCGGCCGCACCGGGTGCCTCGCCCGCGAAATGGATCAGTTCGGAGCGTTGCTGGCGGGCTGGTGGATGTTGACCGAGGATGACGTGCCGACCGACCGCCAGTCGCTCGATGGCGTGGTCGCCCTCGATGCCTATGTGCGCCGCGTCGATGAGGTCGAGGCCGACAGCGGCCCGCGGCGCGCCGTGCAGTTCCTGGCCTCGTCACTGGTGCAGAAAGACCGCAGCACCGATGTCGAGACCATCGGCGCGCTCGTAGACCGCGCCTGGGGCCGTCCTGAGCACGACAGCGATCCGACCTGGATCGAGGATCGTGGCGCTGCGGGCCACTACCTGGAGCGTGTCGGCATCCGGGTGATCTCCAAGGACGAGGCGCCCGACAAATACAGCAAGCGCCCCGCGCCCCGGGGCTCTCCTGGCGATGGCCTGTGGCTGAGCCGCACGCATCGATGGCTGCACACGCTGTTCGGTGGCCAGCGCGGTTTGCAGGAAGGCAGATGGGTGCAGGAACTGAAGCGATTACCGGGCGCCATCGTCTCGCCGGGCGGGGTGCGAATTCAGCCCGGCATGCCGCCCAGCACGGCCATCTGGCTGCCTCGCGAGGCCTGGGATCCCGAATGGCGCCCGCCCGAAAAGCCGTGAGCCGTGAGAAAGCCGTGAGACAAGCCGTGAGACCGCAAAGCCGCGGAAATGCAGGGGTGTGAGAGGTGTGAGACGATTTCGCCGAATTCCCTCGTTAAGGCGATTTCGTTCATATAGCGCCCCTCTCTCACACCTCTCACATCTCACAGCTAGATAGATATGACTGTAGAATGAAGGGATTAAGCCGTGAGCCAAGCCGTGAGCAGGTGTGAGACCGGCACATGCAAGGAAAAACTGCTTGACCGACGCGATTGTGATTGCATAGGCACTGGCGTCATCGACACGCGCCGGGGTGGTTCAACCACCCTCGGTGCGGAAGCCGGTACAGCCCCCGATCATTGGCACCTTGCAACACTGAAGCCTGGCGGCCTGCACCGCGCCCTACGCTGCATCGCCCACCCTCCGCGAGACATCCCGGTCTGGCCGACCTTCCAGCCCAGCCTGTTGGTTCGCGCCACGCGCGACAGCCAGGTCACCGAGCCGCTGTTCCCGGGCTACCTGTTCATCCAGTTCGACGCCGAACGCGATCCATGGGGCAGCCTGCGTGACACCCCAGGCATCGCCAACATCCTGCGCCGGCCCGATCTGGTTCCGATCACGATGCCGACGCCGATCATGCAGCAGTTGCTCGCCGACCCGCTCCAACTGGCGCCGCGCGCGGTCACCCGTAAAACCCTGACCGAAGGCGTCGTCGTCGAGATCATGGACGGTCCGTTCGCATCCTGGATCGGCCGCGTCCGCTCCATGCCGGCCCCCTGTCGCGTCACCGTGCTGCTCTCGATCTTCGGCCGCGAAACCGAAACCACCCTACCCCTGGCGGATATCCGCATCGCATGATCGAGTTGTCGCTCCGCACCGACTTCAGCCGCATGGAACGCGCCCTGCAGGTCGTTGCCAGTCGCCAGATACCGTTTGCGGCGGCGCGTGCCTTGAACGACATCGCTCGGTCCTCCGGCAATTCGATCAACGCCCACATGGGCGAAATCTTCGACCGCCCAACGCCGTTCACGTCGCGTGCCGTCATCGCCCCGCGCGCTCTCGCCGCCAGTCGCGAGCATCTGGTCGCCACCGTCACCGTGCGTCCGATCCAGCAGAAATATCTGCTGCACGAGGAAATCGGAGGCACGCGCGAGCCGGCTGAGAACACCCGCAAGCAAGCGACCGCCCTGGTGCTGCCGGGCCGTGGCCTGCTGCTCGACCAGTTCGGCAATATCCCACGCGGCACGTTGAAGACGTTGGGCCGCCAGGCCAAGCCATCCAGGCGGAGCAAGAAGGCAGCCGCTGCTGTTTCCAGTTCGCAATCGGTGGCCTATCTCCCGGCCAACGCCCCCGGCAACAAGGCGCAGATCGGCGGCTTCTTCCAGCGTCGTGAAGGCCACGGCCTCACTCGCCTCACGCTCTTCGAGACCACCACGCACTACACGCCGCGCATGCACTACCGCGACCGCGTCGCGCAGGTCGCCCGTGCCGAGTGGCCCGCCGCCTTCCGCCGCCGCCTGGCCGAGGCCATCGCAACCGCCCGCTAGCCAGCGGGTCCTTCCCAGCCCCCCACCCAACCACGGGCATTTTGCACCTCGGTTGAGCGCGGATTTTGTGTAATTAGAACAGAGGTTTGTGTTGTCGTTGGTGTTGTCGTCTGAGGTTGCAGCCGCGCCGCTGATGACGAAGCGCGAGCTGGCCAACTTCCTCAAAACGTCGCTGCCGACGTTGACCGCCTGGCTTGACCGTTGGCCAGAATTTCCGGTGCGCGAGCGCGGCACCAACGGCCGCTCCTACAAGTTCGACCCGCGCGACGTCTGCACCTTCCTCCGCGCCCGCCAGCAGGAGGATGCCGATCGCCGGGCCGAGCGCGATGAGCAGCTCGCCCAGCTCCTCCTCCCGTTTGGTCCCGAGCCCGCCAAACCGTCCTCTCCGCAGCCGTCTCTCGACGATCAGATCAAGGCTCTGAAACTCAACGACCTCCGCCTAGCCCAGGCGCAACGAGCCCGCTCTCTCGTCTCCACGGTCGAGGTCAGCGAGTTGCTGACCAAGGTGTTCGGCGACATCGGTCGCGGCATGCGGGGCTTCCTCGGCCAGTTGGCGCGCGAAGACGGATGGCCAGCCGCCATCCGCACCGAACGCGAACGCCGCCTGGCCGAGCTGCAGCAGCAATTCGTCCGCGATGCCGCCGAGTTCCTTCGCCAGCCGCCACGCGTCATGGACACCGAAGACGATGCCACGGACCATGCCCTTGCCGTCTGACGCCCCGTTTGCCGACGCCGGCGAGCTGGTTTTCGACGCGCTGCAGGCCTTCGCGCCGCCGGCCAGCATGACCGTTGCCGAATGGGCCGCCGCCAAGCGCTGGCTCAACAATACCGGCGGTGGTTACGTCGGCCGCTGGCAGCATGCCGAAGCCCCCTACGTCGTGGCGCCCATGGAGGCGCTGACCGATCCGCGATTCCGTTCCGTCGTCATGGTCGGCCCCGCCCAGTGTGCCAAGACTGCCTGCGCCGAAAATTGGCTGGGCCACAGCGTCGACATCGACCCGGCTCCGATGCTGTGGTTCATGCAATCCGAGCCGGCGCTCGAAAGTTACGTGAAGGAAGCGATCAACCCGATGATCGACCTCCACGAAACCACGTTGAAGGCGCGCCTTGGCCTCCGCCCGGTCGATGACAGCCTCGGCTTCAAGCGCTTCCGCAGCATGACCGTGCAATTCCTGCCGGCCGCGCCGAACAACCTCATCAGCAAGCGCGCCCCGCGCCTGGTGCTCGATGAGGAAGACGCCTACGCCAGCAACCTTGGCGACGTCGCCGGCATCCTCGACCTGCGCCGGTCCACCTACGGCGATTCCAGCAAGATGCTGCGCCTGAGCCATCCCGACCGTGCCGGCGGCATGGCCGACAGCAAATGGACCACCGGCATCATGCGCGGATACGCCGCCAGCGATCGCCGCCTGTGGTACTGGCCGTGCCCACACTGCAACGCATGGAGCTCTCCCCATCCGCTCGGTGTTCGCGTCATGGCGCTCGAATATCCCTCCGACGCGCCGCTCGACGAAATCCGCGACGCCGCGCGCCTGCTCTGCCCGAGCTGCGGCACGCTGATCGAGGACAGCGCTCGCCGCACCATGAACGCCGCCGGCGTGTGGATCGCGCTAGGCCAGGCCATCGACGAAGACGGCACCATCACCGGAGATCCCGTCGCGCGCCCGCTCGCCGGCTTCTGGATCGTCGGCGTCATGTCCACCCTGGTGGTCGGCGGTATCGGCGAACTCGCTCGCGCCCGGGTCGAGGCGGAACGCAACGCCACCCAGAGCGGCAACGACGAGAACCTGAAGACCGTCATCGTCAAGCGCTGGGGCCTCGCCTACGAACCGAAGCGCGCGGTCGACCAGCTCACCGCCGAGAACATCGCCAACCGCGCCGAACCCGCCTTGAAGCTCGGCATCGTGCCGGATGGCGTTCGCTTCATCACCTGTTTCGTCGACGTGCAAGGCAACCGCTTCGAACTTCTCTTCCGGGGCTGGGGTGAGGGCTCCGAGTCCTGGGTGATCGCCACCGAAACCATCGCCGCAGAGCCCACCACCAGTGCCGCCGACTGGGACAAGCTGGTCGGCCACCTGGTCACCGCCGCGTTCCCGCTGTCCGACGGCACCGGCCGCGTCATGCACATCCGCGGCGCCGGCTTCGACGCTTACGGCGCGCCGGGCACGACCCTGCACGCCTACGCGGCGTGGCGACGTTGGCGGGCCCGGGGCAAGCTCGGACTGCGCGCCCGCATCGACGGCCGCGAGGCCTGGAACGTCATCCCGACCAAGGGCCTCGGCGGACCGAACGCGCCGCCGCTGGTCACCGTGCGGCCCGACACCCAGCGCCACGACCGCCACGCGGCCGCCGGCGGCACCGTTCCGATCGCGCAGTTCAACGCCAACACGTTCAAGGATGCGCTGGCCAGCCAGCTCGCCACCGCGCAAGGCGCCTTCGCGGTGCACATTCCCGCCGCTCTGCGCAGCGACGCCGAGCCGCACATCTTCTTCGAGGGCCTGGTGGCCGAAACCCGCCAGCCCAACCGCACCTGGAAGCACACCAGCCAGCACCGCAACGAGCCGACCGACCTGATGGTCGGCACGCATGTCGTCGCCCACCTGCACGGCCTCGCCCGCCTCAACTGGGCGCGCCCACCGTCCTGGGCGGCGCCGTGGGACCAGAATTCGATGGTTTCGAACCCGGATGCACCCAGCCAGCGCGTGACCGTCGCGCCGGCGCAGGTACCCACACTGCCTGCGCCGGCGGCCACTCCCGCGGTTCAGGGCCCGGTTTTCGCACCTGTTGTTCGTTCGCAGCCATTCAATCCCGGTTTCGTCCGGGCAGGAAGGAGGCTCGCATGATCCGCCGTCCGCCTCCTCCGCTTCTGCCGCAGGCCACGTTGCAGGCGAACCTCGCTGCCGCCCAGAAAGCGCTGCACGACCTGGTGCGCGGCTCGCAGGTGACCACCGTGACGTACGCGGAAGGAGCCGGCAGCCGCAGCGTCACCTACAACCAGGGGCAGCTCGGCTCGCTGCGGAGCTACATCGAAAGCCTGCAGACCCAGCTCGGCTATCGCGCCCGCCGCGCCATCGGGATCCGCCTCGGATGACCTTGATCGACACCCTGGGCAATCCGCTCACCATCGCGCCAAAGCCCGCCAGCACCCCGCAGCGCCGGCGGATCGGCATGATCCGGGGCGAGGGCGCCACCGCCTACGATGCCGGCGGCTACAGCGGGCCGGAAACGCGCGACTGGAACGCCTACCTTGCCTCGCCCGACGTCGAGATCAATTTCGCCCGCGACGTCATCGTCTCCCGTGTCCGCGACCTGGTGCGCAACGACGGCTGGGCCGCCGGCACTGTCACGCGCATCCTCGACAGTGTCGTCGGCGCCGATTTTCGGGCGGTCGCCAAGCCGGACTGGCGGGCTCTGCGCCTGCAATCGAAGACCCTAGACCGCACCTGGGCCGACGAATTCGGCCGCACCGCCGAGGCCCTCTGGCGGTCCTGGTCGACCGACCCGGCACGCTGGTGCGACGGCGGCCGCCGCTACACCATCCCGCAGTTGTTCCGCCTCGCCTTCCGCCAGAAGCTGGTGGACGGCGAATCGCTCGCCATCCTGCTCTGGCTGCCCGAACGCATGGGCTACGGCCGCGCGAAATATTCAACCGCGCTGCAGCTCATCGACACCGACCGGCTGAGCAACCCGCAGCTCGGCATCGACACCATCCATCGCCGCGCCGGCGTCGAAATCGACGACTATGGTGCGGCCGTCGCCTATCACATCCGCCGCGCGCATCAGGGCGACTGGTTCAACGCCGCCGCCTCCGTGATCTGGGACCGCATCGAGCGCGAGACGGACTGGGGCCGGCCGGTCATCATCCACGACTACGACAGCGACCGTCCCGCCCAGCACCGCGCCGCCGGCGGCATCTTCGCGCCGATCCTCGGCCGCATGAAGATGCTGTCCCAGTTCGACCAGGCCGAGCTGCAGGCCGCGATCGTCAACAGCGTGTTCGCTGCCTATGTCGAGAGCGACGCCGACATCAACGCCCTGCAGGACGCGCTGGGCAGCACCGAGCAGTCGGACAAGGATGACGGTCCGGCGCCGATGCACGACAGCCGCCTGCGTGTCATGGACGGCGTGCTGCCCGTGCTGCGGCCCGGCGAAAAGATCCACGCCGTCGACAGCAAGCGCCCATCGACCAGCTACGGCGTGTTCGAGCTCGCCGCCATCCGCAACCTGGCGGCGGCCACCGGCATGACGGCGGAACAGTTGAGCCAGGACTGGTCGCATGTGAACTATTCGTCCGCCCGGGCCGCGCTGCTGGAAGCCTGGAAAACCCTGAACCGTCGCCGCATCGACTTCGGCACCGGCTTCGCTTCGCCGGTCTACGGCGCCTTCCTGGAAGAGGCGATGGACCGCGGCGAGCTGCCGATGCCAGCCGGCGCGCCGGACTTCGCCGAGGCCCGCGCTGAGTATGCGGCCTGCATGTGGATGGGCCCGCCGCGCGGCTGGATCGATCCCGTCAAGGAGGCCCAGGCCGCGGTGCTGCGCATGGATGCCGGGCTGAGCACGCTCGAGCAGGAATGCGCCGAACAGGGCATGGACTGGGAAGACAACGTCTACCAGCGCGCCATCGAGCGCGATCGCTTCAAGGCGCTCGACCTACCCCAGCCGACCTGGTTTGGCCAGGAGATCGGCAACGACCAGGAAGGCACCACCGCCAGCGACGTTTCCGCGAAGCCCGAAAGGCCGCAGCCGACATGACCGCACATCGCCTGCCGATGCTGGCGCAACGGCTGTTCAACCGGCCGCTGGCGATCCTTCCCGACAAGGCCGAAGTTATCATGGCCGCCCTCGCCGATCGCTTCGGCGTCGGGCGGCTGTTCCATGCCGACGGCGCCGAGGTCAGCCTGGGGCCGGTCGATGAGCCCGGCGAACCGGCGGACTACAAGCCGTACGGCGTCCTCAGTGGCGTGGCAGTGATCCCGGTCGAGGGCACCTTGGTGCACCGCCTTGGCTCGCTGCATCCGTATTCGGGCATGACCGGATACGACGGCATCAAGGCGCTGTTCGCGATGGCCTGGGACGATCCTGCGGTGCGCGCGATCGTGCTCGATATCGACAGTCCCGGTGGTGAGGTCAGCGGCTGCTTCGACCTGGCCGACGCGATCTATGCGGCGCGCGAGACCGGCGAAAAGCCGATCTGGGCCATCCTCGATGAAGGCGCCTATTCGGCGGCCTATGCCATCGCCTCGGCCTGCACGCACATCACCGTGCCACGCACCGGCGGCGTCGGCAGCGTCGGCGTGATCATGATGCACTGCGACCTTTCGAAGGCGCTGACCGCTGCCGGCATCGCCGTCACGCTGATCACCTATGGCGCCCACAAGGCCGATGGCGCCGACATCGCGCCGCTGAGCAACGAGGCCCGCGCGAAGTTCCAGGCCGACGTGAATGCCACCGGCGACCTGTTCGTCGCCACGGTGGCACGGAACCGCGGCCTGACGCCGAAGGCCGTGAAGGCTACCGAGGCCGGCTGTTTCCAGGGCCCGGCCGGCGTGTCGATCGGCTTCGCCGATGAAGTGGCGGCGCCTGACGCTGCGTTCGTCGAACTCATTGCCCAACTGGGCTAACCCAACAACCGCTGGAGAGCAGTCAATGAGCACCGTGCTCGCCCGGGCGACGAGTTTCGCCCACCTGATCGGTATCGGCAGTGCCGATGCCAAAAAGGCCGAAGACGAAGAGGCCAAGAAGAAGAAAGCCGAAGACGAAGAGGCCGCGAAAAAGGCCGCTGACGAAGAAGCGGCCAAAAAGCAGGCTGAAGACGAAGAATCGGCAGAGAACAAGGCGGAAGACGATGAAGACGCCAAAACCGAGGCGTCGGACAAGGATCCGGACGGTGACGGCGACGACGACGAGGATGAAGAAGGCGACGACGACGACGACCGCGACGAAATGAAGAAGGGCAAGAAGGCCCGATCGGCTCGCCTGCGCGAGCGCGCCCGCTGCGCCGCCATCTTCGCCGATCCGGCCGCGGCGCTCAACACCGCGCTGGCCGCGCAGCTCGCCTTCGGCACCTCGCTCCCCCGCAGCGAGGCGATCGCCGTGCTGAAGTCCGGTGGCGCTGCGCCGAAGGCCGGCCGTCTGGCCGATCGCATGGCCACCGCGGCGGTGCCGAACGTCGGTATCGATGCACCGAGCGGCCCCGCGCAGGGCAGCACCGCAGCGATCGCCGCGCATATCGTCGATCTCTACGAGCAGGCCCGCGGCCTGAAGCCCGCCCAGAAGTAACCGCGGCTGACCAGGCACGCGATCGCGTGCCGATGAAACCGGCGCAAGTCGCCACCAACACAAGGAGCTTTCGGCCGTGCCCTATACCTTCGAACCGATGCTGTCGAACAGCATCTTCAATCCCGATCAACTGATCGGTGGCAGTGCCGAGATCGTCACCGACTCGGTGACCCTGGCGAGTGGCCAGAATTGCGTCCGCGGCACTCTGGTCGGCCAGCAGACCGCGAGCCTCTACGCGGCGGTGGCAACCGCCGTGAATTCCACCGGCGGCGCGAACGCCGGCGCCGAGACGATCAGCGCGCCGTCGGTCGGCGCCGCCGTTCGGCTGGGCACCTACTACGTCCTGCTGACCGGTGCCACCGCCTTCACCGTGACCGATCCGACCGGCGAGCAGGTAGGGTCCGCGGGCACCGTCGGAACGCCGTTCACCTCGAACCAGATCGGCTTCACCGTCACCACGGGCGCCGGCATCGCCGCCAACGACGGCTTCTCGATCGTGATCGAGCCCGTCGCCGGCGCCGGCACCGCTGCCTATGTGAAGGTGACCGGCACCGCCACCGACGGCAGCCAGGACCCCAAGAACTGGGCGATCCTCGCCGAGGACACCGACGCCTCCGGCGGCGCCCTGACCTGCCCGGTCTATGTCCGCGGCGAATTCGACGGCAACTATCTCACGCTCGGGGCCGGGCTTACGATCCAGGGCGTCAAGCAGGCGCTGATGCAGGCCGGCCGCGCCCTCGTCATCAAGACCGGCGCGATCGCCAACGCGATCCTCTGACGCTTGGGCCGCCGCGGTCGCGGCGACCGGGTTTCCCATAAATCCGCGGCGCGGCCGCGCTTTCCCCGGAGTTCAACATGCCGATCGACCCGATCTTCGACACCAATGTGCTGGTGCACGTGGTGCGAAACCTGAAGCTTCCCAGCCAGTTTCTGCTGCAGACCTTCTTCCCCAACACGATCGAGTTCGATACGGAATTGGTATCGATCGACGTCGATGTCGGCCTGCGCCGGATGGCGCCGTTCGTCTCCCCGTTGGTCGAGGGCAAGCCGGTCGAGGGGCGCAAGTTCCAGACCAACACCTTCCGCCCTGCCTACATTAAGGATCTGCGCACGCCGGACTTCCGCAAGCCGGTGATGCGTGCGATCGGCGAGCGCATCGGCGGCGCGCTGTCGGCGGAGGAGCGCATCTCCCAGAACCTGGCCTTCGAAATGGAAGACCAGGTGCAGATGGTGCAGCGGCGCCTCGAGTGGATGGCGGCGAATGCGCTGACCTACGGCAGCTATACGGTGAGCGGCGACGGCTTCGAGACCGTGCAGCTCAACTTCAACCGCGACGCGGCGCTGAGCGTGGATATCAGCTCCGCCGGCACCAACTCGCCCTGGACTGCGACCTCGAGCCCGACGCCGACGCAGTGGATCGAGACCTGGGCGCGCCTGGTGCTGCAGAAGAGCGGCGTGGCGCCGACCGACATCGTGTTCACCACCGAGTCCTTCGATCTCTTCCTGCTCGACAGCCGCGTGCAGCAGAGTGTCTGGTACCAGCGCTCCGGCGACTCGCGCATCGAGTTCGGCGGCACGGCACCGATCCAGGGCGCCGTGTTCAAGGGTGTGTGGGGCGAGTATCGCCTGTGGGTCTACAACGACTGGTTCGTCGACCAGGCCATGAACTGCACGTGGGGCAGCGGCACCCGCACCCTGACCGTCCCGGCCGGCAGCACGATCGCGGTCGGCGCGACGCTGGCGACCACCGATTCCAAGGGCACCGCGAACGGCATCGCCGCCGGCAGCGTGGTCAGCGCGGTCAGTGGCTCGACGGTCACCATCGCCTCGACCTCCCCGGTGACCACCGCGGCGGCCAGCAACGTCACGCTCTCCTACGAGACGCCGATGCTGCCGGCGAACTACGTGCTGATGGGCAGCCGCAGCCTCGAGGGCGTGCGAGCGTTTGGCGCCATCATGGACGAAGACTTCGCCTATGGGGCGCTGGCCTTTGCGCCGAAGACCTGGGTGGAGAAGAACCCGAGCCGCCGGCACCTGCTGATGCAGAGCGCGCCGCTGGTGGTTCCCTCGCGCGTCAACGCGCTGCTCGCCGCGAAGGTCGCGTAGACCAGACGCGCCGGCCCTGGGCCGGCGCGGCGAGGCAAGCGACAGGCAGCGCCCCCTTGCGCTGCCGAAAGCGCTCTCTTCCTTTCGGAGAACCGCAATGGATACCATCCAGAAGACCCCGGTGACGGTGAACCCCGGGGTCACCGTCCACACCGGCGGCACGGCGCACGTCTTCCTGGAAGGCGACGTCGTGCATCTGCCGTCCGAGCACGCGGCCGAGCTGCAGAATCTTGGCCACGTCGAAGGCCAGGCCGCTCCGGCCGCCTGAGCCGTGATCGATCTCGACGCCACCGTCCTGGCCGCCGCCGATGACGCTTTCGGTGAGTGGGCGCTCTGGACACCCGTGGGCGGAATCGCCTGGCGGGTGCCGGTGAAGTTCTTCGACAATGCGAAGGACGTGCGCTTCCAGGACGGGGCCGAGGTCGTGGAGATCACGCCGCAAATCTCCATCCGCCTGTCGCAATGGCCCGGCCAGCCGGCCCAGCGCGATGCGCTGCTGCTGCGCGGCATCGCCTACGTCATCACTGAAGTGCATCCAGACGGCGTCGGCGCTGCGATGTGCCGGCTGCGCTGGCGCACCGACGCGCAGGCTAGTGTCGCTCCGCTGCCGCCCGATCCGGTGAGCCAGTGATCACGCCGACCGAAGATCATACCACCCGCGTCCGCCGCGCGGCGGTGGCCTCGCTGCGGGCCTATGGCCTGGTGCTCGATGGCGCCCAGGTGCCGGTCGAGGATGAGCGGATCGACGCCATCCAAAGCAGCGTCGGCCAGCTCATCAGCGTGTTCGCCGACGAAAGCGGGGCGACCGCCAGCCGCGCCGGCACCGCGCCGGCCTTCGACGTCACCTGCCAGATCATCGTGCAGGCGCTGGTGCGCCGCGCCGGACGCGCGGACGTCGTCGCCGGCGTCGACGCCCTGATCGCGCAGGTGAAGGATTGCCTGTTCCGCGACAGCGAATGGCTCCGCCTGGTGCAGAACATCAGCAGCACGCGCGTGGTGCGGGCGTTCAAGCCGGAAGCCGAACAGGCCGTCGGCGATGGCCGGCTGCTGGTCGAGTGCACCTGGCGCGAAATCTACCCCCCGCGCGTCGTGCAGCAGCTCGGCGGCGTCAATTTCACCACCACCCCGCCCAACGGCACGCCGCCGATCAGCGCCGGCGTGACTCTCGCCACTCCATAGACAGAGGCAGGCATGTCCGACATCGTCTTCAGCAATATCCCGCCGAATCTCCGGGTGCCGCTGTTCTACGCGGAGTTCGATCCCACCCAGGCGGCGAGCTCGCAGCCCGTGCAGCGCACCCTCATCGTGGGCCAGGCCAGCGCAAGCGTGCCGGCCACGCCGGTGCCGAGCTTCGTCGCCTCGACCGACTGGGCGGGTTCGCAGTACGGCTACGATTCGCAGCTCACGGCGATGATCGCCGCCTACAAGGCGAACGATCCGGTGGGCGAGGTGTGGGCGCTGCCGTTGGCGGACGCCGGCGGCGCCACCAAGGCCGGTGGCAGCATCACCATCGCCGGCACCGCGTCGGTCAACGGCACCCTGTTCCTGACCCTCGCCGGAACCGACATCCAGGTCGGCGTCACCAGCGGCCAGGCGGCCGCGGCGATCGCCACCAACGTGGCCGCGGCGATCACCCTGGCCGCTGCCCAGGCGCCGTTGCCGATGGGCCCCGGCACGGTGAGCAGCGGCAGCGTGCCGCTCACCGCCACCAACGGCGGCACGGTCGGAAATCAGATGTCCATCCTGCTGAACCGCCTTGGCGGCAAGGGCGGCCAGGTGACCCCGGCCGGACTCACGGTCACCATCGTCGCCATGACCGGCGGCGCCACCGATCCGTCGCTGACCAACATCTCCACCTGGTTGGGCAGCGCGGCATTCGACTTCATCTACAGCCCGTACAGCGACACCGTTTCGCTCGGCTTCACCAGCGCGTTGATGAACGACACGTCCGGCCGATGGAGCTACGCCGCGCAGGTCTATGGCCATGTGTGGACCGCCAAGCAGGATACGGTAGCGAACCTGCAGAGCTACGGCGCGGCGCTGAACGATCAGCACCTCACCGTGCTCGGTGTCACCTCTTCCAGCCCCTCTCCGGCGTTCCTGCGCGGCGCGGCGCGCCTCGGCGCCTCGGTGCCGAGCCTGAAGGCGCAGCCGAACCGGCCGTTGCAGACCCTGCTGGCTTATGGCGTGCTCTGCGAGAGGCCTGACCAGGACATCGGCTTCGCCAGCGCGCAGGCGCTGCTCTCCGTCGGCATCGCGCTCGACAAGCCGACCGGTTCTGGCCCGCAGTGCATGCGCGCGGTCACCACCTACCAGAGCAACCGCTACGGCCAGTCGGACACGTCCTATCTCGACACCGAGACGATGTATCTGTCGATGGCAGTGATCCGGCGGCTGAAGGCGGCGGTCACCACGCAACTGCCGCGCGCCCTGCTGGCCGACGACGGCACGCCGATCGCGGCGACGCCGAACGGCGACACGCCCGTCGTGGTCACGCCGGGCGTCATCAAGAGCCTGATGATTGCCGACTACAACAGCATGGTCGCCAGCAATTGGGTGGAAAGGCCTGACCTGTTCATCCGGGGGCTGATCGTGCAGCGCAATTCGCAGGATCCGTCGCGCGTCGACACGCTGTTCGACCCATACTATGTCGGCGGGCTGCGCGTGTTCGCCGTTTTGACCCAGTTCCACCTGCAGGCCCAGGCAAGCCAGTAAGGCTTGCCCTGTATCGGCGACAGCGGCGCCCTTGCGCCGCGAAAGCCGTACCAATCCCACACACTTAAACGGATAAGGAGCGGGCGGCATGGCCCAGATCGAACGCGGCGGCATATCCTCGCTGTTTGTGGCTGGCGCCACCTACGAGGTCTCCGCCGAAGTCACCGTCAAGCCGGGCGGCGAGACGCGCAAGGTGGTGCTGTCCAGCAATGGCGTCGCTGGCTACACCACCGAGATCCAGGCGGGCGAAATCGAATTCGAAGCGCTGGACGGTCCGCAGGTGGCCGTGACCGCGCTGATGGCGGCGAAAGGCGTGCCGATCCAGGTGCGCATGAACAACGGCAAGTCCTGGCTGTTGCCGAATGCCAGCCAGATCGACCAGCCCAGCGTGAAGATCCACGAGGGCAAGATCAGCGGCTTGAAGTTCGCCGGTGATCCAGCGCGGGAGATCCTGGCGTGAGCGACGCGTCCCCAGCGGCCGAGAGCCTGCCCGCCGCCCTGCTGCTGTCGCGGCCGGTGCAGGTGCTCGGCCAGATGGTTACCTCCGTGTCGCTGCGTGAGGGCAACGGCCTCGATATCTCCGAGGCCGGTTTCCCGATGCGGTTCGGCCGCGAGGGCGAGACCTCGATCGACGGCAAGGCGATGACGCGGATGATCGCGCGCCTGGCCGGCTGGCCGGAGACCTCCGTGCAGGCGATGAGCTTCGGCGACTGGTCGGCATGCGCGGGGATCGTGGCGGGTTTTTTCACGGGTGGGGCGGCGCCGAGCAGCTCCTAGACCGCTACTTCGAATGCGCGCGGCTGTGGCACGACTTCGACCATATCCTCGCGCTTCCGCCGCGACGGCTCCGGCAATACCTCGCGCAGGCCGAGCGCATCACCCGACTTGAGGCCAAAGCCTGATGGCCGACAGCGCATCCGTCTTCAACGCAGACGTCGTTGGGCGCGATCTGGCCTCCGGCCCGATCGGCAAAATCGCCGCGTCGATGCGTGGGTTGTCGGGGCTCACCGACAGCATCGGCAAGCACGCCGCCGGCATGGGTGCCGTGGTGCGCGCGGCCTTCGGCGAGGCCGAGCGGGGCGCGCACGGCGCCGGCAGCGGCGCGCGCGGCGCCGGCACCGCCATAAAGGGCGCCGGCGATGCCGCGAAAAAAGCCGGCAAGGAGATCGAGCACGCCGCCAATCCGCGGCCGTGGATCGCACTGGCCGGCCATGTGCGGATCCTGCGCGGGCATTTCGGCAACCTCAGCGGCTCGATCGGTGCCGTGGGCGGCTCGATCTCCTCGCTGATGCCCGCGCTTGCGGGCCTGGGCGCCGGGGCATCGCTCGCGGGGGTCTTTTCACTGACGGAGCACGTCAGCCAGAGCTTTGCCGAGCTGAACAAGTCAGCCATCCAGGCCGGCATGTCGGCCTCGCAGTTTGGTTCGCTGTCCTACGCCGCGCGGATGACCGACGTGAACGTGCAAAGCATGGGCACCGGGCTCAACCGCCTGAACCGCGCGATCGGCGATGTCGCCTCCGGCAAGAACAAGGATGCCTCGGCGCTGTTCAGGCATCTTGGCATCGCCACGCGCGACGCCAACGGACATATGGTCAGCGCCGGCGACATCCTTCCGCGCCTGGCTGAGGCCTTCAAGAACACCACCGACCCGGCCATGCGTGCGCGCATGGCGATGGCGCTGTTCGGACGCGGCGGCGTCGAAATGCTGCCGCTGCTCACCCAGGGCGCGGCTGGTCTGGAGCAGTTCGCCGATGCGTCCAAGGGCCTGCGCTATGCCTTCAGCCCGCAGGACCGCGAGAACCTCGAAGCCTACCACCACTCCACCATCAACCTTTCCACCGCCGTCACCGGATTCTCGAACGCCATCGGCGCCAAGCTGGCGCCGGTGCTGCAGCCCATCATCGAGGCCATGACGCAGTGGATCGCCACCAACCGCGACTGGATCGCCCAGGGCCTGGCGGCCAAGGTCGAAGAGCTCGCCGGCTGGTTCAAGTCGCTTGACATCAAGGCGATCAGTGAAGAATTCCGCTCCTGGGGCAGCACCATCCTGAGCCTCGGCGGAACGGTGAGCCAGTTGCACGGCGGCCTTCTGCTGATCGGCAGCGTGCTGGCGGGTCCATTGATCGCCTCGGTCGGCATGACGATCAGCATTTTCGGTAACCTGACCAGCATCCTGAAAGGGCTGGCCGCGCTGGCATGGGCGAACCCGATCCTCGCCGCCGTCGGCGCCCTCGGCCTCGCCGCCTACGAAATCTACGAGCACTGGGGCGCGATCAAGGAGTTCTTCATCAACCTGTGGGGCGGCATCACGGCCGCATTCTCCCAGGCCTGGGAGAAGATCAAGCCGATCCTCGATAACCTGAAGGCCGCGGTCGAGTTCATGACCAACAACAAGGTCACCCGCGCGGCCAGTGGCGTGGTCACCTCGATCGGCAACGCGGTCGGCAGCAACGCGGAATTCGGCGGTGTGGCGCCGACGGTGGGCGCCAACGCCAACGACAATGTGCCGGCGCCGATCGCCAGCCCCTACCGCGCCGGCGGTGCCGCCGCTGCTGCTCCGGCGGCCCGCGTCGAGGGCCAGGTGAAAACGGTGGTCGAGTTCAAGAACGCGCCGCCCGGCATGACCACGCGCAGCGAGGCCTCCGGCGACGTTGCTCAACCTCAGACCGATGTCGGCTACAGCATGGCCGGCGTCGTGGGCGTCAACTAGATGTCCGGTACCCTTGCCATCGCCGGCGCCGCGCTGGCCGCCGTGTCCGACCTGTTCGGCTCGCGCGCGCGCCTGCTGCCGGCCTCCTTCCGCGGCGTTCCGTTCTACGTCGACAGCGCCCGTGGCGCCGGCGGCCGGCGGCGCATCGACCACGAATTCCCGCTGCGCGACACGCCTTACCTCGAGGACATCGGCAAGCTGCCGCGGAAATTCCGCCTGGCGGCCTTCGTCGTCGAGGCCGAGGGCGACGCCTATATCGATGCCCGCGACGCCCTGATCGATGCCTGCGAGGGCTACGACACGGCGGCCACCTTCATCCACCCCACCATGGGGCCGATGACCTGCCGCAGCGGCGTGCTGACCTGGTCGGAACGGTTCGTCCAGGGGTTCGGGCTCTGCCAGTTCGAACTCGACTTCGCGCTCGATGGCCCGATCCCCGGCCCGCTGTTCACCGCTGACACCGCCTCGTCACTGCTCGGGGCACTCCACTCGGCGCTGCCGATCCTCTGCGCGGCCTATTCGCTCGCGGTGCTGGCCATCGAGGCGCCGGCCGCGCTGCTCGCCGAGGCGGCCGGGGTTATGCTGGGCCTGCCGGCCGGCACCATCCTCGGCCTCGCCGACACGATCGGCATGGTCAGCGCCGCACCAACCGACGCGCCGGCGACGGCGGCAGCGGTGCAGGCGGCGACGCAGGCGATGGCAGCCAACATCATCGACGGCGCCGCGCCGTCTACCGCCGCCACCGATGCCGTCACCGGCACGCCATTCACCATCGATGGGCCAGCCGACCTCTCCGGAGGCCTGGCCGGCCTGGCCACGTGGGGCGCCGCTCTCCCCGCAATCCCCACGACGACAGCCCTGGGCGTGGCGCTGGCGGCGCAGCAGGCGCTGGTGGTCCAGTCGGTGCAGGGCAACGCCGTGGCGGCCCTGGCGCAGGTCTACGCCTCGGTGGTGTGGCCATACGCGCAGGCCGCCGCCGACGCGCGCACGCAACTGCTCGGCTTGATGGACGCGCAAAGCGACCTGGCGGCCCAGCTCGGCGCCGACGATCTCTTCCGGGCCTGGGAAGGCCTGAAGGCGCTGGCGATGGCCGACATGATCGCCCGCGCGCAATCTCTGCCGACGCTCGGCAGCTACGCCGCCGGCGACGCGACGCCTTCGCTTGCGCTCGCGCAACGCCTCTACCAGGACCCGGCCCGCGCCGGCGAGCTCGAGCAGCTCAACGACGTGAGCCACCCGCTGTTCATGCCGCCGATCGGCGCGGCGCTGCTGGCGGCGGCCTGACATGGCCCCGGACCGCCTCACCCTGCTGATCAACGGCCGCCGCTACGAGGGCTGGCAGGCCGTCCGCGTGTCGCACGGCATCGACCGCTGCGTAAGCGACTTCCACCTCGAGGTGTCGGAGCGCTGGACCGGTCAGGAGACGCCCTGGCAGATCCTGCCCTACGCGGTCTGCCAGATCCTGATCGACGACGAGGTGATCCTGACCGGCTATGTCGAGGATTACGACCCGCGCATCGGGCCGGCCGAGCACAGCACGCAAATCACCGGCAAGAGCAAGACCATGGACCTGCTCGAGTGCACGCCGGACATTCCAAGCGGTCAGTTCCGCGGCTATCCGCTGGCGGCGATCGCGCGCAGCATCGCGGCGCTGTTCGGCATCGACGTGGTGGTCGAGGCGCCGGACGCGGAGACCTGGACCTTCGACAACGCGCAGTTCGAGCGATGCGAAACCGCCTTCACCTTCCTCGAGCGGCTCGGCCGCATGGCCGGTGTGCTGCTGAGCGACGACGCGCAGGGCCGCCTGGTGCTCACCACCGCCGGCGGTACGCGCGCTGCCGGCAGCCTGGTCGAGGGGCAGAACATCCAGCGCGGCAGCGCCAAGCTGACCAGCAAGGGGCGGTTCTCCGAATACATCGTCAAGGGGCAGCATGGCGTCGCCAAGAGCGGAGGGCAGACCTGGGGCGGCGCCGGCGGTGTCGGTGGCCCATCCTCGCCGGCGGCCGGCGCGAAAGTGCAGACCAGCATGCGGGTGGTCGCCTACGACACCGACGTGCCACGCTACCGGCCGCGCGTGGTGCTCGCCGAAAGCCAGCTCACGCTCGCCGGCATGCAGATGCGCGCCAACTGGCTGCGCCAGGCGGCCTTCGGACATTCGGTGTCGGCCGACATCACGGTGGCCGGCTGGCGGCAGGCCGACGGTTCGCTGTGGCAGCGCAACCAGATCATCGCAGTGACCAGCCCGACGCTCGGCGTCGACCAGGACCTGCTGATCGCCCGCGTCGAATTCGCCCTCGCCGCCGGCACCGGGCGCACCACCACGCTGCACGTGGCGCCGGTGCAGGCCTACACGCCGGACCCGGGCCAGGTGAAGCTGCACAAGCACAAAGGCAAGGGCCACGGCGGCAACTGCCCGAACTGGCAAGGCGCGGGGGGCCAATGAGCGATCGCATGCGCTCGCAGGTCACCCGCGGCACCGTGACGCTCTCGACGGTCGGCCCACGCACGCTGCTGCAGCTCACCGGCCTCGAGGGCGAGACCATCGACCAGGTCGAGCTGCTGCTGCCGCCGGGCTATTCGGCGAGTCCGGCCGGCGGCTCCGACGTGGCGGTGCTGCAGGTGCTCGGCAGCCGCGACCATCTGGTCGCACTCGGTGGCGACACCGTCGCCGGCGACCAGATCGGCGATCTGGCGGCGGGGGAATTCGGCTTCAAGCGCGGTGCCAGCCAGGTGGTGTTCCGGAACACCGGAACGGTCGAGATCACCGCCGTCACCACGCTGATCACCGGCGACCTGCACGTCACCGGCCAGGTCATTCAGGGTTACGGCGGTTCCGACCAGGTCGGGCTTGGCACGCACAATCATGCCGACCCGCAGGGCGGAAACACTGGCGCTCCTAATCCGGGCACATAACGATGGCCGATATCGCATTGATATGGAACGCGGCGCTCGGCGAGGCTGATTTGCAGATCGTCAACGGCGACCTGCAGGTCGACGAGGGGCTGCAAACTGCTGCCATCGTCTCGCTGTTTTCGGACGCGCTGGCCCAGCCCGGCGACGAAATCCCAGACGGCACCAGTGATCGGCGTGGCTGGTGGGGCGACATGCCGGTCGACCCGGCGGCGACCGATGCGACGGCGCTGCCCGACTATATCGGCTCCGGCCTATGGCTGCTCGACCGCGCGTTGCAGACCGACGCAACCCTGGTCAAGGCGCAGGGCTACGGCGCGGCCAGTCTGCAATGGATGCGCGACGACAATGTCGCCGGTGCCGTCAGCTCGACCGCGTCCTATCCGCGCCAGGGATGGATCGAGTTGCTGAACGTCATCGAGCAGCAAGGCGCTTCCACGCAGTTCACCACGGCCTGGCGGAATTCCTGATGCCATTGTCCCTGCCCGCGCTCTCAACGCTCCGGACGCAGTTCCGCGGTAATTTTGCTGCTCGGTTGCCCGGGTTCGATCAGACCCTGCGCCGAAGCGTGGTCGGTACGATCGCCGATGCGCTCGCCGGTGCGGTCTATTTGTGCTGCCGCGCCCTGGGCTGGCTGAGTCGGCAGCTATTCATCGATTCGGCCGAGGCGCCTTATCTCGACCGCCGACTTGCTGACTACGCGCTCGCGCGCATCCAGGCGGTGGCGGCGAGCGGCAACTGCATTTTCATCGGCACCGCGACCACGGTGATCCCCGCCGGCCAGCGGCTGCAGACCTCCGACCAGGCCCTGCAGTTTGTCACCACGGCGGCCGGCGCGATCGGCATCGGTGGCACCGTGTCGGTGCTTATCAACTGCAGCACGGCGGGATCCGCGGGCAACCTCGCCGCGGGGGCGGTGCTGAACCTGGTGTCGGCGATCGCCGGCGTGCAGCCGCAGGCCGCGGTGGACGGCAACGGCCTGTCCGGCGGCCTCGACGCCGAATCGGATGCTGGTTTCCGCTCGCGCGGACTGGCGCGCATCCAGCAGCCTCCACAGGGCGGCTGCATCACCGATTTCTGGCAGTGGGCAAAGGCTTCCGGTGTTCCGACGCGCGCCTGGGTGTACCCGAACAACCGCGGCGCCGGCTCGTGCGACGTGACCTTCACCATCGATACCCGCGTCAACCCGGTGCCGCTGACGGCCGATCTAACCGCAGTGCAGGCTTATGTCGCCGCTCGTGCCCCGGTGATCGGCAGTTATCAGGTGCTCGCCCCGACCACCGATGCGCTCACCATCACCATCCACGGTATGGTGCCCGGCGACAGCGCCACCAGGGCGGCCGTGCAGGTGGCGCTGGTGGCCTTGGTCGCCTCCGTGCCGCCTGGCGGCGCCTCCGCCGGCGACGGCATCACCCAGCCCGTGCCGGGCGCGCTGTTCCCGACGCAGACCCCGGGCATCCTTTATCTCAGCATGATCCAGGCGGCGATCGACAGCGCGGCGCGGATCGAGTCCTACGACCTGGTGGTGCCGGCCGCCGACGTGACCTTCGCCTCCGGCCACCTGCCGGCGCCGCCAACCGTGGTGTTCACCTGACATGGCGATTTTCTCCGCCCTCACGGCAGATGATTTCCGCGCCGGCGTGCAGGGCTTGCTGCCGCGCGGGCGAGCTTGGACACGCCGCGCCGGTGCGACGCTGACCGACTTGTGCGCCGCCGTCGGTGACTGCCTCTATGCCTTCCACGCGCTCTGTGTGCTGCTACTCGAGGTCGAGAGCGATCCGGCGCAGGCCGAGCAGCTCCTGCCCGACTGGGAAACCGACTACGGCCTCCCCGATTCCTGTTCGCCGGCGAATGCCACCGTGCCGCAACGCCGCGCTGCACTGCTCGCCAAGATCTCCGCCAGCCCGGGCGGGCAGAGCGCCGCATATTTCGTCGCCGTCGCCGCGGCGCTCGGCGTTCCGATCACCATCACCACCTGGGACGTGTTCCAGTTCGGGAAGCCATTTGGCTCACCGCTGCTCACCACGGCCTGGCGGTTCGCGTGGCAGGTCAATGCGCCGTCTATATCGGTGCGCCGATTCACTTTCGGCCAGTCGCGCTTCGGCGAGGCGTTCTGGGCGATCAACGGCACCGAATGCGAGTGCCGGCTGCGCAAGCTCGCGCCGGGCCACGGCGTGCTCTGGTTCAAGTACGGATGAGGGTGCAATGCGACTGCTAGCGAACGGCTCGCAGGGCCCGACCACACTGCCGACGCCGGCGGCTGCGGTCGGAACCCCTGGCTATGCGTACAATGGCGCGCCTGGCGTAGGCGTGAACGTCAGTAATCTCGGCCCGGATGATTGGAATATTCTGGTCGCCGAGCTGATGGCGATCCTCGTCGCCGCCGGCATATCTCCCGACAATACCGGGGCGAACACGGGTCAGGTGCTGGCTGCGCTGCGGGCGCTGTTTCGGGCGAAAAGCGACACCATGCTGAGTCTGGTGTCGCGCAGCGCGCAGGGAATTACGCTCGGTCTGAACTACAGCGGCGCACAGTCGGTGGCATTCACCCCGTTGATGGCGGGTGTCGTGGTCGCCTTCGGCTATCTGAACCTGAGCGCGCAGGGCTCGGCGACCGTCAGCTCCGTGCTCACCATCAACGGCACGTCGGTCTCGGCCGACGCAACCGTGATCAGCCAGGCGCACCAGGGCATGTTGGTGGTCGCGGCGAACACGCCGGTTACGGTGACCTACACCGTTGCCTGCGGCACCAGCCCGGGCGTCGGCGCCACCTATACGGCCGCCGCGCTGTTCTTCCCCTACCCGTGAGGCGAGCATGAGCGAAACATATTATGTGACCACCAACGGCACGATGGTCACTGGCTCCGGCTACACGCCCGACGGCACGCTGCCCGCCGGCGCGATACCGTGCACCGAACAGCATGCCGCCGCGGCGGGGCCTTGGAGCACGGTGAGCAACGGCGTGCTGATGCTAGGCTCGCCGCCTGGCCCGACGCTGGTGCCCGCGGCAAGGGCGGCCTTGGATGCCTCGGACGTCACCGTGCTTCGCTGCTATGAACATGGGATTCCGTTGCCTGCGGAGTGGCAATCCTACCGTGCCGCGCTGCGGCCGATCGCGGCGGGCACATCCAGTGCCACCGTTTTGCCGGCAATGCCGGCCTATCCCGCCGGGACATAGCCGAAGGGCGATTTGCATGACCCCATCGAAGACGCGCACGGTCGAATACTGCCGCGCCGCCCGACCGCCGCACGCCCAGCTAAGCTGGGGCATCAAGACGCCTTTCTCGACGCTCGACTTCTCGCTTGATCTGCGCAACTGGCTCGCCGACCTTGACGGCGATACGATCGAAAGCTGTTCGGCGATCTTCACCACCGCTGGCGCAGCGGGCAATTTCGCGATCACGGTTCAGCCGGAGCCGGGGCCGGTCCTGACGACATGGCTGTTCGGCGGCACCATCGGCACGATTTACGCGGTCTCACTCACCTGGGCCACTGCCAACGGCCGCAGCGAGACGGCGCAGGTCTGGTTGACCGTGCAACCGATCGGCACGGCCATCGTGCAGGGTGTGGTAATCGCCGTCGGGCCGCCGGGCCCGGCCTGGGTTCCGCCGCCGCCGTCGTCGCCGATTTCTGGCCAGGTCTACTATTGGACCTGGAAGGATGGCGTGTTCTGTTGGGTGACCGGATCGGCACCGTCCACCTCACCGTTCACCCTCGACCAAAGCCATCTCGACGATCCGACCCATCTCCTCGGATAAATCTCGGTACCGCACCGCGAGATGACCAACCCAGAATTCATCTGTTGTCTCGCGGAGGCTGCTGCGACTGCTGGCTTCTTTCTATCACGCGTTCAGGATGTCAGATGAGGTTCCTCGACCCGTAACCTACAAACGTCGACGCCGATCATTGCGACGCTTGGCACCAAAGCCGCGGCGCGTCCGCCATGTGGGAAAATTCCAAATGCAGAACGAGACATTTAGCGACTCGGTTTCTCCCCAGCTCGCCAGCATCATTGAAAAAATCGGCAAGCTGGAAGGCGGACAATCGGCACTCGAGCGCCAGGTGTCCGGCATCGATCGTTCCACCAATGACCGCTTGCTACGCCTTGAAACCAAAGTAGATGATGGTTTTGCGAAAATCACTGCCATGATCGAGAACATCTATTCGAGCATCAATCGGCACAGCGGCATAGCGGATACGCTCGATTACGGGGTTCGCGCCATCCTCCCCGTGCTGCTCGGCGCCATCGGCACCGCCGCGGCATACCATTTCGGGTGGTGGAAATAGGGCGACACGAAATGGCTGACATCAATCCCATCTTCACCGCCATCGTCGGCGCCGAAGGCGCGACCCTCGATCTCACCGCGTCTGACCGTGGCAACTGGACCGGCGGCGCCGTCGGTGTCGGTCGCCTGGTCGGCTCGAAATTCGGCGTCTCGGCCGCTGCCTATCCGACGCTGGATATCGCCAGTCTCTCGCGTGCCGGGGCGCTCGCGATCTTCCGTCATGATGTGTGGGACTGCATCTGCGGCGACACGCAACCCCAGCCGGTCGCGGCGATCGTCGCCGATGAGGCCTGGAACCAGGGCCTCGGCGCGGCCGGGCGCGATCTGCAAGCAGCGCTCGAGGTCCATGTCGACGGCGTGATCGGACCCGCCACGATGGCGGCGGTCGCGCGCCATGCCAACGACCTTTCCGGCCTGGTGATGGAGATCGCCGCCAGGCGGGCCGTGCGCTACGCGCTGACATCGACCGTCGCGAGCTTCGGCCTCGGCTGGTTCCGCCGGCTGATGGGCGTGGTGCACACCGCGATCGCCTGAATCGCAACGCGACCTCGCGGCGAGGCCTCGCCGCATCCTCTCGGAGGGATCTCGGATGACTGTTGACCTCACCCCCGTGGTGCAGGCGCTGCTGGCCCTGCTCGCCGCGGCCATGACGGCTGCCGTGCCGTACGTCGTGCTTCTGATCCGCCAGCGTCTGCACATCGAGCTGACCGATCAGCAGCAGGCCACCATCACCGCGGCCGCGCAGCTCGGCGCGAAAGCCGCCTACGGCTTCCTGGCCAGGCAGGGCGCGACGATCGGCCAGGCCGACGTGCGCAACGCGGCACTCGCGCACGGCGCCAACACCGCGATCGCCGCGCTCGGCCCGATGCTGACCCTGGCCGGCATCACGCCCGACGCGGTCGCCGCCCTCGTCGAACACGAGTTCAGCGGCCTGCTGGTCACCGACCCGAACGTGTCGATCGCACGTCCGGCCATGCCTGCGCCGTCCCTGGTCGCCGCTGCCGCCTGACAGGGCTGCAGCGGCTTTCGTCTTTCGTCACGCCTACACAACAACGAGGTTTCCATGTTCCGCCGTCATCTGCTCGCCGCCGTTGCCCTGGCTCCGCTGGTTGCATGCGCCGGCACAACCATGTCCAAAAGGGCACAGTATGTCGTTGCCGCGGGCAACGCGGCCCGCGATTTCGTTTCCGTCCTGCCTGCGTCGGCGATGACCGCGCAGATCCAGGACTGGGCCAACAAGATCGCCGCCGCCGGTGCCGCCGTCGCCGCCAATCCGTCCGCCGCGGGCGCAGGGTGGGCGCAGCAGGCCTATGACGCTGTGAAAGCCTTGGTGCCCGTCGCCGCGCCGCTGGTGGCCTCCATCCCCGCCGCCAGCCTCGCGCTGGCCGCGCTGGATGCGTTGCTGCCATTTATCGCGCAGTCCGCCGGCCTGGTGGGTGCGCCGATGATCGCTTCGCCGGCCGTCGCCGCGCTGCCGGCGATGACGCTGGCCGAGGCGATGGCGCGGTATGGCGCGAAGTGACCGCGCTGCGTCTTGCCGTCGCCAAGGCCCTCTATCGGAAACACACAATGGAGGGCATTGGCGCGCTGCTGCCGCACGGCACCTGGGACGATTTGCAGCCATGGCAGCAGCAGCCGTTTCTTGACGCGGCCGCGGCGGCGGCATCGGCGATCAGGCCGCAGTTGGTCGAGGTCGCGCGCATGATCCTCGCTGCCGAACGGCCATGTCTGGCGGCGCTCGCAAAGGTGGAGGCGATGTGTGTTTGACTTCCGCACCGGCCTCGTCCACGTGCCCGGGGAGCCGTCCGGGCACCTCCGCACCGTGCTGGGAGGCCTTCAGCCGCCCGCGGAACGCGACTGGGCGGCCGTCGCCGAGGCCCGCACCGGCGTCGCCATCTACGACGGCGACCCGCTCGACAACGACCAGGTCGGCAACTGCGTCGCCTGTGGTGCACTGCGCTCGATCCAGGCCCGCCGCGCGATCGCCGGCGGCGACACCCGCCGGCCGACCGGTGCCATGGCTCGTGCGCTCTACCGGGTCTGGGGATGGGATGGCACACCGGCGAACGACCTCGGCCTGCGCAGCGACGTGGCCGCGGCGGCCTGGTCGAGCCGTGGGGTCGAATGGGGAGACGTGTGGCTGGACATTCCCTTCGTCAGCGCCATCGACCCGGCCAATGAGGCCCACGTGCGGGCCGCCCTGGCGTTCCTGGGTCCGTTGCAGCTCGACCTGGCGCTGCGGGAGGGCTGGCAAGACGCTGACATCTGGGACGTCAGTGACGCCCCGCTGTGGGGTGATCATCGTGTCTGCGCCATGGGATACGACCCCGACGGGGTGGACCTGGTCACCTGGGGCCTTCGCCGGCGGCTGACCTGGGCGGCGCTGGCACGCTTCGGGCTGGCCATCTACGCGACGGTCAGCGCGAGCTGGCTCGACAATCGATGGATCTCCCCGCCCGGCCTCGACCTCGCTGCGCTGCAAGCGGAGGCGGCGGCGCTGGCGGCGTAATCGCGGCGCTGGTTGCGGATTACTGGACAGGATCAAACAAAATGCTGCACGCAATTTTTCTCTTCCTGCTGATGGTGTCAGCGGCTCACGCTCAGACCGCAGGAACGTGGGCGCAAAACGCCGAACTGACTTCGGCGGCGCTCAATGCCGAGTTCGCTACGAAACAGGATGTCATCGGTTCCGGCAACGCCGCGACCGTCCGGACCAATCTCGGGCTCGGCGGTGCGGCTGTGCTGAGCGTGGGGACATCGGCCGGGACGGTCGCGGCAGGCAACGATTCCCGTCTCGCCGCTTTCGCCGGTTCCGCCGCGGGCCTCGTGCCAACCTCGGCGGGGGGAACTGCGAATTACCTCCGCGCGGACGGCGCATGGGCCACGCCTCCGAGCGGCAGCGGCAGCACGTCGCCGGGGGGTAGCAGCGCGCAGGTGCAATACAACAACAGCGGCGCTTTTGGTGGGCTGACGAACGCGCAGCTCACCGCGCTCGTCAACGGGTTTACCTCCTCGCTGGCCGGTGCGGTGCCCGCATCTGGCGGCGGAACGAACAATTTTCTCCGGGCCGATGGGAGCTGGGCGGCGCCTCCGGGCAGCAGTTACACGCTTCCAACCGCGACGTCATCGACGCTTGGTGGCGTGAAGATTGATGGATCTTCCATCGTCATCAACGGCAGCGGGGTAATTTCCGCTCCGGGCGGCGGCGGTAGCTATACGCTGCCGACAGCAAACACCACCACGCTCGGCGGTGTAAAAATAGACGGATCGACGATCAACATCAGTGGGAGCGGGGTCATCTCGGCATCGGCTGGTGGTCAGGCCTCGTCGATCGTCACCGCGTCCGCATCTTTGACCCAAACGACGGGGCTCGTAATTGCCAACTGCTCGGCCGCCTGCACTCTTTCGCTGCCGGGATCTGGCTCAGATCCCGCGGTACCACTTGTGATCAAGCGATATGGCGCCGGGGCGGTCACAGTGAGCGGCACCATCGACGGCGCAAGCGGGACCATTTTGATGTCATCGCCAGCAGTCAAGGAAGCCGTAAGCCTTGCTTGGTCAACCGCAGCCACTTCCTGGGTGGAGGAATAGCGATGTCGAATCTTGATCGGTCAACCTCCGTCGTCAATTCGCTCACGGTATCTACCAGCGGAACGCTGGCGTTTGCGCCCAACGGTGGACCGAATATCGCTTACGAACTGACGCTGACCGGCAACGGGACCATTTCCATCGGATCGCCGATGGCTGGGGTCGAACAGGTGATATCGGTGGACATCATTCAGGGTGGCACTGCCGGGTTCGCGCCGACATTCTCCAATGTTGTTTGGTCAGGTGGTGCCGCGCCCTCCTTCAACACGAGTGCCGGCAAGCAGGACACGCTGGCTATCCGCGGGGTAGGCTATAACATCGTGGGCGTTCCGCTCGCGCTCGGCTATGTCCCGAGTGCCGCGCCGGCTGCGCCATCCGCACCGACCGGCTTGACGTTGAGCGCCGGTAATCAGCAGGTTTCCGTAAGCTGCAACCCGGTCACGGCCAACCCGGCGGTGACGGGCTACACGATCAAGCGCGGGACTTCTCCGGGGGGCGAGTCGTCAACGCCCATCGCGTCAAACGTGTCGCTGCCATATCTCGACACCGGGTTGACCAACGGAACGACCTATTACTACGAGGTCTCGGCGGTCAATTCGGTGGGCACCGGAGCCTATTCGTCCGAGTCTTCCGCCACGCCGGCAGGGGTGGCGCACTACGGGACATTCGCACCGAGCGGGAGCACCATTGGAAGCATCTCGGCCCCCTATGCGTCGGCTTTCAATCCTGGGGCTAACCTGTTCGAAATCCAGACATGCGTGGAAATGCCGACGTTTATCGTGGGCGGAACGCAGACAAATAATCTCGTGGGATCTTGGTCCGTAAACGCTCCTGGGCAGATGGCGATCTTCTATTTGCTGCCCACCGGGATTCTCGCGATTGCCTGGACCAATGGAGCAGGGGTCGGAGTGGCGACTGCCTCGGCAGTGGTCCCGTCCTCATGCAACGGAAACGTGACGTATTTCCGGGTGACGCTTGTGCCGACGACTGGGGTCACGAATTTTTATTATGGCACCGACGGCTCGACATGGACGCAACTCGGGACAACCGTCACCGGCACGCCTGCTGGGGCCGTTTCGACGCCAAGTTCGCCAGTTCCGATCATCATTGGTTCTGAGAGTGGTGTCATCGATGCGTCGCAGGGGGCCTTCACTGGTCGTTGGTATAGCTCGAAATGGATCGTTAACGGTTCGGTCGTCGCGAATCCGATTGCCGGTTCTGCCGGCGTGTCGGACTCGTGCGGCTACAACTGGACCGCAGCGCATGTGGCATTCACATGATACTAGGAAGTGCGCGGCCCTACGGCACGATGCTTCATGCCGGAACGCCAACCAAGCTCAAGGGTGCCGTCATCCTTCAGGGGATGGGCCAGTGGCCGTATTGGGCGGAGTTCTGGTCTACATGGGACTGGACGACGATCAGGCGCACAATCGACAATCTCGCGACGCTTGGCATCAACTGTTTGCAGGTCACGACAGACGGCCTTAGCGACGGCGGCTACACATTCCCCAGCACGACGACGATGGCTTCTGAGATCGGCGAGTTGTGCAGCTACGCTTTGAGCAAGGGCATGGTCCTGAATCCACAACTTGGGTATCAGCCGGCCGTGACTTTTGCCTCCGGATTGTCTGCCGCCACGAATGCGGCGGTCGCAATGGCGAAAATATGGGCTACGCAGCCGAACGTGGCCTTTATTGACGCGATGAACGAAGTCAATCTGTCTCCGCCGTCGAGTTGGACAAGCGTGCCTGCGGCGGTGGCAGATATGTCGATTTTTTGCTCCGCAATTCGAGCGGTGATCGGACCTATCCCACTCACGATTTCCCATGCCTGCGACCAGCTAAGTCAGATCACGGATGCCTGGGCGCAGGGTATGGCGCCGCTCGTCGATTTTCACGATATGCACACCTACTACCAGGCGGAGCGCGCCGCTCCGGCGCCGGAAGATTTTGCCGGGTTAAGGTCGGCGTCCTGGTATCGCGGATGCTTTGTCGTGGGCGAGACGGGGTCCTCGAGGAATATGTATTCCGCGGCGCAGCAGACGGCGTGGCTCATAGGAAACGCCGCCGTCGCAAATGGACTATCGGATTGCCTCGGGTCGATTTTATGGGGGGCCACAGATACTTCCGGCGCAGGTGGAATAACGGCCGGATACGGCCTTCTCGACAGCACAGGAACGACGTTCAACACTGGCCTTCATACCGGTATTCAGACATGGCCGGCGCAGTTATAAAAATACACAATCTTGGCAGATTAAAATCAGCAGTCCGCTCAACAGCAAGGATATTAGCGCGACAACGCTAATCGTTACAAGAAACGATGCCACTTTAGATAGCAACGCTTGCTGGTGCCGCATTGGCCGCCGATCCCATCATCCAGGGTCGATGCACTGCCATAGCATGGAACGATTGCACTGACCATGACTCGCACGAAAGCCGGCCGGGGGAAGCCTCGGCCGGCTTTTTGCTGTCCGGGGTTATCAGGAGAGAATCAGGCTTCGCCGTCGAATCTGGCGGCGCGGAAGTCGCCGCAATCCACGACATAGAGCTTGCCACGCCGAGCACCGGGCCGGGTCTGCACAGAATACCAGTGCGCGTAGGTGTCGTCGCTCTCGTTCGGCTTGCCCCACTTCGCCACGAAATCCGCCAGCGTGTCGGCGGTGGTGGTGACGGGAACCGAACCGTCCTCTGCAAGCGTTAAATTGCACAACAGATAAATGCACTCATGCGTCACGGTTGGATCAGGGATGCGCGGGGCCTTCGGACGGTGGCGGAACAGCGCGCCGCATTGGTGGCGGCCGACGTTGAGCCATCGCGCATCCACCGGGAAGAAACAGCCAAGCGGACCCGCGGCAGACCGCGTGCGGGCGAGCCGGCGGAACCGAGCACGTGGGATTACCTGCTGCGCGCCGTGCGGCCTGGCGATGAGGTCGCGGTTGCTGATGCGGCTTGCCTAGCGGCGGATCGAGATGGCGTGCTGGCACGGCTGGCCGAGGTAGAGGGGCGCGGCGGGCTGGTGTTCGACTGCACGGCATGCGAGGCCGCGACAGGGCTGGCGAGCGCCCTGGCTTTTGCTGATCGAGCCGCACTGGTCTACCGCCGCAACCGCACCACGAATGCCCGACGCGTGCTCGCCAGCGCGGGCGGCTCGGGCGGCAGGCCCAACAAACTGACGCCGGCCAAGCGCAAGGCCGCCCTGGTGGACTGGCGCGATCCAGCCATGACCGCGGCACAGGTGGCGGCCAAGCACGGCATCAGCCGCCGGAAGCTGTTCAACGACTTGGGGCCAAGGTTCCCCGAAGGAGTGCAATCCCATGGCTGAAAAGCCGCTTGTTGGAACGACCAGGCGCCCCGGCTGGCGATTCTGGATGGCCGTGGTTTTTCTGGGGCCGATTGCCTTGGTGGTGTCGGCTCTCCGTATCGGCGGCGAAGCGGTAGAGGGTGACGATGCCTGATTTTCAAATGACGATCCCTCGCGAGCCAACGCCAACGATGATCCGAGCCGGGCTGCGCGCGGCGGATGTCTGTCTCAATCCTGAGGGGCTTTTCGTGCCGGTGCACGACGCGGCTGAGATCATCAACATCTGGCGCGCGATGCACGATGCTGCGCGGGAGGTATGCAATGGCTGACCGCCCTTCCGAGACGACCCTGCTCTGGCGGTGGCGCTGGATGGCTTAGGCTGGTATCGTTCCGTCCCTGTTCGGAGAGACGGCAGTTTTCCAATGAATATCCGCAGAGTCGTTCGTAAACTGGTCCCAAATCAGGTGATGGAACGCTACTGGCGTTTTCGGCGAGAGTCCGGTGCGCCGGAGTGGTCTCGTCTGTTCTCGAAATTCAATGAGTCCTATAATGTGTTGTCTATGGCGGATTTTATGGCGGCAGTGGATTCAGCGAGATTTTACGAGAGGAATTTAATGGCATGCAAACTAGCTGAGGATGATTTTAAATTACTGGATCTTGCGAATTCTTGGCGAAGTCTCGACGGGCTTTCCCTTGAATTTGGTGTGGCCAGCGGTAGGACTATCAACCACATAGCAAAATTAATTGTTCCTGATAAAGTTTACGGCTTCGATTGGTTTGGTGGTCTTCCGGAAACGTGGCGCCCTGGTTTCTCTGCTGGGAGCTTCGCCCAAAAAATGCCGGATGTTGATGATAATGTTCAGTTAATTACCGGATTGTTTGGAGATACGCTGCCTGCATTCATCGAAACGCATCCTGGTATTATCTCATTTCTGCATATTGATTGTGATTTGTATAGCTCTACAAAGGTGATTTTAGATAACTGCTCCTCTAGGATAGTCCCAGGAACGGTAATTGTATTCGATGAATATTTTAATTATCCTGGCTGGCGCCAGCATGAATTCCGCGCTTTTAGGGAATATATTTCAGCAAGCGGAAGGCATTTCGAGTACCTGGGTTTTGTCCCTAAGCATCAACAGGTATGTGTGCGAATAACTGCCTAGGGAAAGCCTTGCCCTAGTTCGGGGCGAACGCCAGGAACGCGCTGCACGGATCCGGCCGTTATTTCCGCGGCAGCCTGAGCAACTCGGCCGCCGGCGGCATCCCCTCCATCAGCATCCCGGCCCATTCCTCAGCAATCTCGCGCCGGCGCGCCAGGTGCAGGGCCCGATTGTAGGCACGTTCCACTGCGCCAGCAGGCACGTGCGCCAGCATGAGGTCGATCACCGCCTGGTCGCCAGGATGGAGATCGTTCATCACCGTCGAGAAAGTCGCGCGCCATCCATGGGCGGTTTGCCGTCCCTGGAATCCGGCACGGTGCATCAGGTAGCCGATCGCGTTCTCGGAGAGCGGCTGGTGCGCGCGGCGCCACGATGGAAAAGGCAGGGGCCCGCGGCCGGTCAACGATCGCACGGCCTGCAGGGCCTCCACGGCCGCCGGCGCCAGCGGCACGACATGGTCGGGCGTATCGGCCCGTCGCTCCACGGTGCCCTTCATCCGGTCGGCCGGGATCGTCCAGACCGGCTCGGGGCCGTCCAGACCGGCAAACTCCTCCCATCGTGCTCCGCGCAGCTCGCCTGGCCGCACCGCGGTGAGCGCCAGCAGCCGCAGAGCTAGCCGGGTGACCGGGTGTGCCGGCACCGCCTCGGCGGCCTGCAGCACCGCCCTGGCGTCTTCCAGCGTCGCCACGGCCGGTCGCCTGCCGGTGCGCACCACTGGCGCCAGCGCCCGCCGTAGGCTCGCTGCTGGGTTCGCCGGCGCGTGGCCGAGGGCGACGGCATAGTCCAGGACCGCGGACAGCCGCTGCCGAAGTCGATGGGCGAGCTCGACCGCGCCGCGCGCCTCGACGGGTCGCAGCACGGCCAGGATCTGTGGCGCGGTGACCGCCTCGATGGCGACGGCGCCGATCACCGGGAACACTTCGCGCGCGAGCGACTCCAGCACGTCGCTGGCGTGGTGTGGTGCCCACATGCGGCGGTGAGCTTCGTGCCAGGCGCGGGCCTCGTCCTCGAGGGTGCGTGCCGGGGCGACCTCCGGAGGGCGAAGGGCGGCTGTCGGATCCTGCCCTTCCCGAACCGCGGCAAGTGCCGTGTCCCGTCGCCGGCGGGACTCGGCTAGCCCGACATCGGGGTAGTGGCCCAGCGTGATGACTTGCTCTCGGCCTCCCCGGGCGAAGCGGAACCTCCACGATTTCGCGCCGGCCGGGGTGATCAAGAGATACAGCCCGCTGCCATCCGACAGCTTCTGTGGCTTGCCGGCAACCTTGGTCTGCCGGATCTTTGCGTCGCTGAGGCGCCCCATCCAGTCCTCCGCCGGGACTCGAGTTTGGGCGAGTCCCGTCCTGAGTCCCGCCGATGCTGCCACTGGCCGGTTACGTGAGGCAATGTCCGCCGACAAAATTCCCCGAAATATCAACGGCGGGCAGCGTCTTTACGACACTGCCCGCCGTGACACGACGGCTACCTGGCTCCCGGAGTAGGATGGGAGCGGCTGGATTAAGTGACTGAATTAGGCCGCTGTCTTTCTTGCAATATTGCTAGCGGTCCCGTTCTGAGTCCCGCCGTTGCTGCCGGTGCCCCTGTGGCCCGGGCGCCTCGCCGCGGCCAGATTGGCGGTCGGCTGCTGCTGCATCCAGGTGACAACCTCGGTCAGGAGCCACACTGTTCCGCGCTCACCGAGGCGGCGCGGATGCGGGAACGTGCCCGCCTTCGCCATCTCGTACACCGTCGCGCGATTAAGCGTGGTCAGTTTCGCGACATCGGCCACCCGTAGGAAGGCCTCGGCGGGGATGGCGTCAGACATGGGGATCGTCCCGTTTCAATGCGGCGAGCATCTCGGCCAGGTTGGGGGTGGCGGCCTCACCTGGGTCGGCGAAGCGGGCGACGAAGCCGCACTCGCCGCCTGGGTGGGGAACGACGATCGGCGTGCGGCGGGCGAGTTCGGCGAGCGTTTCGGGGGTGAAGAACACCACGCGCTTGAACACCTGGTCGGCCGGATATTCGAGGATCGGACCCGCTCGCCACAGGTGATGGCGGCCGGCCGGCTCCGACAGCGTCTCGACGACCACCCCGGTCCAGAGCGTCGTCACCAGCAGCTCGACGGGGTGCGGCGGGGCGCGGTCCAGTAGGCGCTGCCAGGCCACAGGACGGCGCGGCAGCAGCACCAGGCCGTCCAGCCGCGCAGAGGTTGCCGCCGGCGCCATGTCGATTTTCTCGACCTCATTTGAGGCGGAAAAACCGGAAGTCGGGCAAGGCGGCGGTGGGGCCGCAAACAGGCTGAGCTGGTCAAGCATGGCGGCGAGCTGTTGGCCGGTGCCTACGTTCAGCTTCCATCAGCAACGCCGTCGCTCGTGTCACTATGGCGTGCCACATGATCATGCTGAATTCCGGCCGCCATCCCATGAGCCGCATTTCGAGTTCCAGCGGGGCCAGGAGGTCAACCGCCTTGCGTTCGATCTTCTTCGCCACGACGAGCGCCTTCGCCTCCTCAGCGGGGCTGTTGGCAGTGTGAAGACGCAGAGCCATCGCTAGGTCCCCCGCGGCCCCGGCGCGCCGAACTGGGCGGCGGCTGGCAACCAGGTCGGGGCGTGGCCCTCGAGCTGCTCGCGCAGGGCTGTCACCTTCTTCGCCGGCTTGAGCCCGGCGATCGCGGCGGCCTCGCGAAGCAGGTCGCCGTTGCAGCAGGCTAGGAATTCGGCGGTGTCGAAGGGCGGCAGCCGGTCGTCGGCGCGCAGCGCGTGGCCGATCCATTCCGCCACTTCGGCGCTGGTCTCGCCGCCGCCACGGTCGCGATCGCGCGGGCCGGCCGCCGACAGGCAGCGCGCCAGCACGTCGCCGGCGAGGGCCCGCAGGTCGGCGTCGTCGAGGCCGTGCGCCAGCGCGGCGCCGCCGGCGTTGACCAGGCGGGCGCGCACGCCACGCAGATAATCGCGCGCGCTGTTCCATGGCTGGTCGGTGTTTTCGGGTGCGTCGAAGCCGTGGATCCTCACGTTCGGCGCGGTCAGCAACAGCAACAAACAGATGATCACCTGCCGATCGGTCAGCGAATGCGCGGCCATCTGGCCTAGCTGCCTGCGCAGCGCGGTCGTCTTGGCCTGCGCGATTATTTCCAGGCCGGGCTTGGTGATGCCCGTGGGTTCCGTCGCCGGGGCGGGCTCCGGCGCGTCTGCCTCGGCGTCCTCCGGCTCCGCCACGCTGTCCTCCGCATCGGTCTCGGCATCGTCGATCGGCTCCGGTGCGCCGGTCGGCGCCGGCTTGCCCGGCTTCCCCGTCGGTGGTGCTTTTGCCTCCGCCGCCTTGCCCTTCGCCGCCGGAACCTTGAAGACGCGGCCGACTACTTCGCCGGCGCGCTCCTGGTCGTCGCCCTCGTAGAGCGACCACAGCACCAGGCGGCCGCGCTTTGGCGCCATCGGGTCGGCGTCGTATTCCTGCTCGGCGCCGGCTGGGGTTTTCGGGTAGCCGTAGCGGTCGAGCGTGGTGATCTCGTAGCGCACGCCCTTCGGCGGGCACAGCACGCGGGCCTCGAGCGCGCGGCGCTGCAGCTCGAGGAACAGCTTCACGTCGTCGGTGTATGCCTCGGACGCATCGGCGGGCGCGAACAGGTCTTCCTCGAACACCAGCCCGCTATTCTCGACGTCGAAAATGGCGCGGCTGAGCGGGATGCGCGCGACGCGCAGCAGGTCGGCGAGCTCGGTCCAGTCGATGCAGCCCTTGTCGGGCCCGAAATCGCTGCGGCTGGCCGGGTTCGCCAGCGCTTCGGCCTGGCGTTCCAGCGATGCGCCGGCGATCAGGCGCAGCTCGTCTTCGTCGGGCTGGTCACCGCGCTCGATGGCGACGAGGATGTCGGGGTGCAGCGCGCCGAGCCGCTGCAGCTTGCGCGCGCCGCGCTCGGACACGCCGACGATCGCCGCCGCCGCCGGCAGGGTGAACTGCAGCTCGAGCAGGTGCGTCATGGCGCGCCACTTCTCGACCGGCGTCATGGCGGTGCGCGCCAGGTTCTCGGCCGCCTGGGCGGCGACGATATCGGCGTCGCCGCCGACCGGCTGCTCCTCGGCGCGGATGAAGTTCCAGCCGAGCGAGGCCGCCGCGCGGGCGCGCGTCTCGCCGATGATCACCAGGCGGCGGCCCTCGGTCAGTGGCGCGACGACGATCGGCTGCAACTGGCCGCGCTCGCGCATGCTGGCGGCCAGCATGCCGACCGCCGCGTCGGACGGTGGCGCACTGCGCACACGCAACGCCGGCGGAAGGAAGTCGAGCACGTCGAGCGGGATTTCCATGATCAGGCCTCGGATTCAGTTGACGGCGTGAACTTGTCGGTTTCGTTGCCCCAAGCGTCCCAGCCCGGCGCGGCCTCGCGAGCGAACAGTTCGGCGCGCGGGCCGGGGACTAGCCCCTCGACCATCGCGCGGAACTCGTTGGGTTTGCGGCTATGCTCGCGCACCGGTGCCACGATCAGGTTACGTGTGCTGCGATTTAGCGGGCTGATCTTGCCGCGGGTACCGAGCAGGAAGAACTCGGTGGCGCTGCGGAACCAGTAGCCGGTGCCGAAGGCCCAGCCGGCGTCTCTGCTGGACCGCTTAGCCCACGGGCCGGCGCTGACGTAGTGGAAGCCCCAGGCCTGCATCACCGTCAGCGCCTGCGGCAACATCGGCGCGGTTGCCCACATCACCAGCGCGCCGCCGACGGGGTGCGCAAGCTGCGCCACCGGCAGCGCGGCGATCGCGGCGAGGTCCATGCACGCGTAGTGATGCTGCGGACTCTTGGCCTCGCCACTGTCGCTGTAGAGCCGAAAAGCCCACGGCGGGTCGGCGAGGATGCAGCGATAGGCGCGCGGCTGCAGCCCGGGCCATGGCCAGCCGGGCAGGACGGCGAGCGGCGCAGATGCGTAGCGGGTGCCCGGTGCCACCAGGTCGAGCTGCAGCTCCGTCATGCCGCCTGCAGCCGTGCCGCCGCGACCATGTGGTCGCCGGCGTTGTCGATCACTTCCATCAGGGCGAGCACGTGGCCATTGATCGCCTCGCGCTCCTGACTGGCAGGCGAGGCGAAAATCGGCGCGCGCAGCACGACATTGAGGCGCAGCAGCAGCTCGAGCGCGGCCTGCGGCGCGGGTGCTTCCTGCGGCATGTATCAGTCCTCCCGAGGGGAATGGCGGGGCGGCGCGACAGGGCCGATCGCGAGGCACATCGCGCCCGGCGTGAGCGGCAGGCGGACGCGGTTTGGCGAGCGGCGGCGCGGCAGCCCCGATATCTCAAAGTCGATGATCTCGCCGGCATCGTTCAGCCAGCGGCCGAGCAACACGCCGAAAGTGCCGGGCATTTCGAGATCCTCGACGATCTGGAACGTCGTCGCGGGCGCGAACCGTTCGTGAGCGTGCGGGCGGGGCATCAGCGGGCCCGCTGCGGCGCCAGCTCGGCCAGCAGGCCGGCGACGGCATGGATGGTGGCGGCGTTGGCGGGATTGCCGCGGCTCAGCTCGTCGGCGGCCGCGTCGCGAAGCGCATCCGCCAGGCAGAGCAATGTGTCGCAACCGGTGCGCGGGAGTCCGGCGACGCGCGCGATGAAGGCGAACATCGGCCCTTCGCCCGCGAAGGCCTGCAGCAGGCTGACGATGTGGCCGGCGTTGTTTCGTGCGGGCGGTGCGGTCGGGGGCACGGGCGGCGCGGCGGGGGCGCTGGTCGGGCGGCGGGTCTCGCGTGCCCAGCCGAGCATTTCGTCGGCCAGGTCCACGAGATCGGACCGCATGCCGTCGTCGAGTTCCGAGAACAGGCCGGCGGCGAGACGTACGCCGAGGTCCGTCGCGGCGCGCTCGATGCGAGCGTCGAGAAAGTGGTTCATGCTGCCAGCATCCTGAGAATGCGCCGGCCGATTTCCTCGGCCCCGGCGCGGGTGGGGTAGACGCGCGAGCAGCGGCCCTTGCGATTTTCGACCTGCCACCCGCCCGAGGTTGCGGCGATCCGCACCACGATCCGGCCGCGCCAGGAGAACTCGACGCCCTGGGCCGTGGGGCGCTCGATAGCGAACGCGGGTGTGCTCGAGGCGCTCACGGCGCCACTGCGGCGGCGATGGCGATCAGGCCGATGGCCGGGACCAAGCCGATCGCCAATGCGAGGCAGAGGTCGAGCCATGCCGGCGGTTCGTCGGGGTAGCGGCCGCACGGGCGGGGCGGAAGCGGATGAACTGAGTGGTTGAACACCGGCGGCCTCCATCGCGTGGCGCGATGGGGCGGGACTATTGCGCTACGAAATCAGAACCGCAAGCAAAAATTTCGCTTTGCAATTTTCTGGTGGGTCAGGTCCAAAGCCACTTGGCGATCACCCGGCCGGCAATCTGCACCTCGTCGAGCGTCTTTTCGTAGCTGCCATAGGCCGGATTGGCCGAAAGCAGCTTGACTGATGCGGGTGCGGAATATGGGATATGCTCTACACGCTTAACGACCGTGCCAAGGCCATCCCAGAGGACAAAAATTCCGGGCGGAGAGGGCGTGCGGTCGGAAGTATCGACAAGCACACGATCTCCCGCGTTGAACACCGGCTGCATGCTGTCGCCGTAGACCCGAATAACGCGAAGTTTTTCAGGAGGGGCGGTGGTCTGCGCGCGAATGAAGTCAGCCGGAACCTGCCAATGGTCGACGGCATCGACCTCACTTCCCTCGAATTCGTTCAGTGCTCCACCGCCTGCCGAGGCTCGAATATCGAGCTCGGCTATCCGAAAGGGGCGACTAATAATCCCCACCGTCTGATCGATCGGAAGCGGCCCTTCGCCGGTCAGCAGCCAAGCGACGCTGCAGCCCAACTCCTCGGCATATTTCTCCGCCACGTCGGGCCGCAGTTTGCGCGTCCCGCTTTCGTGCTGGTGATAGGTGGGCTGTGGGATTCCGTGCGCGGCCGAGAACGCGGTCGGCGACGTATAGCCGGCCATTTCGCGGGCGTAGCGCAGGCGCTGGGCGGGGGTTCGGAGCAGATCTGGTGGCGGCATGGCGTTGCAGAGCGTAACGCCGTCTAGCCCTACAGGCGAGGATGCGTTCTGAAATTCTCTTGACGGTAGAAATTGCGTAGCGCAATCATTCGCCATGCGCTGCGTTGCCGATGTCATGACCTTGTGGCCCTCACTCGACGTGTTCTGCGCCGACGTCGGCGTGCCCGTCAGCCTGGCACGGGTCTGGAAGCACCGGCGCAACATCCCGCCTGAGCGCTGGTCGGCGATCGAAACGGCAGCGGAGCGGCGCGCGATCGCGGGGGCCTCCGCCTCCGATCTGGCGCGATTGGCCGCGCTCCGGGCCGTGAGCGCCGAACCCCGAGAGGCGGCCTGATGTCAGTCGCTCGCCTTGGCTCGGCTGCGGCGGGCAGGCGCTCTCGGTGTTTCCGGATCGGCTGCGGCGCGCAACAACCACCCGGCGGGATCGGCCACGACTTCGCCAGTGCGCGTGTCGGCGAGCGAAAGCGCCTGGGCCAGCTTGAAGCTGCGGCGGCTGTTGCGCAGGTGGCACTTGCCCTCGATGGTCGTCACCATTGGGGCCTGGCCGACCGGGCGAAGCCCCATCAGCCGCTCGATGGTGACTTCCCGCAGCGAGCGTTCGCCCCTGGCGTCCTGGTAATGGATCTCCACCCGCAGCGCGAGCCCTTCCGCGAACAGTTCCAGGGGGGCCGCGCGGATCGCTGCCGCGGTCACGTCCTTCCGATGTTGCACCGCCCCGCGCCAAAGGAAATACGCGACGAAAAGCACCAGCGCGACGATCCAGCCGACGGACATCGCATTCTCCATCCCGTTCTCGCATCTATCCTATTCCGAAACCACCCGTCATTGCCATCCCGGTCAGGCCTGCGCCGTGGCGGCTGGTCATTGCCGGAACCGCTTGTTTTTTCACGACTCTGCCGTTCCGGCTACAACACAGTGACGCGTCCACTTCGATACGAAGGGGATTAGCGATGTCCGCCAGCAGCCTCACCCCCTTCACATCGGATATGGCGCGAGACTGCCTTCCGGAGCGGGATGATTCGACCTGCGATGTCAGGGGCGCAGCACCAGCCACAGCAGCACGAACCACAGCACCGTCAGGCCGGCGAGAAGCAGTTCTGTTTCCATCAAATCGCCACGCCCTCGAAGTGCGGGCGCGCCGCCTGTTCGGCGCAGCTCCGAAGCTGCAATCGGACCGCACCGCGCGCCTCGTCGCCGGCGGCATCGTCGCACTGACCGTCATCACCATGGGCATCGTCGTCGCCGAGGCGATCGGCCGCGCAGTGGTGGCCGTGCTGTCCTGGTGGCCAGCATGACAAACCCCTTCGCCGCGCGTGCCCTGTCAGGGGTCCGGTCTCGCGCGGCGGCGGCCGGCGGCGCTCCCCCTGCGCCGCCGGCTTGCCTTCCTGCTGGACCGTCCTTTCTTCGGTTCCGGGTTGTTCTCTCGTTGCTTGCTTCACGGCAACAAAATGGGGGAACCAAATGACCGTTGCACGTAGTGATTTATACGCGCCCGCCGACGCCCTGCGCCCGTTGGTACACGACCTGGTCACCCGCCTGCGCCGGCACGCCAAAGTCGCCGACGCCGTCAGCGACGCCGCCGCGGTGCTCGGACTGAGCCGGCGTACCGCGCAGGCCCTCTACTGGCCCGACACGATCGCCGGCCGCGACCTCGAGCCCGCCTCCATCCGCGCCCGCTACGCGCGCTGGCTGGCGGCCGAGGCCTGCCGTCTCGAACAGGAAGCCGCCGAGCTGCGCGCCCGCCGCGCCGCCATCAAGGAAGCCTCGGATGCAGATGCTTTGGGTGTGGTTGCGGGTGCGCGCCGGCCAGGCCTGCCAGCGATGGCTGCTCGTGCTGCATGACGCCATCGGCCGCTGCCTGGCGCCGCTGCAGAAGCGGCTCGGGGCGTGGCGGCGATGAAGTCCGGCGCGAGCCTCTCCGCGCGCGAGAGCGAGCCGGTCGCCGGCGCCATCCGTTCTCCCGAGCGGGCGCTCGCCGCCGCGGTGGTGCAGCAGGCCATCGACGACGCGCTGGCCAGCCGCAACACCACGCACGTTCTGTCCGCCAGCGTGCCGCGCGGCATCGATGCCGAGGCGGCCCGCAGTTTCCTCACCAGTGCCGGCGGCGACTGGGCGATGGCGCGCGAAGTCTGGTGCGACGTCGCGGGAGTTAACCCGGACGCGCTGCGTGACCGCGCCCTCGCCGGCCGGCTGCGCGCGTCGCGATCGATGCCTGGAGGGGGCACGCCATGAATCTCGAAATCACATGCCGCATCGAATTGGGTGAATCCCTCGTCGAGTTGCTGGAAAGCAGCCTGTTGGCGAAGGCGCTGGCCTATGCACTGACACACGCTCAGATGCCGGCTCCCGCCGCCGCAGAGCCGGTCGCGGCAAGGGTGCCAGCGGACAGCGCCTGGCAGCCCGCCGACGCAGCCGAGAAACCGGCTGCACCGCGTGCCGTCAAGACCCCGACGGCGCCGAAGAACCGCGTTGTGCAGAGTCGTCTGTTCAGCGCGGAACGCGACGCGCTGCTGAAACTGCGGTGGCGGATGGGCGTCGAGCGCGATGAGGTCGTGGCCGAGCTCAACGAAATGGACGGCCCGAAAGTAACCGGACAGCAGGTGACCGATCGAGCGTATCGCCTGGACTGCCACCGCTCCCCTGAGTTCATCGCCGCCCTGCGCACCTCGACCGCCGCGGCCGCGCGCGCTGGCAAGGCGAAACGGCGTGCGGCGGAAATCGAGACAGAGACGGCGCAGCATTCGCCGCCACCGCCGTCGCCGATCGCCGCGCCTGCGCCGCCAGTAGCCGGCCGCCCGCCCCTCGGCGTTGTGCTGCCCTCGCCTGTCAACGGCAAGATCGCCATCAGCCGCGCTACGCTTTCCCGTTGGTGTGCCGAGAGGAATCTGGCGTTCGACGGCGACGTCGAGCCGCTGAACCACGAACGCCGCAAGGCGGGCAGGGCGGAATTCGTCGTCGTCGAAGACCGTCTGCTCGAGCGGGCGGCCTGACCATGGCGCGCATTGTCATCTGGATGCCCTGGGCCGGCCACAACGCCCGCCTGCTCGCCGAACGCGAGCGGTTGCGCGGCCGCTACTTCGGCTGGTCGCAGCGCGATCCTACGAAATACGTCCCCGCATTGCCCGCGCTCCCGCTGTTTTACTCCCCATGGGCCGCGTTCCGCGCGGCCTCCGAGGCCGTCCGGATGCCCATCCGGGACGGCGTTTCCTCCAAACTCGCGGCCGGCTCGCCCCAAAGCCAGAGTAAGGCGAGCGGCCGCTCTTTTGAGGAAGCCGCATGAACCAGGCCCGCAAAGGGCCTGAGCCATCCGAGATCGCGCACGAGCTGGCGCGACGTGCCGAGGCGCTGTGCCGCGACCTGCTGTCTGGCGGTCATC
>Ga0265338_10001126_pt1 | contig 44323 bp, 29 predicted proteins | sample 42126metaG_FD_193579 | JGI IMG/M metagenome (GOLD analysis project Ga0265338, IMG submission 193579) | Rhizosphere microbial communities from Carex aquatilis grown in University of Washington, Seatle, WA, United States - 4-21-26 metaG | ecosystem: Host-associated > Plants > Roots > Rhizosphere... | reverse complement strand
ATCTCTCGTCGGCGAACATCCTTTATAGCCAGGCGTTAGATCAGGACCCCGGCAATCTTGATGCACATTTTGGCTTTGCACTGACCGAAGTGTTGACCCTCTTCTCAGACCCGACGGTTGCAAAACTTCAGCAGTCGGGAGAAGTAGGATTCTCCGAGAACGCCATGCTTTCAATCCTTAAAAGCGGCGGAGTTCAACAATTCACGCGACCGATAACCTCGGACGTACTTGGCAAGATACGCCTGGCGAACCAACCTTCGCTCGCCCTTCATACAGTGCTCGCTAAATCGCAGGCCGGCCAACTCCCGAGTCATGACCAAGCTATCGTAGAGACAAACATCCTCCCCGTCCTTGCAAACGCTATCGTCCATCTCCAGCAGGTGACAAATACACCCAGCTATCAATTTCTCATCACGCCGCAGCTAATGGGAGTCAACAACGGCCCGACCTACCGTATCGATCTTACAGAGATTTATCTTTTGCTCGCGGTGTTTCAGTTCTTTGATGCTGACGGGTCGCTGTTCGTCGCATACAATATCGATTACAATTCCTCTACTGCTTCATCGGTAACTCAGGCCTGGCAGCCCTCGTCGCCCTTCCTCACCCTCCGGACAAACGGCGTGCAGCGGATGAAAGACACTCGCACGAACTATCTTGCCATGGCAACGAGCATCAGAAACGGACTGACGTTCCTCATGCACGAAACACCCCACCCGGAAACTGATGTCATCGTCTACAATCCGCAGGACCAGAGCCAAGTTCAATCAGCTATCCAGGACGTGGATTCGTTGACGGCATTCTTATCAGGCCCGTACTCGATTGGCGGTGCCACAGCAAACGTAGGCAGTCTATTTCTAAACCCCATCACAGACGTAAAGGCAAAGCTCCCCGCATATACAGCTTCGTCAAGGCCGAATTCTTCGGGAACGTATGATGCCGTCCTAACGTGGCAAGCGTCATCATTCGATACCTGGGTTTTTCCGGACCCGACATTCAACGGCTTTCTCCCCGGCATGACCAATTCAGGGTTGAAACAGATGTTTGAAATCAACGCCTCGACCTGGTCATCTAGCGTCATTATTTCCGGATGAGACTAAATGCGCGCGCTACTGTGTATCGTCGCCGCAGTTCTCTTTTTCGGCATCCGGACTGAAGTAGTTGCTCAGGATCTTCTCGGCCTCTTCTTTGACGGGGAATCGGTATCGAGTATCAGCGGAGGAAACCCATTTGCGCCGCTGGATTCGAAAAACCTTTCCCATTCCAGCCGCTACGGCGAAACAGGAAGCCAGGCTCCTTATCTTGACTCTTGAATCGACAATATTTACCGAGAAACCCGTTCTGGCGGAAGCGAACAGAATCTGCAGCCAAACGTTAACCGCGCAAAGATTTGCTTCCCGTTATCGATGGAGACGAACGCTGCGACTCTGCATCTTGATATCCAATCCACAAAGACGACAGGGTCCTGTGATGCCGACCCGGAAGATCACGCCTCTTATGACGGAAGGGATGAATACGTAGCGGCCGGTGTGACAGTCCCCGTCGGCGGCGCCGTAAACTGCGACATTGGATTGCAGAAGAATATTCAAGAGAGGAGTATTCAACCCGGTACGAACTTGGATTCCTGTTTCAGACATCCCATCAACGCGTCTCGGTATTGAAAACGCTACCTCCTCGACGGCAAACGACACCCTTGCCTCGGCACTTCCTCGAGACGTGCAGACCATTCTTAGCGAAACCTGATTGATTCCAGTGGAGGACGGCCGTCTCCCCAGACGGCCGATGTGAAGGCATTACTAGCCTTTTAAAGGTGTTGGATCTCCATTCTTGTCGTCGGCAAGTTGATTGACCTGTTGTTCAACAACTGAACGAACAGCATCAGGAACATCCCCGCGAACGTGTCTTAAGCCAATAGACCGCCGATTTTGCAGATCTTCAATCTCTCGTATGCGATGCCTGACGCAGTCGAGGGCTTTTCGGTATTGTGCTCCGACTTCCAGCACCTTGTCGGTAGTCATCGCGCTAATGATGTATTGATGGACGACAATGTTTCTTTTTTCGTGCAGGGTGTTCAATTCAATAAACAACGATTGGTCAATGATGCCTTCCTGAAGTGCCCGTCGATAGATAGTGCGCTCAGCCGTAGTATCTTCGTCCCCGGGTTGATCGAGCAATTCATCAAGGATATCCTGAGAGTTTGTATCCAGTTGATGCTTAACGATGAGGCCGGTTCGAAGCAAGCCGTCGACAACCGAAGTACAAAGACAAACATACTCAATAAACGATCCGTTCTTTGCTGCTCGTGAACGTAATTGGACGGCGGCGGTAAAGCTCTCCATAAAATTTTGAAACCGGGAGATCGCTTCTTTGCTTGTTGCCATGGTTGAGGTATCCCTTCATGCCAGCTAATTATTAATATTGCTTTGCAGCCTCATGTTTCAAATATCTCATGCCGATTGACGAACCACAAGTTCAGGCTTGAAAACAACCCTCTGCGGTTTACGAAGAATCTCATCTCTGTGTACAACCGCCATATCGTATGCTGCCTCCGCCATTTCCATCAACGGTTGTCTGATGGTCGTGAGCTCGGGGTTCGACAACCGTGCTATGGGGAGATCATCGAAGCCCACAACCGCGACGTCGTCTGGTATCCGCACTCGTCTTTCTCTTGCGACAGAAAGCAACCCCGTCGCGCAGATGTCACCCGCAGCGCAAAAGATGGCATCAGCGCCGATATCCAGGAGCTTTGGCATCACGGAGATGCCGTCCTCGCGGGAATAGTGTATCACCTCGATCAGACCTTCCGGCGTTATGGAAAGCCTCCCAATGCCGAGAGCTTGTTGGAATCCCTTGATCCGTTGTTCCGCGTTGTAGCCGCCCCGTACTTGAGTTTTGCCGGAGACAACGGCGATCTTCTTCCGGCCTTTCGCTATCAGGTACTCTCCGGCTATTTGACCGCCGATGAGATTGTCCGTGGTAATGGTAGAGACACCGGCTGTCTCTTCGTCTATCAGCACAATGGGCACGCCGGCAGCCGCGTAGAAGGAAATCGTATCCGGATCTGGTCGCACGCTTATCGCGATCATTGCAGTGGCATTAGTTTGGACAAACACTTGTTTCAATCGTTCATTCTGCACGCTCGCGTCGTCCGTGACAGACCGTCGGACTATCTCCTCCGGTTTGAGCCACTTCTTGAGGTTTTCGGACATCGCAATCTGCAGCGCCGAACCGAAATTCGGTGCTACGATCACAACTTTCGTCACTTGTATTGCCATCTCAATCATCTCCTTTTTTTGCCCGCCCTCAGTTCATGTCTCAATGCTGCATCTTTTACACTCTTCAGCCGTTGACGAGCTGAAGGGAACAAAAAGTCCCCGGTGCCGCTGGATCGTGCCTGACAAAGTATGCGGTCAGGTGCTGCTGCAGTTCTCTCCTTCGGTCTAATTTCGTTGGTTTTTCGCTAAATATTTTCTACGATCTTTCCGTTTTCCCTCACTCCAAACTTCGATCTCGGCATATTTGGCTTTGCGGCCATCCGGCTTGTCGGCGAAAGATTTGAAAACTTTTCCTCACCTGAGAGCCGGAATTTCCGCAAGATCTTTTGAAGATTTTCTGTGAGTGAGTTCAGGTCTTCAGCCGCTCGAGCAATCTGCTGCGTTCCATTTGCCGTTTGTCCTGTCACCGAGGTGATCGCTTCCACATTCTTGGATATCTGTTCGCTGGCTGTAGACTGCTGTTCACTGGCAGCGGCGATTTGCGTGATCATATCCGTTACAGTTTGCGAAACGTACGTGATCTCTTTCAGCGATATTCCTGCCCGTTCCGCAAGCTTGATTCCCTCATCAACTTGCTTTGTCCCTTCGTTCATCGATATGACTGCACCCTTCGTGTCGTTCTGTATCGTTTTGATCATCGACGCGATTTCTTTCGTCGCCTTGGTGGTGCGCTCTGCCAATTTCCTTACTTCATCTGCCACGACTGCAAACCCCCGTCCCTGCTCGCCGGCCCTCGCCGCCTCGATAGCCGCGTTCAATGCGAGTAAATTCGTTTGGTCTGCGATATCGTCTATCACGCCGATGATCTCCCCGATCTGGTCGCTCGAATTCCCCAGAGCCTTGATCGTGTCTGCAGATTGCTTCACAACGGAGGCAATGAGATGCATTCCTGCCACCGTTGCCTCAACAACCTTTCCCCCCTGTTCGGCCGCACCTCGTGCGCGTTTCGCAGTCTCCGCAGTCTGAACGGCGTTCTTCGAGTTTTCTATGATCGTCTTCGTCATTTCCTCCACAGCGCTTGAAACTTCCGCGGACTGGTTGCTTTGTTCCTGCGTACCCGCTGCCATCTCTTCAGTGCTGCTGCTGATCTCACTGCTTGCACAGGCCACAGCGTCTGATGCCTGCGAAACCAGCTGAAGAGTCTCTTTTATCGAGTCTACGAATTTATCGAATCCTCTCTGCAAGCTTCCGATCTCATCGTCTCTGTCAGACGAAAGTTTGGTATTGAGATCGGCCTGGTCCATCTGGCCGACCATTTCCGTCAGAGGAGCAAGAAGTTTCTTCGATAGGATGTAGATCAAGGGTATGCACACGGCGATCGAAATGATCGTGACCAAAATAATCGACTGCGCCATTCCCGTGCTCGCGTTGTTCGTGAACTCATCGGCATAGCTGCCAGCAATGACAATCAAATCGAGAGGCTGATAGTAGGCAAATGCTGCAATTTGTTCCCGCTGTGCCGTCTCTCTCCCGTCCTTGTTGGCCCACTGGTAGCGTATTGATCCGACTTCATCGGTCTTCAACGCAACAGCACGCCGTGTTATCTCCTGTACGAAATCGTATGAGTAAATGTTTTCGCCTTCCATGGTTGGATGGATCTTCAAGTTACCCTTGCTGTCCATTGCATAGATGTAGCCAGTCAAACCAATCTTGAGATTCATGAAATCTCTGGCCAGTGCAATAGAATCAGCGCCCCGTTCATGATTTGTTTGCACAACGTTCCGTGCAAAAAGGGCGACCGGGCCTAGGTCCGATTCGACAAGAGTCTCCATGCCCGTAACGGAGCTCCTATATGAGACTATCGCGAGAACCAGGGCCGGCACGATGATGAAGGCTGACATGATCAAGACAAGGTTTGTTCGGAATCCAAGCTTTGTTAACTTCATGGTAGATCTCCTTTGACCGTTGGGTGAACAAATACAAGTACCTAAAATTATTAATGCCGGACCGTCATCCTGCCTTTTGACGACTCGCAGAGAGACGCGACACGCCGATGGCCGAATACCTTTAACAAGCCCTAATAAAAATTCTCACCACCATCCTGAGTTCCGCTCTGACAATTTCCGGTCCCTCGCAAGTACGCAAATGCTACGCTGCAATCTCAAGGTCTTTTTTTTCCTGCGCCGACAGAACCTTATCTAAATCGAGGAGAATCAGCAATCGATCGTCCAACTTCCCCACCGCGGTGATATAATCTGTGGCTACGTTCGTGGCCATCTTTGGCGTCGGTTCCGTTATGCTTTTGGGGATCCTCAAAACCTCCCTAACGGCGTCTACGACGAAGCCGACAATCTTGCCGCTGACTTCAACTACGACGATCCGCGTGTTCTTGTCTTTCTCTTTTTTCGCCATACCAAACCTTGACCGGAGGTCGATGACTGGAATGACCTTGCCGCGGAGATTAATGACGCCCTCGATATGTTCGGGTGCATTCGGCACTCGAGTCACATCGAGCATCCGATTGATTTCGTGAACTTTGAGAATGTCGACGGCGAATTCTTCATCCCCAACCCTGAAACTAACCAATTGGAGCATTTCATCGGGCGTCGAACCTGCCTGGCCGGATTCTTTCGATACGTTGGTGTTTTGCATTGCGTTTAACCTTTCGTTCTTGCAGTCGTTCTTGATAGATCCGAATTCATTTTCATTCCGCTGGGATTAATCTGCCTAGTTCCATTACGCTAGTTTTTTACTCGAGCGTCAGGAGGCTGCTCCTTTAGACTCTCCGTAACGATTTAAACCGCTTGAGCTTCCCTTTGATCGTATCGAGGAGGGTATCGTTGGAGATCGGTTTCGTCAGATAGTCGTCGGCTCCGAGGCCTTTCCCATAGCGAATCATCCCTTCATCGGACATGCCGCTAAGAAAAATGAACGGAACGTTCAGGAGATGATCCATCTGGCGAATCTTTTCATAAAAAGCAAATCCTCCCGAAGTCGAGGTCTCAAGACTGATATCCGAGATGATGAGACTGGGGCTCTCAGTCTGAAGGGCGATCAAAGCGTCGTCGGAAGTGCTGAAGGCCTTGACCCTGAAATCCGCGTTCTCGAGTACGTGCACAAGAAGGCTGAGAAATTCATCCTCATCGTCAACAACGTAAATCATCGCCTCCTTCTGAGAAGGAGCAAGTTCACCGAGAATCTTCGATTCGAGTTTCGAATGATCCTCGGGAGACAGCTGAAATCTCTTCCGTAATTCCGCTATCACCGAGGATCGCTCAGCAGCCTTGAGCCCTGAAGTCCAGATGAGCTTGAACGCATGGGAGTACGATTCCTGCTTCGCCTCAAGCTCGAGTGCTTCATGTTCCTGGGGTAAAATGGAGAGCGACGCGCGCAAGTCCCGTAATTGAGTCTCTTCTTCGAGCGACAACGCACCGTCGGCCCAGGCGAGAAGGAGGACGCGTTTGTACATGGCGAGGGGGTCTGTCGCCGATGAAGGCTGCGATCCTTGTTTGGGAGGGAGGTTGGCGCCGGTCTTCTGCCGGTTGATTTCCTGTTCTCTTCTGAATTCTGCTTCGAAATTTCGTCTGGACTCTGCCTCGATCTTGCGGCGGTCTTCGCTTACTTTGCTTGAGCCATCGCCAGCCGGTACTTGCTGTATGGACGCGCTCCCCGCAGCGTCGGAATCCTTCTTAACCGCCGGCGCCGTTTTTTGTTCATGCGCTTCGTGAATTTTCTTGACGAGCTCTTGCTCTTTCTTCTTTCGCTCTCCTTCGATGCGGGCCCTTTCGAGCTCGAATTTCTTTCGCGCATCATCTTCCATCTGTTTTCTTGTGACATCGACCCGTTTTTGACGCGACCCCTCGTCCGTGAGAAAAGCGATGCGCTCCTCAAAGGCTTTTATATAGCCGTTATGCGGATCTATCTGTTTCGCCTTCGACAGTTCCTCAACGGCCCTCTCCAAGTTCAAGGACTTGATGAGTTGGTCGACGACCTTGAACAACTCATTGGCTCGTTTGCGAACGTCTTCCGATATATTTGATTGTGATACCACAGCGAAACTCAATGCTTGTTTGCAAAAAATATAAGACTATGCGCCCAGTGCTTTTTCACGTCCGTTCCTGATTCCACCACCGCCGTACGACGTCATCGACATTCGTCGTCCCGCCGCTCATTTTCCACTTATCAAAGAATTTGATGTCGGCATTTGTGGGTTCAGGATCCGGAGCATCTATCTGAACTCTTAGCGGCATCGGCACGGCATCACCCACGATCAAGGCCTCTCCCTGACGGAGCGACGGGAGCAGGTTCTCTAATCCGGGGTACGTATCGGCAACCAGCCGTCGTATGTAATTCTGGTCGATCGGATTCGTCAACCGCATCACGACGAAATTATTGCATTGCGACAGAATCGTCTCCGAGATCTCCGATGGTCGCTGACTGACAATCATGCAGCTGACTCCGTACTTGCGTCCTTCTTTCGCTATTCTCTCGATTGTGCGCCGGGCGGCTTTAGTTCCTTCGCCGTTCGATGAGAGGTAGTTGTGGGCTTCCTCAAAAACGAGGAGAATTGGGAATTCTCTCCGGCTGATATTCCAAAAATTGAAATCGAACGCCAGCCTGGCCACAAGAGAAACGATCGTGTTGACGATATCGAACGGAACCCCGCTCATATCCATGATCGTAACTTTAGACCCTCCCTCAAGGCCGAACATCTTAGAGAGCAATTCTTTCAGTGACTCCGAATGAATGTAGAGTCGCGGCTTGAACATGAAATCATAGCGGGGGTCGTTCAACTTCGTATCAAGCTGCACCAAGAATCGTGCAAACTTGCCGCTGAAGGATCCTCCTTTTTCGTTGTTGAATTGTTCGATCTTAGATCGGACGTCCGTGAGGTCGTAATAGACGGGCGTATCAATTGTCAAAACGTTCTTCAACTCAGGATTCTGTGCCTTTTTTGCCTGAAACACAAGATCTCTCAATACGGTGATTTGTGTGGACGCATATTCATCGGAGGGGTCGATGAACATCTCCAGCATTTCCTGAAAATTCATGAGCCAAAACGGCAGCTCCAATTCCGTAAGATTGAGATATTGCGATGTCTCGGGAAATGCGCTTTGATACTCATTATGCATGTCGAGGATAATGACCTTTGTATCAGGATATCCGACAACTTTCTGCAGACTTGATACGACGGCGCAGGACTTGCCCGAACCGCTTGCGCCGACCACTGCCAGATGTTTCCCAAAGAACCTGTTCGGGTCGACGTACGCCCTCTCTTGCTCAAATAATGAGAGACGTCCCAACGAAAATCCAAAGCGCTGGAAGACCGAGAATGCGACGGCGAGGTCCCTGTCCTCGAGAAGGTAAACGGGCGCGTCCGCGGTTGGAAATGAGGAGACACCGCGTTCGAACATACCCGATCTGATGCTTCCCACCAGCGTGATCTTCATGTCACAATGCGACGTCGAGGTCCCGTTTTCGCCGAAAGTGTGTTTCTTGAAGTCAGATACCATTCCCAGCAACACCTGTTTCCCGACCGGTACGAGGACGTACGTCCCTATCTGTCCGATGGGATAAACCCTGCCGTTCAATTGAATGGAGAGGCTGGTCAGTCTTGAATCCACAGCAACCATGGCGCTTGAAGTGTCAACTTCAGAAACAAGCCCGATGCGCTTCTGGTCCCATATTGTTCCTGCCATACAATTCCTCTACTGTGAAAATATTTCCCGGCCGGCATCTTCTCATGGTCTTCAAGACCAAACGCCGCGCCGACCCGACGTTAAGCGCTTTTCCCGCGCGCATGCTTGGTATGCAGCACCTCGTCAACAAGGAAGAGCAGTTGTTCAGCCGAAAACGGCTTCTGAAGAAAAGGCAGATCGTGGAACGGGAAATCTGCATCTCCCCTTTCCTTTTCGCTCACAGAGCCGCTCATCCCGATAATGTTGACATTCGGTTCCATCGCCTTCAAAGCGCGCATGGTTGTTGGTCCATCCATCACCGGCATGAGCATGTCAATGAGGACGACGTCGATGATGACTTTGTTCTCGGCAAAAGTAGCAACGGCTTCAATGCCATTGGCCGCTTTCATTACCTTGTAATTGCGATCCTTCAACGTCGCGCTGATCAGATCAACGACGCAGGTCTCGTCGTCCACGATGAGGATCGTTTGTCCGGAGCCGCGGGGCAGGCCCCGTTCAGACTTGTTCTCGCTCGCATCCGAATTATCTTTTGCCGGAAGGTAAACCACGAATTCAGAACCCTTTCCTACTTCAGTTTCGACATCGATAAATCCATTATGTTTCTTGACGATCGTATGAACGATCGATAAGCCAAGCCCCGTACCTCTTTCCTGGCCTTTTGTCGTAAAGAAAGGATCAAATATTTTGTCAAACGCCTCTCGAGGAATCCCGGCACCCGAATCTTTCACTGAGATCTTGACATATCGATCCGTCCCCGACACTCCGTGGAGATGCTGGAGACGCTCCTCGATCGTTGTGTTCTGGATGGATATCATCAATATTCCGCCGTGCGGCATAGCATCGCGGGCATTGATAGCGAGGTTGAGCAGAACCTGGTATAATTGCGTTGCGTCTCCCGAGATTGGCCATATGTCTTTGCTGAATCTCGTTCGGACGGCAATCGATGGGGGAAATGTCTGCGAGATGAACGACACAAGATCGTTGACGAGATAGCGAATCTGTATGATCATGTTTTCTCCGTCGCTCCCACGGACAAATGAGAGGATCTGCTTCACAATTCCCTCTCCTCGTTTTGCAGAAATTTGAAGCGTTTGCAAAACGTCCTTCATCGCCGGATCTGTGGAGTGTTCCTTGAGCAACGGTACGCTCATCGAAATCGCTGCGAGCACATTATTCAGATCGTGCGCAATTCCACTCGCGAGGGTCCCCATGCTCTCGAGTCGCTGTGCCCGTATGGATTGGTTTTGCAGTCGTTTTATTTCCGTGATATCGGTATTGATGACAAGTATCGATTCCGGCGCACCGTTATCATCGCTCACCAGGCTCCACCGGCTTCCTACGATGACCTCTTTTTTGTCTTTCGTCATATGCTTCATCTCTCCGAACCAACTCCCCTTCTGCGTCACTGATCGCACAGCATCAGCCATCAATTCAGCTTCCTCATACAGCAAGCTCATAATGTTTTTGCCCAGTGCGTCCTTCTTCGACCATCCGTAAATTCGTTCCGCACTTTTGTTCCAGTACACCACTGAAAAATCAAGGTCATGAACGATAATTGCGTCCTGAGAAACATCCAACAGGCTGGCCTGCTCACGAATGATATGCTCTACCTGCTTATGCTCGATGGCGATGGCGGCTTGAGCGGAGACAAATTCCAGGATCCCTTTTTCCAAAGAGCTGTACTCTGCGTCTTCAAGATATTGTTGGACAACAAGGACGCCAATTACTCCGCGGCCGGTTTTCAACGGGACTCCAAGCCACCATGGGGTATGAGAACCGGGAAAATTGATTTCACCGAGTGACGCCAGTTCACGGATGAGAGCGGGCGAAGCCAGGACGGCTTCTCCCCGGCGTAACACATACTCGGTCAACCCCTTAGCGGGCCGTCCGGGGGCAGGCCTCTCGTTAAACTCATCCACATAGAACGGATAGCTGAGGATATCGTTATCTGAATCGTAGAGAGCGATATAGAAATTCTGTGCGGGCACGAGCTGGCCGATGATCTCGTGAATACGCCGGAATAGCTCGTCGAGATTCTTCTCTGAGTTCGCCGCTTCCGAGATCTTGTAGACTGCCTCTTTGGTTCGTTCATTGCGTTTACGCTCGGAAATATCCTGCAGATAGATCGAAAGACCATCCTCGACAGGATAGGCCCGTACATACAGCCAGAGGCCGAAGGCGGGATAGTAATCTTCAAACTCAACGAACACATGCTCAGCCATTGCTTTCTCTAACGCTGTTGACCCTGGGGCCTCGCGAAAGCTGGGGAATTCATCCCACCAGTTTTTGCCGAACATCTCTTCTCTGCGTTTATTGACTTTCGACAGGATGAGATCAGAGCGGGGATTTAGGTACATCAGTTGCCATGAACTATCTACGGCAAAAAAGGCATCTGTAATACTCTCAAAAATCGTGAGCATTTGTTTCGTCGATTTCTCGAGTTTTTCAACCAGACGTTTTTCCTCTCGCTCTGCCTCCTTCTTTTCCAGGACCTTTTCGAGCGCACCGGGAAGCCTCTTGAGGCTTGATTTCATGATGTAATCATCAGCCCCCTCCCGCAGACACTGCACTGCAATTTCTTCCTTTTGTGCACCGGTGACGAGTATGTACGGCGTATCGAGCCCGCATTCCCTCACATGACGGAGAGCTTCAAGCCCGCTGAATTGAGGAAGAGAATAGTCCGCCAGAATCACGTCTGGCACAAATTCTTGGAGCTCCTTCACAAACCTGTTTCTCGTCGCCACTCTCCTCATTGAAAAGGAAATATCTGCCTTTTCAAGTTCACATCGAACCATTTCGGCATCGATCGGAATGTCTTCGAGGATAAGAATGTTCAGTTTTCTGGGAATCGTTATCATGATTGTCCTAAGGGTGCAGTCGCATGAACAATTGGAAGTGAGAAGTGAAATTTCGCCCCTTTATCTACCTCTGCCTCAGCCCAAACCCGCCCGCCATGACGCCGGATGATACGCTGCACAATCGATAGCCCTACGCCTGTTCCTTCAAACTCTTCCTGGCAATGGAGCCGCTGAAAGACCGAAAAGAGTTTGTCGGAGTAATTCATGTCGAAACCCACTCCATTGTCGGCGATAGTGTAGACGATATCATCGTCCGCTTCGTATGACGTGACGGTTATTTGCCGGGTCAGTTTTGTGCGCGTATATTTTAGAGCATTCAGGATTAAGTTGGACCACACCTGCCGGAGCATACTTAAGTCTCCCTGTGCCGGCAAAAGAGTCGCGACTGACACGGTGAGAGAATTTCCAGAATCCGTGGGCAACAGCTCGTTGACGACGGCACGCACAAGGTCGGTCATTTCAATTTCCGACTTCCGCAGGGGTTCCCGTGTGCTTCTTGAGAAATTTAGCAGGCTTTCAATAAGGTTTGACATTTTGTTGATGCTCTCTTGTATCGCGGCAAGTGCAGTCTTTGATTCCATCCCTCCTTTGTAGAGAGAATCCTCATCCGCCAATTGTTCGATAAGAAATTTTGTCGCCCACAGCGGAGCCTTGAGATCGTGCGAAACAGAATAAGAAAAGGCCTCAAGCTCTTCGTTCGCTTCTTCAAGCTGAGCGGTGCGCCGGCGAACGCGTTCCTCCAATTCGTCATTTGTCGCACGCCAACATTGCTCGGTCCTTATGCGTTCCGATCTCTCCTTCCGAAACGAAGCGGCGAGATGATTGTTATTGAGCGCAAATGCAGCTAGCTGTGCATAGACATCGAAGAACCAGAGATGGTCATCTGAGAAAAATTTTACGTCCGTCGTACAAATGACTATAGCGCCAATGGTCTCCCCTTCGCAGATGAGGGGAAAAGACATAATAGCGTTCGGAGACACGTCCGTTGTTGCATGGTACATGTTGTTCTCGTTAGGCATCTTTGAATTGCTGAGTTCCTCCGGAACAGGCGAACATACGGTTCGCTCTACCAGTCCGCGGATTTGCTCCTCGCTGAACCAATTTGCTGAGGGATAGGATCCCGAGGTGTCTGAATTCGGATAGCTCGCACTCAGTATGGGCTCATTGTCTGCCGAGCCTTCATACAGCCAGGCAGAGGAAACGCCAAAGTCATCCACACAGAACCGCACGATAGAATGGGTAAGTTCGCCCGACTCTTTGAGAAACGAGAGTTTTTTCGCGCCCGTACACAACGCAGCCAGCGCCCCAAATTGGTCGAGTTTCAGCGCCATTGATTCTATCGATGTATTCATTTTCTTCTCCTTCATAATGAAGTATTGGAACCTAACGGACAATCGCTTTGATTTCTCGGATCACAAATCTGACACTCTCATCCCTCAGAGGAGTCACACACGTATTTCGTTTCGTGCGCCGGCGACCGTTAGCAAAGCTGCAGAGATTTGATCAAGAGGGAGAACATAATCTGCAATCCCATCCTCAACTGCGGCTTTGGGCATTCCGTAGATAATGCACGATTGCGCGTCTTGAGCAATGACGCATCCCCCTTTTTTCTTGATCAACCGCAAACCGTGAAGACCGTCTTTGCCCATGCCGGTCATGATGAGACCAACAAACGGCTTGTTCACTGCGCTCGCGGCAGAAATCATCATGATGTCGGCAGACGGACGATAAATTGAGGATGCAGGTTCGTCAGAAATGACAGCCGTCAACGACTCACGGCCCGATTCAAAAGTCATCTGACGGCCTCCCTGCGCAATGAGTACCGTACCGGGAAGAAGTTCGTCGCCAGTACTTGCTTCTTTCACCGTCAACTGGCAAAGACCATCTAAGCGTTCGGCCATCGACTTAGTAAAACGCGGAGGCATGTGCTGAACAATCGCAATACCCAAGGGAAAATTGGCCGGCAGCTGCGGCAAGAATTGGAGGAGGGCTTGTGGTCCGCCAGTCGAAATTCCGACCAAGACTGCCTCAAAATCCTGCTGAATGTCCGGGATCGATAAGCCCTTATCCAGGGACAAACCGTGGGATTGGGTCGAACTTCGCTTCCCGGAACTGAGTCGTTCCGATAACGACGTATTTCGCGCGATGGCCTTCACCTTCGCAACAAGCTCATCCCTCACATTAATGATATTCGCGGAAACCGAAGAAAGATCTTTGGAGATGAAATCGATCGCACCAAGATCGAGAGCTTTTAGCGTCGCGTCCGCTCCCTCAGTCGTTACCGAACTGACCATGAGGACAGGAACGGGACATTCTTTCATGATGATCTTCAACGCCGACAATCCGTCTAGAATAGGCATTTCGATATCGAGCGTAACCAGGTCGGGTTTGAGATCTTTGATTTTGACGATCGCATCTCTGCCGTCACGCGCTGTTGCCAGCACGGAGATTTCTGGGTCCGATTCAAGCATCAGCGATATCGATTTGCGCATGAACGCTGAATCATCAACGACAAGGACTGTTATTGGACTATACTTCGGAGTCATTGCTGCCACCACACCTGCCAGTTTTACGGAAATGCATTTTCATCATCGTTCGATGATGCGTCACACGATTGGTTCTTCTGCGAGAACGTTTTTCGTCGCCAGAGCTTCCTGGCCGTCGAACATCCTCATAAACTGACCAACATCCAGAATAAGAATGACTTTCCCATCGCCCAGAATCGTTGAACCGCCGATGGCAGGGATGTCTCCTAGAAGTTCGCCAAGGGATTTAATGACAATCTCTTTCTGCCCCAAAAATTCATCAACGATAATTCCAAATCGCTGATCGGACCAACCAACTACAACAACGTGAGACCACTCAGGAACATGCTTCCGTTCCGGGAGCCCCAGAACATCTGTCATTCGTCCGACGGCCACAACTGAATCTCTCAACCTCATGACTTTTCTATTTCCCAACAGGTTGAATTCACTCGACCGAACACGCACTACCTCGACGACGGAGCTGAGGGGAATCGCAAAAATTTCGTCCGACGCTTTCACGAGAAGCCCCTGGATAATTGCCAGGGTGAGCGGAAGCTTCAACGTCAAGACGGTCCCGCGGCCCACGGCCGAATCGATCTCGATCAGCCCCTTCAGCTTTGCAACGTTTGTCCGGACGATGTCCATTCCTACACCGCGACCCGAAATGTTCGTCACTGTTTCCGCGGTGCTGAATCCCGGAGTGAAGATAAGATTGAATGCCTCCCGGTCGTTCATTTCCCGGGCGCGTTCACTTGAAATGATCCCCTTCTCGACAGCTTTGTTTTTGAGAACCTCGACGTCCATGCCTCGTCCATCGTCCTCTATGGAAATGACGATATGATTCCCATCGTGCTCCGCATTGACAATGATCGTCCCTTGCTTCAGCTTCCGTCCTTTGACCCGGTCATCCGGACTCTCGATGCCGTGATCCACTGCGTTCCGGATGAGATGGATGAGCGGATCGTTGAGTTCTTCCATGATGGATTTATCAAGCTCAGTCTCCTTGCCGTAGATTTGCAGGTCGATATCTTTCCCCGTCTCACGAGAAAGCTCTCTTACAAGGCGAGGCAGCTTATTGAATACTTTGGCAACTGGAACCATGCGCGTTTTCATGACTGCCATCTGCAGTTCGGTTGTAATGAAATCGATCTGCTGACTGGATTCGTGGATATCCCGTACACCTGCGACCGCCTCGTATTCTTCGACGAGATGATGAGCCGATTGCGAGAGCCGGTTTCTCGCGAGAACAAGTTCGCCGACAAGGTTCATAAGGTCATCCAGCCTGAGTACATCGACCCTGACCGTGGTGTCCGAGGACCGCTGCTGGCCAGCAATGTCGGCCTGTTGAGGTTCATCTACGACCGCTGCATTTGAAGTCGAAAGACTGCCGGCGTCGGGCAAATCCCCGCCGCGTTTCAAGGTTCCCAGGCTTGCCATGATCCGGGCCAAGTCCATCGGTTCATGATTGTTTTTCTTAACTCTGCTAAGAAGTTCTTTCAGAACATCGTACGCGTCAAAAAAGAGATCGATCATCCCGGTACTTACAGCGATTTCCTTCTTACGAAGCTTATTGAGGATATCCTCAAGCGCATGTGCAAAATCGGTGATTTGCTGGTATCCGAGAAATCCAGACGTACCCTTAAGCGTATGTGCGACCCGGAATATGCGATTTAGAACATCGACGTCGGACGGACGCTTTTCCAGTTCCAATACATCCCGTCCCATTCCTTCGAGAATTTCGTCAGATTCTATCAAAAAGCTCTCAAAAATCTCCTGCATTTCTGGGTCGGTACAGCCGGAGCCGTTAATCTGGGGACCATTTAAATTGTTATCGATCATAGCGAGTATCCATCCTATGCAAAATCATTACTAGCCGGATATGTTCAGCCCTTTGTAAAATTCTTTTCTCTCCACTCTGAAACTACACGATCAACATTGTCTTGCTCCCGCTGAGTTTTATGAAATGATGCATCCTTGTCAAACGATGCGGGGGAATCTCCATTGTTCGGGGTCGAGGTTCCCGATTCAGATTGGTCGTTTTTAGAACTCGTTGTTTCGAAGTAGTCGAGCTCGTGGAGGAGTTCGAGGCGGACTGATTCGATGAGGTGATTTGCCGCAGCGATCTTTTGAGCGGTGATGTCCTGCACTTGCATCGCCATTGTGATATTCATCGTATCGTCTTTCACTTCCCGTAGAAGTACGGCAATGTCATCGGCAACGGCATCGTGACTCGCTGGAAGCTGTTTCCTCAAATCGAGAAGCCTGCTATCGATACTTTCGATCTTGCAGCCCAAGGTTTCCAGAACATTGAGGATCTCGACTGTCGCCATTTCCGTTGCCTGTGTAACTGTGTTCAATTGAACAGCTGCCTTCGGTATTTTGCCTGAACTTTCCTGGATGGTACCTTTGATCTTATCTAGCAGGGTGATCACTTTCTGGAGTGCCTGAATTACGTTTTCGGTAGTTCCGGCAAATGTCTGTTCGTTCATTCGTTCGCCCATAATGGTAAGTCTTCCTCAGAGATAGTTATTAATAAACCCAACGTGGATTGATGGAGACCCCCACTTTTCAACGCGTCAACAATTCACCCGTACGTGCCTTGACCAATAGCGATTCCACCAGTTTCTTCCTCTCGTCCGCACCGACATTCTCGGAAGCAGGAATTGCCGGGATATCGGATGACACTCTGGCAAATTCCGCAACGTCGGTGAAATGCTCCATGAGGCCGTTCAGCACATCGCCGAGGGCTTGCATGGTGCCTATCACCACAGAAATCTGCTGTCCCGTGATGTCCTGAACCTGGAGCGCCATCATGACATCTGTGCAATCCTTGCGCAGGCCGGCGAGCTTCGATTGCACATCGGGCATCGAATTCGCTCCCTTGATGCTCTGGCAATACAGCTCCCAATTGGCCAGTAGATCCCGTACGTCGTCGTCCCACCCGGATTTTTCAACAAGGATATTGATGGATTGAGCGACCTTCGCAGCAGTCCTGCGGGCCGCCTCCGACGATGATTCGGCGGGCCCTTGTTTCTCCATCTCTTCTAGTGTTAAAACCATCCGGTCGACAGTATTGAGGATGTCGTTTGAAGCCTGTTCGGACGTCTGAGTCACGCGCATGAGCTGTTCCGAGGCTTTCGGAATTTTGGTAGATGCCACGTGTACTAGCGCCTTCATGCTTTCAATTGCGGGTCCGATTTCGCCGACAAACGATGCAACATCGTCCAGCATTGGAACTGTCTTTTGCCCAAAATCGAAGAAGACCCTTAGTTCTGCGACTTTTTGGAGCACGTCATCCAACTCTCTCACGTTCATGCTCATGAGTTGTACACTCCTTTATTCTTGTCCCGAGATTTGGGCATAGACTGCCCGGTTTTCGCCTGCATCGCTGGTTTGCATCAGGATGATGCGAGAACAATGTTCACAACTTCGTCGATCTTTTCTTTTAGCTCTTGAGGTGTAAAAGGCTTCACGATATAACTGTTGACCTTAGCCTGAAGCGCGTCGATGACGTCGGTCTCTGTGCCGCGCGTCGTAATCATGAGGATCGGAAGATTCATGAGTGCCGGAGTCTTTCTAATTTCCTTCGTGAGGTCGAGCCCGTTCATTTCCGGCATATTCCAATCGGTAATGAGGAAATCGATGTTTCCGGCTTCCAGCTTCATGAGGGCCTCTTTGCCGTTCGATGCCTCAACGACATCGAGGTACCCGATGATCTTTAACGCATTGACAATGATTCGACGAATTGTGATAGAGTCGTCGACGATGAGAAACTTAGTTGATGCCATAGATATTATCCTTATCAGATTGAGGAACTGTCCTTGTGTTTTATATTCGCATTATCCGCGCAAAACCGCCGGTGAGGGTGTGCAGCGAGCCACCTCCCGTTGAATAGATTCGATAGTAAATGGTTTCTCCAAGTAGGTGCAGACGCCGAGAAGCAGCGCCCGATCCTTTTCCGCCTGATCCGTGAGCGATGAGAGAACAATGACCGGTATACTCTGGTACGCCGGCGATGATCGCAGGTTTTTGATGAATTCGTACCCGTCCATGTCCGGCATGTTCAGATCCGTAATGATCACATCGATATTTTCGTTTGGCAACTTCTCCAACGCCTCCATGCCGTCACAGGCTGTCACGACTCTGCATCCCGATAAGCGAAGAGCGGTGGACACAAATTTTCTTACTGTAACTGAATCATCAACGACGAGAACGACCTTATTCATGACTTTTTTATTCCTTCCTGTAACCTGTCGTATGCGGATAACTGATCAGCCTAAAGGCTGACGAAATTCCATGCAACAGTTCTGAGAACCCCACGAAAAAGTATCCTCCAAAGTTGAGGCAGTTGTACAAATCTGCGACAACCTGGATCTTTGCCTTCTGGTCGAAATAAATCAATACGTTGCAGCAAAGTATGATGTCAAAATTCTTCATCAATCGTACTTGCTGCCGGTCCATCAGATTGAGAGTCTGAAAGGTGACGAATTCTTTGATCTCTTCTCGCAGCGTATACCGCTCACCATCTACGATGAAGTATTTGTTGAGATAATTCTGCGGAAGATTGCGAATTGCATATCGTCCGTACTCTCCCGCCTGAGCCGTTTTGAGCACAGACTGACTGATGTCGGTTCCGACAATTTCTATTCTAAGTCCGGGGTATAACGGGAGCAGGCGCTCGAGATAAAGCAGGGCGTAACTGTATGCTTCCTCCCCCGACGAGGACCCGGCGCTCCAGATGCGCAAGACCGAATTTTTGCGAGACTCGAGCAGGGACGGAACGACGAATGCCGTGAACGCCTCCAGCTGAGGAACGTTCCGGAAGAATGACGTCTCATTCGTTGTAATGACCCCGTAAAGAAAACTAAATTCGGTCTCCTGGTGCTGGCCATACCGCAGATAGTAGTCGTATTCTTCAAAGTCGGGTATTCCCAATGTCTGAAGCCTCTTCCGAATCCTTGCTTCAAGCAGGTACTTCTTTTTCTCGGGATAGAAGATTCCCGTCCTTTCATAAATGAAAGTGCTAAGCGACTTGAACGTCTGGATGGAGAGACTGTTCAGAGTGTTCGATTCTGCGTATGCTTCAAAAGCATTTATATCGTTCAATGCCGATCCCTTGTGTTACGAATTTCTATGTCAGCGCATGGTGAATCCGGGACATGCATTCCCGGTTGAGTTAATGGCGCTCATGGCTGCTGCACATCCGTCGGTCCGCAAAGCGTTTAAGAATTGATTCTAGCATTTGAAGAACCCCTGTTCTCTGTCTTCGAGAGCTGATCGATAATGCGTGGAAGCAGACACAAATCAGGGTCCGAAACAAATTCCCTGATAGCCGATGCCGCTTGCCGCCCGTCAAGGATAAAGAGGGTATCGATAATCGCCTCCCTGGTTTCCTCATCCGAGGTTTCCCAGTAGCGCCGTACCGCCTCGAACGCACGTTGTATGAGCGCAGAATTTACAAAGGCCTCCATGTTGAGGTTGAACATATTGACGCAATTCCATGCGATGCGGCCGAGAAGTTGAATGATCTGTTTCCGGTTACTGCAATCAGGTTCGTCAAGAGACTCGACGCAGAGGGTGAATGTTTCGGGGCGAGTGATGAGATGTCCCGCAAGATATTTTTCAAGCGCTCCTTCTCCCTTCATGGCCTTGATGAGGGGGCGAGTGATCGAGGCACCTCGGAAAATGGAAAGTCCTTTCGCGCAACTCATGCGGATATTCTCGTCATCCGACTCAAGACCTTTGATCAGATCCGCGCAGAGGGAATTGTCGAAACGCAGTGGTTCGCCGTGGCGCTCTGCAACCCGAACGATGGAATCCAGAAGCATCAACCGAAGCTCGCCTTCGACATCGCCCACATGGCGGCGCAGTTCATCAAGAGTCTCCAGATTGCCTATCTTTCCCAATGCCTCGATCAACGCGCTGAGGGTCAACGGGTCGTCTGCGGTATCTTTTAAGCCCGCGGAGAGCGAATTCGTGAGAAACCCAAGGGCTCTCGTGTCGCCAATTTTACCGAGGGCATCTGCAGTGCATCCGCGCGCCGATGAATCTAAAAGAAAAGCGTCGCAAAGCGCCGACGTGGCTTTTTCACTTCCAATGAGCCCCAATGCTTCAATTGTGGCATGTCTGACATTTGGGTCCGAATCTTTGAGCAACGGGAGAAGCTGCGGGAGCGATTCCTCAGTACCTATTCTGCCAAGAATATCAACCGCGAATTTCCGTGTATCCTTGTTCTTATCGCTTAAGTACGGAATGAGATACTGAATGGCCTGTACGCCGATGGTGATGAGAACTTTTGCAGCAAGGTTTCGCATCGCAATGTCATCGTTGACGATCAATCCGGCGACAGTCCGCGCGACGTCTTTATCACCAATCTCGATAAGAGCATGCATGGCGGCGTCTTGAACGCCCTTGCTTTCATCCTCAAGTGCGAGAACAAGCGCCGCGTTTGCAGCGGAGTCTCTTTCCCCCGTCAGTCCCTCCGCAGCGCTGCGCCGGGCATTGGGATCGCTGTCAGTGAGGAGAATGGATATTTGTTGCTTTACGGAAGTGTTCATAACGTTGCGGCGTTGGATTCAATGATGTTGTCCATTTTCACCTTTTTGCCAAAGCGTGCCATTCTGGAAAAAGGGAAGTGAGTGTTTTTTCCGTTGTCTTTTGCACCGACATCGGTCGGCTGCGATTGGGTTGCAGTCGTTGAAATCTTGAAGAGTCTGGTGATCGCAAGGAGTTGTTCAGAAAGGCGGCTGAGATTCGATGCGGTTTCGGCAACTCTTGCAACCGAATCTGCGGTCTCGCGGGTGCACTGTGTGATCGTCTTAAAATTTCCTGTTATCATTTCGCTTGTGCTTGCCTGCTGCTCACTGGCCGAGGCGATCTGTGCGATCTTATCCGTCACCTTTTGTGAAACATCCACGATCTCCTTCAATGATAATCCGGCCTTCTCCGCCAGCCTAATCCCTTCATTCACCTGCTTCGTCCCTTCATTCATCGACGTCACCGCACCCATCGTGTCGCTCTGAATTGTTTTGATCATCGATGCGATCTCCTTCGTTGCTTTCGTCGTCCGCTCCGCCAGTTTTCTCACTTCGTCCGCAACGACTGCGAACCCTCTCCCCTGCTCTCCCGCCCTCGCGGCCTCTATCGCCGCGTTCAATGCCAGTAAATTCGTTTGATCTGCGATGTCATCAATCACGCCAATAATCTCGCCTATCTGGTCGCTCGATTTTCCCAGCGCCTTGACCGTCTCTGCCGATTGATTGACGACGCTAGCGATTCGGTTCATCTCGGCCACGGTCTCCTCTACGACTCTGCCCCCTTGTTCCGCAACGACTTTTGCTTGATTTGCCGTCTCAGCTGTGTGGACAGCATTCTTTGAGTTCTCCACGATCGTCTTCGTCATCTCTTCCACAGCGTTGGAAATCTCTCCCGACTGATTGCTCTGTTCCTCCATTCCTGCTGCCATTTCCTCCGTGGTGCTGCTGATCTCACTGCTTGCACTGGCAACCGCATCCGATGCTTCGATCGTTTTGCCGAGGGCCTTCCTCAAATTTTCAACCATGACTTTGAAGGCCAATGCAAGTTGACCAACTTCATCTTTTGACTTCTGAACGATATCCACCGTGAGATCTCCTCCAGCAATCATCCCCGCCTGGCGAGCAAGTTCCTGCAGCGGTGCAAGCGCCCGAAAAATCCCATAGACGATGATAAATGCCGCCAGAATTGAGAAGAGGCAAATTCCCAGCGACAAAAAAACTGCATTGCGTTTATCTTGAACGACACCGCTCATGGAAATCTCAACTTTCACGAAGCCGATGACATTGGATTCGATCTCACCCGTCGTCGCAAGTTGGTCGGATCCGTGCGAGAATATCGGAGCACAAAACTGTAATAGTTCTTCCGCGTTCGGTCCCGTGACTGCCTGAAGAGTTACTTTAGGAATTCGCTGTCGCGTTTTAGGAAGGATTGACATTTCCGTTCCACGGCTGGCGATCTTTATGCCGTCAAGGGAGTAAAACGCAATGGATCTGATTTCCCGAGAGGACATTTGTCCGATCAAGAGGCTGGCTAATTGTGTCGAATCTTGGAGGAGAACGCCGATTCTGCCTTGAACCGCGAGGCTTGTTGCAACGGTTATCCCCCGTTTTTCAAATTCGTCCTGTACCGCTCTCCCCATAAGGGTTACATTAACGATCGTGTTAGCCAATGCGCCGAATATGATAAGTGCAACTACTGGAATTATGATTTTAGTTCGCAAGGTCATGGTTAACCCACCTTTTATTATTGAACAACGTAGGAGATTCTGGAATCATGTTGCGACGGAATCGCGGCACCGACGACTGCAGCAATTCGCTGGTTGACAAACACGGTGAACTTATTATTCTCCGACTGAAAGCAACACAGCGCACCCTTGGAAACTCCGTCGCGTGTCGGGACACAAAGTCCGACCTTGTCCTCGATCGAGTTCGAGAGAAGAAACTCCATTCCAACGCCGAGAATCAGTTTCTCGTCGTTCTCAGGAATCCAGATCATCTCGGCATTGTACTCTGTTATAAGTTTCCGGTAGAGACCGGAAATCTCGCGGTTCTCGGCTGCACGCGCAACGATTGTTTTCACTCCCAAGCCCAGACTGGCATGCGTCATTTGCTCCACTTCCTCGTCGCTCAGATTAAACGTAATGATGCCGACCTTCTTCAATGACGGCTTCAGCGTCTTCATCAGAAATATCTGTTGGCCGAAAGTCGGTTTTGTCTGACTATGCAATGCACGAGGGAACAACAACGCGCATAAGCAAATGACAACGATCATTTCGCAGAGAGTAATTGACGGACGAGATATTTTCTGATTCATCACTTCTCCAACCGCTGACTAACTAGAATAGAGCATCAAATTGTGCGAACAATATGCGCACGCAGTCTGCTGAAAACAATCGGCGGTCTTCTGAATTCTTCGTCGGATGTAGACTACGATGGGGACCGAATGGCTGAAGCTGCAGTAGGACAATCGGAATGCTTTTTCTCCTGATGGACCATCAGATAAAAAGCCGGACTCAGTGTTATGATAAGGGAAATCCTATGCAGTTGAGGCTGCAGATCATGCGGATGACCGGGAGAGCATACGGGACAAGCAGTTACTTTTTCAGGAAGCCGGCGCCTTTTGCGGGTTGCTCTCTCATAATAGCTTTCAGGAAATGTGTAATCAATGGAAGGGCGGAATAACTCATTCATCCGATGATGGTCAATCGGAAGAACTGCCGAAATCCGCATATCGATAGGAGGAATCCTAAGCCCGCCTCATACAGACGGAGGGAGCTCAGGGGCAATTTCAGGAGAGCAATTTGTTTTGTATAGAGTAGGTCACGATCTGTGCGTTGTTCTCAATTTTCATCTTTCGAAGAATATGCGCCCGGTGGGTGCTGATCGTCTTGACGCTGAGCGATAGCTCGATCGCAATCTGCTTGAGAGACTTTCCTTTCGCAATCATGATCAAGACCTGATATTCACGTTCGGAAAGCATTTCGTGCGGCAGCTGAGGGGAACCTTTGCTGACATTTAATGCGAGCATTTCACCGAGCGCCTGAGAGACAAATATCTTCCCCGAGGCAACTCGACGTATGGCTGTAATGAGTTGTTCTGGCGCACTTTCTTTTGACAAATAGCCCGAAGCGCCAAGCTTGAGCGCTCTCATTCCGAAGACCTCTTCGGGATTCATGCTGAGGATCAGAATGGCAATTTCCGGCTTTTCAGATTTGATCCTCGAAATTGCTTCAAGGCCGTCGAGTTTCGGCATCGAAAGATCGAGGAGCAACACCTCGGGTTCATCATTGCGGATTTTTTCCATCACTTCCAGACCGTCGGAAGCCTCGTTCACCACTTCGATGTCGCTTGCTTCCTTCAAGATATCTTTTAGTCCCCGCCGCACAACAGGATGATCATCTGCGATCAACACCCGAATCATAGAGCACTCCTTCCGTTTCTTTTCTTTTGCAGAGGGAGTTGGGCGATAACTGAAGTCCCTTTTCCTTCCCTGCCAGTAATTGCCAAATGCCCGCCCCACTGGCGTACCCGTTCGCGCATTCCGATCAGGCCAAGTGACATCGCCCCTTTGAGCTCATCTTTTCGAATTCCGCGCCCATCATCCTTTACTTCGATGACAACCTCTTGCGACGTTTTCACGAGTGAAATTGAGACATTCTTTGCACCGGCATGCCGCACGACGTTTGTCAGGATCTCATTAAAAACACGGTAGAGCGTCATGCTGAGTTGTTTGTTCAGATAAAATTCAGGTGGATCGATGACTAGATGCGTTATCAGCCCGACTTTGCTTTCAACTTGGCTCACATCCAGCTGGATGGCTCCGACAATTCCCAATTCATCGAGCTGAGGCGGCCGCAGTTCCTTCGAGATTCTCTTGACGGAGGCGATCGCCTGGGTAAGGCAGGTACCGATGGTTTCAAGCCTTCCGGCGAAGTCCTCGTCTTTGCAGGCCCCATTAGATTTGAGCCAGGATAGATCAAACCTCATAATCGTCAGCAACTGTCCAAGCTCATCGTGGATTTCTCTCGATATGCGCTTGCGCTCTTCATCCAGCGTGTTTTCCAGGTGTTCCGAGAACCGCTGAAGTTGAGTACGTGATTGCTGGAGCTCGTCTTCCTCTTTCTTGCGGTTGGTGATATCGCGCGCGATGATAACGCCCCGAACTTCTCCCGACGATGTACGGAATTTCTGTCCCGCGACCTCCAGCCAATGCCACGAGCCATCCCGATGGGAGTAGCGGAGATTTCCGGAGACCTTGTCTGCCACGAGGTTTTTCATTATCGAAGGCAAGTCGTCGGGATGGATTAACTCCAGGACAGGTTTGTTTTCCAGCTCCAGCCTGGTATAGCCCGTGACGCTTACACTGTTCGGACTCGTATACTGCAATCTCAGGTCCGAACTGATTTCTGCCACAAGGTCGATCGAGTTCTCGATCAACAATCGATATCGTTCCTCGCTCTCGTGAACCGCCTCTTCGGCCATTTTGCGATCGGTAATATCCATGACCTGTCCGATCGTCTGGAAGCCTTCTCCCGGAAGGTTCATTACGCTGGAACTCATCTCCAGCCTCCTCTTCTCTCCATTCTTGCGCAGGACGGTAAATTCATGGCGAACAGGAACTCGTTTGCCCTTTTGTTTTCCCTCATTGTACTCCGACACCGACAGCCGGCTTTCGTCATCAAGAAAATCCCGGAAATCATTTCCTAGGATTTCCCGCCGTTCGTGACCCAGAATTTTACAAAACTCATCGTTTGCATACAAGAACTGATAGGTGTTATTCACGACAAAAATGCCAACGTGAGAATATTCCACCAGAGACCGGAATCTCTGTTCGCTCTTCTTCATCGCTTCTTGCGCGTGGGTTTGCTCTGTTTGATCAACGAGAATTGTAAGGATGCATTTTTCTTTTCCAACTTCGATCAACTCGCCCGAATAGCGCGCGATGATCTCGGTACCGTCCCGTCTGCGAAGCTGGCATTCGCGGTTTCGGACAAAACCATCCTTGTCAAAAGAGTCTAGCAGGCGTTTTCGAATTTCCGAGTCGAACCCGCAATTGAGTTCAAGCAACTTGCGACCGACGATCTCTCTGGCTGTGTATCCGAGCAATTTGGCGAAGGACTCGTTGACATCGTACATTGTACCATCCTGAAGGCGAGAAAGCGCAATAGGGATGGGACTTGCATGGAAGGCAATGGCGAACTGTTCTTCAGACTGCCGAAGCGAACCTTCCAATTTCTTTCGTAATGTGATATCGCGGACGGAGCTGACTTTCACCGTCCCCTGCTTGTCATCGTAGAGGCTGGTCACGATCTCGATGGGAAATATCGAACCATCCTTCCGGATTCCCTGGATATCATAGCGGTCGGCCGTTCCTTCCAGCATCCTGTTCCTCATGAAATCGCGGGAGTCCGCGGCGAGCAGTTCCAAAATGCCGCGCCCGATCGCTTCCTCGGCGGAATATCCAAACATCGCAACGATGGTCGGATTGACGTCGACAATGATCCCATTCTCATGGAACACGATGCCTTCCCTTGTCACATCAGAAAATCTTCGCAACCGCTCTTCCGATTCACGGAGTGATTTCTCAACTGCCTTGCGTTCAGTGATATCCCGTGTCACTCCTAAGATGGACTCGGGCTTCCCCATTTCATCGCGTAGGATCGAACCGCTGTATTCAACCGGGATTCGGCGTCCGTCTGCTCTCAGGATATGGTATTCCATGTTCTTCACGAATCCGGTTTCCATTGCGTTGATGGTATCTCGGATGAGCCGTTTGCGATCTTCCGGTGCAAAAAACAGAATTGCATTCTTCCCGATAACTTCCTGAGCCGTTGCGCAGCCCAGAGAAGCAGCGGCGAATTGATTGCACATAAGAACCGTGCCGTCGAACTTGCAAAGCGTAATCGCGTCCGACGAGGTCTCGACAAGGCGCCGATAACGTATTTCGCTTTCCTGTAATTTGTCTTCAGATGCTTTTTGATCTGTAAAGTTCTCAAGAGTCTCAACAGCGCCCATCACATCGCCGCGGGAATCTCTGATCGCCGCCGCCTTAAACTGAAGCCATTTTGGCTCGCCTGCAGGAATTTGAAGATAGTCCTTTGCCCCGTAAACGCCGTCCTCGTTCAAGCGAACATATCTCTCTTTGTACAAATCAGGAATGGACTGAACATCATTATCGACGATCAGATCGACCAGGCATGGCCTTTTTTCTCGGTAGAATGCTTTCCAATGCGAATCAGTGCCAATAACCTCGAGTGCCCCGATCGCCGTCAATTCCTCCAATGCGTTGTTCCAGCATATCACCTTGTGATGTTTATCGATAACAAATTGTGGAATAGGAGATCCGTTAACGATAGCCTGCAGCTTCTCTTCGCTTTCCTTCAACGATTCCGCCATTCGTTTCTGGTCGTTAATGTCGATGAAAGTAATAAGGAGCACTTCTTCTCTTTCATGTTCGATGAACTGAGTCGATAGAGAGACCCATATTGGCCGGCCGTCAGATAAACGAAAACACACGGTATTGTTGCGATGGGAAGATTCATCCTTCGCCAAATCCGTGATTTCCGGATGCGCCTCCGGCTGAGCGTAGAAATCATCGATCGATTTCCCTAAGACTTCCTGAGGCTCTCTCCGCAGTATGCTGCAGGCGGCCGGATTTGCGTACAGGATCGTTCCGTCTTTGATACGTGCAATGAAAACAGCGGCAGGCGACGCGTCAAGCACCAACCGTAATCGGTCCTCGGATTCTCTATCTCGGTCAGATTGAATTCTCGTCTGACCTTCTCGTTTTCTGATACGAGTGAGAATACGGATCAAGTCAATCCTGAACAAATAGACTAACACTGCGGTGAGGGCGAGAATCAGTACGATATCGGTGAGATAGCGCCAGTTCGGTATGATCGCATGAGGTGCAGAGAGTGGGAAATTGATCTGTACGTATCCCATTACTCCCATGGACAAGACGAGTAATGTTCCGAATACAAGGAGGGGCCGCTGATTCAAAACGACGCACGCGAGTATGAGCACTCCCGGTAACGCCATGACGGCCGTATCACTGATTCCGCCATTGCACCAGGCTTCATATTCCAGAAGAACTGTAAGCGTCCAAACAACCAGCGATCCGGAAAGAGCAATAGGACTTCTACGTATCCGAAGAATTACGCCGGTTATGATGAACGCCGCGGCAATGATCGGGCCTAAGCCGCTCAAATTCCCTTCGTGTATTCTCTCCAGCGCCATGACAAACAACCCGCCGAAGATTGCAATACAGACGATGGTTAGAAGACGAACAACGTTCTCTCGTTCTTGATCGTGTACGAGCATTGGGTCAATGACATCCTTCGGACGAGTGCCAAATTCATATTCTAAAGAAAGGGGCTTAAGTATGTTTCTTTTCATGCAGAAGGTAATATGAGGACAACGCTTGGGCTCCCGTTCACCTTGGAGAAGTTACTGCAATAAGCTGAAGTTGTACCCTAGTGTATCAATCGATTGCATGAAAAGCAATGAATGTTTCCCGTTAGTGACAGATTTACCCTAAAATACGGGCTTAACCTTACGGCAGAATACTGTTAAGGCTACGTTAGAGGTACGCCTTTCGAGATAAATGTCGTAACTATTTGCGGGATCGGAGACTGGGCAGATTTACATCTCGTTAAAGAAGAACATCTATGCAGAGGAAAAATACAGACGATGATTCCTTTAGTTCCAATTAACAAACGAGTCATCTACGCCGGTCCTTGAAGATTTCTCCTGTATCCGATCCCTCCTCAAGCCGATTCGAAACTTACGAGCCACGACTTTGATTACTCTAAGCAAGTACTGATAATCTAACTCCTATGCTGATCGTCGATGTAACCCCTCGCAAGTCCGCTTGTCATTCGCATCCTGTATTCGGATTGGATTCAACCAAACAGAGTAGAGCATTATGCCGTTGGGTCATCTTAAATCCGGGATACGAAGTGGATTGAACTAGAGAAAGCAGGCGGGGGTATTAAGAAGTCATACCAAATTGCAGGCCTGTGAATGCTCAATAAATTTTGCGCCGTCTTGCTATCAGAATCATTCTTGCTATAAGGCGATGTGCGGCTCATTGAAATTGCCAAAGCAATAATAGAAGAGCAATCAGTATTCCGATGAATTTGGGCTAGGAATTCTCTGATACGCCCTTGTTGATCTGCCGGCCGTCCCAGGCCGTTCACGACGAGCCAAAATGAATGCCATCGATCAATTCCAACATCAATGGAGCAACAATGGGATTTTCGAAACTCCGTCGATGGTTCAAATAGAGCATTGCCGTAAGGAGATAATAGTCATTGTGGAGGGGTTTTTCAAGCCATTTCTCACGTGGTCTGGATTCACTTGTCCCAGATCACATCACTGCAAACGTAGGATGGATAGGAAAAGAGGAAGGCGCAAATTGTAGAACCGCTGGTGATGGAAGGTTCTCAATGATCTTCAAGAAAATGGCGGGATGCCAGGAACGAGTTATGGACGGCTAAGTCATCATATCGTGTAAGCCGTAGCCATAGTATACTGACTCAGATATATCCGACAGTGAGATATGAAAGAGACCATGAAAACTTCAAGCGTGCTACTCACGAAAAAGCCCGAAACCACATCTGATTTCGGGCTTTTCTGTGCACCCACCAGGACTCGAACCTGGAACCCACTGATTAAGAGTCGTGTCGGAGTTCTAATCCACTCAATTTAAGCGCTTTTACTCCGACTTTCCACTGAAATTTTACATAAAATGCTACAATTTTGCTACATCACCTATCGGCGAGCATCGCCAAGTATCAGCCGACACCTGCCGGGAATTATGCTACAATTATGCTACAATTATCTTTTATGGAAGTCAAGTAAATTTTCTCAATAAGAATCCCATTTTGGCAAAGGCGTGGTAGCTCACTCAATTTCTGTGGGCGGCACAATGTCATCCAGTCGCCCGGCAACACCTTCCCATCCATCAGACTCGCTTCTCGGCTCTATACTCTCTACATCGGGAAGGATATGAAAAATGAAAGGCACTTGGCAAACATATGTGCCACATGTACAACGACTCCAAAGTTACTGCAAAAATTCCAAATCCGCGATCGCGTTGCTCTGTGTCGCGGTTTACTTAACCTCAGTAAGAAAGTACCGATCTTCGATTTTTCGGATCGTCAGAGTTTCGTCCTGCACGCCAACCTTTTCATATGTAGTCTTCACCAAGCATCTGGCCGATTGGCCGTCATCAGAAGGTGACACCGATACGATTTCAGAATTTATGATTTTTCCGGCACTGCCGATCCACGTTTGATTCCCGTCCACATACTCTTGAAGTGCAGTTCCAGATAAACTGTTTCCCCCTGGTCGGTAGACCTCTTCCAAGTGAGCATAATCTTTCTTATCAATCAGTTCATTCATTCTTATCAGCAAGGCTGAAGCATTGTCCTTAAATTGTGCCTCGATAGATTTGGCCGCGGTGGCGTAGGAAGGATAGTCAGCAGCTGAACCGATAACAACATCGTACACTATTCCACCTATTCCCATATCCCCACCAAAAGAGCCAATGTAAAGTCCGTAGAATCCTTCGTCAAGGGGCTTTTGTGGTATAACAAGATACATATCTTGCTTTTCTTCGATAGGTTTCACTTCAATGTCAATTTGGTTTTTGGGAAGCCACAAATTTATTTTTAACTCGTTCGAGCCAAAGATTCCGGAAATTTGTGTCTCTCTCACGAAATTCAGCCGGACGAGGCCCACAGCGTCCGGATTAACGCCCTTTTTATAGACAACAAAGTCTTTCAAGGAGCCACATTCAAAGCCTGAAGGGCCGGTCAGTCCAGGAATGGGGCTCAGCATATTCCCCGCAACTCTTACGGTCTGGCCTAAAATCAATGTCTGCCCGTGATTAGTATCTGCATAAATTCCATAAGCATCTGGAAGTGTTTTGCTACACCCTACCATGGATAAAACAATTATCACCACTGAGAGGAAATAGCTCGCGCGCCTCATTGTACACCTCCGATTCGTTTCCAAGTTTTGCCTTCATCTTGAGATCTCCAGAGACCGTGACTCCCACCTACAAATAAAACTCGGCCTGCTTCAGTAATCATTTGGCTAACCCCACAAATCTTTTCTACGTCTTGCGAACCATTGTTTTGGACAACATCATGAGCATATATCTGATGCCAAGTTTCACCAGCGTCCTGGGTTTCGTACACTTTGCTTGCAGTTTCGCGCCAAGAATTTTTGACTTGGTTGTGGGAGACGGTCGCAATGAAAAAATTTGACGGATTATTCGGATTCGGAAAGACCTCTTGACTCCATTGCTCGTTTGGGAAAGAATAGACCTTTTGCCAGGTGCTCCCCATGTCGGAAGATTTTATGATGCTCGCGGACGCTTTGATACCCGAAAGCGTTGGTTCTGATTTGCCCACAACTGCAAGTATCTGCCCATTGTGGAACGACACCAGCTTGAACGGCTTCCGGTAACCTTCACTGATCCCTTGCACCATATTTGATAAAGCTTTCGATTTATCAACCCAAGTCCAACCGCCATCGGTACTCAATTGTCCACTACCAGTGAAAAGCAACTTATTATTTTCCTCCGCGACCACGACATCTGGGGCAAGCACTTTAAGATCGACGGACTGGCCCTGTCCAGTCGAAGGGTCATACTGATAGCGGTAGAGGTGATACTCGTTTACCCCCACGCAGTAATACCAAACATTCTTGTTCTGGGGATCCAAAGTGATTCTCGACATCGAACCATTGGCGTACCGAAAATTTATCCCTGGTACATTTGTCCAATTCAAGCCGCCATCGTTTGTGGTTCGTACACATTTAGCGCTGCCATACATCCATATCTCCGTTGGCAGGCCGCTGCGAACGAGCGCCTGCTCACCACAATCCGCTTTTTCAACTATCTCCCAAGAGTAACCGCCATCCTGCGACATGGAAATGAATGTCGGACGAGTCCATTGCTGGATTTGGTCAGAGGAGTAGAGGTTGGCAGTTGCTGCAAAAATCGTGGGATGACCCTTCATTGAGCCGACCCATACGTTATCAACCTCAGAATGGGTCAGGACTCCATAGTTCAAGCCGATGAGGATCCCTTTTGAATCAAGATACCCTATCCTAAAAATATCTCCTGAATCCTCATTGAAGCGAAACAGGAGAAACAGACCATCGTGTTTAGCGTACCCAAGAACGCCGAGAAGGATTTGAGGATAGTATTTACCACTCTTTATCGGCAAGTACTTCCAATTCGTTCCATTTGTGGAACTATAAATCGAGTCCGCAGTAGCAAGAATGATTTGTTTCGAACCGACAAATGCGTTTATCAATTTGCCACTTCCAGCGATACCGACACCACTGCTCTTCCAAGAAACACCGTCATCGTCGCTTCGGAATAGTCCGCCCGTTACCGTGCCTGCAAGCAAAAAGGGTTTGTCCCAGTTCACAAATACAAGAACAGAACATCCCACGGGCAGCTTGGACGCAGTCCTACCTTTACCTCGAACAATTTCAGTAGGTAAGCCGGTTTCCGACCTCTTCCATGTAATCCCTTTATCGGTCGAGATGTAAATTGTTCCTCTGACCCGTGCATAATAGTATGACGGTGTTCGTGAGTTAACCATGAACTGGCTAACTTGTTCAGTGAACAAGGTAGCTTTCCAGGTGAAACCGCCGTCGGATGTTTTGATCAACCCAGTTTCTGTCGCTGCAAAAATTTCTTGCGAATTTTCCGGATTAATGTACAATAGCCAAGGTTTGCCAATATAATTTGGCAAAGTCTTCCAATTTGCAGGCGGGTACTCAAGCGATATCCATGTTTTCCCACCATCGAGCGACTTTATCATGAGTGACTCGTTAATGTATGTTTTTGTAGTGATTGCGTAAATCACATTGTCATCCTTTGGATCGACGGCTATGCATTGCACATTTTGGGCAATTTGGTCCCAAGTGTCCGCCTCACCTGTTGAGTTGCGGTACAGATTGTTTCCAAAAATGAGATATATAGAACCATTCGAACCCGAGACAAAAAAGTTCGAATTCGAGATCTGGTTGTTTTGGAAGGCCGTTTCTTGAGATGGCTGGGATAGTGTTACGGTGATTATAAGAAAGCCTGCGGCGATAACGATCAAAAGGCAAGAGCAACAGGGGAGCAAGTGATGTGTGATTTCATAGCCAGAATAGAAACCTGATTTCAAACTCATAAAATGTCCTTTTAAGTTCCACTAATACTGTGGTCAAAATAGTTTTTAAATTCATTTCCGTATCGATCTTTATAAATAAAAAACAAGCTTAACATACCACGTTAGTTTGTGCAGCTGACAAACCGGCAATAAGCTGCTGCGACAAGCGGCAATTTGTTAGTTGTAATTGCCCCATCATTATTTCAAGAGCAACATTTTCTTCACCTGCACGAAATGATTATTAGGATCCGTCGTGCTAACAGCATTGATACGATAGAAATAGATTCCACTCGATACCTCTGCGTTCCATTTCACCCCGTACCAACCGGCTGCTTGTTCCCTATTGACTAATTCCGCGACAACCTGACCGAGCGCATTATAAACTCGTAAACTTACACGACTCGTGATCGGGAGGCTGTATTGAAGCGTGGTCGACGGATTAAAAGGATTTGGAAAGTTTTGCTTGAGTGAAAACTCTTTAGGGATTTCACTTGCCGGTTCTTCAACTGCCGTTAATGTCCCATTTCCTGAGACGGAGAGTGTGTCTATCAGGCTCAGAGCATTGGAACTGACGAGTATTAAACCAGAAGCAGTGCCCGCCGATGACGGTGTAAACCGCAATGTGTCGAAAAAAAACTGGGATGGAAGTATATTATTGCTCGTGGGACGAACATTGAAGGCTGCACTAGTTGACAATATACTTGTTATCTTCAACGTATCTTTTCCAGTGTTGGAGATTTTGATGACAGTGTCTTTGAAACTCCCAATTTCGACTGTTCCAAAAGATACTAACTTACTACTGTATGAAGTTACGGAGTTATAAAGCGCAACATCCCCGATCGGTTTACTCCATAAATAATCCGATGATTCTGTTCTTACCCATATTGTATCTTGCCGATTCCAATTGTTGAGCGTCGCATGAACTGTTGCATATCCTGATCCAAAAACACCGTTGAGCGATGACATGGGTAAACCCTGCCCAAGAAGAACTGCATTAGGATTATTTCCGACAACCACTTCTGCTCCACGTATCCATCTTGTAGGATATTTAAGGTCAACAGGGGAACTCCACCTACCTTGAATATCCTGTGTCCTCAGATGCACATACTGACCTGGCGATAAATTAACGCTTAATATGTTCAACGGAATACTCTGAGCCGCAGTTATCGGGACAGAAGTTCCCCTTCCTTTTCCGGGATCAGAACCAACAAAATATTCAACATAGTTCACAACTGCCGACCTATTCACCCCAACGCCCGTAAACGTTGTTGCACGGGCAGCGCTCCATATTCCATTACCATTCTTAAATCTAATGAAAACAGCTTCGTTGGTCGCTAAGTGTAGATTAAGAATAGTTCCAAGAACGGTGGTGGATGGATTTAGTATAGAAATCGGAATCCCTTTCCCAACACCTGGATCACTGCCGACAAAATATTCACCGGTGGTTATTTGTGATTGTCTCGTAATCACCTGAGCGTTGATATTAAAACACACAGATAGAAATACCAAGACAATCGCAAGCATTCGCAATTTAATCATTGCCTACTCCTTTTTTAGTATCTCGACTGAGCGGTTGCTTGTACATTTACCGAGCCATCAGGATTCAAATAGATGCGAAGATTTGTTACGACTGGAAAAACTGGTGCGTCTGGGCCACCATAATATCCCATGTCAGAGCGAGAACCGTCGGGATCGTAGATGTCGGGCTTCCCAGTATCAATACATGGAGACCCACCACTGAGAGTGAAGTCCGTTGAGGAGGTAAACTGTGGATTGGAAGAAATACAGCCGCTATAACCACCTACACCTACTCCGAACACAGAGTAGAGACCATTCAATGTACCGTAAATATCGATGACGGTATACGGATTAGAAGTACTACTAGTATTTGCCCAAAGTATGCAATTTATAAAAGTACCAGTCGATCCAGACGATATATAAGCCTGAGAACTAGAATATTTGTTATTCACCAAGTCGCAGTTCTGAATGATTGCCGTGGTTCCCCCAGTTATGTTTACACCGTATTTAGGTGAGTTCCAGACAACACAATTGGTAACGGTTCCACCCGACATGGTTATACCGTTGCCAGTGTTGCTCGAAATAGCAAACCACATCATCTTGCCGGAAGACATACTCACTGCAGGGTCGGCGTTGGCAACGATTTGAGTATTCTCATAACCAGAACCTTGCACCACGATGCTTGTTGATATATTTATCTGCTCATTATAGACACCGGGAATTACCTTCACTGTATCGCCAGCAAGAGCGGCATTGACTCCCGCCTGAATGCTTGTGTACTCCCCCAAGCCGGATTTGTCCACGATGATTGTGTTGGATAATAACGATTGAACCGCTAACAAAAGAAGAGCGAAGAACTTAGTGGAGCGTGTCATGGGCATGTCCCTTTCCATTAGTTAAAAGCTGAGAGAACAATTGTATTTTCCGTAAGGTTGAGATTTGCTTCTTCCACAGCTTTGCATACCGCCGTATAGGCTGAGAAATTTCATAAGATTTCAGCGTTCCATCGAGACCGTCCTTCTTCATTGAATGAGATTCGAAATGATTTCCTACAAAAAACACATGGATACTACTTGTATATTTCAACATTAGTCACACTTTTCGGAAATTATTTAACAAATTTATTTATAAAAGTGATTACCCCGAAGCGACCGGATTACTCACTGGGCCGTTATCCCCTTTCGCTCCTTTATATTTGCTTAAAAGGCATAGAAATAAAAAACCCGTCAAAAGTGAGACGGGTGTGGTCAAACGCTGGAATAGTTGGGATTGTGTGGGCCGCAGAAGGTGTTTATGGTAGCACTAGGTGTTTTGAGGATTTTTTGTTGAAAGTCGGATAATTCACAAACTTCTCCCCATCCCACCACCGAACATTGTGCTTAAGTTTGTTGTAATACTCTGCCGTGAGCGGTTCCAAATTATATTTTCCGGACTGCAATGCTTCGGAATATTTTTTTTGAAAACCACTTCCAGGGACGACGCTGACCACTTCTAAACGTTTATTAAGGGTGTAAAAAATGCCATTCATTGCACTCCAGCCATCATCTTCTGTCGTTGCGATCTTAACAAAATCCTCCCCTTCCAACGGCTCCATATCCCCAATCCCGTTATATTTGACAGCCCTTAAGTCTAGACACAGAGATGTGGGGGGGAATAGACAATAAAACAGTTCCTGAGCCCGCCGTCCATCCATAAATCCAGTAAATGAAACAGATGTTGGGCCGGAAATGGAATCAGGGTCTAACGCAGCAACAAAAACAGCGTTTTCGAAATTGTTAATTCCCGTGAACAAAAGTTCTTTCTTCCTATCGCCGTCAACGTCGCTTGCAAAAAGCTTCTGAATTTCACCGACATGCCAATAAAGCTGAACCTCTTTTTTTTGTACCGGGTCTATTTCAGCGATGCATGACGGATAAGCGTTAGGATAGCCGAACGCGACAAAAATCATCGGCTTCTTTAAACCGTATCCCGGGACAACAGCAAAATCATAAATTTCTGTTTGTTCAGCATGCATTCTCCCTTTTTCAATGCCGGAAAGATCGGCAGCAAGGGCAAAATGCCAGCGCTCCGTGCCGGCGTTTGAGTAGCATGTCAACGTATTTGTAGTTGCTTGACCCAAATATTTCTCATTGTAAAGATTCGTCAACACTTCGTTTATGCCATCTCCGTCAACATCGGCAATGAGAAAAGGCCTCATATGTCCGCTTGCAAAATCATCGTTCATGCCGTAATCAGGCGTTCCGACTGCCGGTTTGGTCCAAAGCTTCGCACCCTCTTTATTATACACCATGAGGACATTATTTATAACTTTTGCGTACATAGGATTTGAATCTAGGCGCGGTGAGAACATGTTGAATGCTAGGACGATAGCTACCATGGCAGCGACAGCAAACGAACCTGTCTTAACGGGATGTATCCCTGCGTACCGGATAAACCGGACTGGAAGCGGCGCCCGGCGCTCGGCAATAATTTCAAAAGGAGAGGTCAGAAAATCTTTCTTTCCCGGGCGCGTTAGACCCAGCGACGGGAGAAGAAATTGTCTTTTTCGCAAAAGCGTATCGGCGCGCTCGAAATCTGATTTCGTTGGCGGTTGCTGTATATCCTTATCCAACTCGGCGTACATTTTCCTTTGGAGAGCGACATATTCTGCGGCGAGCATATTCTTCCGCAGATATATTTCAATCGCACTCTTCTGCTCACCGGTCAATCGATCCGGAAAGCGAATGTACAGGTCAAGTTCTTCTTGTGTATATATCTTTTCGCCCATCACTTATACTATTTCTACGTTTCTTGCCGCTTTCTGATTATTCAAATGACGCCATTCAGTAATGCTGAAAATTGTTCCTTAGCTAGTTTTACCAGATATTCCGCCTGATTTTTCCATTGCTGCTTATATTCTTCATGTGTCAAAGCAAAATGCTTTCGAATACTCTTTTCAACAGAGTTCTTGTCCTCGGTGGATTGCCAAAAGCCAGATATAACATCTTTTAACGCTGCGCCAAGTTTTTCTGCATCCTCTTTCGTGCCGATCTTTCTCGGATAATATTTTGTGAAGATGATCTTGTTGAGAAATGACATTACTTCAGTTTCCATTACTTCAATTTCCTCAACAGTCAATTCTTTATCAAGCGCAACGACTTCTTCCTCGTCATTGTCAACATAAAATCTGCGTATTATTTGAACGAAATCGAACAGCGGAACCGACCGTCTGAATTGCGGTCGGTCGGTAAATATGGAAGGGAGAAGCCCAAGGATATCCGGGACCCTATGCATGTGGTCGATCCTGGAAAGCAATTCTTGTTCAAGAACATCCAAAGGAAATTCTGGTTGATTCAACCCCGAATTGTCGCTCTTCATTTGGAGAACTTTTCCGCGAAAATCTTCTACTATTTCCAGAATGGTTATTTTTTTTACTTGATCTTTAACGTTCCGCAGAATTCTTGCTCCGGAAGGGTCTGCCTGCGCATACGTTTTTGCCAGACGAGAAGAAGCTTTTTGTAACACGAATTTCTTAAAGGCAAAATAGACGTGCGTGTCATCCGCATTTTCAAAAGGCGAGTCGAACGATCGTATAAAATTCTCCAGCTCGAATAATCTATCGTCATGATCTTTAGCGAAAATGTCTGCTGTTATGTCGACTCCGAGATCCAATTCCGAGATACCGGTGTTTTCACACAAGCGCAGGACGGAGGGTTTGTGATAAAGCAAGTGTTTCTGAGCGAGTAAACGGGAAAATTGAATCAGAAGAACAAGCTCCTGGCGGGAGATAACGTTCTTTCGAATAGACAATAAGTACGATTTGAGTTGCTCCCCCGTCATCGACTTTCTATAGCTAATGTAAAGAGTACACCAATAATCGATATAATGTTCAATCCAACACGCCGACTTAGTTGAGAGAAATTTACAAAAAGTACGTTATCAAAAACAGTCATTTTGGATAAAAGGTTTTGAGAATTAGCAGGTTTCTTGTTCCTAATGTGTGCTTAAAGCTATCGCAATAGAAATACAGATGCAAACTTGATGCAGGAGATGAATGAAAAGGTTATAGCTTTAATCCGGAGCGACTTCGAAAAGAATCGACCGGAGGATCGCTTTGACGATGCACACTAGAATTAACAAAGTTATCTTTTATTGACCCGATTGACCGGGACTTGCATACGTTCCCGCTTGGTAGACGTTATTCCACGAATCCACATACTGCCGATAAACGTGATTGAAGACCAGTTCAGCCTTCACCTCGACTTCATTCGGAGTGTAAGCGTCCGCCGGCAACCCCGTCGATTCATTCCACAGAAAATCATGAATGAATGACCTTACGGATGCGCGAGTGCCTTCTTTTTCCCTCCAATCAAAAACCTTTAACTGCTCTTTTTTGAGTTTCTCTAAAAGCTCTTTTGCTACTTTCTTTAGAACGTTTCTCTCCCGCGTACTGAGATTAGGTTTTTCCAGAAGGTCGAAAAGCGCCAGAGTCTCCTCGTCAAGCCCTTCGCGTATGGCACGTTTGTCTTCACGATCCAACTGACCGACAAACCTCAGCAGCGCAGTGAATGTTTCTTCAATTGTCACACGATCTTTCTCCAAATTGTACTGAGCGATAATTTCCTGATACCTTTTGTAAAGGTCGACCCGGAGAGGATTTCTTAAGATCATCGCTTGCAAACGTTTTTCTATTTGTGTCTTCAGTTCATAAGTAAGGGTATTCTTCCGCTTGTACTTATTGAATTCCTCTTTCAACTTGTCGAAGTCGATCTTACTGATGTCAAATGTCCGGTCACTCACATCTGCAACCGTGTTAGGCTGAATTGCTTTATCGACGATGGCCTGCAATTCTTTAACAACCGATGTAATATCCGCCTTCTCACGGTCATCCTGGAGCTTTTTGTAGATAATGTCTATCGCTCCATATTCATCTCGAAATTCCTGAACGCCCGGGATCGTGATACACGCTTTGAACTTTCTAAAAACTTCGCGCGCGAGGAGTTCGAAGTTCTTTCGCGTCTCCTCACTCTGGTTTATCACTTCCTTTGCGCCATTAATGGCTGCTATCCTTGGAAAGTCGCGCTTCTCGACGACATCCTGGAGATTGAATTTACGATCCGACAAAAATTTCCTTGTTTCGTCAATCGCCTCATCCAACTCTTCAAGAAGTTCCTCCTCCGGTTTGATAGGATCGACATTTACTTCTTGACCATCCGGAGTAGTTCGCGTAGCGAAGGTCGCGAGAGCTTCACGGAGGTTTTTCAGTATTCCGCAGTAGTCGACGATGAGCCCGTTCTCTTTTTCCTCATAAACGCGATTTGCGCGTGCAATGGCTTGCATGAGCGTATGCGCTTTGAGTGGTTTATCCAAGTAAAGCGTGGCCAGTGATGGAACGTCGAAGCCGGTCATCCACATTGCGCACACTATGGCGATGCGAAATTTATGTTCTGGCTCTTTAAAGGCTAGATCAATATCGATCCGCTTATTATCCGGTGTTTCAAAACCTTTCTTGATTTTTTCACGGTGCGGCGTAATGTCCAGATCCCATCTACGGAAAAGATCCACCTCCCCCTGTTCCTCACTTATGACAACTGCCATTTCAGTCTCACTCAGCCATTGATGCTGGCGGCGTAAATAGATTTCTTCTTGCTCGTCCCTCGCCTTAGCAATGCTCGCATCAATTTCCGACGTTCTTTGCTGCCAGTATTTTTGAATCAAATTAAACATCCGCACGGTCGTTATCTTGTCGATACAGACGAGCATTGCTTTCCCCGTCTCCCACCTGCTTGTATAGTGTTTGACAAAGTCCTTGGCGATCGCATCGAGACGTTTCTCGGCAGTGTACACGTGATAGTCCCGACCTAGTTCGTGTTCGAGGGCCGCTTGCTGATTTGCATCGAGTTCAATGTTTTCAAGAACCTCAGCGACGCGCGCATTGATGTCGCCCATTGTGATCTTTAGCTTTTCGCCTCGTGCATCGTAAAAAAGCGGTACCGTCGCTTTGTCGTCTACCGCACGTTGGAAATCATACGTTGATACGTATTCTCCGAAGATTCTCCGAGTAAGCTCATCTCCTTTGAAGAGAGGCGTTCCGGTGAAACCGATATAGCTGGCGTTCGGTAATGCGTTTCGCATGTTCAATGCCAGGCGACCGTACTGCGTCCGATGAGCTTCATCTGAGATAACTATAAGATCATCACGTTTGGTATATGGAAGCGAAGGATCGACATTCTTGTTAAACTTGTGGATCATCGAAAAAACATAGGGCAGGTCTTTCTTTAGCAATTCCTCTAAATCATCGCCCGAGCCAGCTCGGCACTGAAGCTTATCATTGTCTGCAACTCCACAACCCGCAAAGGTCTTATAGATTTGGGTGTCGAGGTCCTCTCTATCTGTGAGGATGAGAAACATGAAGCTCCCAGGAAGTTTCCGGTGGACTTTTTGAGAAAAGAAAACCATAGAATATGATTTCCCGCTCCCTTGTGTATGCCAAAAAACTCCAAGCTTCCCCTTCCGTTCTTTCCGTTGCTTCACTGCTTCAATTGCTCTGTTGACTCCGAGGAATTGATGATTGTGCGCCAGAATCTTTATCAGCTTTCCTGTGCTGTCATCGAATGCAATGAAGTTTTCAAAGATGTCCATGAAATTCTCTTTACTGCATACTCCCTTCAGCAGTGTCTCCATGTCCACCACTCCCTCGTCTTCTTCGGCAAGGCGCTTCCATTCATGGAAGTGTTCGAACTTGGCAGAAACGGATCCTATCTTTGCCTCACTCCCATTACTTAAAATTGTAATCGCATTGTGATGAAATACTTCAGGAATCGTATCTTTGTAATCACTCAAGTTGTCATCATAAGCCCGACGGATATCCTTATGAATATTTTTTAATTCGATGAAGATTAGTGGGAGCCCGTTTACGAAGCATATTATATCAGGCCTTCTACGATAGAGAGCGCCTTGAATCCACAACTCGCGAACGACAATGAAATGATTCTTTGATGGTGTAGTAAAATCGAACACTCGAAGTTTGCGTGATTCAACGCTCCCATCTTTTTTCTTTATTGAAACAGGCACACCGTTCTTACACAGTTCATACTTTTCATTATTAAGCTGAAGTGGCGATTTTGCGACATTCAATTCTAGAAGCCGCCGAATCGCAGACGCGTATGCTTCTGCGGGCAAGCCTGGATTGAGCTCTTCAAGCCCTGCACGTAGATACCGCACCAATACGACATCACTCTCCGATTCGCGACCAAGTGTCCCATTTCGACCTAGAATTTCTTCATTATAGGCATAAACAGATTCCCAGCCTAGATGGTCACGAAGGTAGTTTGCAGTTGTCTCCTGTATTAGCTTATCTTCTGAGTAATCGTACGTCATAGCCGCTCAGTATCCTGGATATTGATTTCAACATGGTATCTAGAAGCCTCAATGGCCCTCTCAGGAACAACTTCTATTATTTCTTCCAGTGTTTCTCTTTTGTGAATTGGGTCGGCTAGCACTAGGAAATAATAATCGTTCAGCGTCTTTTCGTAAACACGATAAATGTAATACCGCTCAGCATAGTCCCGAGCGGCTGCAAGTTCATTTCCCTTTAGATTGATCGACCCTTTTTCGTTGACACTTCCTTTCACTTCAATAAAGCGTGCGACATCATTAATATCCTTTTCTTGAGTGGGATACGCAACAAACCGATCTCGATCAGCTTCTGATTCAAAGCTTAAGATATCGCATTTCGGTCCCTTGTACCCAACAACGCCTGACACCCTAATAGGAAACCTGTTTTCATGCTCCTCGAACGCCTCTGCGAGTTCTTCGCATCGATTTGAATCGGTAATACGATGCACCGTGCCCATTCCTCCGGTGTCTACGGGAGTTCTCCTGCCAACTATTGGCCTCTTTTGGGATGATGGTGCGGGCACATGGGTCTCCGGGTTCACGCCAAGGGAATCTGGATTAATAGGCGCAGGGATTTCTTTAGGTTGAGATTCAGGATTCGCTGGTCCTTCGGATTTTTCGGGAGTGTTAGGTTTCGCTCCAAGTTCATCACCGGTTTCGGGAAGAAGCGGGAGGATTATCGGAGGCAGGATTGTATCAACTAATCCCAATTGTCGCGTCAAATCGTCGATATCTGGCATTTCGGATTCACCCAACATACGTCGTAGCAGTTCCATGCGGTCTGATTCATCACATTGAACAAGACGAGCAAAGTCACCTCCGCTTTCGATATTAAAGGTTGTGGCCACAATTTGTCCCAAACTGTCTGCAAACATGGCCGCTCGGAAAGCAGCCCTCTCACCGTCAGGTACAAGTATGTATGCACAATCATCTTTTATTAACCAGGTAAATGATATCTCGAAGTCCGTCTCGATAGTGGTCGTTTCGTATGTGAGCCTAACATGTAATTCCTGACAGGTTACAAGCTTCAATGCTTTCAGACCTACAAACTCTCCACTCTTTTGTGATTTTGACTGTCGCAATGCAAGCAAGTACGGCTTAATTCGATCGAATTGAACTCGAAGATCATGACACTCTTCCCGCTCAACCGGCGTAATGGCGCTGTAAATAATTTTCCTTTTATCAAGAGGCTCGACTCCAAAAATCCTTCGGATTTGCTGATTTCCTCTTCTTTTTGGCAAATCAACAATCTTTATCCGCGATGTGAGTATCTCAGGAAAATCCTCGGAGTCTGCGTGTCGCAGGTCTTGAACTGGATAGTATTTCGCTCCATCAGGTCCTTTGCCCCACATTAGTCCTTTACGTGCGAATTCTGAAGGCGGTTTTTCCCAACCCAGCAGATTTGTATCCACCCGATTCATAATACTCAAATAAAGTGTTTTAGCGTTCAAGCCACTCGGATCTTTCTCAGGTAGGCTCAGTAATATTTTTTCAATTTCCTTTCTCGATAGATATGTTAAATCAGGTATTACGCCTGCATTCTCTAGCGCTCGTCTGAACATCACTGGGTCCTTGATGTAGCGGTCAAGCAGTGGGTGTTGGTACAGTGCGGGGGTCGGAAATATTTTTTCGAGGCTCCGTTCGGCCAACATACATTCGACCGGTTTCTTCTTAACACCATCAGCAACGATCAGCCACGCCGCATTCTCGATAACCCACTTTGCATGATGCGGTAGCGGTCCAGAATATTTTCTTCGTTTATACGCGGAGCCCGGGATAGCACTAAAAGATGCAAAAGTGGAATCATTGACACGCCATTGACTACAACGAGTATCAACGGCCAACCATACAAGGATTGCTGCTGCATCGGCTTTTACAAATTTTTCAACACTATCAATTGAAAATGCATATTCAATTCTTGGAGCACCGAGAGACCACCTTGAATTACAAGTATAATCCTCCAATATGACGCCTCCAGAATCAAACGGAAGGGTATCGATAACATGATCTACGTAGGCTTGCTCTAAGGTTTCGATTCTCGTTACTCGTGGTAGATCAGCTACTCCAAGCCATTTTAGAAAACTCAAATACCGTTCATCCGTTCCATCGATTTCCAGGTCTGCCGCGCTCGCCAATAGTTTTTCTGGGGTCGATTCATACAGTACGGCAAGCCAATCTCCATTCCCGGAATACGACTCGCTGAAATACAATTCCCTTGCGCTCACATAAGATCGGGCCTTAGTGAATAGAGGGACAGAAAGTCTCTCGGGTAAGGAGGCGTCACCTCTACCTTCATAGAGATAGAAAAATGTATAAATTACGTCCCTATGAGTTTCCGCTGTAAGCTCAGGCCTCGCCGCAATTCTTTTGTTCGTCTCGGCGATAACGGCAGCGGCTATCGAAGCTAATGAGT
>Ga0265338_10001125_pt1 | contig 44338 bp, 45 predicted proteins | sample 42126metaG_FD_193579 | JGI IMG/M metagenome (GOLD analysis project Ga0265338, IMG submission 193579) | Rhizosphere microbial communities from Carex aquatilis grown in University of Washington, Seatle, WA, United States - 4-21-26 metaG | ecosystem: Host-associated > Plants > Roots > Rhizosphere... | reverse complement strand
CTGGGGGTTCGTCACCACGTACATCGCGCCCGACCAGGCCACCGCCGAGGCCACCCGGATCACCCAGCGGGGCCGCGCGGTCGGTACCGCCCGCTTCTCGTTCAGCTCGACCTTCCAGGACAAGGGCGTGCCCGAGGCCTGGCAGCCGATCCTGCGGGAGCGGCTGGCCCGCTACGACTTCACCAACCACGGGGTCGGTGCCGGGAACACCAACGGCTACCTGTTCGACGACTACCCGGACATCCAGGAGTACCTCTCGAACCGGTTCCAGCTGCTGGGCACGGCGCAGGAGTGCGAGGCCCGGCTGCGCCAGGTGGCGGCCGACGCGGACCTGGACGGCTGCTGGTTCACGCAGTCACCGCTGACCCCGGACGAGGACCCGATCCAGCGGGTGCGCACGACCGGCGAGGCGCTGCAGTCGCTGTCCGACTTCGAGCCGGCCCAGGCCTAAAAGAAGAGAACGAGGAACGGGGGCTTGATGACTGCCCAGGATTCCGGTCGTCCGCTCGACGGCGTGCGGGTGCTGGACTTCGGCCAGTACGTGGCCGGCCCGATGGCCGCCACCCTGCTGGCCGACGCGGGGGCGGAGGTGACCAGGATCGAGCCGCCGGGCGGCCCGTGGTTCACCGACCCGGGCAACGCCTACCTGCTGCGCGGCCGGGCCGCGACGCACGTGCTCGACCTCAAGTCGGCCGCAGGCCGCAGCCGGGCGCTCGCCCTGGCGGCCGAGGCGGACGTACTGATCGAGAACTTCCGGCCGGGTGTCATGGCCCGGCTCGGCCTGGACGCCGGCACCTGCCTCGGACTTAACCGCGGCCTGGTCTACTGCTCGCTGCCCGGTTTCTCCGAGCTCGACGAGCGGGCCGGGCTGGCCGGCTGGGAGGGTGTCGTCATGGCCGCGGGCGGGGCCTACTCACGCGGCGGCGTGACCGGGGAGATGCCGGACTTCCCGTCGCTCCCGCTGGCGTCCTGCTTCGCGGCCGCCATCACGGCGCTGTCTGCCTGCGCCGCGCTGATCGCCCGCGAGCGTGACGGCGGACTCGGTCAGCGCGTCGAGATCCCGCTCTCGGACGCGCTGCTTGAGGGCAGCGGGATCCTCACTACCCGGGTGGAAAAGCAAGTGCCCATGCGGGGCGGCGTCTTCGCGCCGGGGCTCTACCGGTCGCGCGACGACCAGGTCATGTGCTTCACCAGCGGGGTCTTCCGTCACCTGGCGGGCCTGGCCCGGGTCAGCGGCAACGAGGCCTGGATTGAGGACGGGTCCCTGGACTGGGCGGCCCTGCGGACCGACCCGGAGGCGCCCGCCGCGTGGCGAGCGAAGCTGGTCAGCCTGTTCGCCACCCGCGAGGCCGACGAGTGGGAGGCGCTGCTGCGGCCGGCCGGCATCCCGATCGCCAAGCTGCGGACCACCCGCGAATGGCTGCGCGAGCCGGCCGCCGCGGCCGCGGGCTGCGTGGTCGAGCAGGACGACGGCACCGGCCGCCCGCTGCGCACCCTGAGGCGGGCGGTGGACTTTGAGCCAGCCGCACCCGTTCCGCTGTCTCCCGGGTTTGCCGGACTGCCCGGCGCGCCGCCGCTGACCGGGACCAAGGTGCTCGACCTGTGCCGGGTAGTGGCCGCCCCCACCGTCACCCGCCTGCTGACCGACCTGGGGGCCGAGGTCATCAAGGTCGACATCGACCCGGCCGAGGCCCGCTCGGCCTACGACGAGCCGCTGTTCCACGTCTACCTCAACCGCGGCAAGAAGGGGGTGATCCTCAACCTCAAGACGCCGGGCGACCGGCAGCGGTTCGACGCCCTGGTGACCGACGCCGACATGCTCGTCACCAACGTTTCAGCAGGCCGGCTACCCGGAACGGGCCTGTCGGATGACGCACTGCGCCAGCTCAACCCGGCCCTCGTCTTCACTTACCTGAACCTGTACGGCGTCACCGGGCCGTGGGCCGGCTTCAAGGGCTACGCCGAGATCGCCAACTGCGCCATCGGCGTCTCATCGCTCACGGCGGGCTGGGCGACCGCCCCGTCGGGCGCGCCTCCGGTCAACGACCCGCCCTGGCCCTACACCGACTCCATGGCCGGCGTGCTCGCCGCCTTCGGGGCCGTCGCCGCCCTCTACGACCGCGGCCGGCGCGGCCAGGTCTACCGGGTGAATACCAGCCTGGCCCAGACCGCCCTGCTCGAGCAGATGCCCTTCGCCGTCGACAGCGCCGACGTGGACCCGTTCCGCGGGCGGGACACGTCCTCGGCCACCTACCGGATCTACCAGGCCGCCGACCGGCCGGTGTTCGTCGCCATCGCCGCCGGCGACCTGCCCGAGGCGCTCCGCCGCCTGGGCGCCGCCGCGGCCGACGACCTCGGGGCCAGGATCGCGGCCGGCCCGGCCGAGGACTGCCTGCGGGCGCTCTGCTTCGGCCGGTCCGCCGCTAGCCTGGTCGAAACCCCCGCGGCGACCATGGCGCCCGGCAGCTTCTGGGCGCGGCGCGGCCTGCGCCTCGAGCGGCCGTCCGAGGATTTCGGCACCGTCATCACCCAGGCCCCGGTCGCGCGCTTCGCCCGCACCCCCGCGGTAGCGGGGGACACCCCCCGCATCTTCGGCCAGGGCCAGCCCGACGGGTGGGCGAAAACAGTCACCCGCTAGCGCGGGCGCGGGGCGGCCCCATTAGCACGGCCGGCGTTGACGGTCGCGACCGGGAGGAGTAAATTTGCTAGCACTTCAGTGTCACTTATGGCACTGAAGGTTCAGCCCAAAGAAGCGCTCGTGGATCGGTAGGAGCTGGCATGACCCAAGAGTTCGTTGTCTCCGGTGACAGTCATGTGGTGGAGCCGATCGACCTGTTCCCGGAGCGGCTGCCGCGGAACCTGCGGGACAAGGCGCTGACGCAGACCGAGTTCGAGCTCGAGCAGCCGCTGGTGCCGGGCGGCCACACGGTGTTCCGGACGGTGCACGCGCCGGGGTACGAGGGCTGGACGGTGTCGCGCTACCGGCAGAACACCGGCCCGACGCCGGACTGGCACCCGGACGGGATCCTGCGCGACATGGACCGCGACGGCGTGGACGCGACGGTCCTGTTCTCGAACTTCGCGCTGTTCGCGACCTACACCGACAATCACGAGGTGGCCCTCGCCCACGCCCGCGTCTACAACGACTGGGTGGCGGAGACGTACCTGCCGCACTCGGACCGGATGCGCGCGCTCGCCTCCATCCCGACCACCGACATCGGGGACGCGGTGAAGGAGGTCGAGCGCTGCGTGCGGCTCGGCCTGCGGGGCCTGTTCCTGCCCGAGCACCCGCAGCCACTGCCCTACTACGCGGACGAGTACGAGCCGCTGTGGGCCTGCGCCGAGGCCAACGGCCTGCCGATCTTCTTCCACCTGGCGGCCGGCGGGGCGAACACCAAGACCGGCAACTCGATCACCGGCGACGCGGTCAAGGGCATCCTCACCGCGATGGCGATGGGCAAGGACAAGGAGCTGTCCAACGCCACCCTGGCCGCCCGCACGATGGGCGGGGGCAACTCCAGCGGCGCGGTCCCGATGCGGATCATCTCCGAGCTGATCGCCTCCGGCGCCTGCGACCGGCACCCGAACCTGCTCTGGAACATGACCGAGTACAACGCCGGCTGGCTGGCCCACTTCATGTCCATGATGGACAAGGGCTGGCGCACCGGGACCGGGCAGGACCCGGACTGGTGGCTGGGGTTCCTGCAGGAGGGCAAGCCCTGGGAAGAGCAGGACCTGTTCGGCCAGCTGTTCCTGATCAACGAGCGCTGGCCTTACGACCTCAAGCCGAGCGAGTACGTCAAGCGCAACATCCGCGTCCAGTTCGCCGACGACCGGATGGCCGTGCAGGCCCGCCACATCACCGGCGTCGACACCATCTACTGGGGCAACGACTACCCGCACGCCGAGGGCACCTTCCTCGGCAGCCAGGCCGTCATCTCGGAGCAGATGTTCGACGTTCCGGCCGAGGACCGGGCCAAGATGCTCGGCGGCACCCTGGCCAAGATCGTCGGCTTCGACACCGCCAAGAAGTTCGCCCCCGTCACCCCGGTCAGCCAGCCCGCCTCGGTCTGACATGACTCACGCCGTACTGCTGCCCCCGTACTTCGCCCACGGCGGTGGCCAGCACAACCGTGTCATCAGTGCGATCTATGACCGGTTGCTGGCCACCGCGGTGGTGCCGCACCGGTTCGACTTCTCGTCGGTGAAGGAGTCGGTCGCCCAGGCCGACGCGGTGGCCCAGATTGAGGCCTGTGGCGGCCCCGTCGTGCTGATCGGTTACTCGTTCGGCGCGGCGGTGGCGGCCGCGATCACCCACCCGGCCGTGGTGGGCTGGGCGCTGGTCGCGCCGGCACTGGTCTCCCCCCAGTTCGTCTCGCCCGCGTCGCCGCTGCGACCCCCGGCGCCGCCGCCGGCCGCGGCTGATCCTCGCCCGAAGCTGGTCCTGATCGCCGAGAGAGACGCGTGGTTCGGGGCCGACGTGATCGATCCGCTCGTCGCCGGATGGGCCGCCTGCGAGCAGCAGACCGTGCCGTCGGCCGATCACTTCTTCGCCGCGACCACCGACGACGTGGCCGACCGGGCGGTCACCTGGGCCGTCGCCCGCGCCGCGAGCAGGCCGACGGTGCGCCGCTAACCTGGCCCGGCCGCCCACTTCGGTGCCAGGAATATTTGCTTGGTGCAATCCCTGGTAGCCGATAAAATCCGTGATTCCGTTCGCCGCGATGATTTTGGCGGCTGCCTTCCGTCAGGATGTCGTCGAGACGCGACTACTTAGGAGCAACGGCGTGAGCGGTGTACGGGTGCTGGTGGGCACGCGCAAGGGCGCGTTCGTCCTGACCTCAGACGGCACGCGCAAGCAGTGGGAGGTCAGCGGCCCGCACTTCGCGGGCTGGGAGATCTACCACGTGAAGGGCTCGCCCGCCGACCCTGACCGGCTGTACGCGTCGCAGTCGAGCGGCTGGTCAGGGCAGGTGATCCAGCGGTCTGACGACGGCGGCGCGACCTGGGCGGCGGCCGGTAACCAGTTCGCCTACCAGGGCACTCCCGGCACCCACCAGTGGTACGACGGGACGCCGCACCCGTGGGAGTTCGCGCGGGTCTGGCACCTGGAGCCGTCGCTTGACGACCCGGACACGGTGTACGCCGGGGTCGAGGACGCCGGGCTGTACCGCTCCGCTGACGGCGGCCAGAGCTGGCAGGAACTGCCCCGGCTGCGCGGCCATGAGTCCGGCCCGTCCTGGCAGCCCGGCGCGGGCGGGATGTGCCTGCACACGATCCTGCTCGACCCCACGCGGCCGGGCCGGATGTTCGCCGCGATCTCGGCGGCGGGAGCGTTCCGTTCCGATGACGCGGGCCAGACCTGGCGGCCGATCAACCAGGGCCTGCGGTCCGAGGGCATCCCCGACCCGGACGCCGAGGTCGGGCACTGCGTGCACCGCCTGGCCATGCACCCCTCCCGGCCGGATGTGCTGTTCATGCAGAAGCACTGGGACGTGATGCGCAGCGACAACGGCGGCGAGTCCTGGCGGGAGGTCTCAGGGAACCTGCCGTCCGACTTCGGCTTCCCCATCGACGTGCACGCCCACCAGCCGGACACCGTCTACGTGGTCCCCATCACCAGCGACGCACAGCACTTCCCGCCCGAGGGGAAGCTGCGGGTCTACCGCAGCCGCACCGGCGGCGACGACTGGGAGCCGCTTACCAAGGGCCTGCCGCAGCAGGACTGCTACGTGAACGTGCTGCGGGACGCGATGGCGGTGGACTCGCTGGATTCCTGCGGGGTGTACTTCGGCACCACCGGCGGCCAGGTCTACGTCTCGGCCGACTCCGGTGACAGCTGGGAGCCGATCGTTCGCGACCTCCCGGCTGTCCTGTCGGTCGAGGTCCAGACGCTGCCATGATCCGGGTCGTGCTCCCCGCGCACCTGCGGACGCTGGCCCGCATCAGCGGCGAGGTGCACCTCGAGATGGCCGGCCCGGTGACGCAGCGGTCCGTGCTTGACGCCCTGGAGGCCCGCTACCCGATGCTGCGCGGCACCATCCGCGGTCACGACGGCGGCCCCCGGCGCGCCTTCATCCGGTTCTTCGCCTGCGAGCAGGACCTGTCGCATAACTCGCCCGACGACCCGCTCCCGGCCGCTGTCGCGGCCGGGGCCGAGCCTTATCTCATCGTCGGCGCCATGGCAGGCGGATAAGGCCGGCCGGCCAGGAAGCCCTGACCGCACCGGTAAACGCACTCGCGGGGGCACGGGCCCACGGCGCAGGCGCCGCACGGCCGCCGTCGCCCGGCGGACAAGCCAGCGCCGCCGCCGGACGACGGTCACCTCCGGCAGCGGCTCGCTGCCCTGCTCGCGCGCTGCCTCGATGGCACGCAAACCCGCGATGAACGCGCCGGGATCACCGCCGTGGTCCGGGTGGTGTTCCCTGATGAACGCCCGGCGGCGCGCCTCGTGGGGTCCTGGCTGGCTCGGCCTGCTCACTTCCATTCCTCTAGCGTCTTCGCCAGCGTTCGGCGTGCACGGAAGAGGTGGCTTCGGACGGCTGGCTCGGTGGAGCCAGTGACGGTTGCCACCTCAGCGTATGACAGTCCCTGCAAATGATGAAGGACAGTCACCGTCCGCTGGGAGAACGGCAGGGCGAGCAACGCGTTGGTGACCGCGTCGACCGCGAGGTCACGCTCGGCCTTGTCCGCGGTTCCCATGGCCGAGTCGGCCCTGTCTGGCAGCAGGTCGAAGGAGCGGTCATCCCCTCCCCGGGTGACCTTGTTCAGCGCCCGCCGGGTCACGATCTGGTACAGCCAGGTGGAAAAGGACGACGCGCCCTCGAACTGGTCGAGACCTTGCCACGCGGCGATCAGCGCTTCCTGGGCGACGTCCTGGGCGTCGTGATGATTGCCGGTCAGGCGCAGCGCGACCCGGTACGCCATGGCCGAGTGCCGCCGGACAAGCAGCTCGTAGGCGTCCAGGTAGCCGTCACGGGCGCGGGCCACCAGGCAGGAATCCCCGACAGGCCCGGCCACCTGCGCTGTTGCCTTCACCGTCAGTCCCCCTGAATGCGCCCGGGTGCCCGGGTTAGTTCAGGTACCCGGGCCCGGGCGCTGGTATGCCGTCCGGCCGGTTGCGGGGAGAAGGTTGCGAGGATTTCCGGCTGGCGGTGTCTAACAAGTAACGTCTCGAGTCGCCGACCTGGCACTGGGACCGCGCAGATCCGAAGGAGTACTGCTGATGAGCCAGTCCGCCACACCTGAGGTTGCCGAGACCGGGCCGAACGGCCGTCCCGCTAACCCGGCCGTCCGTGACCGCCTCACGTCCGGCGAAGGCCAGATAAGCGTCGCCGAAAACGTGGTGCAGAAGATCGCTGGCAAGGCCTGCCGGGAAATCGCCGGCGTACACGCCATGGGCACCGGCGGCACCCGCGCGTTCGGCGCCGTCCGCGAGCGCATTCCCGGCAGCACCGGCCCCAACGTCGCCCAGGGCGTCGGGGTGGAAGTCGGCGAGAAAGAGGCGGCCATCGACCTGGACATCGTTGTCGACTACGGCGTGGCCATCGCCGAGCTCGGCCGCAGCATCCAGCGCAACGTCAAGCAGTCCGTCGAGCGGATGACCGGCCTGCGCGTGGTGGAGGTCAACATCGCCGTCGACGACGTCTACCTGCCCTCCGACGGCGACCATGACTCGCAGCCGTCGCGGGTGTCATGACCGCTCCCCCCCTGGACACGCCCCGGGCCGCACTGGTTGACGGGATCGACATCGACGCCGTCGCCGCGGCAGCCCGGGGCTGCGCCTGGGTATCCGCGCTCGACGGCGGCCCGTTTGGCGAGGTCACTACCTACCTTCCCGGGCGTACCGTCCCCGGCGTAGCCGTCGACGACAACCGGGTCCGGGTACAGGTCCGCGCCAAGTGGGGAGTCACCGTGGCCGACGTGGCCGCGCAGCTCACCGCGGCACTCGCGCCGCTGACGGGGGGCCGCCCGGTCGACGTGGCAATCGCCGACGTCGACGACCCGCCTGCGGGCCGCGGCACCGCCCGTTCCGCAACCTGGAGGTGAAGATGAACCGTACCGCGCTCGCCACCATCACCGGGCTCGTCCTGGGCGTGACCGTAGTGTTCGGCAACTTCGGCGACATGCTGATCGTGGCCCTGTTCGGCGCGATCGGCTACGGGGCCGCCAAAGTCCTGGCCGGCGATGTCGACGTGCAGGCGTGGTGGCTGTCACGCAGCCACCGCACCGGCAGCAGATGACCGCCGTAGCCGAGGCCCGGCCCGCGGCGCTGTCCGGCCGCACCGAACTCGGCCGGATCACCGTGGCCGACGGCGTGGTCACCAAGATCGCCGCACAGGCTGCCGCCGAGCACCCGGACGCCGGGTCCGCCGCCGCGCGGGTGCTCGGGCGCGCCGTCCCCGGCGCCGGGCGCCTGGGCGTGCGCGGCACCGACCTGGACGCGCTGCCCAAGACCACGGTGCAAGTGGACGGCTCGAAGGCCTACGTAAGCCTGGAAATCGCCGTCCGCTGGACCGCCTCGGTCACCGAAGTCACCGCCCAGGTTCGCCGCCACGTCCGGGAACGGGTCAGGGAACTAGCTGGCCTGGAGGTCGACGAGGTGCACATCGTGGTGGCCGGCCTGGCCACCGACGTCACCCCGCCACCCCGCGTCCAGTAAGAGAGGAACGCACATGCGCGTGGCCAACCGGCCGCTGGCCTTCATCCTGGCCGCGGCCCTGCTCGCCTGCAGCGTCGTGATCATCGCCGAGGTCATCGGTTCCGCCGTGCACCACAGCCCGCTCCTGGTGCACTGGACGACCTGGCAACACTGGGCCCAGGCAACCCACTGGGACGCCTCCGTGGTCCGGGTCTGGGCTACGGTCCTGATGGTCGTGGGGCTGGTGCTGGTGGTCTTGGAGCTTAAGCCCCGCCGCGTCACCCGGCTGCCACTGCGGGCTGTCGGCCAGGACACCGACGCCACCGTGACCCGGCGCGGCCTGGCCCGGATGCTGCGCGACGAAGCGACCCGAGTCGACGGGATCACCGGCGCCACCGTCCGGGTCCGCCGCCGCCGCGCGCGTGTCACCGCGGCCTCCGCCGCCCGCGGCCGGGCCGCCGCCAGCGCCCTGACCGAGCCTGTCACCCAGGCGCTGAGCGCCCGCCTCGACAGCCTGGACCCGTTGCACGCGCCCAGGCTGACCGTGCGCGTCGTTCCCCGGAGCCGCTGACATGCACGCCGACCGCAGCAACCGCGTCCTGCTGACCCTGTTCGGGCTGCTCGTCCTAGCTGCTGGAGCGGCCGCGATGGCCGCGTCGACCGGCGTATTCGGCGCATCCTTGGCCCGGCAGGCCCTCGTGGCCAACCGCGTGGGCACGTACTTCGGCAGCCACGGCGGCTGGCTGTGGCCCGTCATCGCAGGCGGCTGCCTGATTGTCGGCCTGGCGTGCCTGCGCTGGATGCTGGCACTGCTGGCATCCACTGACCGGGCCGGCGACATCATCATCGGCGCCAGCACCGACGAGGGGACCACTGTCCTCCGCCCGGCTGCCCTGGTCAAGGCCCTGACCAGCGAGGTCAGCGGTTATCACGGTGTTGATGCGGCGAAGGGGCGGATCATCGGCGACGGCCGGGACCCAGAAGTAGTCCTCACCGTCGTCGCTAGCCCCACCTCCGACCTGCAGGCCCTGCATCACCGCATTGCCGATGAGGCCTGCGCCCACGCCCGGCAGGCCTCGGGCCACCCCTCCCTGCCCATCCAGCTTGACCTTGTCTAAGCGGCAATTTCAGGATTTGGCCGCGAGTGCGCATGAGCGGTGCGTGGCTGGGTAGCGGAGCCCCAATCAAGCTGCCGTCAGGACCGGTGTTGCCTGCTACTTCGGATCGCAGCCCGTTCGCTAGGGGATGGTGGCTGTGCCCGACTCGCTCGCTTCTTCCGCCGCGGCTGCCGCACCCGCCGGCCCGTCCGACGTTGACCTGTTCGCGCGGTTCCGCGCCCACGAGCACGGCCCGCAGCGCGATGCCGCCTGCGAGGCGCTCGTGCGCAGGTACACGCCGCTGGTCCGGGCGTGCGTGCGCCCCTACCGGAACAGCCCGGAGCCGACCGACGACCTGATGCAGGTGGGATTCGTCGGGCTGCTGAAGGCGATCCACCGCTTTGACCCGGCGTTCGGCAACGAGCTGCGGGCATATGCGGTGCCCTGCATCACCGGGGAGATCAAGCGGCATTTCCGGGATAAGCGGTGGCAGGTGCGGGTCGCCCGTCCCCTGCAGGAGCTTGTGCTCGAGATGCGCGGTGCGGCCGAGGACCTGGTCCAGGAGCTCGGGCGCCAGCCGGACGAGGCTGAGCTGGCCGGGCGGCTCGGTGTCGCGCCGGACGAGCTGCGCGAGGCCCGGCAAGCCGCCGAGGGCTTCAGCGCCCTGTCGCTGGACAGTCCTGCTGGCGATGAGGAGGGCTCCGCCGGGCTCGGCGACATGCTTGGCGAAGACGACGCCGCCATCGGGCAGTCCACCGACATGCTGGCGGTCGAGCGGCACTGGGACGAGCTTCCCCGTCGCGAGCAGCAGATCCTCATCCTCCGGTTTTACGGCAACCACTCGCAAGAAGAGGTCGGCGCCAGGCTGGGGATCTCCCAGATGCACGTGTCCCGGCTGCAGGCCCGGGCGCTGGCTTTCCTGCGCGAGCGGCTCAACGCGACCGCCCCGGCCGCACCCGCGGGCGCCGCCGGCTAGGGCGCTCGCCTAACTGACCGGCATTGCCGCTAGCCCGGCTTAGCCCGGCGTCCGGGCCGGCACGCGCAGGGCCAGCAGGGCGGTGTCGTCGCTGGCCCAGCCGTCGTGCCGGGCGGCCAGGGCGGCGGCAATGTACTCGGTGGTGGCGGCGGCGTCTAGGCCGTGGCTGCCAGCCAGCGTGCGGGCGAGGGCGGCGTCGTCGAACACCGGCTGCCGAGGTTCCGGGCTACCCGGAGCCGGGCGCGCCTCGGTGGCACCGTCGGTGTAAAGCAGCAGCAGGTCGCCGGGAGCCAGCCGGAACCGCACGTCGGTCAGGTCCACCGTTTGGGAGTAGCCGAGCAGCGGGCCGGTCACGCCCGCCTGCTGCACCCGGCCGTCGGCCCGGCGGATCAGCGCCGGCGGATGCCCGGCCAGGCTCAGCCGCCCGGTCAGGCCGGCCGGGGTGAGCCGGAACGTCGCCTCGACGGCGGTGAGGAACAGCGGGGCGCGCTGGGCCAGCATCGCGGTGTTCAGCCGGGCAAGCATTTGCGCGGGCGACAGGTGATCGCGCGCGTCGGCGCGCAGGGTGTAGCGGGCGAGCGCGGTCACCTTGGCCGCTTCCGTGCCCTTGCCGCACACGTCGCCCATCACCGCGGTCCACCAGGGCCCGCGGGACTGGAACAGGTCGTAGAAGTCCCCGGTCACCGTCTCGCCGCCGGCGGTAGCGGGCAGGTAGCGGGCGGCGGCGTCCAGGCCAGGCGGGGGCCGCAGCACCGGCGGGAGCAGGCTGTCCTGCAGGCTGCGGGCCAGCTCACGGGACCTGGCGAGCGCCGCCTGACTCGTCTCAAGCGCAGTTCGGGCGGTCTGCAGGGTGACGCGCAGGTTGACCTCGTTCGACACCGCCCGGGCGAGGGTCGCCAGTGTCTCCAGGTCGCCGGGCTTCCAGATCCGCGGGCTGGCGTCGATGACGCACATGCTCCCGATCGGCTGCCCGTCGGCCGACACGATAGGGTAGCCCGCCCAGGCCCCGACTCCCCACGGGCCGATCGCCGGGTGCCCGGTGGTGCGCGGGTCGCGCTCGGCGTCCTCCACGATGAACGGCCCGTTCACTCCGATGGTGAAGTAGCAGAAGTCGTCCGCCACCGCGTTCTGCCAGGCCTCCGGCCCCCCGTAGGCCAGGTGCGGCACCGACTTCCAGTAGGTGCGGGCCTCACCGACGAAGGTGATCGCGGCGATGCCGCAGCCGGTCACCGAAGCCGCCAGCCGGGCCAGGTCGTCGAACGCCGGCTCCGGTCGGCTCCCGGCCATGCCGGTGGCCGCAAGCGCGGCCAGGCGGTCCGGGTCCGACAGCGCCGCCGGCAGCCCGTCCGCCCGCACCCCCTCCGGATATTCCACCGATAACCCCAATCCCGCGACATGTCCGTACTCGACTCTACGCACCTCCGGAGAGAATGCGCTCGTGTCCACGGTTGACATACCACGCCGCGGGTACCCGGCGGTTAATGACCAGCACCGGCGGCGCCGCTGACGAGAGGGCGCTGCTCGACGAGCGCTTTGACGCCGCCACCCTGCACCGGCTGCGGGGCCGGGTGGCGGCGTGTGCGATCGCCACCGGCATGGCCGCAAGCCGGGTCCCGGACTTGGTCCTCGCCGTGCACGAGCTGGCCGCGAACGCGGTCAGGCACGGCGCGGGAGCGGGTCAGCTGCTGGTGCGGGCCATCCCCGGTGGCGCGCTCAGCTTCCAGGTCAGCGATACCGGGCAGGGGCCGGAGACCTGGCCGGTGCGCCCGGGACACGGCCTGTGGATCGTCCGGGAGATCGCCGACCGGATGACGATGTCCTCCGGTCCCGACGGATCCCGGGTCACCGCCGTGTTCGGCAGCCACGCTGGAGCCATCGGGGCGGCCGGCTAGCCGGCTCCCGCTAGTCGTCGCCTAGTGGACGTCGCTCACTGATCTCAAAGATTAAGCTGCATCGGACCGGCGACTCCAGGGGAGAACAACGACTTGGGCGCGACCAGAAAGCTCAACCTCGCCATCGCCGATGGCGTGGCGACGATCAGCCTGAACCGTCCCGAGCGGCACAACGCGATCGACGACGAACTGCGCGACGACCTGTCTCGCACCTGGGACGCGGTACTGGCCGACCGGTCGGCCCGCGTCATCCTGCTGCGCGGTGAAGGACGCTCGTTCTGCTCCGGCCGCGACACATCCCAGCTCGGACGACGGCCGAACAACGAGACGGACCTGGCGTTCATCCGCTACACCCAGGACGTCCGGGTCAAGCAGCTCGGCAGCTACAAGCCGATCATCGCCGCGCTCCGCGGCCACGTGCTGGGCGGCGGCCTTGAGCTGGCGCTGGCGGCGGACATCCGGATCGCGGCGGCCGACCTGCGCATGGCCTTCCCCGAGATCCGCTACGGGCTGATGTCCGACACCGGGGGCGCGCCGCTGGTGACGATGCTGGCTGGGCCGTCGCGGGCCAAGTGGATGCTGATGACGGGCAGGCCGGTCGATGCCGACCGTGCCCTCGCCTGGGGACTGGTCGACGAGGTGGTCGCGCCGGAGGAAGTGGACGGGGTCGCCGCCGCGCTCGCCCGCGAGATCGCGGCCGCCCCGGCTGACGCGCTGGCGCTGGTCAAGCAGACGGTCGACGGCCTGTGGCACGGTGCGCTGCATGCCGCGCTGCGCCAGGAACTGGCGGCGCAGGCAGTCCTGTTCGCCGAGCGATCGTCGCGCCGCCAGCCAGACCCGAGGGCAGGTGCCTGACATGCCGCTGCCCGAGCCGCCGCGGCGTGGCCTGGCGATGCTTCCGGCCGGGACCTATGACGGCCAGGTGGTGCTCATCACCGGCGCCGGCACCGGGCTCGGGCGGGCAATGGCAGTGGAGTTCGCCCGGCTCGGCGCGGCCCTGGTGATCGCCAGCAGGCGGGCGGAGCACCGGCGGGAGGGGATCGAGGCGGTCACCCGGGCCGCCGCGGAAGCCGCCGCCGCGCCCGCCCGGGTAATCGGCGTCCCGGTCGACGTGCGCGACCCGGAACAGGTCGCGCGGGCCTTCGACCAGGCCGAGGACCAGCTGGGGCCGGTCGACGTCCTCGTCAACAACGCGGCCGGGAACTTCCCGGTGGCCGCCGAGGACCTGTCGTTCAACGGCTGGCGCGCGGTCACCGGGATCGTGCTCGACGGAACGTTCAACTGCAGCACCGAGTTCGCCCGGCGCGCGATCGCCCGGGCAGCGCCCGGGGCGGTGCTCAACATCGGCGCGACGTACGCCTGGACCGGGGGGCCGGGAACCGCCCACTCGGCGGCGGCCAAGGCCGCGGTGACGAACCTGACCCAGACGCTGGCAGTGGAGTGGGCGCCGGCCGGCATACGGGTGAACTGCCTCGCACCCGGGCTGTTCCCGCACGACGACCGCGCACCGGCGATGATCGCCGGCCGGCCGGCCGGAGCCGAGCAGGACTTCAGCACGGTTCCGGCCGGCCGGGTGGGCCGCCTGCACGAGATCGGCTGGGCCGCGACCTACCTGTGCTCACCCTTCGCGGCCTACCTGACCGGGCACACGCTCGTGCTTGACGGCGCGAACTGGCTGCGGCGGGGCCTGCGCATGCCCGAGTTCGTCCCGGTCCGCGAGCAGCCCGGGATCGCCCGTGAACACAACACCGGAAATCAGCCCGGCGCTTGACCCTCACCGCAGCTTCCCATGTCCCTACCATTGGGACATGACCATCAGTGACGAGAAATACGTTGCCACGACGACCTTCCGCAAGTCGGGGACGGCGGTCCCCACGGCCACCTGGATAGTCGCGCTGGACGGAGCCCGCATCGGCTTCTGGACATCATCGGCGTCCGGGAAGTACAAGCGGCTGCGCAACGACCCCAAGATCGTGCTCCAGCCGTCTGACCCGCGCGGCCGGGCCAAGGCCGGATCGTCGCCGGTTGAGGGCACCGCCGAACTGGTAACCGCCGGGCCTGACTTCGATGCGATTCAGCAGGGGGTCCGCGCCAAGTACGGCGTGATGGTGCCCGTCACCAGGTTCCTCAATACCCTCGGCCACCTTGGCAAGAGGTTCCCATACGGGGATGTCGGCGTGGTCGTCACCGTCACCGAGCCGGCCTGATAAGGGCCTCAGCCCACGTCTCCGCGTCCTGCAGGCACCCTCAGTAACTGAAGGTCGTCGCCCCTTCGTCCCCGATCCACTCCCACAGCTGCACGGTGCCCGCCAGCTCGGCGTTGGGCAGCAGCCCGCCTTTGTCGAGCTGCTTGGCGTTGAAGCAGACCGGGCAGACCATGAACTGGCCGCCGGCCTTCTCGTAGCGGGCCAGCAGATCCGGCAGCGCCGGGCAGCCGTCGCAGGCGACGCCCGCCGCCACCCCGTCCAGCGCTAGCCGGACGGCTTCCTTGGTCTGGAACATCAGCGTCGGCCGCCCCGATTCAGCCGCGCCCACCGCGACCAGGAACGCCACGGTCACCTTCTCCGCGTCCTCCAGGCCCGTACTGAGGCTGATCACTGCCTTGCCCGCCATGCTCTTCGCTCCTTTACCTAGTTAGCACGATCGTTCGTACTAATAAACCGTACGATCGGTCGTGCTATGTTGTCAACACAATGACCCAGACAGCAGGACAGGCAGCTCACGCCCGGCGGCGCCCGCGCGCCGACGGGGAGCGCACCCGCGGCGCCATCTTGCGCGCCGCGGTGTCGCTGGCCACCGTGGACGGCCTCGAGGGCCTGTCGATCGGGCACCTGGCCGCCGCCACCGGCATGAGCAAGAGCGGCCTGTATGCCCACTTCGGTTCTAAGCTGGAACTTCAGCTCGCCACGGTGGAAGAGGCCGGGCGCGTCTTCGCGGCCGAGGTCGTGCAGCCCGCCCTGGCCGCGCCGCCCGGCCTGGCCCAGCTCGAGGCGGTGTGCGAGGCCTTCTTCGAGCACCTGCGGCGGCGCACCTTCCCCGGCGGCTGCTTCTTCGCCGGGGCGGCACTGGAGATGGGCACCCGCCCCGGCCCGGTCAAGGACGCCATCGCCGCCTTCCAGACCGGGTTCGCGGGCCTGATCCGCGGCTTCGCCGCCACCGCGATCGAGCAGGGCGAACTGGCCCCCGGCGAGGATCCCGCCCGCCTGGCCTTCGAGCTGAACGGCATCATCCTGGCGACCGACGCCAACTTCGTGCTGCACGACGACCCGGCCGTGCTCACCCTGGCCCACCAGGTCGTGCGCCGCCGCCTGGGCCTCAGCGACGACGTGGCGCCCTAACCCGCTAAAGCTCGGGACGGCCGATGGCGACGTCGACCCCGGGTGAGTAGTGCGCCAGCGGCTCGCCCCCGGGGGCGGGCAGGCCGGCCGCGGTGAGCAGGTGGTCTTCCACCACCAGGGCCTGCGCCCGGTGCAGGGGCCAGGGCTGGTGCCAGGCGCGGGCGGACACCGGGCGGCCGCGGGCGACGCTGAACAGCATCCAGCGGGCCGTCAGGAAATGCTCCAGGGCGGTGACGTCGGCCGGGGCGATCGGCGCCCCGATGCCGACCCGGAGGCGGCTGGTGGCCGGGGTGGGGCCGGGCCAGCGCCGCCGGGACCGGTAGGCGATCTCGCCGCCGCGCTCGCCCAGCCACATCGACGACCAGAAGTAGGGCAGCCGGTACGGCGTGACGCGCGCGGTGACGACCGCGCCCAGCCGGGACGCGTCAAGGGAGAAGAACCAGATGCCGGACCGCCCGGCCTGATCGCGGACGTAGGTGCGGACGTTCGTTTCGCAGAAGTTGGACACCCAGGGCAGCCGCTGCCCGCCCGGCGCGGCCACGCGCATGTAGAACGGCACCAGGCCGACCCAGGCGGTGCCGTCGAACTCCTCGACGTCGAGGCCGCCGGGCAGCAGCCGCTGCACCTCGGCGGCCGGAAACGGCCAGTGCAGGAACGTCAGCCGCTCCCAGCGCTGCCGCATGACGGGCCGGTCAATCGTGAACGGGCAGGTGCCCGGGGACGGCGTGGTCATGGCTCAAGTCTGCGCGGTCACCGTTCCAGCCTCCGAGCCAGCCCCCTTGACATCCGGACCGCAGATGCTAACTTGGTGCTTAAATAGCGCGCTAACTTAGTGCCTAAACATTGCATTCGACCGTTCCTGAATGACAATTCAGCGCACTTGGATAAGCGCGATCTGAATTGTCATCCGGTCATTCTGCCGTCCTGGGTGAGGAGATCGCATGGGCAAGCTCGAGGGTCAGGTCGCGTTCATTACTGGTGCCGCCCGGGGCCAGGGCCGAAGTCATGCCGTGCGGCTCGCCAAGGAGGGCGCCGACATCATCGCGGTCGACATCTGCGCGCAGATCTCCTCGGTCAGCTACGCGATGTCCACCCCGGACGACCTCGCCCAGACGGTCAAGGAGGTCGAGGGCCTCGACCGGCGGATCGTCGCCCGGGTGGCCGACGTGCGCGACGTCGACGCCCTGCGGGCCGCCCTCGAGGAAGGCATCGCCGAGCTCGGGGTGCCGCGGATCGTGCTGGCCAACGCGGGCATCGGCGTCGGCGGCCCGAACTCGACCGACCAGGACTGGCACGACGTCATCGCGGTCAACCTGACCGGCGTGTGGAACACCGGGCGGATCGCCATCCCGCACATGATCGAGGCCGACCAGGGCGGCGCGATCGTGCTCACCAGCTCAACCGCCGGCCTGCTGGGGGTCGCCACCAACGAGATCGGCCTGCTCGGGTACACCGCCGCCAAGACCGGCGTGGTCGGGCTGATGCGGAGCTGGGCCAACTACCTGGGTCCGCACAACATCCGGGTCAACGCCATCGCGCCGACCGGGGTCCGCACGCCGATGGCGGCCAACGTGTCGCTTGCGCAGCTCCTCGAGTACAACCCGCCGCTCGCCCGGGCGATGCAGAACGCGCTCCCGGTCGAGATGGTCGAGCCCGCCGACATCTCCAACGCGATCGCCTGGCTGGTGTCCGACGAGGGCCGGTACGTCACTGGTACGGTGCTGCCGGTCGACGCCGGCTCGCTCAACCGGCGCTAACCGGGCCCGGTCACGGATGCCGGTCACCCTCGAGGCGACGGATCAGTCCCTCCACGAAGGCAACCGTCTCGGCGTGCCCGTCGGTCATGCCCAGCGTCGCCTCCGCCGCCAGGAAGCGGGTCACGCTCTCCAGCAGGTTGGCGGCGACGGCCGGCGCCATGTCGTCCGGCGAGACGCCGTACCGGCTGAACGCCTCGGCCAGCACCGTGAGCTCCTCGACCCGGAACCGCTCGACCGTCTCCGCGATCTCGGCCCTGATCGCCTTGCGGTGGTTCGACAGGGCGACGAACTCCATGGTCAGCGCGGTGCCCTGGGTGTCGCGGTACAGGTCCCAGAGCGCCCACAGGGGCTGGTCGGAGCTGAGCGCCTTCGCCTGCGTCGCCAGGCCCTGCTCGGACCGGTACCGGAACAGGGCGATGAACAGGTCGTCCATGGTGTGGAAGTAGTAGTGCACCAGCGCGCGGTTCAAGCCTGCCTCGGCCGCCACCCGGCGCGAGGTCACCGCCGCGTACCCCTCGTGCGCCATAACGGAGGCCGCCGCCTCAAGCAGCTGGCCGCGCGTGGAGGAGTTTTCCGAGCCGAACCGGCGGCTTGGTGGCATTCGCCAATTGTACGTGCCGTCCCGAACCTTCGCGACAATGAGATTGGATCACAATGACGAGCAATGACACGCGCGATTGGTTTACCGACGAATCGCTGGCGCAGGATCCCTATCCCTACCTGGCCGAGCTGCGCGGGCAGTGCCCGGTCCAGCCGACCCCGTTCCACGACGCCGTCGCGGTGACCGGCTACGACGAGGTCTCCGAGGTGATGCGGCGGCACGACGAGTTCTCCGCCTGCAACACCGTCACCGGTCCCTTCGCCAGCTTCCCCGAGCCGCTGACGGGCGACGACGTCAGCGAGCTCATCGACAAGCACCGGCACCAGCTGCCGCAGTCCGACCACATGGTGACCATGGACCAGCCGGACCACACCCGCGAGCGGGCGCTGCTGATGCGGCTGCTGACACCGCGCAGGCTGCGCGAGAACGAGGAGTTCATCCACCGCCTGGCCGACCAGCAGCTCGACCAGATCCTGGGCGCGGGCCGCTGCGAATTCATCCACCAGTACGCCTCGCCGCTGGCCACCCTGGTCATCGCCGAGCTGCTTGGCGTGCCCGAGGAGGACTTCGACCAGATACGGTCTATCTTCGGCCTGATCCAGGCCGGCGCCGGCAACCTGACCACGCCGATAACCCGAAGCCAGCTCGACGTGCTCACGGAGGTCGGCGCTATTTTCGTCGACTACATCGAGGACCGCCGCCGCAACCCGCGCGATGACGTCATGTCCGGGCTGGCGCTGGCCAAGTACCCGGACGGCTCGACCCCCGACCTGCTGGCGGTGGTGCGCACGGCCACCTTCCTGTTCGCGGCCGGCCAGGAGACCTCGGCCCGGATGCTAGCCCAGGCGGTGCGCTTCCTGGCCGAGGACCCGGCGCTGCAGGACCGGCTGCGCGAGCACCCGGAGGAGATCGCCAACTTCATCGAGGAGACGCTGCGGATCGAGCCGCCGACCAAGACCGACTGCCGGCTGGCCCGGCACACCACCACCGTCGGCGGCGTTGACGTCCAGGCTGGGTCCACCGTGGCGCTGGTGCTCGGCGCGGCCAACCGCGACCCGCGGCAGTTCCCGAACCCGGACGAGTTCCAGGCCGACCGGCCGAACGCGCGGCAGCACCTCACCTTCGGCCGCGGCATCCACACCTGCCCCGGCAGCCCGCTCGCCCGGGCCGAGGGCCGGATCAGCATCGAGCGGCTGCTGCAGCGCACCCGCAACATCCGGCTGTCGGAAGAGCACCACGGCCCGGCCGGGGACCGGCACTTCAGCTACGAGCCGAGCTGGATGATGCGGGCCATGGAGGAACTGCACATCGAGTTCGACCCTTACCCAGGTGACGACTGACCAGGAACGCAGGCGACATCGTTCCGCCAGTCAGCGGCATTACTACGTAAGTTCCGGCCATTGCGTGCACTTGGTGCTGCTATGACAGCACCAAGTTCACGCAATGACTGCGTCGGCCGTCAGCCACCAGGCGACGCTCATCGCCGGCCAGTAGCCCGCGCCGGGCCTCCGCCGGCCGGTCAAGCGCCCCCGCGCCGGCCGACAGGCGCGTTGCTCGAATTTATTTTTCTTTTTGACGGCAAAGCAGCGCACGCCCCGCTCGGTAATCGCTAGCCGGCCGCATTAGCCGCCAACTCGTTCCGTGCGTTTTTGAATCTTTTTCTCGAAAAGAGTTGGCCGCCGTGCGATCATTCGGTTAGTGGGTCGATTCACACCGGTTTTCTCACGACTGGGAGCGTAATGCGCAAGAAAAGGACAATTACGGTCGCCGCCGGGGCAGGAGCGCTGGCGGCAACCCTGGTCACGGCGGCGGCGACCGCGGCTCCGGCGATGAGCGTGGCGGCGGGGACGGGGCACGCGGCATCCGCCGCGGCCGACGTCGCCATCAACCCCGACGCGCACCAGCTGCCGCAGGCGAGGACGCTCAGCACCCCGTGGACCACGGCCCTGTGCGAGTCGCAGCTCAAGATCGCCTGTTACGGCCCGGACCAGATCCAGGCCGCCTACAACGAGGCCCCCCTGTTCAGCAAGGGCATCACCGGCAAGGGCGCGACGATCGTGATCGTCGACTCCTTCGGCTCGCCCACCATCAAGTCCGACCTGAGCACGTTCGACAAGCAGTTCGGCTTCCCCGACCCGCCGTCGCTCAAGGTCATCACCCCGGCCGGGAAGCCGCCCGCCTGGGACCCGAACAGCTCGGACATGACCGGCTGGGCCGGCGAGACCACGCTTGACGTGGAGTACGCGCACACCATTGCCCCCGGCGCGAACATCGTGCTGGTGGAGACACCGGTGGCGGAAACCGAGGGAGTGACCGGCTTCCCCGAGATCGTCAAGGCCGAGAAGTACGTGGTCGACCACCACATCGGGGACGTGATCAGCCAGAGCTTCGGCGCCACCGAGGAGACGTTCACCAGCTACCAGCAGCTTGAGCCGCTGCGCGCGGCCTACAAGGACGCGTACGCGCACGGCGTCACGGTGGTGGCGTCGACCGGCGACGACGGCGCCGCCAACGTCAAGCTCGACGGCTCGACCTACTACCTCTCCCCGGTCACCGGCTGGCCGGCCACCGACCCGCTGGTGACGGCGGTCGGCGGCACGCAGCTGAAGGAGAGCTCGGCGGGCGCGTTCTCGTCGGTGACGTGGAACGACACCTACGACGTCCCGCTGCAGCAGGCGTTCACCGGCACCAACGGGCCGAACCCGTTCTCCACCGGCGGCGGCGTGTCCGAGTTCTTCAGCCGCCCGGACTACCAGAACGGCGTGGCGAGGGTGACCGGCCAGGCCCGCGGCATCCCTGACATCTCGCTCAGCGGTGCCTGCGACGGCGCGGTGACCACCTACAGCAGCTACCCGGGCGGCGTGACCGGCTGGCACCTGACCTGCGGCACCAGCGAGGCGGCGCCGCTGTTCTCCGGCATCGTGGCGCTGGCCGACCAGGTGGCCCACCACCGGCTGGGCCTGGTGAACCCGACGCTGTACCAGCTGGCGCAGTTCCACGCGCCTGGCCTGGTCGACGTGACCAAGGGGAACAACACGGTTTCGTTCACCCAGGGCTCGCCCAGCAAGCTGTACACCGTGCACGGCTACCCGGCCAAGCCCGGTTACGACCTGTCGACGGGCGTCGGCACGGTCAACGCCGCGTACTTCGTACCGGAACTGGCCCAGGGGAGCTCGGGCTACTAGCCCGTGTTTTGAAACCCGCGAGGCGCGGCCAGCACCCCGTGGTTGCGGCAACCAGGGCGGTATAGGCCCCTGGTTGCCACAACCACGGCGCCGGGAACGGCTGGAACCCAGGCCGTCCAGCCCCAAGGGACACTTTTAAACACGCCTTAGCCCGGGCGGTGCTAAGGCAGCGGCCCCCGGCACGGAACCAACCGTGCCGGGGGCCGCTGTGCTTAGCTGAGAGCGCGTTCGGCCTGACTGCCTTCGGCTAGCCGAAGGCGGACCTGAACACCGCGCTCGCGTTCGGGGCGCCGCCGCTGGTGTAGTTGGGCACGGACAGCTGGATCGTCCCGCCGCCCTGGTTCCAGAAGATCGCCGGGCCGGTGGCGTTGGCCTTGATCCAGTTCGCCATGTTGGTCATGAACGTCGTGTCGTCGCCCCCGCCGGCGTTGTTGCCGTTGGTGCAGAGCCCCCACTCGGGCAGGCCGACCTGCTTGTCGTGCGCCTTGCCGAACGCCGCCAGCCAGTTCAGCCCGTAGCCGGGGAACGACTGGCCGTTGATGGAAGCGGGCTGGACCGCGGCGTAGCCGCCCGCGTTGACGCCGTTCAGCATGTCCGACCAGCGGGTGGAGTCGCTGAGCGACCCGCCGATCCCGTCGTAGACGTCAAGCGACACGTTGTCGACGTAGGCGTCGCCCGGGTAGAAGTTCTCCATGTTGGAGCCGGGGCAGCTGACGTTGCTGCTGTCGAGCGGGTTCCAGATGAACTTGAAGTTGGCCCCGCTGACGCTGCGCATGCTGGTCACGATGTTGCGGAAGGCGGGCACGAAGTCGCTCGCCCAGCTGGTCAGCCCCGACCCCTGCGAGTTGCAGATGCTCCAGCCCATCCAGGTGCCGTTCATCTCCCAGCCGAGCCGGATGTAGGAGGAGCCGAAGCCGCTGGAGATCAGGTTCTGCGCCAGCGTCTTGAAGGAACCGTCCGCCCCGCCGCTGGCCACCAGGTTGAAGTCCGACACGTTGGTGGCGCACTGGGTGGCCGGGGCGCCGCACGGCAGCATCGGGACACCCCAGATCATGGTGAACGGGCTGCCCTTCCAGTTGGACAGCTGCCACGGGTTGCTGATGTGCGACCAGTCGGTCGCGTCGATGAAGTCCTCCGCGTACTTGATGTCGCTGGTCGCGCCGAGCCAGTTGGCGGCCGTCTTGATGCCGGACGGGTTGGACTGGCCGTCGTAGATGCCCACCCCGCCCGCGGCGGTGAACGGCGTGACCGTTGCGGCCGGCGGAACCGAGGAGCCGGGGGCGGCCGGCGACGGGTTCGGGCGCGGGTGCCGGTGGCCGGCCGCATTCGACCCGCTGGCGGTGGCGGTCACGATCGGCGCCGGGAGCGCGTTGTAGGAGCCGACCTGCCCCTGGCCGAGCAGGCTGCCCATCGGCGCGTTGACGATGCCGCGGGTCAGCTGGTCGGCGACCGGCTTGGCGCCCGTGCCGGGGAAGAAGGCGAAGGCAAAGCCTCCCGCGACCCCGGCCGCCAGCGCGGCCAAAGCGAGCCGCCGCCATTGCGGACGGGCGCCCGCCCGTGCGGAGCGGCTGTGCTTTCCAGACTCAGACATCCTGAGCATTGACGCGAACACCTGTCCCGTGAAGAAGCCGGCAAGAGCAGCTGACAGCGCCGAGTCCCAGGGGAAGCGACTCGCCGCTTGAATCGCCGTAACCATACCGTGATGACAGATCCAAATGTTGCCGAATCGTGAGAAATCGATATCGGTACCGTGTGACGTGATTGTGCTATGTAGCTCGAAGGCCCTTTATGTTCCAGGTGTCCTATTTGTCGTGCACTGCCCGGGATCCCGGTCAGCCGAGGGCGGCGCCCAGGCGCGGCCGTGCCTAATGCTGGCGGTGACCATGAGCTCACCGCCCGCCGGCGCCCGGAACTGCCGGGCGGCCTGCGCCCGATAACGCCCGGCATTTCACGGCAGCCGTTTCGGCAGCAGATTTCAGCGGAAAGGACATTATATTTATGGTCATAGATATTAAAGATTTCGGTCATTCCGAACGGGTGCGGCTTACTCGGCCTCGCCCGCGGCTATGTCAAGCCGCATGAACGCGCGCACCGAGGAGATGCTTATGAGCGGCACGGCCACGGCCGGCGCCGGGGCGCCCGGCCGGCTCCGGTCGTTTGACCCGGTCCGGCTGGCCGACCTCGAGTACCGCGCCTGGGTGGGCTACTACCTGCGGCAGTGGCCACGGGTGCTGATCGCGTCGGTCGGCCTGGTGCGGACCGGCTTCGGCCTTGGCTGGTTTCGCACCCTGTACGGCGCCTGGCTGGTGCTGCGGGCCAACCAGCTCTGGGCGCCGTACCCGGACAACGACCCGCCGCGGGCAACCGCCTGCATGCAGCGGTTCTACGCGCTGGTCGCCCGTGCCCACGGCGAGCCCGCCGACCCGGCCAAGGCGGCCGAGCTGGAGGTCGGCTGGTGGCGGCAGCACCGCGAGGGCCAGTACCGGGACGGCGCGCACGCGAACGGTGACGCGCCGCCCGCCGCGGAGCTGGTGCGGTCGCTCACCCGGCTGTACTGCTACCTCTACAACGAGCCGGAGGAAGCGCTGCGGCCGGCCGCAGCGCACCGCGCCCGGGCGATGGACCTGTCCGATGAGTGGATCAGGCAGGGCTGCCGGCCGGACAGCCCGCTACTCCCGCTGGAGCACGCGGCCCTGGTCCGCTCGTACGCCGCCTTGCTCGCCGCCGTCCACCGCTGACCCGCCCGGGCGACCCACAGCTCCAGGTTGCGGTCGATTACCGCCAGCCAGGCGGCCAGCCGCCCGGAAGGCGGCCAATTAACCACTTGTACGCACTTGGCCACAATCAGATAACTTGTCCGATTGCCGCCCCGGGCGGGGCGCTACGGTGCCTTCATGCTCAGGGCCAGGGTCGTTCTCGGAGTGTCCGCCGTTGTGCTTGCCGCCGCGGCGGCGGCGGTGATCCCGGCCGCGGCCGGCGCCGCCCCGGGCAGTGCGTCCGCGGCGCCGCCGGGCAGGTTCGCGGCGGTCAACCCGGACACCATCGGCGCGCCCGCGGTGGCGGTCAACCCGGACACCATCCGGATTCCCCGGGCCGCCTCGGCGGGGCCGCCCACGACAGCGGACTGCGAGGCCGCGGCCGGCGTCGCCTGCTACCTGCCTGACCAGATCAGGGACGCCTACAACCTGCCCGCGCTGTACGCGCGGGGCGGCACCGGCAAGGGCGTCACCATCATGATCGTCGACCCGTTCGGCTCGCCCACCATCAAGGCCGACCTGGCCACCTTCGACAACCAGTTCAGCTACCCGGCCCCGCCGAAGTTCACCATCATCGCCCCGGCTGGCAAGATCCCGCCGTTCAACCCGAAGAACAACGGGATGGCGGACTGGGCCGGCGAGACCACCCTTGACGTGGAGTACGCGCACGCGCTTGCCCCCGGGGCGAACATCCTGCTGGTCGAGACGCCGGTCTCGGAGACCGAGGGCGACGCCGGCTTCCCGCAGATCGTCACCGCCGAGAAGTACGCGCTCGCGCACTACAAGGTCGGGGTGATCAGCCAGTCCTTTAGCGCCACGGAGGCGACGTTCGCGACCTACGGTCAGCTCTCACCGCTGCGGGCCGCCTACACCGATGCGCAGAGCCGCAAGGTCACCGTGCTGGCCGGCTCCGGCGACTCCGGCGCCACCAACTACCAGGGCAACGGGACGAGCTACTACAACCACCGGGTGACCGGCTGGCCGGCCACTGACCCCCTGGTCACCGCGGTCGGCGGCACCCAGCTCGAGCAGACCGCGACCGGCTACAGCTCGGTGGCGTGGAACGACACCTTCAACCCGACGTTCCTGCGCTACTGGACCGGCTCGGCCACCCCGGCGCCGTACGCCACCGGCGGCGGCACGTCGGCCTTCTTCGCCCGCCCGTCGTGGCAGAACGGGGTCAAGGCACTCACCGGCGGCCACCGCGGCGTCCCCGACATCTCGATGAGCGCCGCCTGTGACGGCTCGGTCGCGGTCTACAGCAGCTACGCGGTCAAGGGCTGGTCGTCGGTCTGCGGCACCAGCGAGGCGACGCCGGAGTTCGCCGCCGTGGTCGCGATCGCCGACCAGGCGGCCGGCCACTCGCTCGGCCTCATCAACCCCACGCTGTACCGCCTGGCGGCCGGGCACGCGGCCGGGATCGTCGACGTGACCGCGGGCAACAACACCGTCGCCTACACCGCGAGCGGAAAGCAGGTCACCGTCAGCGGCTACCCGGCCCGCACGGGCTACGACCTGGTCACCGGGGTCGGCACCCTGGACGCGTTCCAGCTCGCCTACGAGCTGTCCGGTAGGCAGCCCTAGTCCCAGGCCCGGCCAGTTAAGCGGGCCGTCGTCCGCCACGTCCCGGCGTGCCCGGGCGGTCAGGCGTCGCGCTCGATCGGGCAGCTCATGCAGCGCGGGCCGCCGCGGCCGCGGCCCAGCTCGCTGCCGGGCACGGTGATCACCTCGATGCCGTGGTCGCGCAGGTAGGCGTTGGTGGTGACGTTCCGCTCGTAGGCGACGACCACCCCCGGCTCCACCGCCAGCACGTTGCAGCCGTCGTCCCACTGCTCACGCGACGCCGAGTGCACGTCCTGCACCGCGGTCAGCACGGTGATCTCGGGCAGGTCGAGCGCGGCGGCGATGGCCCGGTGCATGTCCTGCGGCGGGTGATCGGTTACCTTCAGCTCACTGGCGGTCGCGCCCGGCTCGACCGTGTAGGAAGGCAGCATCCCCATCCCCGCGTACTTGGTGAAGACGCCGTAGTCAGCCATCGTCAGCAGCGTGTCCAGGTGCATGAAGGCCCGTGTCTTGGGCATGTCGACGGCGACCAGGCAGCGGGCCGCCCCGGCCGCGAACAGCCGGCTGGCCAGCATCTCCACCGCCTGCGGGGTCGTCCGCTCGCTCATTCCCACCAGCACCGCCCCGTTGCCGATGACCAGCACGTCGCCGCCCTCGACGGTGGCAGGCGCGGCCTCCGCGCCGTGGTACCACACGTCGAAGCCGGCGTCGGCGAACATCGGGTGCCAGCGGTAGATGGCCTCGTCGTTGACCGTCTCCGGGATGCGGGCCGGCCGGCGCATCGCGTTGACCGACACCCCGCCGTAGATCCAGCAGGAGGTGTCCCGCTGGTACAGCAGGTTCGGCAGCGGCGCCAGCACGAAGCCGTCCGGGTCAAGCGAGTGGAAGGCGATGCTCTTCGGCACCGGGCCGAGCTCGGCGATCTCCCGCTTGGTGATCCCGCCCGCCAGGTACCTGGCCAGCTCGGCCGAGCCGAGCCCGTCCATCGAGTCCCGCAGCGTCGCGGCGGCCAGCGGCCCGTGCCGCCGCGGATCGAACAGATGGGCCAGAATGTAGCCGCGTGCCTCCGGGACGTCCAGCGTCTGCGCCAGCAGGTCGCCGTAGTAGTGGACCACTACCCCCCGCGCCCGTAGCGCATCGGCGAACGCGTCGTGCTCGGCCTGCGCCCGGCTCACCCACAGCATGTCGTCGAACAGCAGCTCCCCCACGTTCTCCGGGGTAAGCCGCTTGAGCTCGAGGTCCGGCCGGTGCAGGATCACCTGCCGCAGGCGGCCGACCTCGGAATCGACGTGGAACATGAATCCCCGCTCTGCACAGTCCGGCGTTCAGGCCAGCCTACGGGCAACGCCGTTTCCAGCGGAGGCTGGCACCTTCGGCCGGCCGGGTGCTCGACCTGATCCGCCGCCTGCGGCCAGGCGTTTAGCGGCCAGGCAGCGCGGCGATACCCCCGGTGGAGGTGTGGCGTGCTGATCTCAACGATGAACGACTTCCCCGGTTACCAGGTGACCGAGGTGCTTGGCGAGGTGTTCGGCCTGACCGTGCGGAGCCGCAACATCGGCTCACAGTTCGGTGCGGCCTTCAAGTCGATGGCAGGCGGCGAGCTCAAGGGCATGACCAAGAACCTGATCGACAGCCGCAACGAGGTGATCGAGCGGATGACGCAGGAGGCCCAGGCCCGGGGCGCCGACGCAGTGCTGGCGATGCGCTTCGACACCTCGGAAATGGGCCAGAACTGGACCGAGATCTGCGCGTACGGCACCGCGGTCAAGATCCAGAAACGGTAGCGCGCGGCCGGCGAAGGCTCGGGCCGGGTGTTAGCCGGGGTCTTCCAGCGCGGAACGCAGTTGCGTGCGCGACGTGATGCCCAGCTTCGGGAACATCCGGTACAGGTGGGAGCTGACCGTCCGGTGCGAGAGGTAGAGCCGCTGCCCGATCTCCCGGTTGGACAGGCCAGCGGCGGCGAGCCGGGCGATCCGCAGTTCCTGCGGTGACAGGGGTATCCGGCGGCTTGCGCCAGGTGGCTCGCTGGTCTCGCCGGCGGCGCGCAGCTCGCTGCGGGCGCGCTCAGCCCAGGGCAGCAGGCCGTGCGCCTCGCAAATCTGGCGGGCGGCGCGCAGCAGCGGCCGGGCCTCGGCGCCGCGGCGCCGCCGCCTGAGCCGCACGCCGTACTCGAGCAGCAGGCGGGCCCGGTAGGCGGGCCAGCGGGCCAGGCCGGCCTCCAGGGCATGGCCGAACTGCTCCCCGGCGACGTCGTCGGCCGCTAGCAGGACTCCCGCGTAGCAGAATGCGACGCGGGTCCACGGCGCCACGCTGTCCCGCGCGCCCGGCCGGAAATCGTCCATGATCTTGCGGGCCTCAACCGTCCGCCCGGTCCGCGCGGCGGCCTCGGCGAAGTCGCCCAGTGCCCAGGTGCTGTGCTCGGCGTGGTAGCACGGGTCGGTCCGGTCGAAGACCCGGCCGAGGTGGTCGAACGCTTCGTCGTACCGGCCGGCGCCGATCGCGGTGACGCCCCGCGCCAGCTGAATGCCGCACAGCACCGGGGCCATCCTGGCAGGCAGCGCAATCGCCTCGGCCTGCTGCAGTAGTTGCTCGGCGGCCGGCTCTTCGCCGCGCAGGCCGGCCGTCATCGCCTGGCCGCACAGTGCCGCCGCCTGCCACAGCGGCTGGCGCAGCTCCGCCGCCAGGCTCGCGGCCTCCGTAGCGGCCGCGACGGCGGCCGGGCAGTCCGCGAGCGCGATCGCGTTCCAGGCCTGCCTCGTCAGCAGCCGCGGCAGCAGGCCGCGCCGGCCTTGCCGCCGGGCGCCGTCGGTCACCGCGCGCTGCACCGCCATGACCGCCTCATCGGCCCCGACCAGCTGAACCGACATGGCCAGCTCGGCCGACACCGGGTCGAGCTGGCCCGGGCGCAGCGCCGCGACGTGCCGCGTGATCAATTCGCCGTAGCGGGCCGGGTCGGCGAAACCGCCGATCGAAAGCAGCCGGGGATCGTCCGGCTGGACCGGGAGCCGCTTCGCGGCCGCGGCCAGCGCGGCCCGCGCCTGCGGCCCCGGGTCCGCCGACCAGGCCCGGGTTGCCGCGGCGAGCAGCAGCCGGCCCGCAAGCTGCAGCTCACCAGCGTCGGTGAGCTCAGCGGCCGCACTGGTCAGGGCGCGGATGCGGAGCGGGTCGCCGGGGGCGCCGGGGTCCAGGGTGTCCCTGACGAGGGTCAGCCGGGCCCGGTCGGCCGGCCCGAGCGAGAGCGGTTCCGCGTCAGCGGCCAGGCCCGCCGCCCGGTCAAGCCGCCCGAGTTCCAGCGACACCTCGGCCGCTTGCAGCAGCCGCCGGGCCCGCCTGCCCGGATGCGGGCTCAGGGTTGCCGCCTGCTCCCACGCGGCGGCGCAGGCTGCGCCGCCGCCGCGCCGGGCGGCCAGCTCGGCCGCGCGCTCCAGCTCGGCGGCGACGCTCTCATCCGGTACCAGCGCGGCGGCGGCACGGTGCCAGGCCCGGCGCTCCGGCTCCGCGTCCAGGACCTCGGCCAGCGCGGCGTGCGCCCGGCGCCGGGTATCCGCGCTGGCCGACTGGTAGGCGGCCGGACGCAGCAGCGGGTGCTCGAAGGTCACCGTCGCGTTGGTGACGCTCAGCATCCCGGCGTCGACGGCCGGGCACAGCGGGCTGGCGCCGGAGCCGGGAACCGCCCGGGTCACCGCGGCGGCGATTTCCGCGAAGTCATCCCGGTCGCTTGCCGCCGCGACGACCACGGCCGACCGGGCCGGCGGGCTCAGCTCAGCCAGGCGGGCAGTGAAGCTCTGCTCCAGGGGGGCGGTCAGCGGGATGCGGGGCCCGGTGCCCGGCTCTGCGCCCGGGGTCAGCGGCAACTCGGCCAGCGCGAGCGGATTGCCCTCGGCCTGGTCGAGGACCCAGGCGCGGCGCCGCTCGTCGAGGCCCGGGTACCGCCGCCGGACCAGCAGCTCGGCGTCGGCCCGGCTTAGCGGGCGCAGCACCCGGACCGGGAGGCCGGCCGGGGACAACGGATCGGGGTAACCGGGCCGGGTGGCGGCGACCAGCGCGGCCGGCTCGCACGCCAGCCGCCGGGCGACGATACCGAGCACCTGCGCGGTCGCGTCGTCAATCCAGTGCAGGTCATCGACGATGACGAGCAGCCCGCTGCGGCGCGCCGTCCGGGCGAGCAGCTCCAGCACGGTGAGCGCTATCAGGAACACGTCAACGGCCGGGTTGCCGCCCAGGCGGCCGAACACCGCCCGCAGCGCGTCGCGCTGCGGCGAGGCGAGCGAGGAGAAGCTGCCGAACAGCGGGTACAGGAGCTGGTGCAGCCCGGCGAACGGCACCCGCGTCTCGGCCGGCACGCCGGCCGCGCGCAGCAACTGGCGGCCGTCCCCGGCGGCGGCCCCGGCGATCGCGTTCAGCAGCGCCGACTTGCCGGTACCGGCCGCGCCGACGAACAGCAGGCCGCAGCCGTCATCAGCGCGGAGCAACGACGCGGCGGCCGACAGCTCGTCGTCGCGGCCGATCAGCGCGGGCTGCCCGGGTCCGCCCGGCACTGCGGCCGCGCACTCAGTGCTCTCTCCCGGCGCGACGGCAGACCTCCCATGTAGACCGATCGTTCCTTCTACATTAGAGTGGATTATCTTGCCGCTGAGCACAAGACCTCCGGGGGGTGTCATGACGAGACGCGCGATCGGCCCGGCCGCCAGGCGGCGGCGGGCGGACGCGCTCGCGCGGCGGCGCCAGCAGTCCGCCCGGTCGGCGCGGGACCGCATCCTGGCGACCGCGGACCACCTGTTCTACGGGAACGGCATCCAGGCCGTCGGGGTGCAGCGGCTCATCGACGAGTCCCAGGTGACCAGGGTGACCTTCTACCGCCACTTCCCGTCCAAGGACGACCTGGTCATCGCCTACCTGGAGGAGCGCAAGACGCGGGCGCGGGCGGCGGTGCAGTCGATCATCGACGCGCACCCGGGCGACCCCCGGGGCGCCCTGCGCGCGTGGGCGGTCGCCCTGACCGAGGACGGGATGGTCGACGAGTACCGCGGCTGCACCTTCGTGAACGCCGCCGCCGAGTACGAGCCACCCGATCACCCGGTCCGCGCGATGGCCATTGACCAGCGCCGCTGGGTGAACCAGACCACCGAAGCCCTGCTGCGCCAGAGCGGGCACGCTGATCCCGCGGCCGCCGCGCGCCTGCTGATGGCGCTGCGCACCGGCTACGTCTTCTCGCTCGGCTTCGAGGAGGGCGACGGCTGGGCCAGCCAGTACCTGGCGGCCTGCGACCGGGTCGTCGACGAGCGGTTACCAGGCAGGTGCCGGTCACCGGATGCAGTCGGATGACTGAAGCCCGCGGCGGCGCCGGCCCATGACGATGGCAGGGCCAGGCAAACCATGCCAGAAGGAGCGCCGCTGATGACTGCCGCCCGCACCCCCGTTGTGTTCATCCATGGCCTGTGGCTGCACGCCAGCTCGTGGGGCCCGTGGACCGACCTGTTCGCCGCGGCGGGCTACGCGCCCGTCGCACCCGGCTGGCCCGGCGACCCGGACACCGTCGAGCTGGCCCGGGCCAACCCGGAAAGCATCGCCAACCACGGGATCGACGACGTGACGGCGCACTACGCCGACATCATCGCCGCCCTGCCGGCCCCGCCGGTCCTCATCGGGCACTCGTTCGGCGGGATGATCGCCGAGAAGCTGCTCGGCCAGGACCTCGGGGCGGCCGCCATCGCGATCGACGCCGCGCAGATCAAGGGCGTGCTGCCGCTGCCGCTGTCCTCGCTGCGGTCCACCCTGCCGGTCTTCAAGAACCCGGCCAACATCCACCACGCCGTCTCGCTCACCGCCGAGCAGTTCCGCTACAGCTTCGGCAACGCCGTCCCGGCCGAAGAATCGGACGCGCTGTACGAGCAGTGGGCGATTCCCGCGCCGGGCAAGCCGCTGTTCGAGGCGGCTGCCGCCAACTTCTCGCTGCACTCCCCGGCCAAGGTGAACACCGGGAACTCCGGCCGGGGCCCGCTGCTGCTGATCATGGGCGGCCGCGACCACACCGTGCCGGAGGCCATCACCAAGTCCACCCTCAAGCAGTACCGCGGCTCGGACGCCGTCACCGAGCTGGCCGAGTTCCCCGACCGCGGCCACAGCCTGACCATCGACAGCGGCTGGCGCGCGGTCGCCGACGAGTGCCTGTCCTGGCTGGCCAAGCAGGGGGTGTAAGGGCGTCAGGGGCCGGCCGGGAGGCCGGCGATCTTGCGCCGCAGCACCGCCCGCTCGCGTTCGTTGGCGCAGAGCGCGACGGCCCGCTCCAGCTCGGCCCGCGCGTCGGCGGGACGGCCAAGGCGGGTGAGCAGCTCGCCACGGACGCTCGGCAGCAAGTGCGACCCGGCCAGCGCGCCCGCCGCCAGCAGCTCGTCCACGATGGGCAGGGCGCGGGCCGGGCCGTCGGCCATGGCAACCGCCACCGCGCGGTTGAGTTCGACCACCGGCGACGGTGCCAGCCGGCCAAGTGCCTGGTAGAGAGCGACGATGCGCCCCCAGTCGGTCGCGCCCGCCGACGGGGCGACGGCATGGCATTCGGCGATCGCCGCCTGCAGCCCGTAGGCGCCAAGGCCACGGCCAGCCTGCTCCGCGCGGGCCAGGGCGGCTCGCCCCCGGCCGATCGCGGCCGGATCCCAGCGGTTACGGTCCTGCTGCTCGAGCAGCACCGGCTCGCCGTCGGGACCGATGCGGGCCGGGAAGCGGGCGGCGGTGAGCTCGAGCAGCGCGAGCAGGCCGTGCGCCTCCGGCTCGTCCGGTGCGAGCCGGGTCAGCACCCTGGCCAGCCGCTGCGCCTCGCCCGCGAGGTCGAAGCGGATCAGGTCGGCGCCGGAGCTGGCCGAGGAACCCTCAGTGAAGATCAGGTAGATCACGCTGAGCACCGAGCCCAGCCGCTGCGTTCGCTCGGCGGCGGCCGGGACCGCGAACGGTACCCGGGCCGCCGCCAGCGTCTTCTTCGCCCGGGTGATCCTGGCCTGCACCGTCGCGGCTGGGACGAGGAACGCCCGGGCGATCTCGTCACTCGTGAGACCACCGACCACGCGCAGGGTAAGTGCCACCCGGGCCTCCCGCGACAGCACCGGGTGACACGCGGTGAACACCAGCGCGAGCACGTCGTCGTCCACCCGGTCCGGGTCCCAGAGCAGGTCCGCGGCATCACCGTCCACCGCCGGCGGCCGCCCCGCGGCCGCGCCGCCCTCGCCCAGGTCCCGGGCGAGGGCGGCGTACCGCTGGTCGAGGGCGGCCCGCCGGCGGAAGGCATCGATCGCCCGGCGACGCCCGACGGCGAGCAGCCACCCGGCCGGGTTGCCGGGCACACCGTCACGCTGCCAGCTGACCAGCGCCTCGGCCAGCGCCTCCTGGGCGACGTCCTCGGCCAGCGCGAAATCCCCCGTGTACCTGGCGAGCGCGCCGACGATGCGGGCGGACTCGATCCGCCAGACCGCGGCGACCGTGTCCCGGCCCGTAGCGTCAGCCATCGCCGGGCGGCCGGGCTACAGCTGGCCGGTCTCCTCGCGCCATGCCCGTTCCTTCTTGACCCACTCGTTGTCCTGCGGGAACTCATCGATGGTGGTGACCCGGCGGATCTCAGTCTTGAAACCGGCCTGGCCCGCCGGCATCGGCATCCGCCGGGACCACTCGACGGCTTCCTCCTTCGACGCCACGTTAAGGATGTAGAACCCGCCGAACAGCTCCTTGGTCTCGCCATAGGGGCCGTCGGTCACCACCGGCGGCTCCGCCGAGTAGTCGACCACCACGCCCTCGGCGGCGTCGGCCAGCCCCTCCGCGGCGAGCAGCACGCCCGCCCGGATCAGCTCGTCGTTGAACTTGCCGACGCTTTCGATCATCTCGTTCATGTCGGCGTTCATCATCGAGGCCATCGCCTCGTCGGTGGCCCGCATGACCAGCATGTACTTCATGTCCAGTGCTCCCTGGAGTCCCGGGGGCCCGCCGGCGGCGGGCCCGCTCACCCCTAGGTCGAGCGGCCGCGCCGCGGATCGACGGGCCCGGCGATTTTCTTGTCAGGAAGGTTCCGGCCCGCGCCTGAGCGCGCCGATGCCGAGTGACCCGTCGCCCCCAGGGCGAAGGGCGCTCTCCGCCTCGGCTACGTAAGCAGCCGGGTCCTTGTCGACCGGGTCGACGCCGGTAACGTGCCGGGCCTCGTAGGCCGCGAACGCGACCGCGAGGTCGTGCCGCTGCCGCAGCCCGGCCAGGCGGCGGAAGTCGGTCAGTCCCTCGCGCTCCTCTTCGGCCATGTGGTCGCCGTTGGCCAGGTTCGCCCCCGCCACCGCCGCGTACCAGGCATCGCTGCCGACCACGTGCCTGGCCGCCTCCGCCACCGCGTCACGGATCTGGTTGTGATCGCCGATGGCGTCAAGCGTCTCGTCCTCCACCCCGGGCCGGCGCCGGGCGGCGATGCCGACCTGGAGCAGCGCGGGGTAGAAGATCGCCTCCTCCGCCGCCGCGTGCACCTCAAGGAACGCCGCCAGGCGCCCCCAGACGGCGGACAGCGAGCCGGTGTCGCCCCGGTCGATCTGCTCCAGGATCGCGAACAGCCGCCGCTGCTCGTGATGGTCGTCGAGTATCAGCTCGGTGATATCCACCGGTCCCCTTCCTGCCTCCCCGCGCGCCCGGCCGGCCGGAGTTCCGCAGGTAAGGGTAGCCGTGCCTGCGGGTAGTGTGCCAACAGGAAGGCAAGCCCGATACGGGCGCTGAAGACCCGGCTGGAGGCGATATGAACCAGCAAGACCAGCAGGCCATCGACGAGCTTTTCCGCTACCTGGGGCAGGCGGCGGCGCAGGCGGGACCGCGCGACCGTGACGCCGACGCGCTGATCCAGCGGCACGTGCGGCAGGGACCGCCCGGGCTGGTCTACCAGATGGCGCAGACCCTGGTGGCGCAGCAGCACACGCTCAACCAGCTGCGCTCCCAGCTGGCCGGCTACCAGCGGCAGGGCGGGGCGCCGGCCGGGTTCGCGCCGCCCGCGGGCGGCTACCAGGGCTACGGCCAGCCTCAGTACCAGCAAGCCCAGTACCAGCAGCCGCAGTACCAGCAGTACGGGCGGCAGGGCGGTGGCTTCCTGGCCGGCGCCGGGCAGCTCGCCCTCGGCATCGGCGGCGGCATCCTTGGGGCCGAGGTGCTGACCAGCATCTTCGACGGCGCGGGCAGCCTGTTCGACGGGGACCGGGACCGGGAGTACTACGACGACGGCTTCCGCGACGGCGTCGAGGCCGGCGACCGCGACCAGAACGACTACCAGGGCCAGGACCCTGGCCAGGACGACAACGGCCAGTACGACAACGGCGGGTTCGACTAGGGCGGGTTCGACGACGGCGGCGGCGGGTTCGACGACGGCGGCATCTTCTGACCGCCGCGCGGCCGGGACGCGCGGGCGCTACGGCACGGAGCCACGCACCCGTTCGGCTGAATCCCTTGGTTTTCCCGAACGGGTGGTGGTAGCTCCTCCGGCCGCCGTCGTGCCGCCACCGGTGCCAATTGGCGCCGTTGCGGGGCACAATCGTCCCCATGGGGGCGAACGGGGCGCGTGACCCGGTCAGCGGTGCCGTCATGCGGCTGACCTATGTCTACTGGTGGTCGGTGCTGCGCCGGTCCTGGCGCCAGGCGGTGGTGCTGAGCCTGGTGGGCGGGCTGCTCGGCGGCGTCGCCCTCGGCGCGCTGGCCGGGGCGCGGCGCACGGCGAGCGCCTACGACCGTTACCTGCGGGCCGCCAACGCCAGCGACGTCCTGGTGGACATCCCCGGTGAGCTTCCCGGCGTGTCCTACCAGCGGTCGATCGCGCTGATCGCGGGGCTGCCCGGGGTCACCGCGCACGCCGCGTTCATGGGCCTCAACGCGTTCCCCGTGGTGCACGGGCGCATCAACGACTCGTTCCTGACCAACGACGTCATCGGCAGCGTCGACGGTGCCTACTTCCGGCAAGACCAGGTCGTCCCGGTCGCCGGGACGCTGCCGCCGGTGGACTCGGCTACCGGCATCGTGCTGGCACCTGAGCTCGCCCGGATGTTCGGCGTCGGCGTGGGCGGCCGGGTGACCTACGCCTTCGTGTCCGGGACGCACGGCAAGCCCAGGTACCTGATGCGGTCCTACACGGTCGCCGCCATCGGCCACACGCCGCCGGTCCTGGTCGACCAGGCCGACGAGGGCGCGGCGGCGATCCTGTCTCCCGCCGCGACGCGCCCGCTGATGAACGCCTACTCCGGCTACGGCTGGGTCGCGCTGCGCCTCGGCCACGGCACCGCCGGCCTCCCCGACCTGCAGCGCCGCCTGGCCGCGCTGGCCGCGCGGGTGGAGCGGGAGGTGCAGTCGGCCACCGGCCAGCCTGCCGGCGGCCTGGCGTTCAACGTGCAGCGCACCGACCTGATCCGCAGCCAGGTGCAGCAGGCGATCAAGCCGGAGGCAGTCGCGCTCACCATCTTCGGACTGATCGCCGCGCTGGCCATGCTGGTCCTCGTCGTCCAGGGGCTGTTCCAGCTGGCGAGCCGGTACGCGCCCGACGCGGGCACGCTGCGGGCCCTGGGCGCCACCCGGCTCCAGGTCACCGGCCTGACCTGGCTGCCCGGGATCTTCCCGGTCGCGGGCATCACCGCGGTGGCCGCCGCCGTCGCGGTCGCGGTGTCCCCGCTGGCGCCGGTTGGCCCGGTGCGCGGCTACGACCCGGCCCGGGGAGTCCACGCCGACGCCCTCGTCCTCGGCGCGGGCCTGCCTGCCATCGCCGCGCTGGTACTCGGGGTGCTGGTGGTGACCGCATTCCGCGCCGCCCGGCCGCCCGTCGCCCGCCGGGCGACGGCGGCTGGCACCGGGGCGGTGGCCGCCCTCCGGCTGCCGCCGGCCGCGGCGATCGGCATCCGCAACGTGCTGGCGACGGGATCGGGCCGGCAGGCCGTCCCCGTGCTGAGCACGCTGGGCGGGTCGGTCGTCGCGGTCACCGCCATGGTGGCCGCGGTGGTGTTCAGCAGCAGCCTGACCGACCTGTCCGGCCACCCGGCCAGGTACGGCTGGAACTGGGACGTGCTGGTGCAGGCGGAAGGGTCGTGGGGGGCCTTCGATCCGGCCGCGATGGCACACCTGGTCGGCGGCCGGCCCAGCGTCGCCGGCTGGTCGGAGATGGCCTTCGCCCAGCTGCCGGTGGACGGCCGCTACCTTCCCGTCGCGGGGCTGCAGCGGGAGGCGGGGGCGGTCGAGCCGCCCACCACCGCCGGGCAGCCGCTGTCCGGGCCCGACCAGGTGGAGCTGGGCGCGGCGACGCTGGCCGAGCTGGGCAAGAAGATCGGGGACACCGTCACCGTCGGCAGCGCACCGTACGCCAGGAAGGTCACCGTCACCGGGATGGTGACGCTGCCGTCGATCGGCGTGGCCGAGACCGACCACGTGTCACTCGGGCGGGGAGCCATGCTGCCCGAGGAGACGCTGCTGGCCGCCGTCGGCGCTTCCGCTGGCCCGGCCTCGGTCAACATATCGCAGCCGGTCTTTCCCTCGGTGGCGGTGATCGACCTGAAGCCGGGCACCACCGCGCAGCAGCGCGCTGCACTCGTTCGCCGGATCGTTTCGGCCAACCCCGACGGCACGCCGGGCGGCACCTACCCGCTTCCGCCGATGCAGGCCTCGGTGGTGTACAACGCGGTGGCGCTGGGCAGCCAGCCGGTCGCCCTGGCGGCCGGCCTCGCGGCCGCGTCGGTGCTGTCGCTGTCGATGACCGTGCTCAGCCTGGTCCGCCGCCGACGGCACGAGTTCGCGCTGCTGAAGGCGCTGGGGATGGAGCGCCGGCAGATACGGGCGGTCATCGCCTGGCAGACGTCGCTCACCCTGCTGATCGCGGTGGCCGTCGGCGTGCCGCTCGGCATCGCCCTCGGCCGGCTCGCCTGGCGGCACTTCGCCGGGTCACTCGGCGTGGTGCCAGTCAGTGCCGTGCCGGTGCTGCTGCTGGTCGCCGGGGCCGCCGCGCTGCTGCTGGCCGGGAACCTGCTCACCTCGCTGCCGGGCACGCTGGCGGCGCGGACGCGGGCCGCCCTGATCCTCAAGGCCGAGTAGCGGCCCCCCGCGGGTCGCGGACCGCTATCCACCCGGCGCCGCCCGCGCCGCTTTCCGCATTGCCCATGGAACTCCCCCCGAGGCGTGCGGCAACCCTATCCAATCCCGGGCGGTAGAGTCCCGCCGGTGAGCACTTCAGGAGCACAGGCGGGTGACTTCCCGGGCGACACGGCGCTGACCGCGCAGCGGTGCGCGGCGCAGCTGCTGTGCGGTGCGCCCGCGCGCACGGCCGAGGAGGTGACCGGGCGGCTACTCGCCGTCCAGGCACAGGACCCCCGCGGTGCGCGGCTCGCGGTCCGGGCCCGCTCGGCCGGACTGTCGGCGGCCGACATCGACGCGGCCCTCGGCCGCCGGGCGCTGCTCGTCAGCTGGCTGAACCGCGGCACCCTGCACCTGGTCCGGACCGAGGACTACTGGTGGCTGCACCCGCTGACCGTCCCCCAGCTGCAGTCCGGCAACACAAGGAGGCTGGCGCAGGAGGGCGTGCCGCCGGACGACGCCGACCGGGCGGTGCACGTAGTGCGGGAGGCGCTGGCGGCCGACGGCCCGCGTACCCGGGCGCAGCTCCGTGAGCGGGTGGCCGCGGCCGGGGTGCGCACCGAGGGCCAGGCGCTGGTACACATCCTGGTCCTCGCCAGCCTTCGCGGGCTGATCGTGCGCGGCCCGATGAGCGGCCGGGACCAGGCGTTCGCACTGGTCAGCGACTGGCTGGGGAAGCCGCCGCGGCCGCGGCCGCGCGAGGCGGCGCTGGGCGAGCTCGCCCGCCGCTACCTGGCCGGGCACGCCCCGGCGAGCGACCGCGACCTCGCGAAGTGGGCCGGCATCGGGCTCCGCGAGGCCCGCCTCGGGCTGGCCGGGTGCGATGCCAGGCAGCGGCCGGACGGGCTGGCTGAGCTGCCCGGGCAGCCGCCGGCCGGAGCGCTGCCGCCGCCGCGGCTGCTCGGCGCGTTCGACCCGCTGCTGCTTGGCTGGGTGTCCCGGGACGCGGTGGTCGGCCCGCACCGGCACATCGTGACCGTCAACGGGCTCTTCCGCCCGTTCGCGCTGGCGGCCGGCCGGGCCGTGGCGACCTGGACGTTCGCCGGCGGCCAGGTCGGGCTGGCGCCGTTCGCACCGCTTGACCCGCAGACCGCGGCCGCGCTGCAAGCTGACGCGGCCGACGTGGCCCGCTTCCTCGGCGCGCCCGGCGCCGCTGGCGGGTGACCCTACTGACGGGTAAACAGCGCCCGCACCACGAGCGTGTTGTCCATAGCCGCGATGCCGATGAAGTTCCAGGTGAGGCCGAAGTCGGCCCGGTTGACGCGCAGCTCGCCGTCCAGCCGCAGCTCGCCGTCGCCGCTGGAGACCCGTGCGTCAAGGGCGACCGGCCGGGTGCGGCCGGCCACGGTCAGGTTGCCGGCGACCCGGACGCCGTCGCCCGCCGGGGTGGCGCCGTCGGCGGAGAACGTGATGTCCGGGTGGTGGTCGGCGTCGAAGAAGTCGGCCGACCGCAGGTGCTTGTCGCGCCGGGCGTCCTTGGTGTCGACCGAGGCGGCGGCCACGGTGATGACGCCGCTGACGTCACCGGCCGCGGTCACCGTGCCGTGGCCCGCTACCTCGCGGAAAACCCCGTGCACCGGCAGCAGCCCCCAGGTGTGCCTGCTCTCGAGCAGCACCTCGGACCTGGCCGGGTCCAGCGCCCATGCCCCGGCGAGCTTGCCCTCGTGCAGCAGCGCCTGCAGCGCGGCCGGGTCCAGCTGTTCAAGCGATGCCATGGCAGCCTCTCGTTAGCTCGCTTTTGCCCCCGACTTTTGCCGCCAAATTAGCGGTTACCGGAACCGTACAGCTTCCCGGCCCGGCCTGGCCGGACCCGGGCTCAGGCCAGTGCGGCGGCCAGGCTGAAGCCAGCCATGACCAGCATGATGCCCGCGGCGATGCGGGTGATCCAGGTCAGCGGGATGACCTTGAGCAGGCTGCGGCCGCCGACGATGGCGATGGCGGCGACCGCCCAGAGGGCGAGCAGCGCGCCGACGGCGACCGACAGCGGGTCGTGGTACCTGGCGGCCAGGCTGGCGATGGCGATCTGGGTCAGGTCACCGAACTCGGCCACGATGATGACGGCGAAGCTGGTCCAGGCAACCCGCCAGAACGAGGGCTTGCGGCCGTGCAACTCGACGTGCTCATCATCCTCGTCCTCGTGGCGCCCCCGCAGCAGCAGGATCGCGCCCGCCACGAACAGCGCCGCGACCACGATCTCGACCGGCCGGCGCGGCAACAGCGCCAGCAGGCTGCCGGCCGCGATCGCCAGCGCGGTGTGCACGGCGAACGCGGCCGCGACGCCGGCGAACACGTAGGGCGGCCGGTACCTGCTACCCAGGATCAGGCTGGCGAGCGCGGTCTTGTCCGGCAGCTCAGCGGTGAAGATGACGGCGAACACCGCCGCGGCGACGGCCAGGCTCATCGGCGGCAACCCCTTCGGTCCGGCCGCGCCGGCTAGTCCTTGAGCCTGGGGGCGAAAGGGCGCTCCGGCACGGCAGCACGCAGCTACTACGGCCTGAAGGTCTCGCTCGAGCCTTACGGCTCCCGGGCGCCGGGCCCAGTTACTGGGCCAGCATGTCGACGGTCCGGCGGAAGAGCTACTCCCCTTCGCTTAATGATCACCAACCGCCGTGCAGTCAGGGGTATTCCCGTCTCAGCCTGGCACCGGGGATTCGTCGAGCGGCAGCTTGAGCAGCGCGTTCTCCACCACCTCGGTCAGCGCCGGGTGGATCCAGTACTGGTTTCTGGCCAGGTCGGCCACGCGCTGCCCGGCCGCGGCGGCCTGGATCAGCGGCTGGATGAGCAGGGCTGCCTGGGATCCCATGACGTGCGCGCCGAGCAGCAGCCCGGTTGCCGGGTCGGCGTACAGCTTGCAGAAGCCGGCGGTGTCCTGCAGCGCCCAGCCGTAGGCCACGTCGGCGTACTCCTGCACCGCCGACACGTAGCGGCGCCCGCCCTCGGCCAGGTCCTGCTCGCGGGCGCCAACGGTGGCGACCTGCGGGTCGCTGAACACCGCCGACGGCACCCAATCGTGCGGGTACGGGCGCAGGTCGCCGGGGAAGGCGAGGTTGTGCGCGAGGGTGCGGGCCTCCGCGTTGGCCACGTGCTTGAGCGGGTACGGGGTGCTCGCGTCGCCGAGCGACCAGATGCCCTCGGCCGTGGTCCGGCCGTACCGGTCCACCTCGATCCGCCCGTCCTCGCGCAGCCGGACACCCGCCCGGTCAAGGCCCAGGTCGGCCGTATCGGGGGTGCGGCCCGCCGCGACCAGCAGCAGCTCCCCGCTGACGGGCGGCCCGGAGGCGAGCTCGACCTCGGTCACCCCCTCCTGCGTCCGGGCGCCGTTGACCTCGGCCGACAGCCGGACGTCCCAGCGCTTGACGGCCAGCTCAGTGAACCGGCGGGATACCTCCGGGTCGAAGCGGGAGAGCAGCGCGGCGCCCCGGTTCACGATGCTGACGCGCACGCCCAGGCTGGAGAACAGGTGGGCGAGTTCGGCGGCGACGTAGCCGCCGCCGACGATCACCATGCTGGCGGGCAGCCGGTCGAGCCGCATGACCGTGTCCGAGGTGTGGTAGCGGGCACCGCTGGCGGCGATGGGCGCCGGGATGACCGGGCGGGCGCCGGTGGCCAGCACGATCCGGTCCGCGGTGACCCGGGTGCCGTCGTCGACGGCAAGCTCGTGCGGCCCGGTGAAGCGCGCCCGCCCCTCGATCAGCGTCACCGTGTCCGATACCGACCTGGCCCGGCGGCCGGCGGCGGACACCTTGTCGGTCTGGCCGAAGGTTCGGTCCCTGATGGCGGGCCAGTCCACCCCGGTCAACCGGGCGGTGATGCCGAACTCGGGCGCGTGCCGTACCTGCTGGGCGACCTCGGCGGCGTGGATGAGGATCTTGCTCGGGATGCAGCCCCGGTTGATGCAGGTGCCGCCGAAGGCGCCCGACTCGATCAGCGCGACCGGTCCCTGCCCGGGGCCCTTCGGCAGGACGACGTTGCCCGAGCCGGAGCCGATGACGACGAGCGAGAAATGACGCACCTTCCGAATGGTACGGTCAGCCGCTCGCAGCGGGCGCGGGCAGCCTGGCCGCCGCCGCTGGCCGGGCGGGCGGCCGCTCGCTATCTCACCCGGCCCGGGTGACGACTAATGACGAATGTTACGGGAATAGTGTTGTTAGCACTTAAGAGTCTCCTGAGGTGTCACTTCGGGCAGGTAGTCCGCCCGGCGTACCGCCAGCGGGAGGCAAGGGAGGGAAAATGCCCGGTCCGCTTCACCGCTGGTGACCATCTGGGGCGGCTGGAGTCAGCTCCTGCCGCTTCCGGGCACCGGGTTCGTGTACGGATCCCCGTTCCGCCGCGGGTAATCCCGCCATCCCAGTCACGGGATCTCCCTGCGGCGCGTTACCGCGCCTGCGCACGATCCGGTTGCCTTCCCATCGCTACGGCTATCACTGCCGGGGGGCACCATGCCCATTTACCTTTCGCATTCCGGTGATTACCAGGTAATCGCGCTCGTCGGCGTCGGCTTCCTCGGGTTGCTGTGCGCCAGGTACTGGCGCGTCACCCTCGCCGTCGTCACGGCGCTGCTCATCGGCGCGGGCCTGATCGCGCTGAACGTGATCGTGGACCTGCGCGTGCTGCACCAGGCCATCGGGTGGCTGGACCAACTGCGCCGCCTGTTCAGAGGCTGATGCGGCCGGGCACCGCCCGGCAGCCGGCGCCGTCGCAACCGGGCGGCGCCGGCTGCCCGCGCTGACGCGCGGGCGAGAATTGCCGATCATCCCGCCGTTGCCGCTTTTCATCGGTATCGTCACCTGTCGTGAGGAGCAGAGCGTGACGGGCGGAGATCACTCGGTGGCTGGCCTGTGGCCAGGCTTCCGCATGGCGGTGAACGCGCGGCTTGAGGAGATCAGCTTCCGCGCGGGCATGGCGGCCGCGAGCACGTTCCTTGCGCTGGTCGCGGCCGTGGCAGCGGTGCTGGTGACCGTGCTGCCGGGCAGCGCTGCCCCGGTAATCAACGCGGCCAACAAGACCGCGCTGGTGCCCGCCGCGGTGGCGTCCCCGGTGGCCGCGCCCGCTTCGCCCGCCGCGGTCCCGGCATCCGCGCCGGCCACCCGCCCCTCCGGTCAGCGGACAGCCGCGAGCGCGCCGTCAGCGGCCGCCACGGCGGCCGGCCAGCCCACGGCCCCGGCGGCGCAGTACAGCCCGTCCGCGGCGAGCGCCGGGTCCGGCTCCCAGCCCGGGTGGTGGCCCGGCTCGGCTGGATTCCCGGGCGGCCACGCACCCGGCCACGGCGGCCCCGGCGGTTACTGGCCGGGCGAGCCGGGGACGGGCCAGGACTGGGGTACCCCGGGGCCGCCGCGCGGCTTCCCCGGCGCGCCGCACCACGGCTTCGTGGCCGGCTTCCGCTAGCCCGGCCGCTGTCCGGCCGCTGTCCGGCCGCTGTCGCCGCGCCGTCAGCAGCCCGATCGCCACCCTGGGGGCTTCAGCGGCGCGCGCAGGTGTTAAGAAGCAATATGACCAACCTGATGCTCTCCTGGCAGCAGGCGGTGCTGCTTGCCGCCGGGCTGGGCGCGGCCGGCTGGCTGCTGGCGTACGCGGGCCGCGCCGCCCGGGGCTGGCGGTGGGCGGCGCGCGTCGGCCCGTTCCCGCGCGAGGCGGGCGTGGTGGTCGGCCTCTACGCGCTGTGGCAGCTGGCCGGGAACCTGGCGTCGGGCGGCTTCGCGGGCGCGGTCGCGCACGGCCGGTGGATCTGGGACGCCGAGCGGACGCTGCGCCTGCCGGACGAGGCCAGCGTGCAGGGACTGCTGCTGCCGCACCCGGTGCTGTCCGAGGCGGCCAACATCTACTACGCGACCATGCACTTCGGGATGCTGATCGCGATGCTGGTATGGCTGTTCGCCTGGCACCGGGACAGTTACCCGGCGGTCCGCAACGCGATGGCCGCGAGCACCGCGATCTGCCTGTTCATCTCGCTCGTCCCGGTCGCGCCGCCGCGCCTGCTGCCCGGCGCGGGCATCGTCGACCTGGCGGCGCGGTACGGCGAGTCCGTTTACTCGGCTGTCGGCTCGGCGGCCGGCGCCGACCAGCTGTCGGCCATGCCCTCGGTCCACGTGGCCTGGTCGGTCCTGGTCGCCTGGGCGGTCATCACCCGGGCGCGCAGCCGCTGGCGCTGGCTGATCCTGTTGCACCCGGCGGCGACCGTCTTCGTGGTGGTCGCCACCGGCAACCACTACTGGGCCGACGGGATCGTCGCCGTCGCCATCGACGCGGGCGTGATCTGGCTGCTCACGCTGCTTGGCCGCCGCCTGCGCTTGGCGCGGGTCCCCCGCCCGGCGGGCGAGGCGGCGGCTCCGGCCGCCTCGTCGGCCCGCCAGCCCTGAGGGCGGCGGGCCGGGTCAGCTTGCCGCGACCGCGTAGACGACGGTGTTGCTGAGGTACGAGCCGGTGGCGT
>Ga0265338_10001124_pt1 | contig 44350 bp, 43 predicted proteins | sample 42126metaG_FD_193579 | JGI IMG/M metagenome (GOLD analysis project Ga0265338, IMG submission 193579) | Rhizosphere microbial communities from Carex aquatilis grown in University of Washington, Seatle, WA, United States - 4-21-26 metaG | ecosystem: Host-associated > Plants > Roots > Rhizosphere... | reverse complement strand
GCCTTTTGCCAGTCATCTTGCCTAAGTATATAGTTACCCTCCAGTTATACCGCGTTTTCGATCCCAAGCTGCTTGAATTCCTGCAATTCTTTTTGTCTTATTCTCAGGGGTTTCATTTATCATTGCTAGTCGTGCCGTCTCAGATGTAAATTTAGTGCCGATATTATTCCCCTTCATTCTATCACGAAGTTGTTGTCTATGCAAATCTGTGCGTATGTAGCCTTTTGGTTTTCGGCCTTTATTAGCAGCGCTGATCTTATCCTTAGTTGCCTCAGATAATGGAGCACAAACCCTTCCACCACCAATGGCAATGTTGTACCCTATGTCTGGGTTTCTAGAATTTAAAAGAACAATCCAAAGACATTCTAGATCATTAACTTGTTCTTCGGTATCAACAATGCTAAGTACATCGACAGTAAAACTATCCCATCCGTATTTTGCAATAGCCGCAATAACAGGCATACGATGGTAATTACCGCCTTTCTTAGCACACCACTTCTTAAATGTAAAATACTTCTGTAAGTCTTTCTTTTTAGTTTTTCCTACATAGTATTTTCCATTCAATTTGTTTGTTAATAAGTATACATACATGCAAGTCCCTACCAGCTACCACTTACTCCGTAGCCGCGTTTGGGCGCGGGTTTAGGAGGGTTAATATCGATTCCCATAAGATGTGCCACTCGTTTGACACCAGCTTGACCCTCTGCCGGTAACTTCTTTATGACACTTTGAATAGATTCTCCCGGCTGCACTCTATTTGGTCCTGATGTATAAGCTGCATATGCAAGTAGCGGATCATGTCCGTATTTCTTGTATAGGCGACTTAGATACTTCAAAGACCCGTTTAAGTTCTGGTCGGGATCGAATGGATCGGTTACTCCAAGTTCTTCAGCAGTGTGTGGCAACAACTGTCCAAGACCTTTAGCTTGACCTTTTGATGTAGTCTTACCGGTCGCGTTTGGATTACCACTTGATTCGTGGAAGATCACAGCACGGGCAAGATTCGTAGGCACAGAGTATTTGTTTGCATACTTATCTACCAATGTTTGAATTTCTTTTGGTAGCTGCATCACGAGTGCGCCGGGTTCCGTTGAGGCCCCGGCTGACTCAAAAAAACTGTTGCTCTGATTACTACTAGGTGTGACAGGAGAATTTGGTGTTGTACCGCCAAGAGAGCTTCCGGTCTGACTATAAATATTCTTAAGGTATGGACCTACTGCTCTGGCAGTCTTACCGGCTGCATATCTACCAAGTTTGCTAATACCACCGGCTATTTTACTCTTAGCTGCTGTGTCCAAGAACTTCAACGTATTCCAAGTCTGCGGACTGTTAGCAATGCGATCCAACATATCACGCGCAAATGATACTGATCCACCGGCTGCTTCTGTTGCTGCTGCACCAAGTACTAATGAAAATCCGGTGTGCCCGATAGCACCCCCAATTGCTGCACCAATCGTAGGAGTAATTATGCCTAGTTTTACCATTTCCTTGACGCGGCTCACATTATGTATACTAGCTAGCAGTTTGTCATATGCTGCGGCTGTCTCAGGGGTAGGTCTAAACAGCGCATCAACCACTTCTGGTGAATCCTTAAGCGATGCTACGAATTTCAAAAACTTATCGGTATTGACGTTCTTGATGTTACCTGTTCCGTCTGTGCTTGCCTCGCGTAGTTGATTCTGTAGAACCGTCTTGCCTAGATCAGACATGGCCTCTGGTCCCACAAGCTGTGCAAGATTCTGCACGCGCTCTGGGTCTTTTAGCAACGAATCAATGCTTCCATTACCAAGGATGTCTGATACTGTATCTGTTGCTGCTTTAATCTGGGCAAGAGATTCCGGGATCACGCCGGATGCATTTGTCTTTTGGACCTGCATAATGGCGTTTTGTAAAGACCCTGCTTTCATTGAGTCTTGGAACATGGCCGTGCGAACGTCTGACGGAATACGATTCCAATTCTTGAAAAATGCATCAAAGCTAAATTGGCCCGTTGTCTTATCAATTGCATCTGCTGCCATACGCTGTATGGATGAATCTGCTAGCTGCTTGAATGCAGGGGAACCAATAGTGTCGCGTACTGTATTGATGTCGTTGACACTTGTTCCGCCGCCCATTAATCTCTTTGCGACATCATTAGCATCTCCGCGTAACAACGCCTGAACATCGTTATTATCGAAGCGTCTAATACCGGTGCGATAGTCGTTGTTCATTTTTTGAAGAGTCTGAATCGCATCGGGATTGCCGGACTTCTCAACAAGTTGTTGGATAGAATCATCTGTGCCCTGAAGTAGAGTCTTGTAGATGTTTCTATCGGCACGTTGTTCGTCTGTCTGCCATCCTGTATTGCGAAGTAACTCACCAACCTTCTTGCGTCTATCCACAAGCTCTTGCATATCCAGCTTAACCGGATGTGTTTCTAGTGTCTTAATAGAGGCGGGTACTTTGGCCCCATCCGTAGACAACTTCTTGGCGTCTGCTATGCTCTCTTCATTTTCATCTGCGTAAGGATCATTCAACAGACTAAGCATATGATTGGCTTTTTCTGAACCCGGCCTGTTTACATCGAACGCGGCATCTAGCGGTTTTGTCTCATTGCTACCTTTGTCAAGCAGAGATTGTGCAGCCTTCTGTAGAGGACTATCTGCATAGTTAAGAGTCTGACCTTGTGCTACATTCTTTAGTGAGTCTAATCCCACACCATACGAATTCATCAAGTTAGTATGGGCTGCTTTTACAGCTTTCTGAGTAGATGAGGTAATGGCTTCGTTAGTTGGTGCGTTAGCTGCAAGAGATTCTGGCACTGATGCTGCTCCTGCAATTCTTTCTTCTGCCTCTTGTTGAGCTTGCTGAGCCGCGTTGATTTGTGGCGCTACTGCATTCTCAGTTGTCTGCTTCAACTGTCCTTCTACATCGGCCTGTGTAGGCGCGTTGCCTTGTAAACCAGTACGAACGTCATTAACAGTATCCGCTGCCTGTCCTACTTTGTCGAGCAATCCACCAGCGATACCTAACGGCGCACCGATAAATGCTGATCCCAAGGCCATAGTACCGCCGCTCTTTGCGGCTTCTTCTATATCACCGTCAGTTTTCGCTAATGTCTGAGCACCTTGAATCGTGCCGTGACGAATAGCGTCCATTCCGACACCGGCTAAACGGGCAAGTACAGGATACTTCTGAAGTATAGCGCGTTCCTCTGGACCTAACTCAATACCAGCCTTACCAACATTAATTCCAAGACGAAGTGTTTGAGCAAGTTTTGGTGATTTCTCAATATACTTCATTACTTTGGAAACTTGCGTTAGCTTATCGGCAACTGACAGTCCCTTCAAAGCTGCATCGGTAAGTAGAAATTCCCCAATGGTTTCAACGTCCTGTCCAAACTCTTCTGGTTTTGTTGGAGCACCGTTTTCTCCGCTACCACTCGCAAGACCGTGTAGAGTACTGCTTATTTTTCCACCGGCTAATTTATCAGCAAGTGCCAGCGGTCCCAAAGGCGAGAGGGGAATTTTATGAGCAAGATCAGTTACCCCGGCTAGTGTACCTGATAAACCTTCTCCAATACCTGCTGCAACTCCGCTAATGTCTTTTACACCCTGCATAAGGTCGGGCTTTGCAGGAGCGGTAGCAGGTTCATTAGGCGCTGCCATGCCGGGTTTTCCCCATTGAATATTAGGACTATTCAAATCGGGCGCGTTCTGTGGCTGAGCGCCCCATTTGATATCCGGGCTGTTCAAGTCTGTACTTTGTGGATTCTGGTTATCCATTTAACCCTCTATTGTTGTGGTTGTTGAGGCGAGATTCCGTTTAGGTCGCCGCCCTGTGGCTGTTGTGGCTGTTGTGATTGTGACGGCTGTGGTTTCCAGTTTGCAGGAACCTTTTGACCGTTAGGTAATTGCCATCCGACCAATTTACCGTTTTGGTAACCCGGTACAGCACCTTGTACTGGCGGTTTAGGCTGTGGTATCCACGGGGTATCAAAGCCAGCTTTTTGGAATAAGTCAGTCGCTTCCGAAGGCACGTTATTCAAATGCTCCTGTAGGTTGTCATATGTATTCTCATCAATAGCTTTAATACGTCCATACATAAGACCAATCACGCCGTTGATAGCGGCCTCTCTCTGTTGCGGAGATTGCTTCTGATCAAATGCACTTTCTGCTTTACTGACCGCTTGTTCGTATGGAACAGTTCCGCCAGCGGCAACTTTACCAACTTCCTGTGATACGATAGGAAGCAAAGCTTCATAAGTCGTAAGACCGGGTTGACCAAGTGCCTTGCTTAACTGGTTAAGCGCACTATTAGCTATAGGGATATTGCCCTGTGCCAGTGCATCACCAGCTTGTTTCAATAGCGTTAAGTGCTGAGCCGCGACTCCAGCGTTTTGAATAGATGCTCCGTTCTTCGAATTGCCGGAAGCATTTTCAAGACGAATTTTTTGAGCCGTCTGATAATTCTTCTGATCATATCCCGGATTCACGAACTGCTGAATATATGAAAGTCCGGTCTGAGCATCCATTTCATTCGGAGCACCTTTCTGCCATGTTCTAGCTGGTAGGATACTTGCAGGAGCTTTATAGTGGGCTACCTGCCATAGAGCACCGAAGTTTGTAGGAATTCGTACACCAGCGTTTTTTAATGCCGTCTGAGCATCATTTGAGTCCATAGATACAATCGTCGGATCAAGTGTAAAATTATCCGTAGGTGGTTTCAAATAGCTCTGGGTAATCGTTGCTAGACGTTCATCTTGAGCTTGCTTATTCTCATTTCGCTGATCCAAGGCGTCTGTTTGTACTTGTGCCTTGCGTGCTTCAGCCTGTGTAACCAAATCATCATCGTGGTTCTTGATGAAATCGGGGTCACCTTGATTCAGAAACGCAGCAATATTACCCGCTGCCTGTGGATTCGTCTGTGCTAGATGATTCAAGGCCGGTGCATATAGTCCGGTTTCATTCGGATTGTTTGGTGAATTTACTGCACCCATGAATGCTTCAATATCGTTACGGGTCTGCGGATATTTTGCAGTCCACTGATCCAATGACATACGCTCGGGCTTGCCCCCTTCAGTTGAGTCTTGGGCTGTTAGTCCTAAACGACCGGTAACCTGACTTACATAACGCTGCGTATCTGCTGCGGTATGATCACTAGTGTCTACAATCTTTCCATCCTTAATAGCTTGTGGGCCGCTGTAGTATGCGGCAATGGCTAGCTTAGGGTCCTTGAACTGATTCAACAGGTCTGAGAAGTAATGAGTCCCGGCATGAATGCTCTTATTCGGGTCATCACGGTCATCGTCATTATTGATACCGTACTTCTTGCCCGTAGCCAGTGTAACCTGCATAATGCCTTTTACACCGGTAGGACTTGTAGCTGTAGGATTGCCACTACTTTCTTCACCGATTAAGGCTCTTGTAAAGCGTGGATCAATACCAGCATCTTTGGACTCGCTATTGATAACATCATCAAATTTACCGGTAACCGGGACATCATTGCCGATTTTGTATCCACCACCTTTTGACGAATCATACTTATCAAATTCCTGTTGAAATGTTTTATCAGCCACGTTTAACTGTACTAACTGAGATTTAAGATTCATATACAGATTTAAGTCTATAGGTGAATCGATAATACGATCATTATTACCCCAAGAAAACCCCCATTTCTTCGCGTCCTCTAAATCTTGAGGAGTAAATAGATTGGATAGCTTAACTCCGGGCTTGACCATATAAAATAAATGATTCCATTGTTTTATTCCATTAATTTCAACTTGATTACCACTACCATCAAGGCGAGGAACAGTTTTTGCCGGAATCAAACTATCGCGGGTTACATTACCTATTTTAATGGCTTCTTGCGCCGTAATAGGCCCTTCAATAAATCCGGGTGCCTTTAGTTGTAAATTGGTTAAAGTAGGTTCCCACTGTTTATCTACTTCAGTATTCAATTCAAAATCCATCTTACCGGCTTGAAGCGCAGTTGAGTACATACGCATGTTAAGTTCGGTAGTCTGGGCCTTACGTGCAAAGTCATCACTTGCTTGTTTCTGCTTAAGTGCATCGGCTGCTTGAATCTGTTCTTGACCCTGCTTAAATGACGCACCGGCAGCGCGTGCGGCTCCTCCCGGACCTTGGCCGTTAGCAAAGCCGGTAGCGGCCCCGCTCAACGCTTCCATTGCGATTGCTAGGGCGAGATGAGCACCGCTCACCGGAACCTTAGTCTTCTGCATATTACCATATGCATCCACTGTGTAGTTGTACTGAGGACCACCCGCTAGTGTCTCTGCTACATCATGAAATATACTGGCTTTACCTACAGCTTGAGTCTTTTTCGCCTGTTGTACGGCATTCTGTATTTGAGCAGGACTTGGTGGTGGAGGCTTTGGTAAGCTCCCTTGTAAGCCTCCGGGTTGTCCCGGTGGACCTTGGGGCTGTCCCGGAGTCTGCGGACCCTGTGTAGGGGCTGCTCCACCCGGTGTAGGAATATTTGCGACAGGAGTCTGTGGCTGAGAGGGTGGGGTATTAGGTCCAGTAGCGTCTACCACCGTCTGATCATTTGACTCAGGAGTAGACACGTCTGTTACATCCCCACCGTTAGGTGGATTCGATGTACCTTGATATTGTGATGGTGTTGTAGGTTGCGTCATGTTTTATCCTTAAGAGTATTATCCGCCTGTACCGCTAGGTGCTGGCGTGGGTGCCGCAGTTTTGTTACTACCTAAACCTTTGGCCCAACCGCCAACTGCGCTACCGGCAATTCCGCCCAATGCCCCGATAGCTGCGTTAACCCAACTATTATTTTCCTGTGCAATCTGGTTAGCTGTATTAGCGGCCTCGCCGCCAGAGCTTGACGCCACACTTCCTGCATTACTCGCTGCACCAAACACGTTAGGCGCGTTTTGCTCACCGGCAACAGCTTCCTCGTAATTCTTGTTACCTTGAGCGTACCCTGCTTGAGTGATCTGACTTAACTCACCTGATGTCTGATTTGCCGCACTTTCTGCGAGACTTAAATCAGCACCAACTGCTGCTCCGTTTGGTAATGTAGCATTACCTCCTCCTTGTGCGGCCTCTTCATTACCCAGAGCGGCTTTAGCATTCTTGTAATTAACGCCTGTCTGTGTAATAGCCTGTGAGTTTAGGTTGGCTGTCAACTGCGGACTAAATCCGTTTTGATCAGGCCCCGCTGCAACGATTGGGGCATATGTGCTCATCAAACTATTGAATACTTGGGATGATGCGCCGAAAACCGCTGTAGCTTGGGTTTGAAGTTGTTGGAACAAGTTCTGTTGACCTTGTTCAATCTGAGTTTGTTGCGAACTTGCGCCACACGCGGAAGATACCGGGCCTTCGTACTCATAGAAGTTATCAGCTACTTTTGCGTATTGTTTACGCTCGTCTGACCATTGCCAAACTGTTCTAGTATGAATTCTCATTATACCTCATCCCTGCCTGTGCAGTCAAGTGGTTGTATGATCTTGCCTAGCACTTCGTCGTTTATTTCGTAGAACCCTAATCTCTTGACGCAGAACTTTCTAAGTAGCGGAGCGTTGCTTACAAAAAGAAACCCGGCAATGCCATTCTCACGCGCACGTTGTTCAATAATATGAAAACCTGCCAGCATGGTTTTCATATTACGTCTTGCATCGTTATTGTTTATGTACTGAATATCTTGCTTTATGATTACAACTCCTTCCTGTATAATTGGTGTAGCCTTGGCAAATAGTACCGGCCCATTGTCATCTTCGAACACTGAGCACACCGTACCTTCCTCATAGAAAAAATCAGGAGTTGTATCTTTGTGATACTCATCTGAGGCAAGACTATTAGCTAACAGCGGATAATCATCTTTTGTGATGTAGCGACTTGTAATCATTATATCCTTACGATTTTACCGGATTGAAGAGTCTAGTTTGCGGAACGCGATTGTTATTATAAAACTGGCGCAACGCATCTGGACTGCTCTGCCATATAGGAGGCAGTGGACATCTTAGATATATATTCAACCCCGGCTCCTGATCCGTTGAAGTTACAGAAGTCGGGGTTGATGGTGTTGGTTTCATCGTAGCAGAAGTATAGTTACTCATATCTGCTCCTAAACGATCCGCAATTGATGGCAAAGTTACTCCTTATAGCTCTTGGCTATATGCTCCGAACAACGTTACAGTAAGCAACTCGTTCTGGACGATGTCGTATGGTGAGAAAATAATCTGCACCTGACAATCGCGCATCACTGCGGCTTCATCCTCTTCACTGTTTGATAGGTAGAAGCGCTGGCGATAGAATGATCTACTTTGTGATAAGTTAGGTGGATCGGATTCCCACTCCTTTAGAATATCAATAGGACCGGTATAATACGGCAACGCCTCATCGATCATCAATCCTAGAACCACGGGAGCACCGACTCTCACAGCATCGATTGTGATGTGAGCGACTTCCGCTACCTGTCCGGGCTGTGCAAGAACAATAGACCCAATCGTTGCGTTAGCAGGATATGGTATACCGTTATCTGCAAACACAGACAGGTTTCGTTGTAATAGTTCACCGGTACCAATAGGTCCAAGTAGTAGGCGATGCACGCCCGGTGTTACTTCAATGCTCTGTACTGCCTTTACGCCGTTCGTGATAGTGGCAAAAGGTGCCCACGGATACCCACTCTCAGGGGCAGGGGCTGACATCAATCTGTACCAACCGAACTGACCGTCAGCCACGTACCATGCTTGGTCTTCCCCCTCCACATGCCATGTTACATAGACATTCGCTGGATTCCAGTTGGTTCCGGGTTGTCCATTTGATTGTCTAAATTGATCCCCGATTGGCAATCCTGCGTATGAAACGCCCGCAGATGGGTCCAGAATGATGAACTGGTTGTCCGTAGTAAAGAATCCAATAGTAGGTCCATTCAAAGCTAAGGCATTATAACTTAGTAAGCCTACCCCCGGAATTAGAGGTAGGGCGCTTTGAATAGGACTCGCTGTTGTCCCGTTACCCTGAATAATGTAAATATCGGACACCGTAAAGATCAAAGCACCGGTAGAGGTAGGCACGATACGTTTCACCAACGACGGTAAAGACGAGAAATTCAACGGTGATGTGCCGTTAACTCCATTTCCTACCGGAGTAGCCGGTCCTGTTGTCCAGTATACAGTGTTCCCGATACTGTACCAAATACGATCAAGATGATAAGTCAAATTGATAGCACCGGCTCCGGGTGGTGTATTTTCACCTAAAATGGCTGCTGATATTTCATTGTTTAGTTGTGTATCGAGTGTATGATCCAAATAACCGCTAGCTAGATATTGTGAAAGCGGTATGGTCCATGGATAATTACCGGGACCGGGAATCAGGAACGGGGCGCTTTGCCCGTCTGTAGTTCTAAAGATGGCTACATAATCAGCCTGTGGATCAATCTGTGCAATTGGGGGTAATCCTGCCCCGGCAGGAATTAAGATACCCTGTGCTCCGCTAAAGTCACCAGTAGATTGCGACAATATGGTAGCATTAGATACAGTGTTATCCAAACTATTTACCAGAGCTATGGCATATTCATACCCGCCGTTAGATGCTGAAATGGCCTGTATGTATGTGGTTTCCCAGATAACAGTATTGTCGGTTGTTGAACCCCCGAGGACCGTGCTCCAGTTAGGTTCTGTAGCCCCAGAAGTGCCGCCAGTCGTTACTGTTTGAAGATTACTGTTTCTGTCAATTGCTACTTCACCAACGCCATAAGCAGTGCTAGGTGCCCATGTCACAGCATTGTTTCCAGTACTTGCACTAATCGTACCAATTGTTGATGACAATGTGGCTGAATATCCAGTGCCTACTAATGTGCTAATAGATGATGTTGCACTTAACTGTACCTGTAATGTGGATAAATTCGAGCATCCACTCACTGTCAGACTGACCGGAACATTCACTAATGTCTGTACACCACCGGTCAGAATTGACCCTAAAATGTTAAAAGTATACGTTGCATAGGTTAAAAAAGTTACACCACCATCTACTGATATATTAATGAAAATGGTGTTTTCACAACCTGATGTGTCGGGGCTACTTGGATAGGTCAGTGTAGATGTAGCATTCAGGGTAAAAGCTACAACCACGTTTTCTGAAACCGAAGCAGACGCAAATCCTGAGAATGTCGTCGTAGTGTTGTTGTCATCTGGTGGACCGGGAGAGGTAATAGTCGATCCGGCCCCTCCTCCCGCTATAGTCTCCGTTACACTTGGTGAAGACGGACCAATGTTCTTAAGTTGAGTACCAGCACTGATATCAATGCCCCAATTTTCGACAGGCGCTCCTCTGTTAACCCAAATGACTGATCCATCATACGTAATACCTCCCGCAAAGTTATTACCAGCGTTAGGTATAGTTGTACTCCATGTTGGCGTTGATCCGCTAGTTGTGGGAGTACCTGATCCAATATCAGACAGCACTACATTCGATTCTGCTCCCGAATATGTAGGTGTAGTTAAATTGATGTATGCAAAAGTTAGTGTGGTAGAGGTTACACCGGTAACTACTAGATTTTGTCCCTCCAAATCAGTTGCAGTCATTGTAGAAGGAAACGTAATGGTATCGCCTATTGCGATTGTACCAACGGGATTAGTAGTAACGGTTGCCGTTAATGTACCTGATCCCCATGCAATTGCGCTGCATTGCACAAATGAACCGACTAGCTGTTCGATATTGCCGTTAGGATCAATCAAAAATGTGGTGAAAAACGGGCTACCTGCTAGTCCAAGTGTAGTAGTACCGTTCCATGTGAACAGAGTTTGTAGCCACTTTTTGTTATCTACACTGTCGCCCCAGAACAGGATGTTACCCACTGATTGCATGTACGCTTGACCGGCACCGGCACTTTTAGTGAATACAAGGCTTTTGGTTCCAGCATACAGTGAATAGATAGCATTGGCTTGGTCAATCATTACATCGATTTGTTCCGTTGTAGGACTGAACAAACGAAATGAATAGAAACGATCCACTCCGGTATAGATATTGGAATCATATACACTTGTACCGGGTCTACGAGCTAGGGTTAATTTGTTCGTAATTTCTACATTTGATCCAGCAATGAGTGCATCCCCGGCTTGACCGTAGAACTTTTCCACAATACGGCTAGTTGTAGCATCTCGTAGAGGAGAACGATTTGTCCAAAGGCCCGAAAAGAATCTTGAAGTAAAGATTGGAGCAAATCTAGGCTGCTTATTTGGAGTTGCACCGGCCAAAGCTAGGTTGTTACTCATGGGTTAATATCTCCCGGTATTAATGTCCCTAAATCAAAAGGGCTTGGGCTGCTAGTAATTACTACAGGATTTGGTCCCCATACTAGTTGCCCGGATGCCGAATATGCGGACAATGTGTAGAATGTGTTGCTTGGTATTAGTACGTTGTTAGGCCAAAGGGAGTAGGCCGGTGATGACGCGACACTGCCGCTAGAGTTGAGCGGGACACGTATTTTGTATCCCGCGCAAACCTTAGTAGTCGTATTCACAATTCCGTCTTGGCTCAATTCAAACAGTAAATAACCATTTGCTAGGACGTTTCCCTGTGCGTTTTGAAACGCCCCACCTACGATTTGATTGACTGTTGACATGAGTTATACTCCGGGTTGTTGAGTTCCTTTATCGTCGTTATTGTTTTTCTTATTCAGAACGTCTGAAGCTTTATTCAGTCCGTATAAAGGACCACAAGTGGTTACAATAAATGTAGCTCCTGCTCCTAAAAATCCATCAAATTGCTCGATGGTGAATTTCTTTTCGTGAGTAGCGACACCGAAGGCTAGTCCCACTCCGATCACAAATGCGATGAGTGCGGTCATGTGGATACGAGTGGACGAGCCGCTGCCGTCCGACTCGCTGTAAGCTGATTTTAACCATGAAAAAAATACTTTCATATCTCTCCTTATAACAAAGCGGGAAGTTATAGTAAATTCTGCGGAGACGCGGGTGTGAGCGCCCCTCCATTTGGGTCCGGCATTCCGTTTGCCGTCAGCGGATAGGGATAGGTAAACGGCGTATACGAGTAGCTTACAGGGCATCCTGCGCTAATGTCTGCTGCCGATTGGCACCTAACCAGCGTTACCGGCTGTGATACGGTTACTACGTAATCACAAACGTTCCCGGCGTGAGCCGAACAATTGGTCGCGTCCACTGCCGCCGTTCCACCGATCACAAAAGGAACGTCCGGCGCTCCAAGCGGTGTGGGTGACATGCCCGAGTCGTTACCCCAGATATAAGCTGGTGAATGCGTTGTCTCGTTGATCCCTGCACCTACCTGCCTCGGGACAATCCAACTTCCCGAACAGGTATCGGATGAAGGGCAGTCAGGTCCGAACTGCGTTACCGAAGAAGTGCTCTTATGATTGCCGAAAAATACTCCCGAGCCTCCGCGCCACTGGACAAAGTTCGCCAATGAGCCGAGCGACCCAAGCTGGTAGGTATTGTTGTAAACCTCGGCCCAACGGCCACCGTTCGATCCATCGTGAATATCGTTCTGGCACCCCTTCATGGTATTGTCTCGAAAGACAAGCTGTGCGTCGTTGTAAGACTCTTCCGCCGAACAGAGGAACGTGTTATCAGTGTTGTTAAACACGTTCGTCTCTATATAGGTCTGACGCGACCCGCCCGGTTTCACATCATCGGCCCACGTCCCAGAGCCTCCACCTTGGTCGTTAAGGTGGATGACTTCGGATGCACCGCCGATGTTGAAGGTGTTGTGATCGATCAGTCCATCTACTCCGTTAATACACACGTCAATCACTTGGTTAGTGTTGGTGAAGGTGTTGTGATCGATGCGGAACGGAGCCGAAGACAACGACCCGCCAGATGTTACAACGGGAGTAGTCGCACTGCTGCAAGAAGCAGTGTTTTGAGTGAACGTGAAGCCGGTGATACGGCTAGACTGAGTGCCCATGTTCAGCACAAAGCCGTCTGTGGTCACTGTCACTGTTCCGGTAATGGCCTGAACCGTGATCCCCGCTGACGCGGAAAGGGTCACTTGCGTTCCCCATGCCGCTGTACACGGGCCTGTGACAGTCACAAGATCACCAGTAGATGAAGCGTTGATTGCAGCCTGTACGTCAGTTGCAGAGCACGAAGCAGCGTTGCGCGTTGTAGCCCATGCAGTCGAGCAGAGTAGAAGCAGCGGAATGATAAAGCGTAGTCTCATACTGTTTTCCTAATTAATCCCGTACAACGTACATACGCCACCTGAAAGTGTGCTGGAACTCATAGTAAGTGTGAGAGAAGTGATCGCTGCTGTTGACTTCCAAGCACCGTAAATATCGAGTCCCGTCATAGTGCTGCCTCCCGTGAATGGGGAAGGATTGCTTATGTAGACCGTCTTGTTTACCGATGTCAGAGCATAGCCCACGATATCAAATACCGCTTGCGATGCGTCAGGTGATGCGTTCACTTCCGGGCCACCGATCTTCGAATCGCTAGCGCTGCCTCCTTTTGATGGAGTTGTAGCCGGGTCCACATAAACGCTTGTCCACCAATAATGACCGGCTGTGGTGTCGCCATTAAAGGTAAGATTTGCGTTGTTTAGCCCGGAGGAGTCAGTCAATATACAGCGAAGATTCAGAGAGTTGTAACCTCCGGGAATAGAACTAAAGGTCATAGAACCGGGGGTTCCAGAAACGGTCTGCGACTGAATCTGCGTCCACGCTCCACCAGAAGAAGTGAATGTACAAGTAGCCCAGATATTCGTTCCATCCGATTGCACAATTATGCTCTGATTACCTGTCAGCGCCAGTGTTGTTCCAGAAAGATAACTGGAGCATCCAGCGTTGGCCGTCAGCGTTGTTCCTGTCAAAGTCGCCGTCTCTCCGCTCTGGGTAGTGATTTTGAAAATAGTGAACGCACTGGCCGCAGGCATCGCCGTTGAAGATGAAGTCGAGAGGTTGTAGCAACCATTGTTCGCCGGACTCAGAGAACTTACCGTTGTACATGCTAAAGCCGGTGCCGCGCCCATGTCTCCAAGAGCTTGTGACGGTGTGCGGTATTGCAGCACATGCGGCGTCGAAGTGGACTCAGGGAATTGTAGTGGCGTGGACGTTCCTGCCCCATCCTGTACGGTACCCGTGCCTCCTGAAGTTCCGCACGCGCCTCCTGCATCGGCAATCGACCATGAGCCGCCTGTCAATGTTGGCTGACCGCAGTGCCCACTCGTGAACCCTGTGGCAAGCGGTGCCAGAATCTCATCCGCTCCGTTGACCCATAGATGCCAATTCTTGTTCGTTGAGTCGTAGATAATTTCGCCATTAGCAGCACTTGCCCCGCCTCCGGCTACCGGGAGTTTGAATTGTGTCGCGCCGCTTGCGTCCGGCGTCCCGGTGAAAGTCGGTGAAGCTGTGGGTGCCTTGGCGTTGAGCGCGGTTTGAAGGTCGGTCTGTGAAGAGAGTGTTCCCGTGATGCTACCCCAGACCGCAGCGCCGCCACACCCCGTTATCACACCGCCGTTAGTGTTCCAGCAGTTTGCGTTCGATGGTCCAGAAGCCGCAACGATGCCCGCAACACTCCAGATGTTATTCGTGTTATCAATGTTTAGGCCACCTGAAGTGCAAAACGGTCTTCCACCGGGACAACTACCAGCATGAATACTGCCTGCCCATATCTGACCCGCTGATAGGACGCCGCTAGTGCTCAGTTCTGCATAGGTGTTGGCAAGGCCGAAGTCCATCCAACGCCACGCCGCAGTAGGAACACCCGCTGGTCCAACGGTGAATACATACCCGTTGTTCCCCGTAGAGCCGCCGCCTACTGGACCCGCCCACCAAAGTGTGCGTTGCTGTAGTGGACGCCCGTTAGCGTTTTCCATGTCTGAGGCAATGGTGATTCCAGCCAGCTTCGCGCCTGTTGGACCCAGACCGGTGTTCGCTGCAATCATGTCCGTGTTTGATCCGTCCCAGAGCGTGTTACCAACGTCTGTCCAGATATCCCAATACTGCGCCGATCCGGGGGATGCGGCCTGTACCGTAGATTTACCCTGTCCGCGCAGCCATTCATCAAGAGCTATTTGATTAGCGAATGCACTAGGGGCAGAGCTTTGGTTAAAGTTCGCGCCGGTAGGAGAAGAAACGACGATTGTCCAGCCGTCAGCGTGGGCAGCAGAGAAAAGCGCCTGATAGTACGTCTTGATGTTGGCTAGGGTGTATCCCAGACCTAAATCGTTGTTCGGTGAAAAGACAATCAGGTATCCGGGCTGGCCAGTCACAGCGGGGCTGATAGAGTGCAGGATTGTGGAGTAGTTCGTTTCCATCCCGTACAACGTGCATGGGTTTCCGCTTGGGTCATTTCCAGCACAGAAGGCGTAGGTGTTACTGGTCGCCGCCGCTGTGGGCATACCCGGTGCTCCAGTAGTGGAGAATGGCAGGTATGGTGTAGCACTATACGCGCTACCACAAGTGGAGGCACAGGTGCCCGCTGAAACTCCTGTGGTATCCAATTCAAAGTGAGTCGAGGTTAGACCCGCCGAAAGCACCTTATAAAACTGGAAGCCGTGCGGAGAGCCGGGGAAGCTGGTGGCGAAGCGCATACTAACCCATTGACCAGCACTGAAGTTATTGGTTCCCGTGTTAATCACTGTCGTAGTGCTACCTGATGTGCTCCAACTGGTCAGCGCTACAGCGGAACTAAGAACGTGATTATCGTCGTCGCTGGACGATGTGGGCACAAAAGCAAAGATCGCATTTGACGGAATGTTTCCGCCTCCACCCCCGCCTGAATAGTTAGGGATGTTCAATACACCGCTACTAAGAGACGCCGGTCCAGTCGTTCCAATTGTCGATAAACTCATGAATGCTAGATTTGTAAGCAGTGATCCATTCAGTGCTGGAAGTTGTGCAGAACCGTTTAGCTGTACAAGATCATTCGCTGAAATACCAACTTGATAACTAGTACCCCAACCAGTGCCTGTAGAGTTAGCTACCCCTGCTCCGGGGAAACTGAGGGCGGGGTTATATGCAAATAATGTACGCTGGTCTTGTATACTTGAGATAGCAAGAGTAGTTGTTATTAGAGAAATTGGTATATTGTTTATTCCAAATCCGGTAGTATTAACTGTCAGCGCACAACTGGCTGATGTGTCCAAAAACACATAGTTATTGGAACTTGGTGTTAATGTAAATTGTTGTTGAGGAGAGTTTACAAGTGATCCTGCACAATTTACGTTTCCAGCAGCGACTTCAATGGTCAAAAGACCGGATTTAGTTACTTGATAGCCTGTTAAAAATCCTCCGGGAGTTGTACCAGACGGCGATGCGTTTAGATTTACACCGTCATAGCACATCATGACAGGAGTACTAGTAGGAAATGAAAAATCATTTAATGTAGTAGTAAATCCGTTAGCCGATGGCATAGCAACTGGTATATTTGAAGAACCATTAATGCTGATGTTGAACGATGGACTGTTGTTAGTTACAGCCGTGTAATACACAAAACAATTGCCATTTTGGGGAACAAATGTATTTGCAGTAGTACAACTTTGATCCAAATCATTGCCCGTTGTATCAATGCATGTTTGTGGCATAAAGCCTGTAACGGCTAGGGATGATTGGGCCGCACCGCTATTAAGGCTGACCTGTGTGCCCGATCCTGCTGAACCGGGTCTGTACGAGAAGTATGTACGCACATCGTCAACGCTGGTGATTGCACCGCCAGATGTCACGACAACAGCAATGGGTAGGTAATTTGAAGTGAACCCAGATGTATTTGAAGTAGGGGCACAACTAGAGCCGGTATTAAGATACACATAGTTAGTTGTGTTATTAGCTAGGGATAATGTTCCACCCGCATACTCCACGATTGTATTATTGCAATCAGAAGTTCCTCCTCCAAGATCAAGGGTCAGACCACTTCCGATAGTTGGTGCATATCCCGGAGCAACTCCGTTAACCCAATTAGAATTCGTAGCAAATGGGGGATCAGTATGAGTCTGTGGTTGTTGTGCAGCTATAGGCATCAATGACGCCATGAATAAGACTGCTGTACCTAATAGTTTCAAAAACTTCATTAAATCTCCTAAACGATTACTACAGAAGGGCCAGAAACTCGTTGTCCACTGGCGCTAAATACTTTTTGGATATAGTAGGTTCCGGGTGGATTGATAGCAGAATTTTGCCAGAATACCGGCGACCCAACGACCGTGCCTGTATTATCTAGCACAAGTGTTGTAAAATTAGATTGTATTTGCTCATCCCCGACCGAACCATCTTGGCTCAAGCGCATTAAAACCTTTCCATTTGCAATCGGTGTACCGTCTGCGTTAACAAACTTTTTCACAATTAATGGAGACGGCGATAAAGTTACTATGACCGTGACAAGATACGCAGCACTACCTGAACCCCCTGAAAATGAGAAGTTTTGTGTATAGGATGGTGTCGGAATAGATGCATCATATTGAAATCCTGTAGGTTCTCCGGTATAAAGTGCTACCACACCGGGAGCAGCTTCCGACGTACCGCCTATCGACATGGATACACCAAGCGCCATTGCAGTAGATGGGACGCCTGTAAGAGATAGCGATGATGTACCTTGTCCTATAGTAGAACCACCAACGACAACAGTTCCCGGACCCTCAAATTCGGAGGCCATTGCAAAAGTAGAAACAGTTCCGCTGATCGGACTAGTTACATTATTTGAAGAAGATGTGACGCAAGAATTGCACACATATACTCCAAAAGCAGTAATAGGAGAACCTATTGCACCATTTGCCAATAAATGATACACATTTCCAGCTTCATCTGTACAAGTACTAGGAAATGAATAAGGAGAAGTTCCTCCGTATACCACAAAGGCGGCGAATAGTATATTACCCGCAGTGTTCTCTGCAAATGTAGCAACTCCTGTGTTACCGTATGTAGCTGTACGAACTAATGTGGGAATCATGGTTCCTCTTATAGTGCTTGACGACCGCTAAATCCTTGCTGAAGCGCAGTAGGAAGAATGATCTGTTGACCTGTTACGGCTTGCCAATTGTTAAGCCAAATATTACGCTCAGTCTCACTGAGTCCTTGATTGGTGCTCAATAGATGTGCAATGAACTTCTGATTGGCGAACTGAAATCTTTGATCATCGGCAAACATGAACATAAGGCTCAAAAAGCCCCAATTGTAAATATGACTATATGAATCTGGAATCGGTCCCCATGTTTGATCAATTGCTGTGAACAGTGTCGGTCTTTGCTGTAGTGCAATAGATACTTGATAGGCTTGATTAGGGGAGGGCATTAGTCTAAAAGTAATATTGCCATTTACATCGATGAATTGTGGTGCAATATCGTGCGGACGAGCTGTTACGGACTCTACACCAAGACAATTCTTTGTTTCAATCTCCTTCCACGTTGTTCCGTTAGAATTAACATTGGGGACGTTCACTGATGCTGTTTCAATCCATCCAAAGCTGTATGTCGGTGATCCTTTAGATAAACCGATAGGACCAAGATTAGTCCATACTGCTGATCCATCCGTGGTAATATGACCTGTAGTAGTATTCCATGTGGGAATTGTTCCGCCTGTTGGCCCCGCTGTAGTCACTGACTGGCAATTACCATTTGAATCAACAAGGACGTAACCCACGGTTACGTTTGTATTGGCAAGCCAGTTGAAAATCGTATAATCTTGTACACCCGGAGTGCAGATAAATCCAGTCACCACGCGATTCCACGGCCATGTAAAAGGTGGTCCTACTATTGTCTGAAGAACAGTATTGGCACTGCTAATAGCCGGTTCATTAAAATTGCCAAAATTTGTACGACGCTGGAAGATAAAACGACGCGCCCATTCTATCGTCTGAAGTAATTGAATTGAACTTGATGCCATTGTATCTCCATAAAAAGAAAAGCGGGAGACGGGCGATATGCCAAAACGTCTCCCGTAGGTTGTTTGACCAAATTTTTACCATCCAGTCCAAGGACCAAAAGGCATAGCAGGAGAGATAGGATTGAAACCCCATCCTGTGTCCATAACAGACGGATCGCCGGGATAAAAACCAAAATCATCCTGTTCACGATCATACTGACGGACTGCTTTATCTAATGCTTCAAGCCAGAGTTGACGCTCTTGTGAAAAACGTGCGCGTATCTTTGGATCAGGATTACGTCTATAGCACTCGGCAAAGAAGCCCTGCTTAAATGCCCATTCCATAGTATCTGGTAATGGGTTGAGATATTGAGTCAGACTGTGGAAACGCGGAGCTACCATCTGACCAACCGCTTGAATGGCCCATACTACACCAGACTGAGGCGGAACAGGGCTGATACGCATTCCTTGACCCTTTGGATTAATCGCCGTCCATACACAAGTACCATCTGTCACCGTTGTGGCAATCAGGTTGGGATTGCGAAGTGTAGGATAAACAGGACTTGAGGGCCAGCTAGGTTGTGTATTACTACATGTGCCGTATGTTGTCAAGCACCAGAGATTCCCGTTGGGGTCTGTAATCGCTGTAATTGCGTTATAAGGCGTCACCAGCGTTCCGACCGGGTTTGTATAGATCACACCGGGTCCGGGGTTCTGTAGGCCCGTTAAATTCGGTCCAGCTACGGTTGTTTGACCAGAAGGGAAACCGGCAGTAGGACCAAGAGGCTGTGCTCCCCATGTTCCTGTCTCAAGCATACTATTTGGAAGCCACGCAATCTTTGCCGCGTATGTACCTGCCTGATAGGTTAGTAGCAAGTCTTTATCAACTTCGATTGGGAAGTTTTGCTTTGGAACTGATGTTTGATTGATGTTTACAGCCCATGCGCTTTCGAGCCATCCGATGTTTACTAGATTTGGAATGAAGTAGTCTTGCTGTAAACTGTTTGTGTAGAACACAGGCAGATTATAACGATTCCATTTCCAGTTATAAGGCTGTCCACCGGGTCCACCGTTGATAATGGCTTGCATAACGTCATTGGCAATCGATAGAGCAGGGGATTGTGAAAATCCTCCAGTTGCCAAGGCCGGTGCCACATCACCAAGAGTGGAAGCATCATCTACCACTTCTTGTAGCTGAATGGTTGAGTTGCCTTGTCCGGGAATGAGATATGATGGGCCACTTGCACTAGCAAATACAATCGCGTATCCAGTCAACCCGGCAGCAGATGCTACTAGATACAAATTATTTGCATCAAATCGAGTTGTTTGGAACCATACAACTCCTCCAGCGGTCATTTCAAAAATCACCGCACCGGGAACCACACCTAAAGTATGCGGCAGGGTAAATGGTCCTCCTGCCGTAGTTGTAAATGGAATTTGTACGACTGCTGCGCCCATTAGTTCTCCTGTTTATCTCAGCGTTGTGTTTGCAGTGACCTGTCTATAATACTGACCGTTATCGGAGAAACGGAATTGACATCCTGCCGAAGCCACGTTACGAGTCTGGAAGTTTACAGCCGCTTCATACTCTGCGACTGCCTTCAAGAATAGCTCCTCTGAAGCGAATATCTCCTTAACCGGTGGTTTCCATGTCTTACCACAACGTAGGCAACGTACCCACATATCGCCATTGGCAAATGTGTGCTTCAAAACTGCATACTGTGTGTCGTCACCTTGACCACCAACTACACCGACTGCGCCGTTACCACCTTTACGGTGATTGCACTTTCTCTGGTGTGCGGTGTCGGCTTGAGCATTCTGCTTCAGAATTTGACCGTTGCTGATGCTCTTTTGTCTCTTCTGTTCACGCGCTAGTTCACGCTCTGCAAGACGTTCCTCGATGTCCTGTAGATTTGCTCTCTTTTCAAGAATTGCAAGTTGTGCCGCTTCATGTGCTAGCTTTGCGGTTTCCAAATTAAGAGCCTCAACTTCGCTCTTGGGGGTTGATGTCTTAGTTTCCTGACTGGCGTTGTTGCCGTCAGCAATATCATTAAGCTTACTCATAGTCTCCTCTCCTATTCGCTCAACCTGCTACCAGCATTTCTAAACGCCTGTAGTGTTGAATTGTATCTGGCAAATGCTGCGTCATTCCTTGGATTGCCAAAGATTCTATTTGCCGTCTCCTCTGTGATAATTCCTTTCAGGATGATTTGCAGCAAACAAGTACGCCATCCTCTGCGTCTCTCGGCCAGCGGTGCGCCGTACTGGTCAAAATTCATAATCGAAAGCTCGGGCATCTGACCTAACTGTGCCCAACATGCAACTTCAGGATCGCCTAAACCGTTTTGAGTATAAAGCAACGTTGCTTTATCTGGATGTGGATGCTGTCTGTAAAAGCATGTCACTCCTGCTTGTCTCAGCTTGGTAATAAACTCCGCATGAGTCATTACTTTGCCAATTCTAGCCTCAACGTCTGCGTAATCCTTTGGGTCTAGCCACTGATACTGCTTTGCAATTTCTTGGTTTATCTCCCGGTTCTCTGCAAGCACTTCTTGTGCTTCAGAACTAACGGGAGCATCTTGATAGCGCTTCTCTGCATAAGCTGCAACTTGTGCAGCCAACTCAGGAGACATTTTAGGTCCGCTAAGTTCACTATCATATGTTTCCCATGGAGCCGTCTCGCTCAGACGGGTTCCTTGGGTCTTCTGAATATCCTGTGCTGTTGGTTGCATCAAGCCCTCCAGCTTTCAAATAACATGTCTGCTATTCAACTACGTCTTTAAAGTGAACGTTGCTAGTTGGTAGCAGGTTTCTTACTCGGTTGTACACACCTGACAGAAGAAACATAAGTCGTATAGTTTACGCAACCGGGTAATCCACCGCGTATTGTTTACGCTATACAACAAAAAAGTGCGGCCCCAAGGCCGCTAGTATAGTTTATTTTCTAAACCATCAACGGAGCCTTTGTTCTCCGATTCTTTACATAATTCTAAAAATAAGTTGTCATTGTATTCCAGCGCAGCTTTCAAAGCACTACGCAAGTTTTGATTCATCTTGCGTAGTATCTGATTTTGACGCTTTACAACCTCAACACGTTCGTTGTCCCATTGTTCCATAATACCCTCCTCAAAGTATTAAAGACTTATTATGTTAGTTACTGCTCGTAACCACCTAGATTTCCTAACCACGTCATTGAAGTTACAGCAGCGGGTGTCACTTCAATAAGAATAACTGTACCTGCTGCAATTGGAATAGCCGCGTTTGTGTAAATTCTAACAGACTGTGACCCGCAATCGCTTGTAGTTGGGTTGTTAAACCCTGCCTGATAAACGATTACTCCACCAATGGAAACACTAACAGTTCCCAAATTCGAAGCAGTAGCTGATGCGGTAGTGAGTCTTCCCTGTAAATCAAAGTAAGTTAGATAGAATGTTTTTGCCGCCGTGACTGTATAAGACAGAATACTCTGGTTTGCGGTTACTGATGTAGTTACAAGAGAGCCTGTTTTTAAAACAAGTGATTTGTTAACCCCTGTATTAGATAATATACTACCGTCAGACTGAACAGCTAGTAGCTGCGAAGTATTCGTTTTGTCTGCAATTTGAACTGACATAGTGCCTCCGATTGGAAGATTGTTTCCGCCGAACCCGATATAAAGTTGGCATTTATCGGTTGCAAAGTAGAACTCTCCGTCGCCGAGACTTGGCATATTTGCTAATACACCACGGATAATTTGCAACTGTACGTTTCTCATTAGAAAGTACCACAATCTACGGAAGTTAGTGCCGACCCTGCACCAATTGTTGTTGGCAACTGTGCTTGTGAAAGTTGGCCGGAAATGTCAGCAAACGCTGGTTGCGTCAAATGCTGTACACCAGATGAATCTATGTAACTGACCCATTCATGCGCTGTACCTGAAACAAGTCCTTGAATACCAGTAACACTTGCATCGGGCGAAAGAGCCGACCAATTGCCTACCGTACTTGCCGGATACGCTGTCAAAATGAAGTTTTGCTTTAAATCAGTACGGTCTGCTAGGTCACCAACTTTAGCAGCTAGTGCGACCATTGCAGCCTGATTTGCGGCTGTAAAGTAAGAAATGCTGTTACCCGTTGGTAACCATGCTGTTCCAATTCCTGTGCCTGATCCTGAATCTACAAATAGTTCATTGCTGTCTGTAGTCCAAGCTAATGTTCCTGCCTTTCCTGTTGAGGCGAGTGCAGCAAGGTTCGCCCGTACTCCCCGATAAACTTGCAATGCTACATTTAGTGCCATGTTTCTACCTCTTTAGAATGTTCCACTATCGGTGCTGCTAACTGCGGCACTAGATTGTGTACTCCCATCTGGGAAAATGATTACGTCTACGAGAACGCCTCTTTCATCAACTTGAATGATCGGCACACCATTATCGTCTAAGACTTCAAACGGTGCAAGCTTATTTATAGGTTGATTTAACATCTAATTCTCGTACAATCGTTAGCTTGGATGGCCTCACGATTATCGTATCATAGTCCCCGAAGTAGACTTGTTAATGCTCCTCGGCGCAACCGACGCGGGGTAATGATACATATACTCTACCGCGTTTCTCTATCCGCATTTGGTGCCCAAAGAGGCTCCTAGCATTAAAGAGCCTCTTTGTTCGTTCTTTGTTCTTTGTTGTTTAAGCAACGACTTCAACATTTACACTGGTGTAAATCTTGTTCATTGGTAGACCCGCATTAGGGTTGTTTGGGTACACATTCTTAGGGATCACCGCTCCAGAAGGCTCTGCACCAGTTTGTCCGCTTGCGTTATTGAAGGCCGGGAATGAAACCTCGACTTCAACTGCACCACGAGCAACCGCTGTAAGAAGCCCTGTTGCGGATACCGTAACAACCGCTGTAGGTGTACCAGAAGGAATGTACGTCTGACCGGTCACTGTTCTTGAAGGCCACGCGACATAAGTCAATTCGTTTCCGAATACGTCTACGGCTTGAAACGGAGCAGTGACGGCGGTAGCAGTAGAAATAGTCACGGCACCTGTGTTAGCTAGTGCGCGACCATTCAGTGTTCCACCGCCAAGAGTAATACTTGCAACAGCAAGAATGTTTCCGTTGACTGTTGAAGTAGCTACTGCTGTAAATGAACTTCCTGCTACGAATACTACGTTTGCTGCTTGTGCGCCATTTACCAGAGCAACAGTCTGACCGCTTGCTAGGTTGATTGTGGACCCTGCTACGAACACGAATGTTGCGTTTGGATTGCCTTGTGCGTCAAGAATAATTCCTGTAGCCATTGTCAAACCGGCTGCACCGACATACACACCCGGAGTAAAGGTTGATGCGGTAGACCCGTTACCTTCTGTGCTTAATGTGCTTAGACCAGAAAGGGTCGGTGTCAAACCTTGATAATAGGTGATGGCTGCGGCTAGGTCAGTTTGTGCCTGTCCTGCGTTCCCGTTATCAACTACGGAAGGAGGCGTTAGCACACCGGGAGGAAAACCAGTAATTGAAACTGTAGGTGAAGAACCGATATTTCCACCAGCAATTACAGAACTTCCTGAGTTTGTGATACCTGAGTTCCCTAGTAATGCATACTTTGCAGCACCACCTAGTTGGTTGGCAACCGGGGTAAGTACTTCTTGTGACGTAAGAGTAGCCGATTGGGTTGCTCCTGTCGCAGATGCATTCTCTAGTGTAATAGTTGTGTTGGTTGAAGCTACAGCGATAAACGTACCGTTGTGAACGCCCGCTGTAAATCCAGATACTCCGAAAGTAAGTCCGGCATATGCATTATCTGCACCACCATTGATTACACCCGTGTATACGGCTGTTCCTTGAAGGAACGCTACTGTACCGGCTGCGGTAACCGCAACGGCATTAGGATTGTTCAGCGTCAGTGTTGTTGTGTTGGATGCTGTGATTTGGAAAGTACCGTTGTTTACAGCAGCGGCTCCAGTGAAGCCGGTGACAGTTACAGTGTAACCCTCATAGGCATTTGATCCGCCGCTAGAAAACGTACCGGAGTACGCTGCTGTTCCGCCAACAGATGCTGCTACGGCTGTCAGGGCAAATGACCCCGGCGTTGAAGCTGCTACTGCTGAAAGTGTGAACGTCGCACCTTGTAAATAAGGTGTGCCCACTACATCGGCAACGACTGGTTGTAATTGAAAAGTTGTAGGCCACCCACCAGCACCAGATAGAGATAGAGTTACATTGTTGTAACCTCTCTTGGTGCTGATAGGTGCGTTATTACCGGGTACCAAAATCTGCGCGGCAACGCCCAAACCTGTTGTTTGACCATTAATAAAAGTCATATTGTGTTTTCTCCTTAGATTTGATTAGCCGCGATAGCTTACGCGAGCCTTGGCGGTGTATGCAAGCGCCGTACCGCTTCCGGCATTGTAACTAGTTGTAGCAACTACTGCTGTTCCACCGGCTTTAAGATTAACAAGGAAACGTCCTTGGCTGGCTACACCGGCTGCTCCTACAGAGCCTACTGATGCCAATGTATCTGTTACTACTGCGTTTGAATCCGCGTCGGTGTATACTACTGTAAAAGCAGGTAGTGTTGCTGCGGTTGGGGTATTAGTTGATACTCCATAAAGTGAAACTTCGTACAGACCCGCAACGGGAGCCGTAAACGTCAACACGTTAGCGTTGTTCGCTACCTGTGCTGAAGCTACAGCCTTCTGAGCTACACCCGATAGGGGCACCCATCCGTTACCTGCACTCAGAAAAATCGTACCATCTACGGTGTCGATTGCAAGGTTAGGGAAGTTTGGTGCTCCCCCTGCTGCAACTACACCAAGGATGTTAGGATTGCCTTGAAATACTTGATTTAGTAAACCCATTTTTCTCCTTAAAGTAGGGGTGAGAGCACCCACCCCTATAAGTGAATCGAATTTGCTTCGCTAGCTTTTTATTAGCTGATTGCTGAAGCCGCGTCGATTTCGCGTATCCTAATTGTGGTATCCGGTCCAAGGCTGGTGGTAAAGTGAACACGATAGCTTGTCCATCCGGGGATTAGCCCTTCGGGGTCCGCGACTGTCGGCTCAGCATTTTGCACGATGTTACACTTGATGTTCTGCCACTCTCCGTCACCGAAGCCTGTATCGCCTTGAGCACCTAGCTTAATACTGAAGATGCCGTCACGTCCGAAGATATAAGTACGTAGGGCTGTTAGACCGGTTACGCCCTTATAATTCGTAGTTGCTGTGACTTGGTTTGTCTGGAAGAAGCGAACGCCGGTTGAAGGCAGTTCAATCATTTCTGTCAGATCAACAGAAATTAAATCTTCCATGCGGGCTAGACCCACTGGCGTGTGCTTCAGGATGTCGATTGGTGCGTTGTTGCTGTTGTCAGCAAGAACGTCGCCAAGAGCGAACGGGTGAATTACACCGCAGAAAGTCTTTGAAGCCTCGTCAAACGGACGAACTGAACGACCCGCTAGACTCTGTACAGAGTTACGGATTTGGCTCAAGCTCAAGGTTGTAAAGGCTGTGGTTGATGTTGCACCAAGCTGTGTTAGTACGCTTGCGTCAACGGCGTTTGCACCGTCAGCAGTTGCACGAACAAGTCCGCTTAGGGACTCGCCCAGACGATATGCAAGCTCACGTGCTACATTCTCAACAGTGTTATCAATAGCTGTAGCCAAAGATAGACTTGAGAAGTTCGCATAATCTGCATATTCACCGATTGTTGCAGTTGTAGTTAGAACCTGTACAGCAATACCACTTCCAACTGTACCTTCAGTTGTCTGCGTTGTATTAGCAGCCAAAGGAACATACATGAAAAGTTCATATTGATTACCAGACTTCATAGGTAGGTCCAGACGCTCCGAACATGCAACGAACGGTGTCTGTGCCTTCAGGTTCTCACGGAACTTTTTGTCGTAGTAGCGAACCGTTGACTGAGGCAGATTTGATTGATTATTACTAGATGGGCTATAACCGGCCATGTTAGTAGTTTTCCTTTTAAGTGGTAGACTACTCTTCTCCTCCCAGAGAATAATTTCCCATGTCCTTGATGCGTCATCTAGTCATGCCAGTAATCCGACTGTACTTTCGATGCCTTCTGTTAAGACTTCAACCGAAGTTGCCTCACGCAAATTGGTGGTTCTACAGTAATCCGACTGCGAGTGCCATGGCGGTAACGATTTACCTAGCCTATCTAGGGTCAAAGTCCCTTACCGTAATGCAAGCGGTCTAGCTGATTTATACATACAAAGAGCATGTTCGCCAGAGCCGTAATAATTCTCATCCACCGAACAAATCCTATACCCCAAATCGAAGTATAGTTTTTGCGCGGGATTGTTACAATTCACCTGAAGCCAAAACATCTTGTTTTCAGGTTTCTGGGCTGCACCGTAATGCTCTTCAAATTTGGAGAACAACGCGGCTGCGATACCCTTATTTCTAAATTCTTTCTTCACCGCGACGTTGTGGACATACGGTGAGTCGTGTTTGATCTTGCCGACAAGAAAGCCTTGAATCTTACCATCTTCCTCGAATACCCATGCCTTACCCTTCTCGATAGCTTTTTTAAGAAACCACTCGGGTTCGGGATCAACAAAAGATAATTCGTCAATAGATCGGATACTAGCAAAGTCCTCTTCTTTGTAGTCTCGTACCATTTTAGCCCCTTGGCTTTCTAGCTGCGGCTTCCAATTGATCGACTTTCTTTGAGAACTCTCTGTCATGTGTCAAACGGTATTTGTACTCCTCTGACGGCATAGCTGCGATGGCAGCGAGACCGGTTAGTGTGTTTCCGTTGAGCACATATGTAATATCGCTTCCTAGCGGAACTGGTGTTCCAACATTCGAAGCATCCTCGTTGGTCAATCCGCTAGCTAAGCCGGGTACAGAGACTTGAGCAGGTTGCGTATTGTTTACGGCTGGAGCCTCCGTTACAACGGGAGTTTCTACAACCGGTGCTGTCTGCACGGGAGCCGCGCCTTCAACAAGAAGACCCTGCGCCTTTAGTGTGTCGTAGGCTTTCTGGAAGTTCTCCTTCACAGGGGCTAGTTCATAACGAACCATCCATGATGTGATAGCTTCAAAGTTCTCAGGGCACCTGTAGTAATCCGGGTTCTCAGCTACGAATGAATTGGCCTCTAACTTTGCACGCAATGTAATGACTTCTTGCTGTGTTTTTTGTAGAGTTGATCCGATTACATTCAATGGAGCGCCGAGACGTGCTTCCAATAACTCATCGGTTGCCGCTGATGAAGTTGTCGGATCAGTCAGTCTACGCGCAATGTCGTAATTCTCTTCGACGCTTAGTTCACGTGGTTTGAATTCAACCGGCCCGTCAAAATGTTCTAGATTCTCTCCAAGGTCTTCTCTTTCCTCAATGCCAAGGCGAACCTTCTTTGTCTGCTCACGAAGCTTACGAATCAGGAGAATATTCTGCTCTTGAATCTTGGATACTAGCTCCTCTTGTGTGGTGTACTTGATTACCTGTTTTCCACCAATAGGGCGGTTTTCTGCATCTGTTGGTTGGTATGTGTATGTCTGTTCGACTGGTGTTGCTACTTGGGTATCACTCATAATGTCAATGGCTCCTCTTCCATAAACGTGTCTGGATCGGTAGTTTCACCTAAGTCTACACCGATACCGGCCTCAATAGGCTTGTCGTTTGGTTGTGATTGTACGTACGTCTCTACTTCGTATTGTATACGCTGCATCAATGCTGTAAAGACTTGTGCAGCAACTTTTGCACGATGATGAGCACGAATGACATCATCTGGCTTTTCTTGGTTTATCCACTTAACTACGAATTGATCGACACACGCTTTACCAATCTTCTGTAACACGGTAAATCCGGGTTGTGATACAATAGCGGCTAGTGCCGATACCTCACCACGGTCCAATTCTAGTTCGGGATTAAATTCTAGCTTTTCCTGCTTCTCCATACTCTCCTTATGGAATTTGGGGCAATTTTATCTTTTTATTAGATTCGGGCACTGCCCCTCAACCGTTCTTATTCAACTGTATCTTCTGAGCCACCTAAACCTGATGTATCAGGTTGGCCTTCGTTAGCCTCACCTTTTGCACTATTCAGAACGGCTCCTACTACCAGTCGCTCCTGAATACGTCCTTGGATTGACTCGGCCTGTAGCTTAGACTTCTGTTGTGCATTCTGTGCGCTTACGGCTTGCTGTGTAGCAAGTTTAGATTGCTGCTGTGCTGCTTGTGATTGCGCTTGACGCTTCTGCTTCATAGCGGGCGTCAAAGGCTTAATAATGTCCTGAATGTTCTTCCACTCGCTTGCTTCCATCATCATTTTGATGATTTCTTTGAAGTCAATATACTCTTCATTGATGTCCGCTAGTTGCTCTTGGATCGCGGGTGTCTCAAACAGTTGAGTAATGAGAGTCATAGATTGCGCCATGATTCTCTTAGCGGATAGTGACGCACCGGCTAGGGTTTCAAACTCTACAACACCATCGTGGAATGATTGTAGATCAAGTTCAAAGTCCTTGCCCAACTCATCGCCAAGAATTGTGTAAATCTCAGCATCCGAGAAGTATTCGAACACTAACATATCTAGGATGTAAAGCCAAGGCTTGAATACCTGCTCAATAAAATTATCAAGCGGGCCATCAAGACGTGTAGCACTTGCTCCTGCAAGATTAGTCGCACCTGTTGCTGTGCGTCCCATCGATGATCTTGGACCTGATGATGAGCCTTGCACAAGTTGTGCATCGGCACCAGAGCTACTTTCTGTAGCTTTCTCGGATTCAGCCAACGCGGACCACACATCGGAAGGAACCTTGGGTGATTCCAAGAGGCCAAAAGCCTTATCAATTTCACCATCTACCGACAAAATTCTGCCAAGACCGGTGCGAATCATCTGCGGAGGCGTGTTCGAGTCACGTCTACGCAAGTAAATTGGGTTCACACCAAACGACAGGATTTTCAGGATAGCGTTGATTGTTCCTTGATCTACACGCTGATTCTGTCCGACAATCAGGCCCAACCCCATTCCATAGAAAGCTCTTGGTCTATTCCACCAATTAGCTGATAGGAACGGGATAATGCCAAATGGATTTTCACCAGCGTACAGTTTCTTTTTACGCTGGACGACAATAATTTTGCGCTTCTTATCCCAATACTCCAAAACTTCTAATTTCTTCATTAGAACGTCTGGGGTAACTTGTATGTTGATGTCCTCTGCATGGTGTACAACACCATTGATATATGCAGCTTGTTGAGTTGTTGACTCCCCGGCTGTACCAGCATCGGTTGGAGGTAGAAACCAGCTTTTCAATTCTGTTTCACTAGGAATGACCCATCCCTTTTTATCAGGGTGTCCATCGGGTAGTGCAGCAATGCCTTTGAACAGTTCTTGGAACTGATAGAAGTCCATGAACCGTTGGTCAATGGCCCAATCTGCTCTACGAATATCACCGAACATTGTGTGAGGGTCCACAAGGACTCTATCAATGGAGCGGCTTTCAATGTACGGGCGAGGCGCGTATCTAGTCTTTCTTTCAATCATTGGTGCCTTGTCTTCGGGCACCATTGCAGTCGCTTTGTATCCTTCAGGACCGGCTTCGAGCTTAGTAGCTGTAGCCGTTCTCTTTCTAGTGATGATCTTTTTGTATTTGATTCCCCATTTCCAAATACCGGTTCCAAGATGAGCCATTTGCTCAAGCCCTATCTTGGTTTCCATTTTGAAATTACATTCGTCCAATAGAGTTGAAAACAGTGCGGTCTTGGCATCGATAGTGTTCTGCGATGTGCCCGGACGCGGACGTAATACCATTGGCGGGTCAGTGTAGAATAGACCCTTATATAACTGAGGAACGATTGCGTTAACAACCTTGGCAACAGTAAAACGTTGCACATTCGGCTCTCTTCTCTTGTTATCGACCGTGTAACTTGTCGAGCTATGTCATTTCTGCATAGCTCTCATGGTTTTTATTCCCATGAGAACGGACTATCGCATCACTATTTCTAGTGCCTCTTTGTTTAGTCTCTCACGCTGCACGATTTCTCTGCTTGCGCCTTGTTGCCGTTTCAGGGTTCAAGTCAATTAAAAAAGGTTTAGACATCCCCAAGCCGCTTAGCAAAGGATGTATGTATTTTCGTATACCGACATTGGGCGGGGAGACTGGAATAGCAAATCAGAGTCTCGCCATAACAATGCATACTGCTTATTCTGAATAAACTTTTCTGCTTGCCCTGCCGACCCGACTACAAGATTAACTTCTGCACCGGAATTGGTAAGATCGCCCTGTTTATTGTAATCTTTTTCAGTTAGATCGGCTTGGGTTTGTACCCCGTCTTTTTCCAACAGAGCCATTCTATGCCTCCTGTAGTTGCAACTTAGCTAGTTTATTTCTTTTACGACTTTCTAGCAATTTTCTCATATGTTCTTCTGTACGTTTGGGCTTTTTACATCCCTTTTGTCCAAGTCTTAAAGCAGCAATGTGCTCCGGGGCTTAAGCTGCGACCTCGTTGGGAATCGCCAATTTTCTTAATCCATTCGGGAGACTTAGACTTACCTCTACGACTCAGTGACATTTTAAGTCTTGTCTCAGATGAGCATATGCTAGTCGTGCCTAGTCTACCTCCACCGCCTTATGACAAATAATCCGACAAGTTTTCACCAGCATATTGGCCTATATAACACTTTCCGTTTACTAAATTTTGGATCATGTATACGTGCATTATTTATCCTTTCCGGCTTGCTGATATATCTTGTAAAGCAGACGGGCATACTTATTTAATAGGTATAGGGAAAATGCCTTGCTATACACCTTCTCTTCGGGATATTCCTTTTTGTAGCGAGTTATAATCCCTTCCTTAATCCGCTGAACGGGGCTAATAGACATGGCAATCTCCTATCGCAATAAATCAGCGAGTGGGTCAACGTCTGGTGTGGTATCTATACTCTGCTGTGCCGCCTGTTGAACCTGAAATTGTGTATTAGGGTTGTCATCAATGGGTCCAAGTTCATTGAACTTTGCGTACTTCCCTAAGAAATATATTTGATCGTGTTTGTCCTTTGCCTTTTGATCGGCCACAAAATCAGTCTGATATGAATTAACGCGGCTATCTACATCGGCGTATCCAATAAATTGTTCTACCAGTAGTGATATAGCTGATACAATATCATCATGCTTGTCGTCGCTTGTTCCTGTGAACTGCGTCATTTCGTTATAAATTTCCTCAAGACCTTCACAGGAGTTGAAGAAATACAAGCGCTCATCGCCTAGTAAACGAAGGACAGGCTTGGCTTTAAGCTGTTTTGATCGTAATTTAGACCCGAGTCCAAGGGATACAAATTCGACAGGTATGGAAATTCTAAGATTGTCCATTTCCCGTCTAAGTTCTCGACCCATCCACTTAACTCCAACAGAGTCCTCAATGGCAATTCTTTTAGGTTTCCATTTGTTTGCTGTGTTGGCGATGATTTTGGGCAAGTCGTATTCATTGAATCTCCCTCTAACCATGTTGACAATGTAGAAGCGTCCTCCGAAGATCAGGGCAGTTAGAATAACTGTATAATCAGCCCATGCCTTAGTGCTGTAAGCTGTATCTACAGTAGTAACCACTATTCCCTGTGATGGATATTGAGTATGCGGAATTGTACGTCGCATGAGTAGTTCTTTTGGAAACTTGATGCGATTTACTTTGCGCGGATTGTTAAGATATTTAATCGCAAAGTAACCGGTGTCTCCTTCATCGTCATCCAAATCGGAGTCATCTTTCTGCTTGTTAATCAAAAACTCATAACTCAGGCGCTCGGGGAACCATAATACCCAATCGCTCTTAGTCATTTCTTCTTCAATCTTACCTGCCTTAAGTGCCTCCTCTGTAGGCCACCAAGCAGCGCGAAGATAAATCTTAAAACTTAAATCAGCATTGAAACGTCCGCTATCTACTGATCCTGTGATGGATTGTAGTAAGCCTTCCTCTTTGGCGCGTCTCTCTAGCTTCTTAATTGTGACGCCGTAGTAATCACGTTCATCATACCATGTGCCGATAACATCATAAAATCCGTTGGGATTAAGCAAGCCGTTGTTGATGGTAATTTGCTTGATCGTGTCTTTGATACGAGCTTCTGTTTTTGTGTTCTCGTTTGTGATTACGTCATCAAGCTTTAGGACATTAAAGTGACTGCCTGACAAAGCCTGATCAATAGATGCCGCTCTAACTGTCGGTTCTTTAGACTCTTCAGCGGCGGGCGTCTGAAATTCGAGTTGGTTGCCTTCTAACGGTGATAAACAATGTTCTGGGAATAGTACTTGAAAAAGACTGTCTGACCACTCTCCGGTTTTTTTGTCCATTAGTTGACGAACATCGTATAACGATTTGCCTTTTGAATCTGTTCCAGCTTCGGTTTTAGTGCAGTGTAGTTTCACTTCACCCACGAAGTCTTTTGCCAATTGTAAAACACCCGTTAGAATAGCAATGGTAATAGCGGGAAAACAAATGAACCATTGAATGCAATCCGCCATGTCAATACTAGATTTGAATCCGCCACGGGGTACCAATAACATGCGTTGCTTCAAATCGGTGTACTGGTCTGCAAAATGATCGAATGTCAAAAATGTTGGGTCTTTCTGTACGAAAAACTTATTGCAAATCTCCTCATGTGTATTTACAGTAGTTTGACCATATAGCTCTAGTAAGTGACAGAGAAAGAATAGATTTGTCTGTGCCATGAACCTATATCGCATAAGTTCGTTTATTGTATCTGGTGTAACAGCTATTGACTCTTTGCTGAGTTTCTTGGCCCAACTTTCTGCTGCCTTTGTTTGCTGTGACTTCGGTAATCTCTGAAAGCTTTTCGTAGCTCTGGTCAGAAACTCGCCGTCATTCATATCCCTGTGCTGGTAGTGCGGAAGAACTTTACACGTCTCGTATAATTCTTTTAGTTTTTCTAGACGCATACCCCTCCGTGTGCGTTACTTGCCCCAATGTGACATATTCTGGGCTAGGTGGCCCATAGCTGCTACGTGTGGATTATTACTGTTAGCGGCCTCTTGGACCTTGCTCTCAGGAATTTTCTCGCCCTCGGGCACTCCTGCCCAACGATGTAGTCCACCCTTGTTAAGATGCATGACTACGCGATGTTTAGATAAATGCACTGTTTCTTCTTTATCTTTTGCCATCTCTACTCCTAGCTTGCGGCGTGTCCGCTCATTCCTCTTGCATCTACAGTAATGTTTACGTTCTGCGGTGGTTTCTCAGATTTTCCACCACTTTTATCGTTACCGTTTCCGCCCTTACTTGCTCCTGCTCCCGCGCCTGTAGTCGTTCCGGTAGAAGTGCTGCTTGGACTCATAGTGATAGTTACCGCACCACCTGTTGCTGCGCCACTATTTCTTGTGGCAGAAGTTGGAGAATTAGATGCGGCTCCCGTGCCTCCGGTGGGTATTGCCTGTGATGCTGTGGCATCGGGTTTAGCAGGGGCGTTGGCGGCATTAGTATCTGGTGCATCTTCCTTTGCCTCACCAAGATGTTTTGTCATGTGATCCGCAAGTCCCTTATTACCTTCAGTTACATGTTCTTCGTCCGGGTGTGCTGGATTCTTATGAACATGTGTATGAACGTTAACTGGTTTGCCACTTGCCGTTGTTCCCTTGCGTGTGACGATATGATTAATCTCTTTCGGTGCTGTATCAGGTTTTCCGCCTAATGTACTTGCTACGCCGTCCCATGGGTTACTCATAAATCTTTTACCTCTAGTTAAACTAATTACATTCCTGCTGGTGCGGGCGCTGGTCCTGCTCCGGGTGCGGCTGCACCGGGTACGGGGGCTGCTCCTGCCGGGGCCGCGCCTTGACCGGCATCGGCTTCTGCCTCACCGGGGTTAGGAGTACCCATATTCTGCATCATGTGCTCGGCCATTTCATCATCGCCGCTTGTTACGTGTTCCTCGTCTGGGTGGGCAGGGTGTGTATGTACATGTGTGTGTACAACTACGTGCTTCCCGTCTTTGGTCTTTGCCTTGCGACTAACAATGTGCTTAATCTCTTTAGCCGGTTTCTCTGACTTTCCACCTAACTCATCGGCAACTGACTTCATTGCATCCTGCTTTTTCATTCCTTTTCCTTTGGCCGCTCTAAGTGTGTCGGCATCATCATTATTCAATACCGCTTCGCCTTTCTTCAACACTGCCGGTCCTGTCTTTGGCACGTAGTCAGTACCTTGATGATACTTAGGTGCTGACTTCTTAGCTACTGGCTTTGGTGCGGGCTTTGTTGCGTCAGTTGACGTTGGCGTTTGATCGGCCCATCCTAACGACTTTGCGGTTGGCTTTGTAGCGTTTGGATCAGGTGTGGCTGGCTTGTTTACACCGGGTAACCAACTTGGTGTATACTTATCAATCGTGCTCAATACGTTTTGTACTGGCTTTACGAAGGTATTTTTAGCTACGTCAATTAGGTTGTCTGCCGGTCCCTGTGCCATTGTTTATCTCCGAATTCTCTAAATCAGTCCAGTGTGTTCTGGCGGTCTGTCGCATTCCCATACCCGGATCGTACTTCGAGTATAACGTTTTGTAAATAGTCTCCGACTTAACGAAGTGGTACGGCATGTCGCCTATTGCACGCAAAAACATAAGGCCCGTTGTTGGGCCTCTGCTGTGTCCTGAATTGCACGCGATTAAAACTTTATCCCCGGCTTCAAGACGTTGCTTAACAAAGTCGAGTCCACGTTTAATGGCATCGAATGGGATCATATTTGGATCGTCTAAATCGAGGAGATTTAGCGCCATTAGATTAGTACCCTTGGTTGCCCATAGGTAATTTTTTCCTTTCGGTGCTGCGTTTGTGGTGTAACCTAATATCTCTTTGTGACCGCCCGGACCAAATTTGCAGCAACGCAGGGCGCTCCAATTTTCTCTTGGGGCGATTTTAAGATAATCATTATCATCGCCCACAAAGATGTTCTTGTATACCTCTTCCATGGTTATTCTTCCTTCGGTTCCGATTCACACCACAACCTGATTAGGGGATTGATAGAGTGGTTGCCGGACTTTGTACCGGAGCCGCAGGGACCAAAGGGAGGGCACCTGTAGTAATAGTAATGCAATTGGATGGTCCTGAAGAAATTGAATCGGATACAAGATTAGCTTCAACCACATAACTATATTCGGTAAGGGGTGCTACTGTGGTATCACTATATGCAAGAACACTATTAGCAGTTGTTCCAACTTTTACCCATCCACTTGAACCAACAAGGGTAGCGGGACATGATGCAGCAGTTAGACGGAATATTGAATAATTACAAACATTAACAGTATCACATCCAACTAAACCAGCACTACCATTACTTACCGGTGCGCTCCACGTTAGGTTGTTTTCATAAGATGGTGCTCCGGGACTTGTTAGTGTAACTCCTGATTGTGCGTGCGAGAATGCTGCGCCAAGTAACAGGCAAACAGCTACGCTTATTCTACTAAGAAACTTATTCATGTATCTCCTATAAAATGGTCTTCCCCACAGGAGTCGAACCTGCACTCTCGGGTTCGTAACCCGATGCCCTATCCAGTTAGACGAAGGAAAGATGGCTGGCATCTCAGGATTCGAACCTGAATCGTAAGCATTAACAGTGCTCCGTCTTGCCTTTAGACCAGACGCCAGTAAAATTGCGGGGCCACTAAATCCGATGTGCCTTCTTCAAACCCATTGGGGAATAGGAACCGCACGAATGCGCCAAGCATTAATTCTTGGGTATGCTCTTTCGGCCCTGCTTAGAGTCGGTCCATCGGATCAGCGCTTTCTAGATACCTTCCATAATGATTTTAGACTTCTCAGGTTCTGCTGCTTTCTTTGCGGCGGCGGCTGCTTCTGTCTGACACATCTGTACGAAATTATTCAAAACCACGTTCGCCCATGCTGTTGCAAAGTCTATAGCTTCGGGTGTGAGAATGATCTGAATACCGCCTTTGTTCCATACACGTGAAAACTTTTCTGTTTCAGGGCGCTCGATTTTATACATTCTGTCCCTCCTCTAGATTAGGAAGCCCTCCTCTAGATTAGGAAGGGCTGCTGGCTTAGTTACGTACTCAAGCATACTTTTCACTGTATTATCAAATGCAGATTTGTCATCACTTGACAATCCATTCAATCCAGTAGCTTGTTCATTTCGGGGTCTATATTTCAATTTATCGAGATATGCTGCCACGATTTTGAATCGGCAAAACTCTCTCTCTTCTTTTGTCTCGGCAGTTAGGAAGTCAATATGACGCTTCGCATCCTCACGAGCTTCAATACTAGCGCGAACGTCATTAAATAATTGACGATACTCGTGGATGCGAAATGCAAGTCCAGTATAGAACTTCTCCTTACCTTCTTTTTTAGCAAACGGCATAGCTCCTCCTCAAGAGTTATGGATGTATGATGTCGCATGGGAGTGAGGAGGTTGGTGTCCAAAATCTCACTCTAGTTTTGTTATCGTAAATAGAGCATATACCGCACACACTTAATGAGTCGAGCAAGCATCCCCGGTAATCGGCCCCACTCATAACTGCATCCCAATTTGGATGCGAGTGGATGTCACCAACGATTCTCAACGCTTTATTCTCGGCCTTAATCTTCAGTGCGCTATATTCTTCTGCATCCCAACTTACATTACCGGATGTCTGTATATCATACTTCTTGGGATAGCAAAATTTAACTACGCGGATAGTGTCTAAAGAAATAACTTCTCCTAACAAGTAGGCATGAATTTCTAAAGGAGCGGCTTTACGTGCTTTTCTGCGAAAGTGATCCAAAGCTCCTTTACTAACTTTCACCTTCGAGAACATTAGTTACCCCCGGCCTTCCTTATTATATTCTCCGTGTACGTGGGAGTGCCGATGGACACCCCCACCAAAATTGGCGGTTTTCCCGCCATAGCAGCACTATTATTTACTATAAGTATGGCTGCGCTAAAACTTTATCCGATAAACCAACCTGTTCCGTCAGAGTAGACAGGAACTTTATGTGTCCCTCCGCTTACATACGGAGCGGCAAATCCACCTACACCGGCTGCTGTTGAGTCGCTTACAAAGGCTCGTGCTCCAACACCGGCTGTTGCGGCTGCTGGAATCGGGGTTCCTGCTGCACTATAAACCGTCTGTGCCTTACTATAAGGCAGTTCAATAGGTCCGGCAAATACTGACGCACCTACACTATCAGATTTTATAGGTGTAACTGTTCCGACGCCGCTAGCCTCTAAAGCGTCAATTTGTAATCCAACAAGAGCAGTAACTATGTCACCTGTGTTATTAGGACTCTCCAAATGAATATAATTAAGTGCATCTACAGTACTTCCAGCACCAGACGCATTATAAGAAACTGCAAGACCATCACAACCGGAAATAGTTCCTGAAGATATGTTTCCAATAAATATACTTAATGCTTCAACATCATCTACAGTAGCGGTACCAAAATTAACTGCATCTACTGTTAAACCACCAGCAAAAGGCACTTCTGCGTTACCTTTAATATATGCTCCTATAACACCGCCGCTAATCGCTGGTGCCGATGCTGGAGTATTTACTTCTAAGGTAGCAGCACTCCATGATGCGAATAATGCGGTGCCACCTAAATTCTCCCCTTCAGCGACTAAATCAGTAAATGCTCCTATAGCGGTTGTAGTAGAAGGTGCTGTGGAAGGGTTCAATGTGAGTCCCAAATATGATCCGTTCTCTAGATCACCGGTAGCCGTTTCTTCTACTACTACAATAGCTTTAGAACTAATGGTGCCACTTTCATCCGGTGCTTCTGTAGGAACGCTATCAATCGTTGCGCCTACTCCCAACGCCGAGTGACCATTTACCGCCAACGTACCGTCAACGTCTAAATCGCCAGTAATATCTTGGGCTGCTACAATCTCCTGCCAACCTTCACCCGCAGAAAAGTACAAATTTGAATTAACAACGTCAATGCCGAAAGATGGTGATTGTGCTGTGCCGGGTGCCGCTGTGTCACTAGGCGGTCCCTGAAATACCCTATCAAATGCCATGGTTACTCCGTATTGTTTACGCTCGTAGCGTTTTTAATTCTCTCTTCCTCGGCAACTGCATCCAAGTCTTCACTTGTTGGTAAGCCGTTAGGAACAATCTTAGGTAGGCTGCTTTTTAAAGCGTGTAGATAAGCGTCACGATCAATACCGAATACGTTGCTGACGCAATTAGATGCCTTTAGCATTAGTTCCCCAAGAACGACAGTACATCGCCTGAAGTACCTTCGACCCATAGTTGATTAGTATTGCTACCAGTAAAAGGCGCTTGCTGTCCTGCACCTAGTAAAAATCCATTGCTTCCTGATACTGCGGGATTTGGACTAATGGCAATCGCGGCTGTATTCCCTGTCTTTGCCGCTAACGTTCCTCCATTAACTAATGCCCATGATGGGAGTTGTTGAGGGGTAGCGGACGATGCAATTGATATTTGAAATGCTACTGAGTTTTTAACTGCTGCCATGTGGACTCCAAGGTGGGCCTCCGAAATAGCGAACGGCAGGACTATGCCAAGCCCGAAAGCTCAAAGCATAGTGGAGGAGCCTGCCGCTCGTTTCTCAATTTGTTCTGATACCTTAGTATACCACGGTCGTCAAGCGTTTTATGCTAGTTTTCATGTACACAATTATGTAAAATGCACGTAACTTGTTGATAATAAAGATCGCAAAATAGTTGAAAAAAGATTTTATTTTTGCCAAAAGTCAAGGTTACTTTACATCTCACAGGGAGTATTTGGCGGTATAACGACTATTCCCTGCTTCGGTTTGCAAAGCGGACTTTTAAAATTCTTTACCTTCCAAGGATTCACAACTCTGTAATAATTCTCTTTTTTTCTCTTTTCTGGATATTTAACTTCAAACGTCGAATGACACTTTATGCAAAGCGGAACTATATTATCAATTGTATTTGCCCCACCCCTCGCAATGGGGCGTACATGATGTCTATGCTGCGCTAACTTAGGGCACAAATAACACTTAACTCCAGATTGCAAATCTATCAAATCGGAGGCAATCTTTCTAAATTCCCGACGATAGTAGTCTCTATCAAACTTGGAAATCCATTGACCGGTGTGCAATCTTTGCTGCAAAAACTTCTTTCGATCCTTTTTAGGAATGCGGTATAATGGGCACGCTTCAAAAAGTTCTTTCACGGATACTTTCTCAAAATCGACTAAATTACTCATTTATAGCCCTTTCATGGTATTTTTAGATACACCTATGGCCGTCCTTATTGCCAGTATCTCTATTATATTAACTATCATAACTGTTAGTTAATACTGTCCTGCCGGATAAGTAACGTTACTATGGTTACTTAAAGAGTCTGTTTAATAGACCAATGCGAATAAGGTTACCCTTTTCTAGCGGTTAAGATGATACCCGCCTCAGCCACGAGGTTTTACCGGGCCACTGTCTACAATCAATAAAGAGTATCAATCTCATTGATTCCATTACTGGTTACATGATTTCTTTTATACCGGGTGCGATTAAACGCACAACTCAACCAAGACGCCGCCATAGATGACAAGATCAAGTACTTGCTCGTTGCTTGGAAAAACCCCTTACTACACATATTCAGAGGGAGAAACCACTTTCGACGTTTTTCACCACTACTTGCTGTATTTTGATGCTTTATCGGCTTCTGTATTCATTTCCCTTGGCACCCAATCAATCGATACAGGCACCCGCTTGCTTCTAATTTCTCGTAAAGCTTCCGCTGCGAGTAAGTAAGCAGGATAGTATAGTTTGGTTGGTGTTGGTTTATACCAGTTCTTCAGCATCTTGATAACAAGCTGTGAATCACCGCGAATAAGAAGACAATCAGATGAAGTTATATGTGTAGACAACATTTTTAATGCTTTGTATAATGCATAAAACTCCACATAGTTGTTAGAGTACTTTTGAGTCTTTTCCAAATCACCTTTATCAAGGCACCAGTTCTTACCATCCTTTCGGATCACATAAGCATAACGTGCATTGACATCGGGATTTCCGGGTCCAACTGACCCATCAAAATTCAATACGTACTCAGACATATTTCCATGATACCACAGGTCGGTCAAGTTGTCAAGTGAGTTGACAAACTTTTTTTTCCATGCTAGAATGGTTAAGATGATTATAGCCGAGAGAGAACTAAAGCCACTTGTCCTAAACCCGCCTCCCAATATCACGCGGGTTGTAGATGACGCCAGTGAAGAGAAGCTGATTGCCTTTTTAGAGCAAACTAAAGAATTTGGACTCGACGTTGAAACTACTCCTGTGAAAGATTACTTTTACAGACGCCTTAGAACTATACAATTTGGGACAGCCCAAGAGCAATACGTAATTGATTTACTTGCTTATTGTGATGGCGATTCTGATCTTCTATACAGTTGTCAAGGCCAGTATGGTGCTAATTTAAACAAGGCTCCAAGGTTTGCAAAATTGATTACACGACTTGAGAAGTACATCTGTTCGAATAGTTGGACTAAGGTCGGAGTCAATCTTGGCTTCGAATATGAATGTTTCTACTGGTTATGTGGACTCCGTGGATATGGCTGGTATGACTGTATGCTTGCGGAGAAGTGTATATATGCAGGATTAGGCGGGCAAGCCGGATTGAAGAACTATGATTTCTATAGAATGGAATCAATGTTCGAACGCTACTTTGGCATGACTATTGACAAGACCCTACAAACATCATTCACACTTGAGGGCGAGTTGACTGACGCCCAAGTAGAGTATGCTGCGCTTGATACTCGGATTCCTGCGGCTATCAAAATGTTGCAGACAGTAGTTGCTAGCGGGGAGACGCCTAGGGGTCTTAAGGCAAAAGGAAAACCTAAGTTAGCCGACTATCTATATTATCTCGATTCAATTATTCTTGGCGACAATCTTCACAGCATTATTGCAATTGAGAACGAAGCTATCGGTAGTTTTGTGGACATGCACGTTCACGGAGAGCGCATTGACCGAGAGCGCTGGTTAGCACGTGTTCAAAAATCGAAAGATAAGTTAGTAACTAATTTACAGGAACTTGACAAAATTTTCTTGCCGATTGTTGGGTCTAAGTTAGAGGCAATTGATGATGCCAAGATTGACAACTTAGAGGCTTCGTGGAAAGCACTTAATAATGAGACTGAGCAGGAACTGGCGCTCAAGATTGCACGCCGACCGCTTAGCCGTAATCTCAAAAAGACAATTGACGTGGACGCTTTGACTCAATTACAATTGGAAATTGCTGAGATAGACCTTAAACTGAGTTCATGGGAACTTGAGCGCAAGGAGCAAAAAGAAATTCTCAAGAAGGAATGTGCAGACTTAAAGAAGAAGCGCACGAAGATCAAAAACCTGTCCGATAAATGCGAGGGCGAAGCACTTATCAATTACAGTTCTGATGCTCAATTACTCCGCATCTTAACGGACCCTGATAACTTTCAATACTTTCCACGCCTGTTCGTTGACGAAAAGAAAGAAGGTAAGAAGACGGGCAACAAGCGTGGTGTACTTGAAAGCCTCGATGATGACACGTTAGAGTTGTACGAATCTAATACGGTCATTAAGTTGATTCGTGAATACCACGGGCTTTCAAAAGAAATCGGCACATATGGTGATGCATGGGCTACTGAGTGGACTACTCACCCGTGCAAAGAAGAGGGCTGGTTACATCCGGGCGACGGTCGTTTGCATTCCACGTTTAATCAACTTGATGCTGCAACCGGGCGCAGTAGTTCTAGTCAACCAAACGGACAGAACTTACCGCAGGATAAAGAAGTGCGTAGCTGCTTCATTGCAGACCCACCAAATGAGAGTATCAGGATTAGCAACTGCTGCGAAGCTGAGATATATTTAAGTCACAGTATGGGAGGAGACGCACACACATGTGCGAAGTGTGACCAATATTGCGAGACACACGCCGAAGAGTACGTTGATGTAACTGCTGATATGTCCGGCGCTGAGCTTCGTATCATCGCAGAAGATGCTAATGATCCGGTATGGATAAATGCTTTTGCGAAGGGAGAAGATGTCCACTCGGTCGGAACCGAGCTTTTGTATGAGGACGAGTGGCCCAAAGAGGCGTTACCGGATTGTGCATACTTTAAGTTAAAAGAGAACGGAGAACCGGCCAGAAAGAAATGTAACTGTCCGTTACATAAAATCCGACGCGATGAGAACAAAAGTACTAACTTTCTTTTGGCTTATGGAGGAGGACCAAGTAAGTTAGCAGTCGAAATTAAAAAAACCGTAAAGGCAGCTAAAGAGTTAATGGCCCTGCACGAAATGAAGAATCCGCGTATCTGGGCGTACCTTGATAAGTCGGGTAAAGACGCCGCAATGCACTTCAAGGCGTTTGACTTATTTGGCCGCAGACGTTTACTACCAGAGCCAGATACCGAACGTGCAACGGAGAACTGCAAGGAATGGAATGAAAAGGAGTTGCGTCTAACACCAGAGGCAACACAAAAGAACACAGACATATTTGTTCAAATTAAGGGACGCAAGCCTACTCAGGCTGAGCAATTTGATCTAAGTCATAGACCACCTACGGCAAAAGAAGTTGGACGCAGTTACTTCCAGATGTCCAATAGCATTACACGACAAGGCAAGAACCATCGGATTCAGGGAACTAACGCAACGATTGCCAAGAAAGCGATGGGAGCAGGGTATGATCTTGAAGGCAAGCCATTCTTGTTCCATACCCTTTCGCAGTATCGGGCAAAACTTGTCAAGTTTGTGCATGACGAGCTTGTGGTACAATGTCCTAAACAGTATGGGGAGAAAGTAGCCGCACTGATTGGGGACGCATTCAAACGGGCCGCAGCAATCAAGATGAAGAAGGTTGTAATGGAATTTGATTATCACATCGAAAAGTATTGGAGCAAATGATGAAAAAACTAAAAGAGACTACTTTCAAAGTTAAGTTTGATGTTTACGGATATACTGCTGATATCATTTTTAGCAGTAATGTATATGAATCTGTCCGTAAACGTATGAAACAATTTAACTTAAAAGAGCACCAGTTGCCTGTTACCACGGACGGCGGCTGTCATATCAGTAACAAAGGTAGGCAGCACAGCACCTTGATAATATATGATCGCTGCGACTCTGGAACCGTTGTACATGAGTCTTATCATTGTATTTACCGAATGATGAAGTTCTACGGCATTGATGATGAAGAAGCCTTCGCCTACCACTTGGATCACTTGTGTTCAACTATTTTCAACAAATATTACACAAAGACTAAAAAAGTGCCAACTATGACCTTGACAAAGAAGTAAAAATGTGGTATCATGTATTTAATGATTGAGATAAAGCGCATCGACCTTGATTGGTTTCGATCAAGTAATTTATTTTTCAAGGACGATGGCCCGGTAAGTAAAGGGGCGAAAACTCGACAGTTTAGTGTCTACTCCAGAACAACCCGTTCGCTGCTTGGATATATCAAGTGGTTCTCAAATTGGAGAAAATACTGTTTCTTTCCGCTTAACTCGTTGTTCGATGACAAGTGTCTCCTACAGGTAGCTCAGTTTTGTATTGAAGCCACGGCTGCTCACAAATCTAGGCTACCTAACACCAAGCGTCAGAAAGACATGGTGCTTGCCCGTAGACAAAGACGAATAGAGAAGTTGACAAA
>Ga0265338_10001123_pt1 | contig 44352 bp, 71 predicted proteins | sample 42126metaG_FD_193579 | JGI IMG/M metagenome (GOLD analysis project Ga0265338, IMG submission 193579) | Rhizosphere microbial communities from Carex aquatilis grown in University of Washington, Seatle, WA, United States - 4-21-26 metaG | ecosystem: Host-associated > Plants > Roots > Rhizosphere... | reverse complement strand
CAAGGAGTTGCTCGCCAGCCTGGGAGTGATTCCGCAGACGGCAGTACAAGAGGCAACTGTATGAGCGAGAACGAGAACAAGACGCCGAGCTTTCTCGGTGGCCTAACCCACGCCATAGTAACCGTATCTTCGCAGGACGACGCGAAGGAGACCGGCATTGTGGCTACCGTAGACCTATGCTTCGGCAGCAATGAAGACTCGATCTTCGGCATACGTTACGTCACCTATCCGGATGGAACCAAGGCGTGGGAATCACCCTCCGTGCTTACGGTCGATAACGGGAACTGGATCTCCGTACCTGTGTTCCGCGGCGCTCTGCTGCGCAAGGTTTGCGCCGCCGGCGCGCGCACCCTGGATCGGATCCGCCAGGACATTGGCAAGCCCGAGTTCGGTACGAAGTACCGTGTCGGCGAGACCACTGAGGAGGTTACGGCCTGATGTATCAGCCTTGCATGCTGGAACGTATGGTGCTGCTGTTGATCGAGGCCGCAGGGGTCCCGGTCCAGCAGCATGATCTCCAACAGGTCTGTTCGTGCATGGACCGTCGTTATGGGCTGGACATGCATGCAACCGACCAGCTGAGCAAAGTCGTAATCAAGCTGCTGGACGAGCAGTGGATCCGTCCAGGCAAATGCTCAACCGTAGGGTTGAGCCAAGACGGACAAGATGTGGTGAAGAGCCTCAGACAGCAATCGCCAGCGTTCTGCAGGGCTTTCATTAGAGGTGCCGCGAACATCAACAAGGCGTTCCGGCCACAGGAGGTATAGCAGTGCCAATGTTTGATTTCAAGTGCACGTCGTGCGACGAGGTCCACGAGGCCTTGGTGAACAGCGACGTCGAAGAGCAGGAATGCCCGAAGTGCGGCAAGAAGTCTACACGGATCTTTACGCAACGCCGGGTCAGTTTCCAGTTCAACTGGTTCGAGGAGGACCGAGCTTAATGCCACCCAGAGCAAGTAAGAAGACTCAGGATACGACCACGGATACCGAAGAGCAGGTTGTCGGCGCCGCGACTGTCAACGAAGAAGAAGATGCCGGCGAACTCCAGGTCGAATCCGAGGAACCAGCCGAAACCCCGGTTCCAGTAGCCAAGGGATTCAACGGCGGAGTTCCGATCTGCGAAGAGCATGATCGGATGATCCCGGAGATCGGCAAGACCACGCGTGAGATCTTCGAAGCCTTCCGTCAACCCTTTGATCCCAAGCTGCTGTACTACAAACCGCAGCAGGTCAACAAGGATAAGACCAAGTGCCAGGTTGCGGTCTACGCCGATCCGCGCGCCTACATCGACAGGCTCAACGAGGTCGTTGGTCCCGAGAACTGGGACACCAAGTACGAGACCATCGTTATTCCCAGCCGGAAGTCCGAAGGTTGGGGCGAGAGCCGCAAGGTTGCTGACATTCACAAGGTCCAGATCTACTGCACGATGTCGGTTACCGGTATGGGTTCTCACCAGGAGATCGGCGAAGAGTATGTCGACAATCCGAACGTCTCGACCGTGGCGCTAGCAATGGCTTTCAAGCGCGCCTGTATGACCTTCGGGATTGGTCGCTATCTCTACGACTTTCCCAAGAATCAATGGGCAAAGTACGACAGCACCAAGAAGAAGGTGGTCGATCCGCCGGCACTGCCGGACTTCGCCTATCCATCCTATAAGTGCTTCGATTGCAAGAATGAGATCGCTTGGTCGAAGCGCCGAGTTATAGGCGGTGAAACCGACGAATACGAAGACATTCCACCGTCAGAAGTCGTCATCATCACCAAGAAGCTCTACGGCGTCCAACTGTGTGCCGACTGCGCAAAGGCGCGGCGCGCCGCAACCGCCACCGAGGGTGCCAAGGAACGACTCCAGTGAAGACCTGGAGTTGGAGCTGGCCCAGCGAGTGTATCAGCTTCTGGAGATGGTTCTCCTGGAGTTGGTCCATTCGCAAAGGTTGGGACGGTCCTTATGTGATTCTCCGTGAGTTGGGTTGGCGCTTCTGCGGATTGGAACATGTTCGGATCGCCCGCTTCACCAGCAACGACTACTGAAAGCAAAGGACAATATGAAACTCAAAGTGAAGGTCGGCGAACTGCTGGACGCAATCAACAAGGCCATTCTCACGATCGACAAGAAGGCCAAGGTTGGCGTCAACCTGGTCTACCTGAATGCCAATGTGACAGCTCAGGCACTGTACATCTTCTCGACGACCATGAAGAGTGAGTCGACGCAGAAGTTGGCTTGCGAGGTTGAGGTCGCCGGCGAAGTCATGGTGGATCCGGACATCCTGACCAGCGGCCTGGCGCGCCGTAATCCGGAACTCGTGGCAGAGATCGAGTTGGTGGAGCACAAGAAGGAAGGTAAGCGTCTGCGGGTGAAAGCCGGCAAGACCGGTGCTTTCCATTGTCTTACCGGCGGTATCGGTCTCGACACGATGAATGAACGGATGATGTCCGTGCCTTTCAAGGGCGCTCCTATGTGCCAGGTCGACGGTAACAACCTGAACGAGTTCGTCCGCCGGGCCATGTTCTGTATTCCGAAGAGCGACAACGGCCAAACGAAGCTGGAGTTCGGCGGTCTGAAGCTGTTCAACAGCGATCTGGGCTCAATCGGCTGGGCCACCAATGGCAAGGCCGCGGCCAAGATCATCATTAAGGGCCAGAGCAAGAGCAGCTTGGCTGGGGTAATCATTCCGCAAGAGTCTTTGCCGCCGCTGAACGCACTCGCCAAGAAAGAAGGCGAGATCGACATCATCGAAGGCGGGAAGAACGGCAAGGGCGATGTCGGCAAGCTGTATTTCCACATGGGCGACGTTTACTTCGGGACCTTCCTGCTGGCCGGCAAGTATCCGGACCTGGACAAGACCTTCAAAGAACACGCTCCGGACTTCTGGTTCACGGTTAACCGCAAGGATTTGGCCGATGTTCTGGAACGCAGTCCGAAGTTCGATGAGAAGGATCGGGCCCTGGAAATCGAGTTTGTCGGCGAGACCCTGATTCTGCGCTCCGGCGCCAAGGGCAACGGCAATGAGATTGAAGACATCATCGCGATCGGCCGCGACGATGTTCCGGAAGACAAGAAGGTATTGCCCAAGGACCTCGTGCTAACGATCTTCATGAACATGGACCAGTTGGCCAACATTGCCGGGTGCGAGAAGACCGAGCGCATGCTGCTCGGTGTCAGCAAGCACCACGCCAAGGCGTTGGTGGTCTACGAGAACGGCGAAGAGATCGAGAGCACCTACGCTCTGATGCCCATGAGGCATTAACCATGACTGAATTCAACGAGTTGAACCAGAAGCGGCTTCGTGAATTGCTATGGCGGCTGGATATCTGCAACTGCGGAAACTGTGTCGTCTGGAAGTACATGAAGCTGTTTCTGGAGCGCGCGGCCGATAGAGGACGCACCTTCTATGAAGTCATGGCCAGCTCCGAGGCTGCAGTCATCGAGCCTGAAGTAGTCGAGTTCATTGCTCAGCTGCTCGACGCCGTGAAGTTGATTGAACACGGTTCCTCGGTTGGCGGCGCCTGGCCTACACCTGAAGGTCAACTGCTTCTGGACTTCATGCATGCGTTCGACTACGACGATAGGAAGTGGCCGGATTGGGCAACCAACGAGGAAGTATGACGCGGCCGAAGTTAACGCTGGCGTCAGTCCGTCTGCTGTGCGGCATCGATCGCTACATTCGGATGTACAAGGTGAAGGGATCGAATCTGCCATTTGCCGCCTCGGATCAACTGGACGGGGCGGTCGACCGAGGCGAACTCGACGAACTGATTCGCAAACGGTTTCTGGAGATTGTACCTCACGACAAGCATAGGTATGCCTTCGAATACAAGACTGACGCTAGTTTATGCGGATCGACCTGGACAGTAGCGTTAACGACACGAGCCATCGAATTGTTCTGGCCGGATCGAAAAGGGGAAGCATGACCACGTTGGAATTCGTTGTCAGCCGTTTGTTTACCAAGGTGTTCTGGTGTCTCTTCGTGGCCAGTGCGGTCGGTGTTCTGATGATGGCCTGGGGCGGTTGGGCTCGCAATGAGCTCTACAATGCCGCCCGCCAGTCCATCGGAAAGGGTCGGGTATAGGCATGACTTTCATTCTCAGCTGGACTGATCGAGATCGGGGACAGTTGTCGATATCCGCAGAAGATCGCAACTCTCTTAAAACGGTGCACGACGCTCTGTTGTATACCGAGGAAGCCAGCGACTTCGGACTCGAGGTTGTGACTACTCATAAGGCTGGAGTCTTTCTGACTCCGGATGAAGAGAAGAAGGCTAAAGCATGAGACAGGGATCGTTGTTCTCCGGTATCGAGATCGAACAGGAAGATGTAGCTGTAGTTATGAAAGAGATCCTTGTTAAGTGCGAGAACTGCCGGTTGTGCCTGTTGCATCCTGCCAACAAGGGCATGTGCTATCGCGGAAACGTGCAGGCTGAACTGGCTGTGCTGTACGAGGCGCCGCGGGATGGAGAGACTGAGCGCGGAAACGCCTTGATGGGTCAAACTGGTAATGAATTCCGACGTTGGGTTCAGTGGTTAAAACTGGATATCAGCAAAGATGTCTTCATTACAAACGTGATCCAGTGTCAACCGGAGAAGGTCGAACACAACGGAGAAAAGGTCCAGAGAACGCCCGACGACGTCGAGGTCCGAGCCTGTTTCGGTCCTCGTGCGTTACGCGTGCTGCGCGCCATGCCAAACCTGAAGTGCGTAATCACTCTGGGATGGCCAGCGGCTAAGGCTTTGGTAGGTGGCGAACCCAAGGCCAAGACTCACGAAGCACAGTGGTTCGAGACCAGCCTACTGCCTGGCATTCCGGTGTTCTGTATGCCGGATCCTGGCTGGGTGTATAGCAAGCCCTCGCCAGAACGCAGTGCTGCCATTCAGCATGCTCTCGAGCACTTCCGCCGAGAGTACATGCGGCAGAACAAGATGAGCACGCTGGCCGCGACCGCCAAAGAGGCGCGGGAAGCAGAAGGGTTGGGTATGCTGTGATCACTTGTCCTCATTGTCAGCATTCCGCAACTCCGTACGACTTTGTTGGTGGCGAGCCTTTCGATAGAGCCGACGATGAAACGATCGACGCCGTCTGCCCCAAATGCAGTAAGGGATTCAACGTCCGCAAGACTGTAAGTTTCGAGTGGACAGTTAAGGAAAAGGAGTCATTTCATGAGTACACCCGCCAGCAGTTGGGACTCGCCGGAAACGAAAGCCCATCTGAATGAAGAAGTTGACGATCACGAAGCCATGGTCTCGCTGACCGGCATGCGGTTTGTCTTGCAGTCCTGGGTTGCCGGCGTCGGCTTGAAGATGCAGTCGATCCTGCTGTCCGGCTTCCGGGCGCCTGACCAGAAGACCTCGGCGGTTAAGAAGTGCGTCCGCTGGCTTCGCGGCAACTGTCAGATCGATGCCGACCCGTCCAAGCAGAGTTACATGCAGACCATTCCCATGTCCGAGGAGTTGATCCAGGCGGCGATGGACGAGCTTGAATACTGCCCGGTTCACTACGTTCATCACTTCGCGGACTCGTTCCGGGTGATGTCGTTGTTTCATCCGGACAAGACTGTCTGCGAGTTCGCCTACCGGATCCACTATCTGGTGGCGGAGGAGTTGTTCCACTTCGTTCCTGAGGCCGATGCTGTGTTTCTCGCGCGGCACCGCGACAAGATACCGAAGGCATAGCCATGTTCGAGTTTGAGTGCAAGCTGCAGGCAAACAACAAAGAAGATATCGTCGCCCAACTGCACGAGATCGCGAAGTTGATCAAGGATTACGATCGGGAGTTCAGCGACAACGTCGATCCCAGGATCGACTGGGAACTGACCGAATACGCCGATGGCGAAGTAGGTCAGCCGGGTCCGATGACCTTTGATGTGAAGGTAACGGTCAAGCAGTTGGTTTCAGAAGAAGAACTTGACTTCGACGACCAACAGGACGGTCCTTCAGACGGCTTGGAAGAGGAGTACGAGGTCAAGTGTTTCACTACCGAGTACGCCGAGGAAGCTGCTTTGGACATGTTTCATGAAGCGTATGCCATCCATACGTTGGATCATTTTGAGATCACGGCTGCGGCTACGAGACGGATAGAGGCGGCCTGATGTACATCCGCTTGACGTCCCGCTGCAACATGACCTGTGCCCATTGTGCTTTCAGTTGCACCAGTCACGGCCAGGATATGACTCGTGAAACCTACAAGGCTGCTCTCAAACTGTCGACGGATTACGGTTCGTACATTACCTTGGGCGGTGGCGAGCCAACGATGCATCCGCTCTTCTGGGAATTCCTCGGATTGGCACTTGCCACTTCTGACGTAGAGGGTCTGTATATCGTCACGAATGGCAAGATCACCGATATCGCGATCGCCCTGGCGAAACTGGCCAGGGCTGGCATTCTCGGCGCTGCCTTGAGTCAAGACGAGTATCACGATCGGATTGATCCGGAGGTCATCGCAGCGTTCACAAAAGACAAGTGGGCGAACACGATATACGGGTACGTGCCTCGAACGGACTCCGACAGTCGCGACAATCGCTCGATTAGCAGTCCGAATTCGATCATCAATGCTGGTCGTGCCAAGAAGAATGGATTCGGCAATCTTGACGAGTGCTTCTGCGACGACCTACTGGTTGAGCCCGACGGAAGACTTTGGTGGTGCGGATGCCGGAAAGTGGCACTCGGAACCATATCCGAGCCGCAGATTCCTCAGTCGTATTGGGATGAACCTGGTGTTTGTTCGAGGAAAAGAGCATGAGCGAGTATCTGTGGGATCCGATAGAACCTGAGGTTGTGGGTGAGGGTGGTCCTGTCTGCGAGCTAATTGAAGAGGATCTGACCGCGCGGAAGCCCGGCCCGGTGGTGATCAAACGCAAGCGCGAAGGGATCGCGCTGTGCAAGGTTTACGACCCGGAAAAGCCTCCCAAGTGGAAGCACGTCATCTTCGAACCGAAGTTCGACGGTTACCGCTGTATTGCCGTCGTTAGAGATGGCAAGGCTACACTGCTGACTTCAACCGGTCTTCCTCATTGGAATGTCCGGTACATTCAGCGTCAGTTGGAAGCCACAGCAGCGGCAACGATATCGGGAGACAATATCGCACTTGATGGCGAGATTGTCCACGACACCTTACCGTTTGACGTCGCCGGCGGAATCTTGCGGAAGCATGAAGATGATCCACGAGCCGAAGGTTTCGTGTTGCACGTTTGGGACTGGATTCCACTAGTTGAGTTTGATGCGAAGATTGGTTCGATGCCTCTGACAGAACGAAAGTCCCGTTTGCACGAGACGGTTAATCTGATCTGGGAGTTTGGATCCTACATATCGCTAGTACAGTACCAGCGAGGCACTCTGGACAAGTTGGATAGTCTTTCCCGTCAGTATGTTATTGAAGACGGTCAGGAAGGCATCATTCTCAAGGACGCTGACGCTCCCTATAACTTCGGGGGCAAGAAGGGCAATTGCTGGCTGAAGTGGAAACCGAAGTACGAAGGCGAAGCCGTTAAGGACATGAAAGAGGGCGACTTCCGGATTACCGGAATCAAACCCGGCCGTGGCAAGCACTTCGGTCGAGTCGGCGCGATCTACATTACCGGATTCCTGCTAGAGGACGGCAATATCTCCCCAGACTGTCCGGATCCGAACGGCGAGAACAATACCGTTACCGGCCGGGCCGGCACCGGCCTCGACGATGCTCAACGTGAACAGTTCCAGAAGTGGTTCGACGAGGGAACGCTCGTCGGCCGCTGCGTCGAGATCCACTACCAGGAACTCAGTTCCGAGGGTTCCGTTCGATTCCCGGTGTTCTACCGATTGCGAGAGGATAAAGATGTTTGATTGCAAAGATCCAGCGTTTCTTGCGCGCGAACACGAAGCTGGGAACTATCAAGGACCTAGTAAAGATGCGTTTGATGCTCTTTGCGGAATAATGCATCGTGTCGGAATTGAACCTGGCAGCGAGCGATGGAATGAAGAAGTTGCCAAGTTCAAAGAAGAGGAGAACGAATTCGATGACGCTACTTAAAGCCTTCTGGGAGTTCTTCCGGGCCTTAGCCAGGGCCGGTCTATGGATCGGCATCTTGATTGCGTGGATACTCTTTACAACCACACGCGATCCTTTCACCTTTCAAGTGCTGATAGCCATGCTGGTAGTTGGTCTGATCGATGAGGTCGAGCAAAAGAAGACAGTGCTCGATCTGCCGATTCACATCTACGCTAAGCACGTCAGTTATCACTCGAAGAGACCTGACGACTTCGTGTGGCGTCAAAAGGACACCGATGCTTCTGAAACGCATCCGTAAGTTTCTGTATCGGCAGTGGCTTGAGTGGAAGTATCAAAACGTTGATCCAGAGGTGTGCTGTTGCGGTGAGTTGATCGGCAACGGCGGGTCGATCTGCGCGCACGACGGCTGCCGCAGCGCGCGGGAGTACGCCATCACCTCTGCGATCGAGCGCAAGTTTGGCAAGGAGTCCTTCTGATGTCCAGCGTAGAGTATCACCCACAAGACGGCAATACAGTTGGCGCTATTTCCACGGGAACGGTCGATCTGTCAACAACCTTCGACCATATCCGTTTCCGTCGGTGCTCTTGTGGCACCGACATGAACATTCGAGTCGGATTGGACAGCAATGGCAAGCTTATTGATATTCGGTGCGTTAGCGGCTGTTTCCTTCGTACTTACACAGTCGGGCAGCAACGGCCCACACTCTTTCGCCTAAACGGCTGGGACAAAGACGCAAGCACGTTTATCTACTGCAAGGAATGCAAGTCCCGCCGCGCTTGGCGGTTGTTCAAGGAGCTCTGATGTTAACCGAGAAAGAGTGCATAGCCGCGGTTCGCGCGGCGATCAAACAGTTCGGCGAATACAACTACTTCGACAAAGGACCGCAGGAAGTCATGGACATCCCGGCCTTTGCCAAGAAGACCAGCGACATGACAGCGGTTCAGATCGCCGATGTGTTCGCCGCGATCCGCCAACGCAAGTACGGCGAAGAGTTCGTACGGACCATGTTGGTGGAGTTGCAGGAATATCCCGCCATGGACGCGCTGTATGAAGACGCGCGCCTGGCAGACCTCTACTAAGGAGTACGCGTGTCAACAGTTGAACTTATGCCTGTGATTTCTCCGGCAGTCCGCATGATCGATCTGCCTATCAAGTACAGTGCCGTGTGGCAAGGCAACCGGGAATATCTAATAACCCTCGCCAACAACATGCCCGGACGCTTTGAAGACCTCTGTGGCTATGTTGTTGATATGCCCAGGTTTCAGTTCAGCCCGGGTGGATCAGTGCACCACCATAACTATCCTGGAGGGTTAATCGATCACGTAGCCGGCGTAGTCAGGTACTGCGAAGCAATGGTCGGCCCCGATGTGAACAGGGAAGTCCTGCTGACAGCTGCTATCTGGCATGATCTTCACAAGGTCTACGAATACGAGTGGGATGACGTCGAGAAGAAGGTCAACTGCTTGCCGTATAAGAAGCAGATCGGTCATGTTGTAGGCAGTGTTATGGAGTTCGCAAGCGTGGCCAGCGGTATGGGATTTAATCCCGACACGCGGCTGGCCATCACACACTGCATGCTGGCTCACCATGGCCGCCGCGATTGGGGTTCGCCCGTAGAACCGACAACCAAGGAAGCCTGGATCTTGCATTCGGCCGATATGTTGTCGGCGAAAGGGAACTAGATGGAACGGGACAATAGCATTGACTACGGCACCACAGCCGAGGACCTGAGCAACGCGTATGCCGGTCCAAACGGTACCTGGGGTGAACATCCGTATTACACTCGGGCAGATTGGCGCCAGGAAGTGGAAAACGACGACACCATCTTGGGTTACTGGGCATGGGTTGAGGCTCGGTTAGTAGAGGAGGAATGTGATGGCAACAGTACGGGATAACTCTCTGCCTGCAAAGCTTCGCAAGACCATTGAACATTATCTGCAGAATCACAGAGGACTCATAGTCGCCGCGTATCCCCAGACAGACGCTTACAACTTGTCCCGGGCAGTTCTGCGCGTTATCCGAAATCACAAGAAGGTGAACTGATGTCAGCAGCCGTAGCCGTAATGAAAGAACCTGAGACTCAGCGTGGTCTGACCGTGTCTCTGCGCCCGCGGCGCCTGTCCGAGATGATCGGCATGGACGCCGTCGTCTCGCAGTTGCGGAAGCAGTTGGCCAGCAATCGGATCCCGAACTTCATGTTCGTGGGCGAGCCGGGTTCCGGCAAGACCACGCTCTGCCAGATCCTGGCTCGCGCGCTGCAGTGTAAACACGGAGAACCGGGAGAGCCCTGCGACGATTGCCTGGAAGACAATCTGTTCGACATCCTCGAACAAAACTGCGCCGCCGAGGGCAAGACCGACGATCTCCGCGATCTCTGCAACAAGTTGACGACCATTCCCGGCCACGGCCGCCATCGGATCGTTATTCTCAACGAGTTGCAGCGTTCGCCCGACGACGCACAGCAGGTGTTGTTGGTACCCACTGAGGAAGAAGACGACACCAACGTTTACATGATCAGCACAACCGACCCGGAGAAGATCAACGAAGCCCTGAAGACCAGGTTTCAGACGTACACTCTGCCTGCGATGGACAAGGTGGCTACGACTCAACTGGTCGATATGGCGGTGACCGAAGCTGGCCAGGCAGAGCGCCTGTCTGACTTCGTTCCCCTGGTCGAGCTCTTAGTCGAATACGAAGTGACCAGTCCTCGGCGGATCATTAAGTCTGTCGAGAAGGCGTTGACTGGCGCTCGCTTCGAACAGTGCATCTGCGGTGATGAAGTTGGCGATATCAATATCGAAGACCTATTCAATGCTACGGTGAAGGGACACTGGACCGGCGTTGCGGCCATTATGCGCAAGGCCAAGCCTACCGATGTACCCCAGTTGAAGTTGAGGCTTTCTGCCTGGTATCGCAACATCCTGCTCAAGAGCGAGTTGAATTCGACCCGCGGCGATCTGTTTAGTCGGTTCATCTTGAGGTTGGCCGAGAAACAGTCCCCTGAGTACGGTCTGATGCTGTCGGGATTCATGGCGATACTGTATCAAATCTGCCAGGAAACCACCAAGGCAAGGAAGGCAGCATGAGCGAAGACAGGCGTGATGAGATTCGAGCCCATCGGCACTTCCGGCAGTTCACTGAGATTGTGAACCGCTGGTTCAAGCCGGGTATGGCGAACAGCGGACTTGCTGTCAAATGTCTATACGACTACGCTCGCACGAGTCTGGGCGATCTGGTCCAGGAAGCCGCCCGGGATCTGCCGGAAGGTTTCTACATCAAGATCCATATTGAGCATCACGGCGGAGGGGTCAGTTTGATCCGTTCGCCGTTCGGCGAAATCATCGATTTTCCGTCCAACCACGAGACCATTGAAGAGTCGTTCCGTGATGCCATCACACACGCCAAGGAGCTTGCCGGTGACGCCAACCAGAGTAGTCAACAAGCGTAAGGAAGAATACGACGTCTACATCGGCCGTGGATCCAAGTGGGGAAACCCCTACACTCATCTGCCGGTGGGCGCCACCAAGGCCCAGTTCCAGGTTAAGACGGTCAAGGAAGCGATTGCCAAATACCAGGAGTACATCATCGGTCGGCCTGATCTGTTGCTGGCGCTGGGCGAGCTGGAAGGGAAGCGTTTGGGTTGCTTTTGCGCGCCCAAACCATGTCACGGCGATGTCCTGGTGAAACTGGTCAATGCCTTTGTTCTCATGCGGGAGGTTTATGGCTGTGAGGAAGAGATGTTGATTGCTGTCCGGGCGGCAGCGAAGGAGATGACCGAATGAGCCGCGGCGATCCCCGCTTTAACTGCTTTGCCGTTTCGCACCATCGAGAACATACGGAGTTGTTCGATGTCTTCGTCGAGGTTCCCGAGATGGAGATCAACGGGCTTGACGGCGTTATGTTCAAGGATCTCGGCAGTGGAATGGCGTATGCCATCACCGGCATTGCCACAGCTGCCTACAGGTTAGGCCTGCGCCACGGCGCGGCTGATGAGAAGGTCAGAGTCGCCGAACGGCTGGGTCTATTGGATGATCCCAAACCACAGTATCCATTTGACTTCGAACGGTTGGCCAAGGACATCAAGACGGCGTCGGTCATGCCGCAGAAGGGTAACGAATGAGCGTTCAGACTAATCAATACTTGATGCTCGGAGTTTGTTTGCCGATGACTGACGTTCATGAGTACGTGAAGTACGAGGCATACTGCGACAGTCCATTCAAAGGCATTCAGATGCGCAATGGTCTCGGTGTTCTCTACGACGGCATGAACGGCAAGTACATCATGATCGGCATGGTTCTGCAGAAGTCGGAGGAAGGCGTGCCGATCGACGGACCGCTGGAGATACCCGCTTACGAAGACGGTCTGCGGCTCATCATTGCCGAAAACATCACCAAGCAGTTTGAAATCAAGTCACCACAGGTGAAGACCTGGCTGGTCACGCATTATCGCTAGGAGAAGCATGCAAGTAGAGAGAATCTCGCTGTACTACCGCGACGGTGGCAGCGATAAGGTTTACCACGCCCAACTCGAACCCGCCGGCACCGATGACAGCTGGATGGTCAACTTCCAATACGGCCGCCGCGGCCAGTCCCTGCAGACAGGAACCAAGACCGCGTCTCCTGTGCCTTACGCGACCGCCAAGAAGACATACGACAAACTGGTCAAAGAGAAGATGTCAAAGGGTTACACGCCTGGTGAAGACGGCACGCCGTTTGCCGGCACCGATAAGGCCGGCGAGGTCAGCGGTCTGGTGCCGCAGTTGCTCAATATGATTACCGAAAAGCAGGTCCACGAGCTGATCGCTAACGATGCCTGGCTGCTCGAAGAGAAGAAAGACGGCGTCCACCTGATGGCCAAGGTAACGGAATCGGGAGATGTGATCGGTTCCAACCGCAAGGGATTGGTTGTCGCGCTGCCGGGACCGGTGGAGGCCTCTCTGCGCAACATCGCGATCGGGCCCAGCGATGTCATGCGCTCGATGGTCCTCGACGGTGAGTTGATCGGCGATGTCTATTACGTCTTCGACATGCTGGAAGTCGATGGCGATGATCTGCGCGAGGTCGGCGCCGAGAAGCGCCTGAAGAGATTGAGCGCCGAGTTCATCAACCACGAAGGACCGTACGTTCAGGTTCTGATTGGGTATCTGACGACCAATTCCAAGCAGAAGGCATTCGACGGCTTCCGCGAGGGCCGGCGCGAGGGCGTGGTCTTCAAGAAGAAGGACTCGAAGTATGTGCCCGGGCGGCCGAACTCCGGCGGCAACATGCTCAAGTTTAAGTTCAAGGGAAGCGCCACCTGCATGGTGCTGACACAGAACGGTACCAAGCGCAGCGTCGGAGTAGCCGTGCTGCAGGATAACGGGCAACTGCAGTTCATCGGTAACGTGACCATTCCGGCGAACTACAAGATTCCTGCTCCTGGTGCCTTTGTGGAGATCGAGTATCTTTACTGCTATCCGAATGGCGGATCGTTGTTCCAGCCGGTCTACAAGGGACCGCGCGAGGACAAGAGCAAGGCTGATCTGTACTCCAGTCTGAAGTTCAAGGGAACTGACGAGGACGAAACATGAGGGAGTACGGCTATTTGATCGTCCGCAATCCCGGTCCGAATACCGAGATCATCTATGGCAGCCTCACTGGCACCTCTGATGATCCCCGATCGGCCGAGGATTGCGTGAAGGAGGTCGAATCCGTCCAGAAAGAGGGCGATAAGGTTCATTACCTGACGCTTTACTCCAAGGACGAGGTCGATCTGATCACATCCCAGCTGACAGCCGACGATGCCGCGGGCGACTTCCTCGCTCGCGAGGAAGAAGGGTAAACGATGAAGAAGCTATTCATTCGACTTGAGATAGTCGAGGCCGAGTCAGGCGACCCATGGGCAATCGCTGAGGGTAAGGTCAGTCACTCGTTTGTCGTTGAAATGGGTAGCTCTGACACTCCCAAAGTGCAGTACACAACCGGTCGGCTTTTGGAAGCCGCCAGGCAATTGATCGAGAACGGATAATCCATGAACTATTGGTTGAAGGTTGATCCGGTGTGGGAAGGCAAGCACATCGTTCGCTATGGAATACCTGGTGTCAGTCACGTCTGTGAGCATACCGTCGATGAGAACATGGCCCAGCTGTTAGAGATCGCTTTGCAGGCCGGCCGGAACGCACATATTGACGAACTCAACCACGCAATGGGGAAACGATAACCTGATGGTCATCAAATCATCGTTCAAGGACTACTACGACTTCGTGGCGAACAAGTTCGGTGGCGGTGACCCCCGGATTGTCTATGCTCGCGGTCCTCTGACCAAAGAGGCATTCAAGATCGTAACGATGAAGAACAATCGTCTGATGGATTTGCTTCCAAGATGGCATAATTCAGAGGATGGGATGAGTCGTATGTATCTCGTCATTGCAGGGAAGGCATATTTGATTGCGAAACGAAATGCTATTTCCTTGCTTCCTGACGAGAACACCAACGGTTACCGTTTACAGCCGCTGGTCGATCCTGAAGAGGAGAAGAAACCGAGTTGGCGCCGGCGCAATTACGGCATCGAGTTCGGCAAGGAGTATCCCTTCCTGATCGAGATGTCCAAGCTGGTGAACGCTCCGGTCTTTGCGGTTGCTAAGATCGATTACGAGCGTCATGACCTGTCCACAATTCACGTTGTTGGACGCTGCCCCCTGCTGTCCGAGATCGGGCTCCCAGCACTGATTGATCCCTATCAGATGTACCAGAACATCGCCTATTTCATGGGCAACACGATCAAACCATCACCTGATACCAGACCGCCCGTTGCATTGAGCAATCGGGAGCGCATCGTGAAGGCCGGGTTTGACCTGGTCAAGTCCTTCCGCCACAGGATGAATAAATGATCCCAGAAGAAGAACGATTAGCCGCGGCGGCTCGGGCAAAACAGCACCGGGCTGCCGCCAAGGCACGGATGTGTCTCGAGTTGGCGCAGAGCACCAATGCTTATGCGAAACCGGTAGTGTGTGAGCCTTATATTCCCGACTCGTATGTCATTCGTGGTGCAGATGATGTTCTTATCGCGGGCGATATTCGTTCGTTGAATCTAGCCGAAGCCATCGTTGCCTTCCTGAACAGCTAAACCCTGCAAACCTGAGAGTCTCGCCGTATAGGCGAGCGAAACACTGTCGTCTACTGTAACGACAGTCGAGGAAAGGACTGTACCTGTGAACGCTTTACCGCACATGATGCCTGACAAAGAGAAGGGACTGACTTTCGGTCGTTGGTTCTCGGATGGAACCGATCCACTGAAGACCGTTAAGTGGGAGACGCGCACTGCTCAACTTACCGATGCCGGCGGCAAAGTGATCTTCGAACAGAAGGGTGTTGTCGTTCCAATGGTCTGGTCGCAGACAGCGACCAACATCGTGGCCAGCAAATACTTCTACGGCAAGAACGGAAGACCGGACCGGGAGTTCGGCGTCGATCAGATGATTCAGCGAGTCACGAAGACGATTACTGAATCGGGTCGGGAGCAAGGGTACTTCCGAACCGTCGAAGATGCTCAGATCTTCCGCGACGAGTTAATGGTCATCTTGTTGCAGCAGTACGCAGCCTTCAACAGTCCAGTCTACTTTAACGTCGGACTCCACGAACTTGACAAGGAGTCCAAGGGTACGAACTGGCACTGGAAGGGTCAAGACGGTACGTTTGGCGAGAATAGTGTTGTCTATGGCGTAGTCGGCTACACCCGGCCGCAGTGCTCCGCCTGCTTTATCAACTCCGTCGAAGACTCGATGGAAGGAATCATGGGCCTGGCCAAGACCGAGGCCATGCTGTTCAAGTGGGGATCCGGCACCGGATCGAATCTGAGCAGCCTGCGATCGAGCAAGGAAACTGTCTCCGGCGGCGGCGTTGCCAGCGGTCCGTTGTCGTTCATGAAGGGTTTCGACGCTTTCGCCGGCGTAATCAAGAGCGGCGGCAAGACGCGGCGCGCAGCCAAGATGGTCATTCTTAACGTTGACCATCCTGACGTCGAGGAATTCATCACCTGTAAACAGCGCGAGGAGAAGAAAGCCTATGCGCTGATGGCTATGGGTTACGACGGAAGTGGCCCGGATTCAGAAGCTTACAGCTCGATCTTCTACCAGAACGCGAACAACAGCGTGCGCGTTAGCGATGATTTCATGGAGTGCGTGGTTCAGAAGACTTCCGAGCCGGCGGAGTGGCCGCTGAAGGCAGTAACCGACGGTCGTACGGTTGACACCGTCGAGGCCGGTGGTTTGTTCCGTTTGATTGCTAAAGCGACACACGAGTGTGGCGATCCCGGGATGCAATTTGACGACACCGTCAACCAATGGCACACCTGTCCTAACTCTGGTCGGATCAACGCGTCGAATCCGTGCTCGGAATACATGTTCCTGGACGATTCGGCCTGCAACCTGGCGTCGCTGAATCTGCTGAAGTTCCTAAAGCCTGATGGCACGTTCGACACGAACAGCTTCCGGGTTGCCATTGACATCTTGATCACGGCGCAAGACATCCTGATCGACCTCAGCGGCTACCCCACGGAGAAGATTGCCAAGAACTCCCACGACTATCGGCCGCTGGGTCTTGGCTATGCCAATCTGGGTGCTCTGCTGATGGCTCTCGGGTTGCCGTATGACTCTGATGGCGGTCGCGCGTATGCCGCGTGCCTGACATCGATCATGACTGGTGAAGCCTACAACCAATCCGGGTTGATGGCTCGTCATCTGGATTCGATTCCCGCAGCCAATTCAATAGAAAAGCCGTTTCGGGATCCACATTATGGAGCATTTCCTGGCTACAGACTCAATCGTGAACCCATGACATCGGTGATCAAGAAGCATGCCCAGGCTGCGATTGGAATCCCAGTGATTCCGGATCAGGTACCTGGTGATCTGCTTCTGGATGCCGAGCATATCTGGAGCAATGCTTTGACTTGGGCAGAAGGTCCGGGTTTCCGCAACGCGCAGGTGACCGTGTTGGCGCCTACCGGCACCATCGGTTTCATGATGGACTGCGACACCACGGGTATCGAGCCCATGTTGGCGCTGGTGGCCTTCAAGAAGCTAGTCGGCGGCGGGTATATGAAGCTGACCAACAGGATCGTGGTCGATGCCTTGACGCGATTGGGCTATTCGCAAGAGGAAGTCGATTACCTGGACAAGTATGTCCAGGCCCACGGCAGTCTTGAGAGCTCGACGCTGAAGCCGGAACACCTGGCGATCTTCGATACCGCTCTCAAGTCCCAGGAAGGAAAGCGGTTCATCCGCTGGGAAGGCCACATTCGCATGATGGCCGCGGCCCAGCCGTTCCTGTCCGGCGCGATCAGCAAGACGATCAACATGCCGGAAGAGGCAACGGTCGAGGTTATCGAGCAGGCTTATATCGAGGCCTGGAAGCGCAACCTGAAGGCGGTGGCTATCTACCGGGACGGTTCCAAGAAGAACCAGGTGTTGACCACCAAGAAGGACAAGAAGGCCGATCTGGACAAGGAATGCGAGGCGTTCTTTAAGTCCGGAGATCCGGATCGTCCTGCTGCAATAGAGGTCAACCCGAACTCACCTCCCAAGGCCATTCGCAATCGGTTACCCGATGAGCGCATGGCGGTAGCCCACAAGTTCAACATTGCGAACCACGAAGGCTACCTCCACGTCGGACTTTACCCCGATGGGCAACCGGGGGAGATCTTCATCACCATGGCCAAGGAAGGCTCGACGATCTCGGGCCTGATGGACAGCTTTGCCCTGGTGGTCTCGATTGCGCTGCAACATGGCGTGCCTCTGCAGGTCCTGATCGATAAGTTGTCGCATACCCGGTTTGAACCTTCGGGTTGGACTCACAACTCGAAGATCGGTTATGCCAAGTCGGTCATGGATTACGTGGCTCGGTACCTGGAATATCGATTCCTGGGTCAGAACCAATTGCTGTTCTCGGCCGGCTCGGCCCTGTTGGCCAGTGATCTCGGCAAAGAAGAAGTAGCAGACAAGTCGAAGACTAACGAACCGCAGTCCATCACAGGGGTGATGGAGATGGGTGACGCGCCGCCATGCGCCACCTGCGGCGCCATTATGGTCCGCAACGGCTCGTGTTTCAAGTGCATGGAGTGCGGCGGCACCTCCGGCTGTTCGTAACCCCTCTGCGGGGCTGCAGGTTCGACTCCTGCCCCGTCCCCGAAGGGGAGCGGGTTCACAACAAGGATGCATCCTCGGACAAGCCTTTGGAACTGGGGATAGCTTGACACATACTGAAGCTATCCTCGGATCCTGCGTAGACAGGTGAGGATGTGGAGGCAATCGGTGAGTAAGATCGGCGACAAAGTCAGACTCGTAGTCAACGGCATGTATCGCAATGGCGTAAGCCTTTTCAGGGAGGCGACGTTCGTTGCCGACTCCCAGCTGTTGCCTGCGACTGCCACCGCGCCCAATACGCGCGTCGTTGTTCTTCGTTTTGCCGCTCCGGCTGCTACAGCTGAGGCATTGCATCAGGCGTTCCAGACTGGAGATGCCGAGTTGAACCTCGAAGGTGTCAAACCCCTTGACTAACCGAGACATCGTTCTTCTACAAGAGACAGTCTCGAAGCAATTGGGCAGCCTGAAGTTAGAAACGACACCGCTGAAGGAGTCGATCAAGTTCAGTCTTCCTGGCGTTCTCGACCGCAACGAAGAGCCTTTTGTGTTCTTCGCCTACCGCCGGCCCAAGGTCAAGATGCTGTATCTCACCGACGCCGGGTTGATCACTTATAGCCTACGCAAACCAGGTTTAGAGGTCAACATGCGGCTGATGCAACAGCTGATGCAGACCTACGGCTTGATCGTGCAGCAAGACGGCTGTGTTGTCGAGCAGAGTAATCGCCCCACCGGCGAACGTGTTGTCTCGCTGTTTCAGGCGTGGATGGCCGTCGACGGAATCATTCGCATGTGGAATATGCCCAAGGAGAAGAAGTGAACAACACGATAGTGGATCCGCAGACCAAGGTCGCGGAAATGATGGAGATGTATGACCAGGAAGTCAAGGAATTCCCGGTCCTGCCCGACGAAGCGACGCGCCTGCTGCGCGCGCGGCTGACCTTCGAAGAGTGCATGGAGTTTGTCAAGGCCATGGGCTGCAAGTTGGGAATTAACCTGAATTCATACAGCAAGAGTGAAGAGGGCGAGATCGTGATCGCAGATGAGCCGACGCTGCGTGCTTTACCTCTCGATCAGATATCGATTGAGATCGATCCCAACGGCAAGCCGGACCTGACCGAAACAGCCGACGCGATCGCTGACATCCAGGTGGTCAACCTGGGCGCCGCTAACGCCTGCGGCATTCCGTCCGCTCTGGTCTTCGACGAGGTTCACCGGTCGAATATGACCAAGCGTTGGCCCGATGGCACGATTCACAAGCGGGAAGACGGCAAGGTGATCAAGCCGGATACCTACTCGCCGGCCGACATCGAGGAAGTGTTCTCCAGGCAGCACATGCAACTCCTGAAGGAGAAGCTCTCCGTCGATTCAACGATCTCCGCCATGTTTGCCCGGGCGCAGGATCTGGAGTTCAACCTGTACGACTTGCTGACCGCTTCCGTTTACGACGTGCCGGTCAAGCTGGTGGACGTGGCTCGCAAGAATCAGAGCCATTTCCGTCATGAAGAGATCGCGCAGAAGCGTGGCATCGTCAAGTTGCTGGTCTGGGCCACCGTGTTGGAGATGGATCCTACGGAGGGTTCGAAGCAGTACGACTTGACGGCCGACGAGCTGTCTACCTCGCGAGAAGCGTTCTTTGAGGCGTTCCCAGGGTTGTTGCAGTACGTGCCTGATAGCCAGGAGACATCCGAAGAGGAAGCCAATGCGTAAAGGCTATTTCATCTCGTTCGAATCGATCGACGGAGTCGGAAAGTCTACCCAGCTATTCGAGCTGGGTAAGGCTCTGAAAGATGCCGGGCACGACATCTTCTACACCAAGGAGCCAGGGGACAAGAAGTACGGCAGCATTGTAGGCGCCGGCGTCCGCGAGATCCTGTTCTTCACGGCCAAGACCCAGAACCTGGCTCCTGGTGTCGCCGATCTGCTGTTCCTAGCCGATCACCTACAGGCGCAGGCGGATGTCAAGAAGGCGCTCAGCCAGGGCAAGGTGGTTCTGGCTGACCGGTTCGCCGACAGTCAGTTTGCCTACGCCGCCTCGGCCGCCAAGAAGTGCCCGCAGTGGGCTCTGGACCTCTATGCCAAGCATTACACGGTTGTGCCTGACATGACCGTGTTGATGGTGGCGCGAGGGCCTGGATTGGATCATGAGACCGCAGATCGTGGCAGAGCAGCGTTCGAAGATATCTCCTGGGCGCTTGCCCGCGGGAAAGCCCGTAAGGGTGACGAAGCCGGCAAGCAAGACGGTAAGGCCTGGAATGACGTCGAAGAACAACGCAAGATCCAGAACGCCTATCTGCTGAATCTGGCTAACCAGAAGCGTACGTTCATGGTCCATGTCTGGCCTGATCTTACGATCGGTGATCTTCACCAGACGATCCTGGTCGAGGCCCTGCGGCGCATTGTGAACAAGACCATGCCGAACGAGGTCGAACCCTACCTGCCATTTACCGGCGAGTCCAAGGCCGATATCGTTTCGAGGGCCTGATGGCGAAACGCAGTATCGAATCACACATCTTCAGTACCCCATTACAAGACAACGTCCCGGTGACCTACAAGGTTGTCGGGACGCCTGCCTGGCTCAAGGGCGCCTGGGAAGAAGACGCCTTTACCAGCGACCAGATAGTCGTGGCTCAAGGTTCCGATCCGGTGGCGGAGCTGCGGGACTTCCTGTGGTCTCTGCGCATGTTCGGCTTCGACACGGAAACCAGTGGTCCGTACAAAGCTGGCGACAAACGGTATTCGATGACCCCGTGGAACGAGGGAACCAAGATGGCTCTCGCGCAAATGGGGACTGAGAAGCTGGTGTATCTGGTCGAGCCGGACCTATTGAGCGAGATCAAGGACATCATGGAGTCGGACGAGATCCTGAAGGCAGGACACAACCTCGGATACGACTTCAAGTGGACCTTGGTCAAGTACAAGATCCATCTGGTGCGCATGTATTGTTCCATGCTCGCCGAACAATTGCTGACGGCTGGTTTACCGGCCATGAAGGTCGGTCTGGCGGACTCAGTCCGCCGGCGCGAGCCATTCTGGTTGATCAACAAGGCAGTTCGCGACCATTTCATTCATCTTGGTCACGATCATGGTTGTCCGGATTGCGTTTCCGGCCTGAATAAGAAGATGACGGCCGAGATGGCGTATTACGCCGGCAAAGACATCGTGCTGCTGTTTCCACTCTTCCGCGAACAGATTAAGTTGCTGAAACACTGGAAGATGGAAGGAGTAGCGTCAGACGAGTTCGAGGCCATTCCCGCAGTCTGCGAGATGGAGATCAAGGGTGTGAACCTGGCAGTTCCGATGATCAAACAGATCATCGCTTACTGGTTACGTCGCGATCGCGAGGTTGGCGCCGAGATCCTCAAGATCTACGACCAGGAGATCAAGAAGAAGGGGAAAGCTTCCGAGTTGTTGTTCCCGGAGATGGACGCCGTCTTCAATCTGAAGTCGAATGCCGCTAAGTTGAAAGCTTTGCGCGAGATCGATGTCAAGTTGGACGACATCAAGCGCGACTCGCTCAAACTGATCGTCAAGAACGAGAAGATTCCCGAGGCTCAGCGCAAGATCGCCAAACTGATGGCAGAGTATTCCAACATCGTCAAGCGGACCTCGACGTACGGCCAGAACATGCTGGACAAGATTAACGAGTTCACCCACTTCTGGCATCCTGAGTTTCACCAAATGGGATCCGGCGAGATGGAGAACCGGCGCAGCGACTCCGGAGACACCACGGCTACTGGCCGTATGTCATCGGATGCGCAGCAGTTTCCACGTCCGCAGCAACTCTTTGACACTGTCTCTACGGACTCTGAAGAGTTTCAGTTGGTCAGTGGTGAGTTGGCTAGTGCCATTCTGGCGGCCAAGAACGAGGCGGCCGGCGAAGCCCTGAAGAAAGCGAAGGCAGCATAGTTATGCCGATCTGTCCTAAGTGCGGAAACATCACATTCGTCTCTGTTGTCGGAGAGGAACCTGAAGTCGTCTGCCAGGGTTGTCTCGCGCGAGAACGCAAGGCCTTGGTCGAGTCTATGGCTGAATCAGCACACAACTGCTGGTGGGCTGCCTACAAGCAATTGGGATACACCTCGCGCCTGGCGGCCTGGGGCGAAGAGTTCATGGTGCCCTACGAACAACTGTCTGAACAAGGCAAGGAATTCGACCGCGTGATCATGCGGGCCATCCTGGCCGCGTTTGACCAACACGATCTGAAGGTGGTGCCTGCATGAAGCAATACAGCGTTACATCTATCGGTGTTGACAATACGCAAGCTGTGGTTCTGATGATGAACAAAGACACAGCTCGCCTCGTTGCCGATGCTTTGGATGTTATCAACCCTGACGACCCTGCGGTCTTTCAACAAGCCAGACACATGGCCGTCGATTTGTATGGAGAGACTTACTAATGAGTGAAATGCAACGTAGGGCCTTCAAGATCACACGTCTGAAGGTCTCTGACATTGAAGACGTAGACCTGCGGTCAAAGGTCATGGACGCCTTCATCAACATGCAGGGCTGCAAGGCTGTTGAAGTCGAAAAGCAGCGTATCGCCACGGATGGCGCCCTGGAAGCCGAGATCGCGACTGCACAGCGCGGGATCGCCACCAACAAACTGCTGACCCTGGCCGGCGACGCCGGCGGTGCCTTCGACGCCGTGCGCACCGAACGGGTGTGGTTTATCTACCCGAAGGACGGCGACATCATCCTCGAATCCCCCTTCACTGAACGCGACATGCGCAATGCTTTGCGCGTTCAGCGCGCCAACCTGGAAAAGCAGGCTGAACAGGTGGAAGGCGGACAGGACGATCTGTATGAGGAAGGCGACAAGCCGGAGGGGGATTAATGCCGTTCTTCATCATCACCACCGAACGCAGAGTCTTCAACCATTATGCGGTTGAAGCCGATACTCCGGAAGCCGCCAACGAGAGTTTCCTGGAGGGCCATTACCTCGGTTTCGTCGACGGCGAGACCGAAGATGTATATGTCAGCGGCGGACCTCATGCCACTGAACAGGAGGCGATCGAGAAGAACGATCTCGAGAACCTGGATTCGGAAGTATAGGGAAGAGTCATGGCTGACGTTGTCCGCAAGAAGATCGGAGTAGTCGATGACAAGGAGTATTGGTGGAACGTAACCGCCGATTGCCTGGAGGTCAGGATTCCTGATGTCCGTGAGGCCATTCAGGCCAGGCAATATAGGAGGATTCTATCTGCCGATTACTCTCAGGTCGAGATCAAGATCATGGCGTACTTGTCCCGTGACAAGGCCCTGATCGAAGCGATCAACTCCGGCTGCGATGTTCACTCCTACAACGCTGCCAAGGTCTTCGGTAAGCGGATGAACTTCACCTACGAGGATCTGGAGACTGCTCGCCACACGCACAACGATCCCAAAGGTTTGATCCTCGTTCGCAATCGCATCAAGACGACGTCGTTTGGTGTGCCCTACGGGGCCGGAGCCAGCCGCATCGCCCTGATGACCGGTATGGAGATGGATGATGCGGAAGAGTTTATCAATACCTTCTTCGAGACCTTCCATGATCTAAAGAAGTGGATTGATAACCAAGGCATGCAGGCCATCCGCTTCCGCCGCTATCCGTTCTCGGAGGTGGCGCTCGGTTACAGCACCACGCCTCGCGGCCGCAAGCGCTTCATGCCTGAGCCGGAGCGCAATTCCGAGTACGACAAGAGCATCAAGCAGATCAAGCGTTGGGCTGGCAATCAACCCATTCAAAGTTCCAACGTGGACATGCTGAAGATGGCCATGGCCAACATCTACAAAGACATCCGCGGCGGCAATCCTGCGGCGCCGTGTATCTACGATGCCCAGTTCCTGTTGGCTGTCCATGACGAGATCGTCATGGAAGTGTTGGAAGACCATGTTGACCCGGTGAAGGCCATCATGGAGCACCGTATGAACGAAGCCTACTGGTCGGTGATCCCTCGCTGGGACCTCGAAGACAAGAAGAATCCAGGGTGCAACCTGTTTGGTGAACCTCTGATTCGGATGCCCTTCGGTGTTCTCAATAGGATCGATGTTGTTGTGTCCAATCAGTGGGAGAAGGCATAGTGAGCCGCAAAGCGAACTTTCTCGTAGAAGAAGTCGCTAAACTGCGGTTTTGGCGTGATGAACCACCTATCGGAGATCGCATACTCGGCAGACCAAAAGCCCGAGAGATCGTCAATGCGACGTTTGATGCCATCGCCGCGGCACTGCGCCGAGGTGAGGATGTCACGCTTCCGTTCGGAACGTTTCGCTGCGTTCCGAACAAAGTAGCACCTTATCGGAGTTGGCGTTGGGGACAACCGAGAACCTTTTATCGCAAGCGGTTCCGTATTGTCTTCGAACCGTCCTCCGAGAATACCAGGTGAGGGAACTTGGTGATTAGTACAGATGTGAACGATCCATTCCGCAAGCGTATATCGCTGTCTCGTCTCGATTACGAGAAGTTGTTCCTCGACGTGGTCGGGTACGGAAAGATAGATGGTATGCAGAAGTTGATCTGGGACGTAATCATCGACGCAGTTGTTTGCTACGTTGATTTCGGTATCAGGGATCGCGGTCCAACTGTCGATGACTTCTACGACGCATGGAGGTATTTCTTCCGTGTGAAGTTGGACGATCCAGCCACGTGGAGAGACACCAAGGATATGCGAACCGTGTCGGTGAACGACGAGACCGGTAAGCGGGAAGTCAATCTCGACACGCTGTCTGAGAACGAACTACGAGCAGGGACCTTCGACTTTCACTATGCGATGTCCGGTATGGCAGCGTATATGCACATCGATCGTTTCCGTAAGTTCCTGAAGGAACTTCGTCGTCAGACCGTGCGAGATCACCAGAAGTACATGCGGGAGTTTATCGAAGCATTCGCCGGCCGCAGCTTTAAGTGGCTGAAGAAGGGCCAGCAGGCCAAGTTTCGTTTCTTCCGTGATGAGTGGTTTGACATTCTGGTTGATCCTGGAGCAGACCAGTCGGCATTGGCAGAAGTAATGGCTTACGAACCTGAACGGTTGAAGCGTAAGTCGTCGCACCGCTCGCGCCGCCTGTTGTGCACGAAGCAGCAATTGAACGTATTCATCCGCGCACTGAAGAGTGGCAAGCATCTCGATGCCTCGGCGGATTTCAAGGCCATGGAGGAGATGTTGACTCCTGCTTTCGAAGAAGGAGATGTACCGCGTGAAGTCCTTATTCACCACCTTAGCAACAGTAGCCTTGGTTGTGCTGTTGGGATGTCTGCTTGACGTTGGATTTCTACACTACCAAGCCACCAAGGGGAAGCTTCCGTTCAAACTGAAGCTTTCTCCCTTGGTGGGAGGTTCTTAACCATGCGACGCAGTAACAAGAAGCAGTGGGCAGCAATGCTGGATTTCAACTTCGACTTTCCCGAGATCCAGGACTTCAGTAAGCCGTCGGTCATCCTCCACAAGAACGGTTCCTATCTGCTGTTCAAGCCCAACGATGTCGTCGCGGCCGATGCTCTGGCCGAACTGGTTCAGCGTATGGGCGTGGAATGCATGCGGAAGGGCGGTTTCTACAGCGACACGCTCAACAGCATGACGGTTACAGACTGGCGGAAGGTCGAGCTCTGGAAGCACCTGAATGGTGACATCTCCAAGCATCCGTTCTGCGAGCTGCTGAAGACTTATGGTGTCGAGGTCGGGACCTCCGACACGCTGAAGAACTATATCCGCAAAGAGTGGGGCCGCCGGCAACTGGAGATGACGCCCTATCCCGCTCCGCCGATCACCAACACGGTCAACTTGTTTGAGCGTTGCTCGGTCGGCACTAACCTGTTGTGCACTAAAGAGTTCTACCGCCCGGGTGAGTCCAAGAAGAATGAAGACTCCCCGGCCTTCGAGAAGGGTAAGCGGTATATGGTCATCGGCACGGGTGGCGACGGCGTCGATGAAGTCTGCATCAGCTTGCAGGCCTTGGTCGCTGGCCAGACTGTCGACATGACCGGCAACGGCCTGCGCCACAACTGGAGCCCGTTCGATGCGCCCATGGAGGAGCACTTCGACGACTCCGAGAACATTGACTTTGGCCAGGACATTACTCAGAAATACCCGCAAAGGGTCGCCGAGATGCGCGCGCGGCTGTTGAAGCTGCCGTTCATGGTCAAGGCGCTTGAGGAGGGCACGGTCCCTCCGATTTACCCGCATACCCGGGAAGATGCACCGCTCGAAGCGCTCAAACGTGGCGTCGTCAACTGCAAGTTGATGCGCATGGGCAAGACCCGGGAAGCGATTACGATCGCGGAGTTATGGGGATCGCAGAAGATCGTGATCATCGCCTCGCGCCGCATTCGCATCATGTGGCTGAAGAACCTCAAAGCTCTGGGCATCACCGACTTTACGGTGGTGAACCACTTCGAGGATCTGAAGAAGCAGTCCAAGTATTACCTGTTGACTCGTGACTGGCTGAAGCGCCGGGTCGATCCGGGCAAGAAAGCCCGCCACAACCACGAAGGGTTGTTCCATTCGTTTGTGGAAGACACGGTTGTCGAAAGGATCATTCTAGGTGGTACTAACGGTCCAATGCCGGAAGGCGGATGGATATCTGGTGTCAATTACGGATTTGTCGACCGCAAGCGGGAGATCCTGCATTACAACCTGTGTCCGCACTGCAATGCTCCGATGGTTCGGCCGTCCTTTCAGAAAGACAGCATAGGCAAGATCTTCCGGGTGGATTGGACCTTCCGCCGCGGCTATATGTGCCGCAGCCTGACCTGCCAGCGCACGACCGATAATCGGGCCAGTGCGAAAGACTTAGCCCTGATTCAGAAGGGCAAGATCGTTCATGGTGGCAAGTCGCACCACGGCGCGGCCTGGGCAGTAACGAACAACCATCTGGTTCATCACCAGCCTGGCAGCTATGTCGACTTTGACCTGGCTGCCCATGCGCATTGCAACCAAAGGGTCAACGCGCGCATGTGCCCGAGCTGCAAAGTGGCAGACGGCGTTTGGGTTCCGCCCCGTTACAGACGGGTCTCGCGGATGTTCACCGCCGTGATCGACGATGAGATCCACAACGAGAAGAATCACACTGCGGAAAGCGCTGAGGCCATCTTCAATCTGCGGGCGCGCCGGCGTTTGGGGTTGACGGGGACGTTCATGTCCAACTCGGCTATGGACACCTACGGGCCGTTGCACTACGTGTTGGCTGCTCCGTGCGTCCAGTTCCCATACGCCCGGCAGGCGGGCGCCAACGAGTTCGAGAAACGGTTCTGTGATTTCGTATACCTGGAACGTCCGACCGGTGAGGTCGACGAAGACGGCAACGAGATCACAAAGACGGTCAAGAAACGTGTTCCGTTCTTGAAGAACCCTCCCGAGTTCTGGCGTTTCCTGGCTGACAAGATCGTTCGTCGCAACTACGACGATCCGCTCTATCAGCAGTCGCTCAAGGAAGCCGGGCTGATCCAGCCGATTCCGGACGTGCTGCAGTACGTCTCTCCGATGGATCCCAAGCAGGCCAAGATGTTGCTCGACTCCCTGCGCGACTTCAAGCAGGCGTACGAGCAGTTGGTCAAGGAGGCTGAAGCCAAGCATCAGGAGGTCAACCTGGGCAAGATCCAGAACATGTCGCAGATGATGTCGATGCGCATTCTGGCCACCTGTCCCGAGATGATCAATCAGAAGCTGGGCGGCAACGTCTACGACGGACCTGTGGGTGGCGGCAAGATGTTCCACATCAGCAAGATCGTCGCCGAGAAAGTGGCCAAGAACGGGAAGGTGCTGATCATCAGCGACTTCATCCAGATGCAGAAGACGGTCACCGAAGAACTGCGCAAGCAGAAGTTCGGCATACTGCGCTTCAACCCAGCCTGGAATGATGCCAAATGCGAAGAAGCATTTGATCAGTTCAATGATGATCCGGATATCCATGGCATGGTTGCCGGCACCCGAGCTATCCGTGAAGGATTGGACTTCTCGGCTGCCAATACCTGCCTTGCCACGGATCTGTTGTGGTCGCCAGCCTTTCAGACCCAAGCATGGTCGCGCATCCTGACCCCGCGCCCGGAAGACCGGAAGTGCGAGGTTTACCTGATGTTATCCAAATCCACGATCGACGAGCATGTCTACAACGTCTTCTACTCGAAGATGATGGCTGCTGAGCAGGCCCTTGACCGGGTGGTCAAGGAACGCCGAACCAAGCAGATCGATGTGAAGTGGTTCGTGGAACGCATTCTGGAAGAAGAGGAAGCTCTCAGCTTGCAGGTGCGTGATCTGGGTGACAAGGATGAGATCTTCATGCCTTCGCTTGAAGAGGCTCTGTTGGAGGACCGAGTATGAGTCGTCATAAGTTTGTGGCAATTGACGCGCGAGCGTTCACCGACAATGAAGCGTCGGTGACGTTCGAGTGCGGTTGCTCGGCGCTTCTGCTGGTCACCTATGAGTGGATCGGAGGCGAGAAGAAGACCACTGTGAAGATACAACCTGCCGGGTGCGGACCGCATTCGGCCCGGCAGTTGACGTCGGCAGAAGCCGCGCCTTACATCGAGGAGTTGAAGCTGTGATCGAACTGATAGGAAAACCAGGCGACGGCGCCGGCAAGATCCGCTTCTCGCCGCGGGCAGGCTTCAAGCGAACGCAACCGACGCTGGAGAAGGAGTTGGTCTACGGCTATCGCTGTGAGAAGTGCCATAACGTCGTTCTGGCCCTGATGCTCACCGATAAGCCGGTCAACCTCTGGTACTACGAGGAGACCAACGTCATTTCGTTGGCGGAGAAGAAGTTCGGCGAGATCAATCGGATTCTGCCGAACGAAACCAGTCTCAAAGACTTCAGCTGTTACGAAAGTCTGATGTTTGACCAGGGCAAGCAGAAGGGTCAGCGTCTGCGGCTGAAGAAGCATATCTTGACAATGCTTCCGATCGAGCACCAGTTTGCCCAGGACAAGATCTTCGAGACTGGCGGCGAACACTGCTGCGAGGATACCGGTTGGTTTTCCCGGCGGGAGGATCTCCTGATCAAGGACATCCTGTTGGCAAACAACATGGTGATCACGACTATAGCAGCGTACGACCTGAGCAAGATGGGAGTCGGTTCCTTTGTCGGGTCAATCAACAACTCCTCGTTCCGCGCCCTGACCGGGATCGGCAACGTACCACCGTTGGTGTTAATCAACCGGGTGTCCTTCGCGGACGGCCGGCGGCTAGGCGAGTGCGTAAACATCGTACAGTCTTGCCAGAAAGGTAAAGATGTCAGCGTATAACCAGATCACCACGCAGATGACCGAGATGAGCTGCTTGAAGAAGGCTTTGGAGAAGACTCCGCGCCATCGTTCAACTCCTCAGGGAAAGAAGGCTGTGACCTTCCAACCGGTTCTGCACAATATCGCCACGAAACTGGAAGGCTATCACGGCGACAAGCGCGTACAGACGGCCGAACTGGTCATTCCGCGCGCCCAGGTCGGATCCGCCTCGAACGAGATCGGCTTCAAGAAGCAGACTGATGGCACCATCAAGGCCATCATCTCCGACTTCGATCAGGGTCAGGGCTACAACGCCGAATGGCTCAAGAAGCTGGCCACCACCTACAACGAAGTCCGGGTCGAAGAGAAACTCGACATGCAGGACTTCGGAGTGATCGAACGCACCGCCCTGCCGAACGGCAAGGTGCGCCTGCAGTTCGCCCAGAGGGGAGCATAACCATGCCGGACAAGATCATCACCGTCGAAGTTGATGACAAGGGCTTCACGGTCGAGACCGAAGGATTCTCCGGCGTTGGCTGCGACGCCATCCACGATGCTCTGGAAGAATTGGGTACCAGCACGGGCCGCACCTTCAAGCCCGAGTATCACCAGAACAATAACAATCAGAACACGATTCATTCCGGCCGGTAGTCCGTGTCGGATCTGAGTAGTGCGATAGCACAATGGCAGGCTGCTGCTGGACGCGAGGCCAAATACGGGAGTCCGCTTATGGCAGCAGTCTGTCGTGCGACTGTGAAAGCTCTGAAGATAGAACAAGAGACTGGCGTTGCTGTCTGTCCGTGTTGTTTTAAGACCGCGGCGCAGCGGCAGCAATTGAAAGGCAAAGCATGATCGAACAACACGTTTCTGCTGCGGTACTGAACTCTGATCAGTTCAAGTGTCCGAATTGCCAGAACACAACCTTGCAGGTGGAAGGCAACGTCCAGGCGCCGATGACCGGAACGGTAGTAGATGGTCAGATGACAAACTCGAAGGTGAACGACGAAGCTCAGAAGATCGAGATCAGTTCTTTCGATTGCAGCCACTGCCGGATACGCTATGTGGTCAAACCGGTCGAAGTCATCAACCTGGAAACAGAACTATTCAAACTGCGCGACCTATACAAGGAAGCCACGGGTATCGACCCGTTCGGAATGGGGCAACCATGTTAATTCACGGAAAGATGGAACGCAGTGGCGCCAACGGCCCCGGCGAACGGGCCGTGATCTGGACTCAGGGTTGCAACCTGGGTTGCAAGGGTTGTCAGAATCCCGAGACCCACAAGTTCCTGAGCGTCAACGAAAAGGACGTTTACGGCCTGGTCGATTGGGTGCTGGGAATCGACGGTATTGAAGGTCTGACCCTGTCAGGCGGCGAGCCGATGCAGCAGGTGGATAGCCTATTCCTACTGGTCACCCTGATCCATGAAAAGCGTCCGAACCTCTCGATTGGCATGTTTACCGGCTACACCGAGAAGGAACTGGAAGGCGGCCGCTGGCGCTGGCATTCGCGCGTGACCGGCGACTGGCTCAAGGGCGACGGCGCGATCTGGGCGGAGATCAAGAAGCATCTGGACTTCGCCATCATGGGTCGCTACAACCAGCTCGTCCGCAGCAACGACAAGCCGCTGTGCGGCTCGCGTAACCAGGAAGTCATCTTCTTCACCAATCGTTACAGCCAGAAAGACCTGAAGCCGACGATGGTGGAATTCGAGATTGACAGTGACCTGGTGACGATCACCGGCTTTCCGCCGCCGGAAGAAGAGATAGGGGATCCGGTTCATGCCTGAGAAGTCGGAGCCTCATCATGTTTCTCTGATGCCGCTTTGGCTTTCCTTCCTGTGGTGGATGATCCGCGGAGTGACTCCGTGGGATCTCCGCCAGGTGTGCCTGCGTTGCGGGCGCACTGGATCAGCTCACTGGGAATGGCGCGGTTGTTTCAGATTCAAAGCACCGCACTTGAAGGAGAAATAGATGGCTCGCACAGACGAGGACATCTTCGAGGTAACCGGCACGCTGAACTTCCGGCTGTCATTGGACTGGGAACGGATTGAAGCCGATCCCGTCTGGCGGCAATACCTGATGCTTTCGGAAGGGAACATTAACGCCGCCCTGGAAGCCTATTTGGTGCACTATCTTACACGCGACCGGCTGTTGCGCGAGATGCCCTCGACCAATGGGCCCGGCCAACTGTCTTTACAGCAATGGGAAAGGATCAACGATGGGAACCGCAGCTGTTCCGTTGGCGGGACAGAAGTCAGTCCTGCCTGACTTCATCCATAACATCAATGCCGACTATAAAGCCCAAGTGGCGCACGTCTTCGAAGTCCACAACAACATCTATGACTTCGTTGATAACAGTGCCGGCGATCTGGGGATCGAACAGGTTCTAGCGTCGTCCTACGATGACAACGTGCAGGATGATCTGCAGAGCGAGGCGAAGAAGGACAACAGCGACACAGGTCTCGAGGAGGACAACAACAACTCCAAGAAGATCCGAATCGTAGCCTTCTACACCGGCCGCGGGCTGGATTTCCCGAACCAGAAGAGCGAGGACGCCTTCGTCCAGGCCTTCAAGTCTGTCTTCAGTGAAGAGGAGATGAAGAGTCTGGGTCTGGGTCCGAACTTCCAGAAGTGCAGCAAGTCCCTGGAGCAAGCGCTGCGGGTTCTGAACAACTGGTTCTTCGTCTCGAAGACGATCGCCAAGAAGAACATCATGCAGCGCAAGAACAAACAGCCGCAGTCGGCCGAGCTGTGTTTGACGCTGATCTTCACCAATGCCGACGCCATCTTTCCAAAAGGCGATATTGCCAACCTGCAAGGGGACCGCGCCGCCATCACCAATCTGCGTGACTGGGCTCAGGACTCCTGGGTGGGCGCCCGCAACCGCATCATTCTGATGACCAAGAACCTGGCCGACATCCACGAGTCGATTCGGTCGGAACTGGCCCGCGCGCATCCGGTTCGTAAACCCAACCTGCAGGATCGTGCCGAATGGTTGAGCAACTTCGACAAATCGATCAAGTACAAGGTCAAGTTGCGCAATGGCGAACCGTTGACGATCGGCAACAACAAGAACGTCACCGGTATCGAATACGCTCCGGACTTCAGTCTGGACATGGCGGCCATTCAGTCCGCCGGCATGAACCGTCGTCAGATGAAAGACGCCGTGATGACGGCCTGGCGCAGCGGCGTGCCGTTGGATGATTCGATTGTCCGCACCCGCAAGAAGGAAGCGCTCGATACCGAATACAACGGCCTGGTTGACATCAAGGAAGGTGAGCATAGTTTCGCCGAGGTCGGCGGACACGACCACTTCAAGCTGTATTGCAAGTTGAAGATCGTCAAACCGCTGAAGCTGAACAACCGCAAGCTGTGCTCGCGCGGCGTTCTGATGACCGGACCTCCGGGCGTTGGAAAGAGCTGGATTGCCTGGGCGTTGGCCAAGGAAACCGGCCTGAACTTCCTCATTGTGGACCTCGGGAAGGTCTTTGCCGGCTTGGTCGGTGAAACCGAATCCAACATTCGCAAGTTGATCGAAGCCATTGAAGCTGCTGCCCCGTGCATCGTCTTCATTGACGAAATCGATAGCGTGTTGTCTTCCGGCCGTGTCTCTCAGGGTGACGGTGGTACTTCCGGTCGTGTGTTCAACAACTTCATGACGTGGATGAGCGATCCGTCTCGCCGCGGCAAGGTGGTGGTCATTGCGGCTACCAACCGGCCGGACTTGCTGGATAGTGCGCTGATTCGACAGGGTCGTTTCGACGCCATCATCCCGATATTGCCCCCGCAGCGCGGTGACGCTGTCGGCAAGTGGAGCATCCTGGCGGCGTTGACGAAGAAGCACAAGATCGTCTTCTCCAAGGAGTTGATTGCCACCAAGGACAGCCCGGACAAGGGTCTTGGCATGTTGTTGGCGGATACGGCTCGTATCTGGACCGGCGCCGAGATCGAAGCAGTAATCGAGGAAGCTTACGGTTTGGCGTATGAAGCCGAGCGGATGAAGAGTGGCAAACCTGATCTGACTGTGCGTGTCGAGGACTTTGAGGAAGCGATGACCAACATTCCTCCCAGCACCGGCGACCTTACACTGCAGATCAAGTTGGCTCTGCGCTTCTGGAACAACAAGCGGTTCGTGCCGAAGGAATGGCGCGCCGAGGCTGTGAAGGAAAGAGCTGAGTACGCCGCTCAACGTGAGAAGGATGAAATGGATGAGGAGGCGGCTTAGGCCGCCTCTGGTCCGGAGGGGATCAATGGTTTACGAATTGCCGTTCATGACGAAGGTTACGGTAGTCGATGGTGGAGGCACTGTCAGTTCAGCCTTGAAATACGAGGTGGACGAGGTCTCCGCCAACGCCCTGGAGTCATTCCTTCTGGCGCTGGGTTGTGCCGGAGTGGATTTGAATGATCCGACAATAGGCGAGGCTTTGGAAGCGGCCGTGGAGGCGATCGACAATCATGCGTAACAAACTTGAGGTAGCCAGCAACCTGCACTTGCCACTGGAGTTCGTGACCGAGACTCAGGCCATCCTGGCCATGAAGCGGGTAGGGAAGACCTACACCGCCTCGGTCGAGGCCGAAGAGTTGCTGAAGTTGGGTCAGCAGATCGTCGTGGTGGATCCTACTGGCGCCTGGTGGGGACTCAAGTCGTCGGCCGACGGCAAGAGTGCTGGCTTCTCGATCCCGGTCTTTGGCGGTGAACATGCCGATGTGCCCTTGGAAGAGCATGCCGGCGCCGTCATTGCCCAGGCTGTAATCGAACATCGCTTCAGCGCCATTCTGGATCTCTCATTGTTGCGCAAAGGTGCCATGAAACGGTTTATGGCTAGCTTCCTTGATGAGTTGTATCACCGCAACCGGGAAGCCATGCACTTGTTCGTGGACGAAGCCGACATGTTCGCGCCGCAGAAACCTTTCAAGGGTGACGAGTTGGTCCTGGGCGCGATGGAAGATATCGTTCGCCGCGGTGGCGTGAAGGGAATCGGCTGCACGCTGATTACCCAGCGGCCGAGCGTGCTGAACAAGGATGTGTTGACGCAGTGCGGGATCCTGGTGACTCTGCGCATGAACCACCCGCGCGATATCGCGCCGATTAGTGAGTGGGTCAACGAGCATGGCGATACCGAACGCATGAAGGAGATGCGGGCTTCTCTGCCGGCTCTTCCTAAAGGCACAGCCTGGTTCTGGGCTCCTGGCTTCGACATCTTCAAACGGGTTGAGATCCGCGAGCGCGAGACGTTCAATTCTTCGATTACTCCCAAGCCCGGCGAGCGTGTGCGCAAGCCGAAGACGGCCGCCGCGATCGATCTGAATCAACTGGGCGAACAGATCCAGGCGACAGTGCAACAGGCTAAGGAGAATGATCCTAAGCAGTTGCAGGCCCGGGTCCGCGAACTGACCAATGCCAATCTGGCTTTGGCTTCGAAGCAGGTTGAAGCCAAAACAGTTCAGGTGGAGAAGATCGTCGAGGTCCCGGTAGCCCTGAAAGAAGACATTGAACTGTTGAAGAGTACAGTCCAAAGTCTGCTGGACAACGTGCAGGACGAGTTGAATGAGGCTCGCACGCAGTTGAACAACATCGTGGCCAAGATCCCAGCGCCGCGGCCGGCCAAGACGTTGGTGGGACTTCCCAAGGAAGTGCTGCCGGCGTCCCAAAGCAGGGTCGAGTTCAAGACAGTGGTCAGACGGGCGCCGGTCAAGCCACAAGAGGATGGACAGGTTTCGGGTAACTTGGGACAGGGCGAGGTCGCCGTGCTCAAAGTCGTCTCGCAGTATCCCAAGGGTGCTACCCGCCAGCAGATCACCATCAACACTGGCTATAAACGATCAACGCGCAACACGTACATTCAACGGCTGCGGGTCAAGGGTTTCATCCTCGAGGAAGGCGAACTGGTTTACATCACCCAGGAAGGCATGAACGAGCTGGGCGATCGTTACGAGTCGCTGCCCAAAGGGAAGGCCTTGCAACAGTATTGGTTGCAGAGACTGCCTGAGGGCGAATCGAAGATCCTGAGTCTGCTACTGATCGATAGTCCTCAAGGTCTGAGTCGCGATGAGATTAGCCAGTTGACAGGTTATGCTCGATCTAGCCGCAACACTTACATCCAACGCCTGAGTTCGCGTTTGCTGGTTCAGACGCACGGCGAGGGATTCGTTAAAGCTTCTGCCGAGTTGTTCAACTAAGAGTCTGGCCCGATTCAACGGGCCCAGACGAAGTGAGACGCTGAGGTGTCATGAAGGAAACCTTCGAAGTATTCAACTATCTGGATAAAGCTCTGGTCGAAGAGGAGATGGGAGCGCCGTATGCTTCCCGTACGCCGGCAGTGTGGCCGTCAGAGGCCTCTGCCATCCGGCTCGACAAGTCGCTCTGGAGCATTATCGGGAAATGCAACCGTCAGGCCTACATGCGCATGATGGGTTACACGGTGACCAATCCACCGGAAGCCAAGAGCGCGTGGAAGTGGATCATGGGCCGGGAGATTGAGAAACACCTCACGCTCCAGGCACAGTGGGCCAAGATCTACGTGGCTGAGGGTGTCAAGCACTGGATCAAAGACATCATGATCTCGATCGAGATGGACGTTGTCTCGATGGATCCGATGACCAAGCGCGGCTGGATTCTGGAGTGCAAAACCATCGGCGGCTATTATGCGGTAAAGGAAGTCATCACCGCCGGCCGTCCCAAGATGGAGAACTTGATCCAGCTTTGCATTTACCTCCTCGAGGCGCGCAACGGCAAGAAACTCAAGGAGATGATCCATAAGAGTTTGGCCGATCGGGACCGGATGGAGGAGAAGAAGGCGGCGTTGGCGGCTCGGGGTATCGAGTTCGAACACCGCAATCGTTGCTTCGCCAACCTGGTCAAGCTCGAAGAGATGAGCGATGGCCCGCTGGGCGCGCAATTGCTCTATGTGGACCGTGGCGATGCTCTTCGCAAGGCATTCACGATCGAGATCTTTGAGGACTTCGATGGTAGCCACTATCCTATGGTGGATGGGATTCCTGTCAAGGAATTCACCATGGAGTCAGTCTATACCCGCTACCAGACCTTGCAGGGATACTGGTTTCGCGCGCGGGCCGAAGCCGCTCGCCGGCTGGCCAAGCGCAAGATCAAGCCACCGAAGTTCACCAACCTGGTGTTGTCTCCGCAGGATGTTCAGGACAAGGACGAAGCTCCTGTTCTGACCGGGGAGCAGCGCGATCTGGAGAGTGCGTACTTCACCCAGCTGGAAGAAGAGGTCCGCAACCTGCCGGTCGAGTTCATGCCGCCTTGTGAGTACGAGTGGTCGTATTCGCCGGATCGTATCGAACTGCTGCGCCAGCACGAGGCCATCGGCAAGACCAAGTACAACGAGTACAAGAAGGGCAAGCTCGAGCGTCTGGGTGACTGGCAATGTGCATGGTGCTCCTATTTGCATTCCTGTCTCAAGTTGCGGCGGCCGGACCTGGTTTACCAGATCGAGGACCTGACACAGGTTCCCGAGGATGCCGAAGTGAGTTTCGGTACTTAAGGAGAACATGCAACACGCAAGAGTTGATTATCAGCGAATTCAAGACCCTGAGGGATTGATCCCGGAGAAGGAACCTGTGTTCCTGATCCGGGCTCAGGACAATATCGGTTGGATGGCCGTCGTTTGCTGGTGCATCCTTGCCAAACTGGTGGGTGCTGACAAGAAGATCATCAAGTTGGCAATGAGACAAGCACTCAGGATGTTGGACTGGCCGTTGAAGAAGACTGCGGATGTGAGGTAGGCGATGGCAACAGCAGTAGCGTCAATTGCGTCGAAGGCGCCGAAGACAATCAACAAGATCCAGCAGATCTTGAAGATCACGGACGAACATAAGCTGGTCGAGGAGTTTGCTCGTTTTGAAGACTCGATCGACGACGTGTTCGACCCTTTGAAGGAATTACTGGCCTCGGATGTTCGAACCACGGACGTGGCTTCGCTCCAGGATCACATGTCCGAGGTCGACAGTTACAGGGTCCGAGTGGTGAAAGCCCTGGCCCTGGCGACAGCGTTTCTGTATCACTGCAAAAGCGATCACTTTATCGTGGCCAAGGCGAAGGGAACTACGGAGTTCGATCGCGTGGCTTACCAGAACAAACTGCGGGCGCCGTTTGAGGGCATCGTGGTCTACCTGGATGGAGTGATCCGGTGCATCGACAGCCGTATCAATCAGGTGAAGAAGCTGTTGTGGGGCGATAAGGAGTAAGGAGACGAATGCCACCGAAGAAGAAGGCAGAGAAGAAGAAGGCTGACACCGTAGTCAAGACAGTCAACGATCAGTTTGAAGCGCAGTTGGCTGAACTGGGTCTCGGTAATGCCTTGAAGTTGGCCGATGAGTACGACAACGATGTCGAATGTGTGACCACTGGTTTCCCGGGTCTGGATCGCGCCATCGGCGGTGAGAATCCTGACCACTACGGCCTGCCGAAGCGACGTCATTCGGAGTTGTACTCGAAGAAGGAAGGCGCCGGCAAGACTTCGACCGCGCTTTGCATCGGAGTGACTTGGCAGCAGCATAAGTTGAAGGTCGCGGTGATCTCAATCGAAGAAGACGTCACCCCGAACTACATGCGGATGCTAGGGTACATCACAGACAAGGCAGAAGCCGACGCCCTGGGTCTGTATGCCGTGCGTCTGCTCAAGCCGCAGGTCAAGGTGGAAGACTGCGAGACCGACATGGTCTACGTGGATCAAGTCTTAGATCTAGTTGGGAAAGCGGCCAACATCTTTGACCTCGTGATCATTGACTCTGCCGATGCCTTGGTATCGGAGACGGAAGCAGAACAGAGTTCCGGCGACAATGTTCAGCCTGGCGGCATCGCCAGGAAACTCAAGGCCTTTATGCGTAAGAATTCCAGCAAAAGGGCCCATTGTCTGTGGCTGAATCATGCTAGCGTTAAGATCGGCCAGTCCGGTCCGCCCAGCTACTACACCTACGGTGGCAAAGCGATTCCGCGTTACTCGAGTTTGCGCTTTGAACTGACGGTGATCAAGAAGTTGGCGGAGAACGATGAGGCGGATCCTTACGGTTTCGTCACGCAGATTAAGTTGGTGAAGAACCGGTTAGGTCCAAACTGGAGATACGTCAACCTGACGTACATCTTCGGCGAGGGTTTCTAAGGAATACGACTACTTCGAGACGGCACTCAAGCTCGACATCGTTACCAAGGTTGGCGGTTGGTTTTATCGCCTCGGGGATGGTAAGAATCTCGACGAGCGTAAGAAGAACGCCGCCTGGAAGTGTCAGGGCAAGTTCAACACCTACAAGATGCTGCGGGCCGATCCGGAACGCCTTGCCGAGATCAAGCAGTTGATCAACGGCGAAGATGTGGAACCGGAAGTGGGCGTGGACTTGGGTGATGAGGCAGCCGTGGCGGCCGCCGAGGCTGATGATCAAGAGTTGATTCCGCCGGAAGCTGAACCTCTCGACGGTCACAATGCCTGAGGTTCAGGCTTGTGACTTCGGTCGCGATCGTTGTCAGAACTCAGTGGATGTCATCGGGCAGGCTAGGCAGAAGTGTTCCTTCTGCCGGCTTGCCCCTGACAACGAAGATCTGCCTTCTCACTACTGGAAAGCTAATGATATCCGCTGGAAAGTGGGCGGGCATCCGCTGTTGAACCGGGAGAAGGTCGAAGCTCGCTTCCAGCGCGCCAAGAATCACCAGACCAAGAAGTTGGCCGTGGACCGCGGCAAACGGAAGTTGCTGAAGAAGGCTGCGCGGGCTGAACAGACTACTGAACGGAACATCATTCACGCGACTAAGAACTCTGGCCGGTCCAACCGGGACGGCGACCATATCGCGGCCGGATCGATCACCCTCGATACCAAGTTGCAAACCACGCGTGAGCATCCTGTGGTGATTCTCGGCGAGTTGGAGAAAGTCCGTGAGGATGCTAAGCGCGCCGGTAATCCGATCGGGGCGTTGGTGCTCCGCAACCGCAATGGTGTCGGTGTGGTGGTCATGGCCGAGGCCGATTTCGCGTTGATTCTACAAAGGTTAGACAATGGCTCTTGATACGCACCAGTTCAATTTGATCCGTGACGATATTCGTGGTCATTTCCGTGATTATCTGTCTCGCCGCGGCTATGACGCCAGCAAGCAGTTCAAGTGTCCGAATCCCTGTCATGCGGATAAACATCCGTCGGCTGGTGTGGTAAAGAGTCATCCTGCCTGGGGACACTGCTTTGCCTGCGGTTGCAGTTTCGATATCTTCACGCTTTGCGTATGGGAGGAGTCGAAACCTTCCTGCGGCGCCGCCTGGTTCAAAGACGTCTTCCTGTACTTGGCTGACAAGTTCAATATCGTTGTGCCGGATCTGAACTTGACGACTGAGGACTTGACGCGGATGGAGTTGGCCAATGCTTACTCGCACGCGTCGCAGATCGTACGTTCGCTGGGCGAGAAAGAGCAGTCGGCAGCCGTCGCAGCCAAGTTGAAGCAGTACGGCTGGGGCAATGATGTCCGTTATCAGATGGGCATCGGCAGCATTAAGAGTTATGACGACTATATCGCGCGAATGACCAAGAGCTTCGGCCACAAGCTGGACTTCTTGACCAAGGCAGATCTGACCAACAAGAACATCTTCAATGAGAACTGCCTGATCTACACCATCCGTGATATCGACGGGCAGCCAGTGGGTTTCAGCGCCCGGGATCTCCTCTACGAGCAGAAGGAAGAGGTCTACCAGGCCGATCTTAAAGCGGGCAAGGAGACGAAGTACCGCTCGCCCAAATACTTCCACACCACCAACAACGGTAATACCGTTAACGGTAAGGTGCGGGAGACTCTGTTCCAGAAGTCCGAGATCGTCTTCAACTTTGATCTGGCTAAGAAAGCCGGACACTCTGTGGTGGTCATGGAAGGCAACGCTGATTGCGTGACCGCTTATGCGGCTGGCATTCACGGTGCTGTGGCTGCCCTGGGCGGCGCTTTCCAGCGTTCGCACATCGAGCAGGTGATCGCCGCCGGCAAAGACCATATCATCCTGGTCTTTGACAGCGACAAGAGCGGCAAGGACGCCACCAAGCGCGCCATGAAGCTGGTCGAGGAGATGAGTGGGAAGGTCGGCCTGCGGGTCGAAGTCCTGCAACTCCCTGATGGCTTCAAGGATCCGGACGAGTATCTCCGGTCCTTTGGCGACATCGTGACTGCTGCGCGAGAGTTCCGCAATCTGCCGCGGATCGACATGTTCTCCTGGCGCCTGCAGATGGCGATCGAAAACGGTGAAGATCGGGAATCGCTGTGTGAACAGACGATCCCGCTGATCGTGAATGAAGAGAGCAATCTGGTACGCCAGCGGATGGCAGATCAATTGGCGCAGGTCTGCGAGTATGACCGCGAGATCGTTCGTCGTGAGGTCCTCCGCCTGACCGATATGGCCGCCATGAAGCTGGATGAACAGCGCACGGTGGTTAGCCAGGAGTTGCTGAAGAAGATCCGGCAGAATCCGACGAACCTGTCGAGTTATCTGCTGGATGCTCAGTCAGCACTCGAGGCCATCGATAAGAAGGCTACCGGTTATGACTCGAAGAAGGTTCTGGGCGCAGCGAAGGACGTGTACGACCAGTTGCTGCGCAATACCAGCAAGTACGAGCTCAAGACCGGTTTTACCTTGTTCGACGACGCCACTGGCGGCATTCCCCGCAAGGGACTATTTGGCACGTTGCCGGGCAAGAGTCACCATGGCAAATCGGTCTGGATGGACAACCTGATCAACGGTCTGATCAATACCAATCCCGACATCATCGTCGTTCTGCACACCGTTGACGATCCTCAAGTCATGCGGGTGCAGCGCCTTCTCGGGGCGCGCACCGGAATCGCCAGCAAGTTCTGGCGCAGCTCCGGTTACTTCCTGCACGAGGGCAAGAAAGAGGCACCGGAGAACTTCGAGGAGCGCTTTAACGAGGCCTGGGATTGGTATTTCCGCATGATGAAAGAGGAACGGTTGATCGTGGTGGATTCGTCCACCTTGACGCCCGATCTGATGACCTTGCGGGCTTTCCTGGCCGATATCCAGCGCCAGCATCCCGGCAAGACCATCATCTTCTTCGGCGACAACTTCCATCTGTACGACCTGCAGACCCAGGAGACTGGCGAGCAGAAGATCAGCAAGATGTCGGTTTTCGTGACCACGGAAATCATCGGTGGATTGGGTCTTTCAGCTATCTTCACGGTCGAGATTCCCAAAGGCGACTTTGAGCCGGGCCATCGGCCGAGTTACCAGAACCTGAAGGGCACGGGCCGGTTGACGTTTGACTCCAAGGTCAACATGACGGTGTATAGCCAATCACAGGACTGGGTGTCGCGCCCGGATAAGCAGCTTCTCTACTGGGAATCGCCTTTGTATCAAGAGGAAGGAACCAACGGAGATGGCATCGTCTGCATGGAGCCTATGCGGTTGCCGATCGTGGAGATCATCATCGACAAGAACAAGATCAATGGTGTGACCAAGACCATCTTCTTCCGCATGGATAAGTTTAGCGGACAGATGAAGGAATGCGGTCAGACTGAGCAGGATGCTTATCGCGACAAACTGGTCGCAGCCGCCGCAAGCGAGAAGGCAGCTTGGAAGTCGTCTAAGTCTAAGCATCACGACAACTAAGGAGACTACGTGGAGAGCTTCACACTTACGGTCGGCAAGACTTACCACGTCCAGATCCATTCGGAGATGGACGTGGAGTTCACCTCGAAGTTGGTCAAGATCCAGGCGTGGGATCAGGCAACCGACACCTACACTGCGATCGAGAGTGCAGTTTACGAGTCGGACTTCCATGTCGATGAACTGACCTTTGAGAACGGTGTCGTGGTCGCTTCCGGCGGCATGATGGAGTTTACCGAAGTATAGGACTGATATGGATTACCAACAGAAGAAGTTGGACCTGTACAAGGTCCAGTGGCAAACCGATCAGGTGCGCCGTCGGGTCGAAAGCACGATCAACCTGGCCGGACAGTACATCGATGATCCTGACCGGGTCGCGCGGTTGAAGAAGCAGGAATGCTTGCTCTGCTTCTATGCCGACAGCCGGATCGGCGGCGCAGCCATGACGTCGAGCAACTGTGCCGGTTGCAACAAGCAAATGGGCTTTGGCAGTACCTGCGTAGACCTGCTTTGCGCGGAGTGTGCCAAGAAGCTGAAACTCTGTCATCACTGTGGCGCGGATATCGACCTGAAGGGTCGCCGGAAGCTGGATTTAACCCAGATCGATACCAGCGCTTGGCCACCTCCGCCGCCACCAGAACCCCGGGCAGATCATCCTCAGTGGATGATCCTACCGAAGAAGGAGACTGTATGAAGTTGTTCTATAAAGTGGAGTTCGACCCGTCGTACTACGGCGGTGATTACAAGAGCGTTGGCAACTTTGCCCTGATTCCAGCAGACCTGGTTGACCAGGTCGGCATGGACAAGGCATTCGAGCAGACGACCGGTCACGTGGCCGCCAACATCGTGCATTACAGCGAAGACGAGCGCTGCACCGCGGACGGTAATCCCGTCGAGCCTGTGGTCGCGGAAGTAGTGCCGGAACCCATTCCCGAGGAGAAGTGATGCCTGTTGCTCCGGAAATGGCCGCTGTCGAACGGCCACAGGTAACCATGGATTCGGTCAACGTAGCGATCTCCTTATTGGAGAATGCTTTGCTCCAGCGGCTGGATAAGAAAGGTTATGGTTCGTTCGCCGGCAAGCACGAGATCTTGGGCATTCTGGATGAGGAGTTTGACGAGCTTAAGGATGCTATTCGTGACGATGCCGGCGGCATTAGCCAGGTCAAGGCCGAGTTGATCGACATTGCTGTCGGTTGTCTGTTTGGCGTGGCCTGTATCGATCAAGGAGTGATCCGCAAGTGAACCCAAGGATGTTGAACACTCTGAAGGGCGTCATCCTGAAACCCGGCGAGTCCGGAATCACGATTCGCCGCGGGATCAAGTGGGCCGACGCCCAGAAGGGCGACCGGTTGATCCTCACCGTAGGGCGGCCGCCGGAAGACAAGCTCGTCGGAGCCGGATTGGTCCAGTCCGTCGCTATGATGCGCTTCTGCGACATTCCCGACCAGGTCTGGCCGCAGATGCACACGGACAACAAGACCTATGAAACGGTCCTCGCGGCGATGCACCGTGCCTACGAAGGCTTCTGCACCAAAGAGGTCGTGGTCGTTCTGAAGTACCAACTCGAACAGGAGTATCAGTGATGAGAGACTTTCTCGTGTACCTGGCCGGCCCGATCGCCGGTTTGACCTACGACGGCGGCCAATCCTGGCGCGATTACGTTTCCGCCCACCTGCCGCAGGAGATCCGCGGTATCTCGCCTCTCCGCGGCAAGGCTCAGCGCCTGGCGCGCGCCGGTGTCATTCATGACAGCTATGAAGACAATCCGTTAGCTTCTCAGCACGGCTTGACAACCCGCGATCGTTTTGACTGTTCGCGTTGCGACGCCGTGTTCATGAACCTGCTGGGCGCCACCAACGTCACGATCGGCACCATGATCGAAGTCGGCTGGGCGGATGCTTTCCGCAAACCACTGATTCTGATCATGGAACCCAAGGGCAACATCCACGATCATCCGATGGTACGTGACTGCGCCGGTTTCCGGGTTGACAGCCTGGAGAGTGGTATCGCTGTCTGTGCGGCAATCCTGATGCCAGAAGGTGTTGGAACGCTACGTGGAGAGTACGCTCCAGCTGCCCGGGAACTTCATTCTCGCATTCAGGATGGGAAGTTTGTCTTCAGTGAGCCCGAGCACTGCATGGACGCGGGCGGCGGCCTGACCCAGTGATCGTTCCCGAATACAAGTTGCAGGAGTGGACCTGCTGTCCGTTGTTTGAGCAGGAGCCGTATCTGCCTCTGGTAGAGGCCTGCGCGCTGAAGCTGGCGCGTTGGACTCTGCTGGAGGCTTTTGACGGCAGGATTGTGCCGGTGCCCGTCCAGCGGAAGAAGTTCACCCATTTCTGGAATGATGACTTTGGAGACAAACCCACCAAGGTAGGTGATCCGCGCTACGAGGAATACTGGAGTGGTGCGCGGGCGGCGCGGACAGTTGCCAAATGCTTGTTCGATCTCATTAACGT
>Ga0265338_10001121_pt1 | contig 44524 bp, 39 predicted proteins | sample 42126metaG_FD_193579 | JGI IMG/M metagenome (GOLD analysis project Ga0265338, IMG submission 193579) | Rhizosphere microbial communities from Carex aquatilis grown in University of Washington, Seatle, WA, United States - 4-21-26 metaG | ecosystem: Host-associated > Plants > Roots > Rhizosphere... | reverse complement strand
ATGACCGAGGTGCCGGGGAACGGCCCGCCGAACAGCAGGAACGCGGCGTAGGTACCCACGATCGGTATGCCCTGCATGATCCCCTCGAACACCCGCAGGCCCGCACCGGATAGCTGGTCGTCCGGCAGCGAGTAGCCGAACAGCCCCTCGATCAGGCCCAGCCCGAACAGGGCGATGCCGATCAGCCAGTTGACCTCGCGCGGCTTGCGGTAGGCGCCGGTGAAGAAGACCCGCAGCATGTGCGCCGCGATCGCGACCATGAACAGGTCGGCCGCCCAGTGGTGGATCTGCCGGACCAGCAGGCCGCCGCGGACGTCGAACGAGATGTTCAGCGTCGTGGCGTAGGCCTGCGACATCGTGATGCCGTCGAGCTTGGCGTAGGAGCCGTGGTAGACGACCTCGGCCTGGGACGGCGTAAAGAAGAGGGCCAGGTAGGTGCCGGTCAGCAGCAGGATCACGAAGGACCAGAGCGCGATCTCGCCCAGCATGAACGACCAGTGGTCCGGGAACACCTTGCGGATCAGCGCCCGGGCGCCCTTGGCGCCGTGGAACCGGTCGTCCAGCCAGCGGCCGGCCCCCGCCAGGCCGCTGGTCTCGGGTAGGTTCGCGATCATTACCTTCTCTCGGCCGGCGGCTCCTGCTGTCCCCTGATGCCCGGCCGCCCTATATTTAAACACATTGCCTAGATTAGGCTATGCACGATGAAGAGGTGATGTCGCCGTGAACGACCCGCAGGATGGCCTGTCCATCGGCGAGCTGGCCCGACAGACCGGCGTGCCCGCGGCCACCCTGCGCAGCTGGGAAGACCGCTACGGCTTCCCGCGCCCGCAGCGCCTGGAGGGAGGGCACCGCCGCTACGCCCCCGGCGACACGGTGCTGGTCGGCCAGGTCCTGCGGCTCCGGGAGTCCGGCCTGAGCCTGCAGGCCGCCATCGGGCAGGCGGTCGCCCGGGCGACCGACCCCGCCCTTTCCGTGTTCGCCGGCCTGCGCCGCCGTCACCCCGGCCTGATGCCGCAGGAACTCAGCAAGGCCACCCTGCTGGCCATCACCCAGGCGATGGAAGACGAGTGCTGCGCCCGGGCCGAGCAGGCAGCGATCTTCGCCGGGTTCCAGCAGGAGCGCTTCTACCGGCAGTCGCGCGCGCGCTACCAGGAGCTGGCCCGCACGGCCCGCGTCGCGGTCATCTTCGCCGACTTCGGCCAGTCGTCAGGACCTGACGCCTCGCCGCTGACCATCCGCATCCCGGCCGACGCGCCGCTGCGCCGCGAGTGGTTCGTGGTCTGCGCGGCGCCGGACTACCCGGCCTTCATCGCGGGCTGGGAATTCCCCGGCCAGCCGGCCGTACCCGACGCCCGGCGGCGATTTGAGGTGCTGTGGAGCGTCGACCCGCCGGTCGTCCGGGACGCGGCGCTGATCTGCGCCCAGATCGCCGGCACGTTGTCGCCCGGTCTCGGCCACCTCGCGGGCGACCTGCCGGACGGGGCACCGCCGCCCGCCTCGGCCGACCTGCACCGCGCCATCGGCCTGTTCAACCGGATGACGAGCTACCTCGACAAGCGCGACAACCCCTGATCAACGGCCGTGCCGGGCCTTAGCGGCTGCGTCGCGCTGCCGCTTGCCCGCCGCCCGCCGTGACAGGGCGTTCACCGCGGAATCGGCCTGGTGCAGGCTCTTCGCCGTCCGAGTGGCCGGATCACGGCGCTCCGCGGCCAGCGCGAGCCGGTGGACCAGCGCCCGGATCAGCGGCAGGGCGATGGCCAGCAGCAGCCACGTGCGCAGGCGCCTGGAGAAAAAAGCGAACATGCCTGGTCCCTTCGTCGTCCCCCGAGAGCGACTCGGTTACCCGCCCGCTCGCGGGCTAACCATGGCGGCGGGTTCGCGGGGCCTCCATCGGAACACCATCCGCGGCACAGGCCGGCTCGGCGGACGGCGCTCGGCCGGCCCGCTTCAGGCCGCCGCCCGCGGCCTAGAAAGGATTACGACCCCGGGAAGCGGGCGTCGGCAACCGATGGACAGTCAGGTGATGGTGATGACCGCAACTCAGGATCGGCCGGCGCGGCGCCGGCTAGAAGGCGGTGAGCGTGGCCGCCTGGTCGAGCAGGAAGATGTCGAAGCAGGCGCCGGTCGACCTGGAGATCATCCAGTAGTCGCCCTCGTCGGTGTGGAAGGTCTCGATCTGACCGGGCGCGAGGTCGGCGTTGAGCACCAGGGCACCGTTCAGGTTGATCCAGTACACCACGATCGTTTCCGAGGTGTTGTTGGTGACTTCGAGCGTGATCGGGACCAGGGCCGGACCAGATTTCACTGAGCCGTCACTGGAGCAGGCGACGGTGGAGGCGCCCGAGTAGTGGATTTCCTGGAACGGCGTGATCGTCGGGGTCGGCGACGGCGAGGTCGGCGGCGGCGCGTCCGGCGTGGACGGCGGCGGGGAGCTGGTGACCGACACCGGCTGGGAAGCCCCGTGCGTTCCCTGGGTCACCGTCACCGTCGGTCCCGGCCGTAGCGCTGAGGACGTCTGCGAGCCGGCCGCCTGCGCCGTCGAGCCGGGCTGGCCGGGCTGGGCGGGCTGGCCGGGCTGGGATTGCGGCGCCGCGGCGGCCGCGGCGGCCGGCTTGCCCGACGCGGAGGCCGACGCGAGCAGGTGGCCCGCCTGGGGACTGGTGGACTGGGTGGGGCTGCCGCCGGCTAGGGCGGTCGCGCCGCCCGGGCCGCCGAGGGTCGCCGCCAGGGCGACCGCGGCGGCCACCAGCACCGCCACCACCGACAGGGCGGGCACCAGCACGCTCCGCCGCAGCAGCGGGGAGCGGGACCGCCGGGTACTGCCCCGGTCCGCCCGGGTCGCGCTGTCAAGCAGCGGGCCGGCCGGCAGGCGGCCGGCTCCCCGCCGGGCCGAGAGAGAGGTCGGCGCGTCGCCCCCGCCCTGCCACGGCGGCGCGATGACGGAAGCGTGCAGCGCCGCGACCGGCGTTCCCGCCAGCCAGCCCGGGGCCGGGCGGGCGGCCTCGAGGCGCGCCAGCAGGTCGCGGGCGGACGGCCGGCCGCCGGGGTCCTTGGCCAGGCACGAGCCGATGAGGTCACGCAGCTCGGCGGGCAGGCCGTCCAGGCTTGGGGGCTCGTGCACCACCCGGTAGACCATGGCCGCCAGCGAGCCGTCACCGAACGGGCCGTTGCCGGTGGCGGCGAAGGCGAGGACGGCGCCCAGGCTGAAGATGTCGGTCGGCGGCCCTACTGGCCGGCCGATTGCCTGCTCGGGCGAAAGGTAACCGGGCGAGCCGAGGGACTGGCTGGTGCTGGTGAGCGAGACCGTGTCGGCGGCCCGGGAGATCCCGAAGTCGATCACCCGCGGCCCGTCCGACGCCAGCAGCACGTTGGACGGCTTCAGGTCACGGTGCACCAGGCCCGCGCCGTGAATGGCGGCCAGCGCCTCGGCCAGGCCGGCCGCCAGGGTGCGGACCAGGTGCACCGGCAGCGGGCCGTAGCTTGCCACCGCCTCCGCCAGGGACGGCCCGCTCACGTAAGCGGTGGCCAGCCAGGGCGTCCGGTCGTCGAGGTCCGCGTCAGCCAGCGGCGCGGTGAACCGGCCGTTCATCGTGCGCGCGGCCGTCACCTCCCGGCGGAACCGGGCACGGAACTCCGGGTTGCCGGCCAGCTCGGCCCGGATCACCTTGACCGCCACCGGCTGCCCGGACGCCGACCAGCCCAGGTACACCCGGCCCATGCCGCCCGTGCCCAGCACCCCGCTGAGCCGGTAAGGGCCGATCTGCGCCGGATCTCCAGGCTGCAATTCCTCAAGCACGTTAACCCGCCCCAACGTCCAAAGAGCGCCCCCCATGGCGCAGTCCCGGGACATCTTATGAAGGCGGGATCCTGACAAGAGACCACTGAGCAGGAAATAGGCCGCAGATCGTTATTGGCGGGCAGGCAACATCAGCCGAGAGGCACCATCAGCCGAGGGGCACCGGCGCGGCTTGCGACCGGTCAGTCGCGGCGCGGGCGGGCGGCCGCGCCCGCCTCGCTGAGCTGGCGGGTGATCTGGCGGAATGACCCGGCGAGGGTTTCCTCGCTGTAGCCGAGTCCGGCCGCCGCGCAGAAGTCCGTTACCAGGCCCTGGGCCAGCCGCAGGTTGGGACGGGGCATGGACGGGAACAGGTGGTGCTCGATCTGGTAGTTCAGGCCGCCGAGCATGAAGGTGGTGAACCGGCCGCCCTTGATGTTGCGGGAGGTGATCACCTGGCGGCGGGCGAAGCCGCCCGCCGTCCCCGGCTCGATGAGCGGCATCCCCTTGTGGTTGGGCGCGAAGCTGATGCCGAGGTACACGGAGAAGACGCCTTGCTGGACAGCGATGAAGGCGAGTGCCTTAAGCGGGGACAGCACCCACAGCACCACGGTGAAGTACAGCGAGGCGTGCAAGGCGATGAGGGCGGCTTCGACCGCCGAGGCATGATCCCGCCGCCGCGCCAGCCGGGTGATCCCGAGGACGTGCATGCCGCTGCTGCGCAGCAGCATCAGCGGAAAGAACAGCGGCGCCTGCCAGCGGACCAGCCACGACGCGACCGGGCCGCGCGCTCCTCCCGGCGCGTCCGACGCTGGCAGGGCGAACCCCTCGCCGACGTCGGGGTCGCGGCCCAGCTCGTTGGGATGGGCGTGGTGGGCATTGTGCTTGGGAACCCACCAGCCGAAGCTCAGCCCGATGAGCGCGTTCCCCACCGCCAGGCCGAGCAGGCGGTTTCGGCGGCGGGTGCTGAACACCTGGTTGTGTCCGGCATCGTGGCCGATGAAGCCGAGCTGGGTGAACGTGATCCCGACCAGCGCGGCGACGGCGAGGATCAGCCATGAGTTGCCGACGGTGACGAACACGGCCCATCCGGCCAGGAAGCCGAGAACGGTCAGGGTGATCTTCACCCAGTAGTAGCCTGGCCTGCGGTCGAGCAGGCCCATCGCCCGCACCCGCAGCGCGACCGCGTGGAAGTCGGCCGTCGCGGGATCGACGAGGGGGTCAAGCCCGGGTGCGGCCGGGGCACCACCGGGCGTGAAGGCGCGGGCGCCTGGGGCTTTCGTGTTCATCGCTCTGTCTTCCTGGTCTGCCGTGCTGGTGGGTTCCGGGCTCAGTGCTCGGCGTCCACACGCCAGGGTCTAGAGCGTCCAAGCCGCCGCCGGTGGCATCCGGCGGGACCGCTTCATGATCACAGTACCTCGCTTGCCCGTGCGGCTAAATGCCCGATTACGCCTCGACCGCGGGCCGCGACATCTTGTGGTGGTTCCGCACCGCCGAGCGCAGGCCGAGGAAGGCGGCGATGACGACCGCCAGGTACCCGACGTACACCAGGAGCTGGAGCGGGGTGGGTGAGTCGCTGTAGCCGAAGAAGCTGTGCAGCACGTCACCGAATGAGCTGTCCTCCGACAGGATCTGCCCGGTGTGCCACATCGGCACGTCGAGAACCCGCACCCAGCCGAGCTCCTGAAGGTTCTCGACGGTGTCCGCGAGCAGGCCCGCGGCGAAGACCATCAGCAGGCAGCCGATTACCGTGAAAAACCGCGCCAGGTTCAGCTTGTGGCCCAGCCGGTAGATGAAGAAGGCGATCACCAGCGCGCCCCCCAGGCCGATGACCGCGCCGGACAGCGCGCCGGCGGTCGACGTGGAGAAGATGATCGCGAGCGTGAACACCACGGTCTCGAGGCCTTCGCGGCCGACCGCCTGGAATGCCAGCAGGGCCAGGCCCCACCGCGCCCGGCCGTCGAGGGCCGCGTCGGTCTTCGACCGCAGCTCGGTTGAGATCGACCGCGCGTGATCGCGCATCCAGAACGTCATGTAGGTCAGCACCGCCGCGGCGACCAGGAACGTGGCCGTCTCGAAGATGGTCTGCACGCGTGAGCCGTCGTACGACCGGATGGTGTAGTACGCGGCCAGGCCGCCGCCCGTCGCCAGCAGCAGGGCCGCGCCCACGCCGAGGAACACGTCCTTGAAGTAGTCCCGGCGCCCGAGCCGGTCGAGATAGGCCAGCAGGATCGCGACGATCATGCTCGCCTCGATGCCCTCGCGAAGGAAGATGACTAGCGTGGCGAGCACATCGTCTCCAACTGGTGCAGGACGGAGTTTAGGTAAGGCAAACCTAATGTACCGCCCCCGCTTGCTGTCAAACCTGACGCGCCCCCTCCAGCCCGTCCAGGAACGCCCGCACGATGGGCCAGGCCCGCTCGGTCAGCGCGTGCAGGATCCGCTCGCCCTTCTCCGCGGTAGCGCCGCGGGGGTCGCCGAACACGCCGGAGGCGGAGATCTGGCGCAGCGGGATCGGCATGCTGCCGTAGGCCGGCGGGAACCGCGGGTACTCCTCCCTGGCCCGTTCCATCTGCACCGCCGTCGGCTCGATGGCCAGCACCATCGAGGTCTCGACCTCATCGGCGTGGTAGAAGCCGTGGCCCGCCGACGGGGTCTCGGAGACCTCGGCCGCGATCTCCGCCAGCCCGGGGTAGTCGATCATCAGCACCGGGTAGCCGAGCTGCTCCCCCGCCTCGCGGGCCGCCAGCTTGAGCGGGGCCTGGTTGCCGTAGTCGCCGTTGACGATCACCAGCCCGGGCACTCCGCTGCCGCGCAGGCTGGCGCAGATGTCCAGCGCGATGCGGCGGACCGTGTCGAAGCCGAGCGAGATGGTGCCCGGGAACCCGCTGTTGCCGGAGGTCTCGCCGTAGTGGACCGGCGGCAGCAGCAGCGCCCCGGCCGCCCGGGCCAGCCGCCGGGCGAGCTCTTCCGCCATGATCGTGTCGGTCGACAGCGGCATGTGCGGACCGTGCTGCTCGAACGCCCCGAACGGCAGGACGGCGACCCGGCCCTGGCCGGCCAGCTCCTCGACTTGCGGCCAGGCGGCCGTCCTGCCGTCTAGCATCCCCTCGTCCCTAGCTCGCCTTGACCAGGGCATGGGCCTCGGTCCAGACGGAGGTGTCGAAGATGTCGGCCGACGCCGTGTCCCCGGTCAGGGCCAGGGTGTTGATGGTGCCCTTGATGCCCGCCGCCGACATGTGCAGCAGCCCGTTGGCCTTGGTGTCGGCGCTGACCGACATCGTGTTGGTCGCCTCCGAGGCCAGGGTCTGGCCCGCCAGCGTGTAGCCCTCGCTCTTGCCGTAGTCGCTGACCACTAGCTGGGCGCCGAGCGCGGGGTTGGACACGGCGGTGGTCCAGCCCTCGATCTCGCCCGCCAGGAAGGCGACGATCTGCTTGCGGGTGGTCGCGTTGGCGAGCGAGGCGCTGGTGACCGCGTAGACGTCGTTGTAGCTCGGCATGCCGAAGTCGGCGAAGCGGAGCACGGCCGTCTTGATGCCCTTGGCCGCGAACTGCGGCGGCTCGTTGTTGAGGAAGGCGAGGTAGCCGTCCCACTTGCCGGCCGCCAGCGGGCTGGGGTCGAAGCTCGCGGGCACCGTGGTCAGGTCGGTCTTGGCGATGTTGTTGACCTTGAGGAAGGCCGCCCACTCGGCGTCGTCGGCCGCGCCCACCCCGATCGTCTTGCCCTTGAGGCCGGCCGGCGTGGTGATCGGCTTCGAGGCCAGCGACATGATGCAGGCCGGGTTGACCTGGTAGCCGGCCGCGATGATCTTGACGTCGCCGCCCTGCTTGATGGCCGCGTTGACCGTCTCCGGGTCGCTGATCGCGACCTGGACCTTGTTGGAGATCAGCAGCGGCATGCCGGACACCGACGGTCCGCCGGGCAGGATGGAGACCTTGACCCCGTGCCGGGTGTAGTAGCCCTTGCTGTCCGCGATGAAGCTCCCGGCATAGCCCGCCCCGGGAATCCAGCCGAGCTGCAGGGACAGGCTGCCGAGGTTCGCGGCGGCCGAGGCCGAGCCGCTGCCGGCGGCCGCGGGGGCGCTGCTGCTGGACGACGAGCTGCTGCAGGCCGCGAGGAAGGCGCTGAACGCGCCCGCCGCCGCGACCGAGGCCCCGCCGCGCAGCAGGGTCCGCCGGGAGAGGCTGTGGTGAGCTTGGTGAGTCATATGAACCCGTTCCTTTTGATATTTGTGTTAATTGGGCGGTGACCCGAAGCGCTTCAGCACCAGGCTCTCGGCGATGCCGACGAGCTGGTACAGCGCGGTCGAGTACACGGTGATGACCACGACCCGGGCCCAGAGGCCGTTGTAGTCCGACTCCGCGGACGCGTTGAGCAGCCCGTATCCGAGCCCCTGGCCGGTGGCCAGCCATTCGGCCAGCAACGCCCCGACCAGTGACAAGGGGGCGGCGATGCGCAGCGACGCGAACACCGAGGGCAGCGCGGTCGGGATCTGCACCTTCCACAGCGTGTCGCTGGCCGAGGCGCCGTAGGCGCGGCACAGGTCGAGTGACTCCTGCGGCGTGCCGCGCAGCGCCACGATCATGTTGACCAGCGTGGGGAAGAAGGTGACGATCCCCGAGATGATCGTGATCGCGAGGAGGTTCCGGCCGAAGATGCCGACGATGAGCGGCGTCATGGCCACCAGCGGGACCGAGCGCAGCACCATCGCCAGCGGCATGAACACCGAGCCTGCGGTCCGCCACCGGTAGAACGCGATGGCGCAGGTCACGGCGGCGATGGTGCCCGCCGCGAGGCCGATCAGGGCATCGCGCAGGGTGGTCACCGACTCACCCGCCAGCACCTGCCGGTTGGCCCCGGAATCGGGGCCGCTGAACAGGTAGCGCCAGACGTCGACCGGCCCCTTGCCGATGAACGGCGAGATGTTGAAGACCTTGAGGAACAGCACCCAGGAGCCGAGGATGACCGCCAGCGTGAGCAGCGCCGACAGCACCCGGCGGCCGGTGGTGAACGCGACGTCCAGTGCCGTCACCCGGCCTTCCTCGTCCACGGGGTGGCCGCGCGGCCGAGCACGGCCACCAGCGCGTAGCCGAGGCCGGCCAGCGCGGTCGCGACGAGGGCGATGCCCCAGGTGCGGGCGATGTTGAGCGACTGCTCGGAGTTGATCATGGCGACGCCGAGCCCGCTGTCGCCGCCGAGGTACTCGCCGATGATGGCGCCGAGCACCGCGGCCGGCGCCGCGATCCGCAAGCTACCGAACAGGCTGGGCAGCGACGCCTTGAACCGCACCTTGACCAGCGCGTGGTAGCGGCCGCCGCCGAACGCGCGGACGACGTCCAGGCTGGCGCGGTCGGCACTGCGCAGGCCGACCAGCATGCCGATCAGGGTGGTGAAGAACACCGCCATCCCGGCCAGGATCGACTTGGGCTGCTCGCCGCTGAAGCTCACCGCCAGCACCGGGCCGATCGCGACGATCGGCAGGCAGTAGGAGATCATGCTGAGCTGCAGCAGCGGCTTCTCGATGACCGGCACCAGCAGGATCAGCAGCGCCAGCGCGATCGCGACGAGGTTGCCCCAGAAGAAGCCCTTGATCGCTTCCCACGTCGTGGTCTGCACGTTCGGCCAGTAGAAGTGCCAGCCGTCGCTGCCGATCAGGCTGGCGATGCTCCACGGGGTCGGCCATTCCAGGTTGCCCGACCCGACGGTGGCCGTCAGGAGCTGCCAGAGGGCGATCAGCGCGACGAAGCCGGCCGCGCCGATCAGCCAGCGGCTCGCCCGCGAGCGCTCGGCTCCCCCGTTCACGGGGTGCTCCACGGCGGCCGCACCGTGCGCACCACCGAGTAGCTGACCAGGTCGGGGCGGTGATGCTCGAGCGCGTAGAAGATCCGGCGCCCGCGGGTGCCCATGCCGACGGTCTCGAACACCAGCAGCGGGGAATGCTCGGGCAGGCTGAGCAGCCCGGCCAGCCGCGGGTCGGCCGCGGCCGCGCCCGGGGTGGTCACTTCCCAGACCACCGGCTCCCCCCATACCCGGGCGGCCGCGTCGAACAGCGAGCTGTCGGGCACGTCGGCCACGCCCGGCGGCAGCAGCAGGATGTCCTCCGCCACCATGGCCGGCACGTCGTCCGCGATCCACCGCTTGAGTACGCGGACCGCGGGCGTGTCGGGCGGCACGTCGAGCAGGTCCGCGACGTGCTCGGTCAGCCGCGGCAGCGGCTGGTGGCCGAGGATCTCGACCCGGGCCTCGTAACCGAGCCGGGTAAGCAGCTCGGTGTGCTCGAGCTGCTCCTCGAGCCGGACGCTGAGCCGCAGCCCGAGCTGGTCCACCACGGTCGCCGCGCCCTGCCGCCGCCGCACCACCTGCATCCGGTCGAGGTCGGCCAGCGCCTGCCGCAACTGGACGCGCGAGCAGCCGAGCTCGGCCGCCAGGTCGAACTCGCCGGGGAGCCGGCGGTGCTCCGCGGCGGCCTCGCGGACGCGGCGCAGCAGTCCGCGGCGGACCCGCCCGTCTTCCGCCGCGCGCGGCGGGATCTCGATCACGGCCGGCCCAGCTCCGCGGCCAGCTCCGCCTTGAGCTCGTCGGGGGCGAAGCTGGCGGCGATCGACGCGGCCGCCAGCTCGCGCAGGTCGGCCATCGTCCAGCCGTAGGCCTCGGCGCACACCGCCCACTCGGCTTCCACCCGGGTGCCCAGCGGGGCCGGGTCGTCGGTGTTCACGGTGACCCGCACCCCCGCCGCCCGCAGCGCCGCCAGCGGGTGCCCGGCCAGGTCCGGGTAAAGGCCCAGGTGCAGGTTGGACCGGGGACAGACGTTCAGGGTGATGCCGCTGCCGGCCAGGTAGTCAACCAGCTCGGGGTCCTCGACCGCGCGGACCCCGTGATCGACCCGCTCGGCGTGCAGGTAGCGGATGGCGTCCCAGACGCCCTCGGGGCCGCTCGACTCTCCCGCGTGCACCGTGCGGTGCAGCCCGCCGTCCCGCGCCCGGGTGAACGCGGCCGCGAACTTGGGCCCGGTCCGGCCGGCGGCCGCCTCGTTGCCGTCGATCGACAGGGCGACCACCCGGTCGGGCCGGTCCCTGAGCACCCAGTCCACCAGCTCCGCCGCTTCCTCCGGGCCCTGCTGGCGCAGCAGCGACACGCACAGGTTGACGACCGCCAGGCCGTCCTGCTCGGCTTCCGCCAGCCCGTGGGCGAACGCGTCGAACAGCGCCGGCAGCCGGTCCCGCCAGCCGTTCCAGTGGGTCGGGTTGACGATCACGTCGGCGTACCTGACCCCGGAGCCGCTTTCCCTGGCGGCGAACCGGTAGGCCAGCCGGGCCGCCTGCTCCGGGGTGCGGACCAGGCCGCACTCCCAGTCGAGGAAGCGCAGGAAGTCGCTGAGCCCGCCGCTGGCGTCGAGCAGGGTGTGGGCCGGCCCGGGCAGCGGCTGGCCGGCCGCCTTGCTCAGCTCAAGCAGGTCCGCCAGCTCGAAGGTGCCTTCGAGGTGGACATGCACCTCGGCCTTGGGCAGCGCCCGGATCGCCATCTCGTCCAGCCGGCCGGCCGCGCTCGGCGCAGGGGTCACGCGTATCAGTCCTTTCCAGTGGGCGCGGGGACAGCGCCGCTCACCAGCCGGCCGCGGCAGATCACCGCGACGATGTTGCCGGTGGTCAGCTCGCCCAGGTCCAGCCACGGGCGGCCGCGCACGATGACCAGGTCGGGGGCATGGCCGGGGGCGACCCGGCCCAGCGTGCTGCCCCGCCCGATGGCCGCGGCGGCGTCGGCTGTGGCGGCGACCAGCACCCGTTCGGCGCTCCAGCCGAAGGCGCTTTGCATCTGGCGCAGCTCGTCGTGCTGGCCGCCGTGGCGGACGAAGCGGCCGTTGGCGTCGGTGCCGAGGACGAACCGGACGCCGGCCTGGGCCGCCGCCCGCAGCGTGCCCGCCCGGCCGGCCACCACCGCCGCCGCCTTGGCCTGCGCCTCGGGGCGGACCCCGCCCTCACCCGCGGCCAGCAGGTCGTTGATCAGCAGGGTCGGCGCGACCGGGACCTGGCGGTCGGCTAGCGGTCCGAACTGCTCCCTGGTCATGCCGGTGCCGTGCTCGATCGAGTCGGCCCCTTCGGCCAGCGCGATGTCGATGCCCTCGGCGGTGTGGCTGTGCGCGGCGACCGGCAGGCCGAGCGCGTGCGCCTCGTCCACCGTGGCGGCGATCTCCGCCCGGGTCTGGTTGCGCCACCGCACCTGGTCACCCATGGAGAGGATGCCGCCGCTGGTGTAGACCTTGATGCCGTGCGCGCCCTCCCGGGCCCAGCGGCGCACCAGGGCCCGGCACTCGTCCGGGCTGTCGGCCACCGGCGGGCGGTGCCGGAACCGGGGCGGGGTGAACAGGTCGCCGTGCCCGGCGGTCATGCCGACCGGGGGGAACGACAGCAGCCGGGGCCCGCTGACCGCGCCCTCGTCCAGCGCCCGGCCGACGGCGATCTGCACCGGGGACGCGCACAGGTCGCGCAGGGTGGTCACCCCGGCGGCGGCGAACCGCAGCGTGTGCCCGAGCACGTGCAGCGCCTGCTCTTCCGGCGGGGTGACCAGCGGCCAGGCGTCACCGGGGCCGGCCCCGGTGACCGCGTTGGTGTCCAGGTGCACGTGGGTGTCGATGAGGCCGGGGATGACGGCCACGCCCGGGTACCGGTCCGCCGCGGGCTCCACCGCCTCGATGCGGTCACCCGACCAGCTGATCCGGGACGGCCCGCGGTCCCGCTCGCCGTCCCACAGCGCGATGCCGTCGAGCGCGCCAGCGTCCGCTGCCGCGGGCCAACTAGTCGACATGTGCGGTGATGCGATCTAGCTGCTGTTTCTCGCCGCTCTCGGAGGACATGAACGGTAGCTTCACGGCCGTTTGTTACTTGAGGATGACCCAAGTCGCCCGCTGCTGTTACTAATGGGCCGTTTGCGATTAACTTGTCGACATGCGGCCGGAGACGGCCGCTGAGCTGCCTATAGTCGGCAGCGTGAGAGACAACGACGAGCTGGCCCCGCCCGAGCAGCGGCTACTCGACCGGGTCAGGGAGCTGACGGCCGGCTTCGCGGCCGAGGCGGCGGGCTACGACGACCGGGCCGAGATCCACGTCGCCGCCCTCGACGCGCTGCACGCGGCCGGCACCAGCCGGGCGCTACTGCCGGCCGCGCTCGGCGGCGAGGGAATCAGCTACCTCGCCTTGGGCGCGCTGATCGGGCTGATCGCGGCGGCCGACCCGTCGGTGGCCACGATCCAGCTCATGCACGGCGGGGCCGGGGTCGGGCTGGCCGAGCTGACCCGGGACAGCGCCGGCGACTTCTTCGCGGCCGAGTTCCTGGCCGGCCGCCGGTTCGCGAACGCCCTGTCCGAGCCGGCCAGCGGCAACCGCTTCCTCAACCCGCAGCAGGAAGCCGTCCCGGCCGAGGGCGGCTGGCTGCTCGACGGGGCCAAGCGATTCGTCTCCGGCAGCGAGATCGCCAACTACCTGCTGGTCAACGTGCTGGTCGACCACGAGCCGACGTTCTTCGGCGTGCCGCTGCCGGACCAGTCGGTGTCGGTCATCCCCATCTGGGACACCCTCGGGCTGCGGGCCACCCGCAGCCAGCTCCTCAGCTTCGACAAGACGCTGCTCAGCCCGGCCTACCGGGGCCGGGCGCCCGGGCCGGGCGACTTCGCCGTCATCCCGGCCGGGCTGCCCGCCATCTCGCTCGGCATCGCCGACGCCGCGCTGGCGGCGCTGGCCGGCCACGCCCGGTCGCGGATCATCCTCGGCGCCCCGCTGTCGCACCAGCAGTGGGTGCAGCACGAGGTCGCCGACGCGCACACCAGGCTGGCCGCCGCGCACGCGCTGTACCAGCAGGCGCTGCGGCAGGCGGACCGGGGCGACCCCGCGTTCTTCGGCGGCCTTGACCGGGCCAAGTACCTGGCCAACAAGACCGCGGTGGCGGTCGCGCAGCTCGGCGTGCGGATCGGCGGCGCCAGCGGCTACCTCAAGACCTCCCCCATTCAGCGTCACTTCCGGGACGCGCAGGCCGGGCAGCTGATGGCCTACTCGACCGAGGTGCTGGCGACGGAGATCGGGCGGGACGTCCTGGGGGTGACGGGCTTAGCAGCGTCCGCCTTGCTCATCTCACCCAGTCTCATCTCACCCAGTCTCATCTCACCCAGGCTCATCCCACCCAGCGGAAGCGCTCCCTGTGCGAGCCGGCCGCGGTGAGCGATGATCTGGACCATGAAGGTCCTGGTCATGGGCGGCACCCGGTTCAACGGGCTGGCGCTGGTGCGCGAGCTGGATAGGCACGGCCACGACGTGACCGTGCTCAACCGGGGCCGGTCAGCGGTCCAGCTCCCCCGCCGGGTACGCAGGCTCTACGCCGACCGGACCAACTACGAGCAGCTCAGGCAGGTCCTCGGTCACCAGGAGTTCGACGTCGTCCAGGACATCTCGGGGTACACGGTCGACGACGTGCGCGCGATGGTGGACATCTTCCGGCACCGGATCGGCCACTACATCTTCGCCAGCTCGACGGTGATCTACGGGCCCGCCAAGATCCTGCCGATCCGGGAGGACCACCCGGTCGACTACTCCGACCGGCAGACCAGCTACGGGCACCACAAGCTCCGGGCCGAGGCACTGCTGGTGGAGGAGTACCGCCGCAACCGCTTCCCGGCCACCACCGTGCCGTTCTCGATGGTCCTTGGCCCCAACAACATCGTGGCCGACCGGGAGCAGCGGGTCTTCAAGGCGATGCTGCTCGGCCGCCCGATCCTGGTCCCCGGTGACGGGACGACCCTCAGCCAGACCGGCTATGTCGACGACGGGGCCTGCGCGCTGCGGATGCTCATGCTGCAACCGCAGACGTTCGGTAAGCGCTACAACCTGACCGGCCGGGATCACTGGAGCGACGAGGGCTACGTGGACACGTTCGCCGACGTCATCGGCATCAAGCCGCGCAAGGTCCGCGTGCCGCCGCGGCTGATGGACGACATCTACAGCGGCGCCTACGACACCGGCACCGCCCGGGCCTACCTGGCCGGGATGGCCAGCTCAGGCGACTCGGCCGCGCCAACGATGGAGCCGCCCGGCTCCCGGTTCCTGACCGTGACCGGGCTGATCCAGCGGCTGGGCCCCAACCTGCACCACTGGAACGAGAGCACCTACTTCTCGATCGACCGGCTGTGGGAGGACATCGGGTTCCGCCCGGCGCACACCTTCGCCGCCGCGGTGGCGAAGACCTACGAGTGGTTCCGGCGGGAGAAACTGGACGAGACCCTGCGATTCAACTTCGACTGGGAAGACGGGGTGCTCGCCCACCTCGGCGCGAGCCGATGACCGACGCCCTCAGCGCACTGCGCGTGGTCGACTTCGGCCAGTACCTGGCCGGCCCGCTGGCGGCGCTGCTGCTGGCCGATCAGGGGGCAAGCACCACCCGGGTCGAGCGCCCGGACGGCCCGGCCTGGTCAACCGCGGCCAACGCGATGCTGCACCGCGGGCGCCGGACCGTCCGGCTGGACCTGAAGGATCCCGGCCAGCAGCGCGCGGCGCTGGCACTGCTTGACCAGGCCGACGTGGTGATCGAGAACTTCCGGCCCGGCGTGATGGACCGCCTGGGCCTGGGCCCGGAGTCGGCCTGCGCCCGCAATCCCCGGCTGGTCTACTGCTCGATCCCCGGCTTCGGCCGGACCGACCCGCGCGCGGGCTGGCCCGGCTGGGAGGGCACGGTGCTGGCTGCCGCCGGCGGTTACGCGGGCGCGACCGAGCTGGTCGAACGGGAGTGGATGCCGTCGGCCGGGCCGGCCTTCACCCCGCTGCTGCTGGCCTCGGTCTTCGCCGGGACCCAGGCCGCGGCCGGGATCATGGCGGCGCTGGTGGCGCGCGAGCGCGACGGGCTCGGCCAGGTGGTCGAGGTGCCGCTGTTCGACTCCTTCTTTGAGGCGGTCGGCGTCCGCGCCCTGCGCTATGAACGCAACCCGCCCGCAGGCGCCATGTTCGGGGCCGGGTTCTACCGCTGCCGGGACGGCGGCTACGTCAGCCTGGTCACCGTCTGGTACCGCCACCTCGAATGGTTCCTCGACGCGGCCGGCCGCCGGGCGTGGATAACGGAGGGAACCGCGAGCTTCGACACGCTGCGGTCCGACCCCGGTAAGCGAGCCGAGCTGCAGCGGCGGCTGGTCGACCTGTTCGCCACCCGGCCCGCAGTTGAGTGGGAGCGGCTCGGGCGGGCGGCCGGCACCCCGATCGCCGCGCTGCGCACGAGCACCCGGTGGCTGGCGGAGGAACAGGCGCGCGCGTCGGGCAGCGTGGTGGACATCGCGGACCCCGAGGCCGGCCGGCTGACCGTGCCCGGGGCCGCCGTCCGCATCCGGGACGCGGGCCCGGGCGCGGCTGAGCCCGGCCGGGCCGGGCCGGATGACGCCTCCGCGCTCGGCGGCCTGCGCGTCCTCGACCTGACCCGGGTGCTCGCCGCCCCGTCGGCCACCCGGGTACTGGCCGAGCTCGGCGCCGATGTGGTCAAGGCCGACGTGCCGGCCGGGCGCAGCCAGTCCGGCCTGCCCGAGCCGCTCTTCCACGAGGCCGCCAACCGCGGCAAGCGCCTGGTCCCGCTTGACCTGGCCGACGCGGACGGGCCGGGCCAACTGGCCGCGCGGCTGCGCTGGGCTGACCTGCTGGTCACCAACTTCACCGGGCCCGCACTGCAGCGCCTGGGCCTCGACGAGCAGGCAGTCCGAACGGTGGCGCCCGGCCTCAACTACGTCTACCTCAACACCTTCGGCACCGAAGGCCCCTGGAAGGACCTGCGCGGCTACGCCGAGATCGCCAACACCACCACCGGACTGACCGCGCGCACGATCGGGGCCGGCCCGCCCAGCGGGGTCGCGCCCACCGTCGACCTGCCGCGGACCCCGTTCACCGACTACGCGGCCGGCCTGCTCGGCGCGTTCGCGGCGCTGCTGGCCGAGTACCGGCGGCGACGGACCGGGCGGGCCGCTTCGGCCGAGGTCGCGCTGGTCACCGCGGCTGCCTACGCGCAGCTCCCCTACATCGTCGGGCCGACCGGAGCGCCGAATCCTAACGACGTCTGGACCGAGCCGGGGTGGTCAGCGTTCCAGCACGTGTACCGGGCTTCCGATGACTGGCTGTTCGTTGGTACTGGGGCCGACGGGAGCGGCCGCCTGCTCGCCGAACTGGGCCTGGCGGCGGGTACCTCCGATAACGCTGAGCTGAGCAAGGCGATCGCCAGCCGGCTGGCGACGATGACGGCGGCCGAGGTCACCGACCTGGTGCGGGCGGCCGGCGGCAGCGCCCACCGGATCGAGTCGATCGGGCAACTGTTCGCGCCGGGCGGGGCGGCGGAGCGGCGCGGGATCCGGCTGGAGCAGGAGTCCGCGGAGTTCGGCCGGGTCGTCCAGCCGGGGCCGACCATGCGGTTGAGCCGGACGCCGATGGTGGCGGGGGCGCTGCCGCCACCGTGGCGGTAGGCCTAGATGATCGAGCCCATGACCGTCGCGTGGCCGCGGACGATCGAGGCGGTCGAAAGCGGGACGTCGTCGTGCGGGATCCCGATCAGTACCAGGGACGCGCCTGCCCCGAGCGAGCGCAGCGCCTGCTGCATCGACGGCCGACTTAGCCGTGCGCGGCCTCTTCGGCGGTTAGGCAGGCGGCCTGGGCCAGGAATGCGGCGCAGCGGGCAAAGGTACGGCCGATGTCGTGTCCGGCGAGCCGTGCCTGATACGCGCGGTACCGGCTCAGCTCCCATTGCCGTGCCCGCGGCGCGAGTTCTCCGAGCCCTGGGTCCGGCTGCGTGCTCCACGCCCAGGCCGTCCCGGCGCCGGGCTGGATGAACACGGCGGGATCGACGGACTTGCCCAGCTGGTTACGGACGTACCTGAGGCCTTCCAGGGTCTCCTCGGTCTTCCGGCGCCGGACAGACTTGTCCGCGAGGGCGCACTCGTAGTCGCGCGGGTGGTACCGGACCAGGGTGGCGTCGACCAGCGTGACCCACCAGACTGTCTCGCCGACAGCCGCCGCGAGGTGAGCCGGGTCCCAGGGCCCTGCGGCGCAGACGCGGCCGACCGCCTCGGCCATCGCGGTCACGGACCAGTCGATCGCGACGGCGGGGGCGGAAGCCACCCCGACATGATCACGGTTCCACGCCATCCGGCACCGCGTCGAGCAGAACCGGGCATGCTCCCGGCGCGGGGTGAACGCGAGCCCGCACTGCGCGCACTGCCGGACCTCGCCCATCGTTTGATGGTATGCGGACAGGCAGGGCAAAATCCGGCACCTCCTGTCAGTCATTCGCGGATAAGACATTCTGCGTTCACTTTCAGTTCATCTATGAGTCGCCGGGGAGACGTCCTGAATTGCGTAAATTGCGGCAACGGGGTGATTTGGGGTCTCGACCGGCCACCAGCGCGGCGGGCGGCTTAACGGAGGATGAACGGATGCGCGTGACCGAGTCCGGAACTCCGGCCCTGGCGGGCCTGCCCAGCGTGGCGGCACTGCGCCGGCGCGCACTGCTGGTCTCGGGCATGGGCTTCTTCACCGATGCCTACGACCTGTTCGTCATTGGCATCGTGTCGACCTTGCTGAAGTCCCAGTGGCACCTCGACACCGGCCAGCTAGCGCTGCTCAATGCGGTCATGCTGGGAGCGGCCTGCCTCGGCGCACTGGTGTTCGGCCGGGTCGCCGACGTGATCGGCCGGACCCGGGTGTACTGGATATCCGCGGCGCTGATGGTGGTCGCGGCGGTCGGCTCGGCACTGGCGCCATCGCTGGCGGTGCTGATCGGATTCCGGTTCCTGCTTGGCTTCGGCGTGGGCGGCGACTACCCGGTTAGCGCGGTTCTCATGAGCGAGTACTCCGGCCACCGCAACCGCGGCCGGATGGTCGGGCTCGTCTTCTCCGCCCAGGCGGTCGGCCTCATCGTCGGCCCGCTGGTGGCCCTTGCCTTGCTCGGCGGCGGTGCCGGCCCGGCCGCCACCTGGCGCATCCTGCTCGGCCTGGGCGCCGTCCCCGCGGCCGCCGCCGTCTGGCTGCGCCGCAAGATGCCCGAACCGCCCCGCTTCCAAGCCCGCGCGACGGGGGCCCCCGACCGCGTTCCCGGCCAGGACACGACCGGCCTGCGGGGATTGCTGCGCAGCCGCAGGCTCCTGGTCATCCTCGCCGGGACGGCCGGATGCTGGTTCCTGCTCGACTACGCCTACTACGGCAACACGATCTCCACCCCGCAGATCATCTCCCTGATCAGCCCGCATGCCTCCCAGACGACGACCATCGCCATACAGCTAGCGATCTTCGCCGTCGCCGCCGTACCTGGTTACGTTCTGGCCATCGCGCGAATGGACCGCTTCGGGCACCGCAGGCTTCAGCTCGCCGGGTTCATCATGATGGGCGTCTGCTTCGCCGTGATCGGCCTGGTCCCCGGCATGACCACGGCCGTCGCCCCGTTCCTGATCGCCTACGGAATCAGCTACTTCTTCACCGAGTTCGGCCCGAACGTCACCACCTTCGTGCTGCCCGGCGAACTGTTCCCCACCCGGATCCGCGCGACGGCCCACGGCATCTCGGCTGGCATCGGGAAACTCGGCGCGTTCATCGGCGTGTTCCTCTTCCCTGTCCTCCAGGCCTCTCTCGGGCTGCGCGGCACCCTGCTCCTCACAGCCGGGGTATCGGTCCTCGGCGCGCTGCTCACCCTGGTCTTGCCCGAGCCAGCCGGCCGCACGCTGGAGGAGATAACGGGAGAACCCGACGTCATCGGAGACGTTGAGGAGGCGCTCCGCTCCGCCGGGCAACCCGCCTCCGCCGCGTGAGCTCGCGCTTAACGGCCAGCGGCCTGGCCCGGTGGCGTGCGTGCGGACCGTCTTCGCGGTCCATCAGGTCGCGTGCGTGACGCAACCGCGCCTGTTCCTCCGGTGTTACGGGCCGCGCACATGACCCGGCCGCTCAGCGCCTCGTCTCGTACCTGGTCAGCACGATGCCGCCAGGGAACGTCCGCGTCTCCACCAGGTTCAGGCCTACCCAGCTACCCAGCGCGGTGAAGAACGGCGTGCCGCCGCCCACCAGGACCGGGTAGGTGGCCAGTGCGTACTCGTCGATCAGCCCGGCCCGCATGGCCGCCCCGGCGAGCGTCGCGCCGCCGATGCCCATCGGGTCGCCGTCCCCGGCCTTGAGCCGGGTGATCTCGTCGACCGCGTCGCCGGCGACCAGGCGGGTGTTCCAGTCGGCCTTGTCGATCGTCGAGGAGAACACCACCTTCGGGGTGTCCCGCCAGTTTTGCGCGAACGCGATCTCGGCCGGGGTGGCACCGGGCTGCTGGTCGCCGGTCGGCCAGTAGGAGCTCATCGTCTCCCACAGCTTGCGACCGTACAGCGACAGGCCGCTCGCCCGCTCCTGGTCGAGCCACCACTGGAACAGCTCGTCGCTCGGCGGCCCGCTCCAGCCGATGTCGTCGCCGGGGGCGGCGATGTAGCCGTCCAGGGTCAGGTTCATGCCGTAGATCAGTTTCCGCACGACGCCAGCCTCCCGTGAGTCGGTCTCCGGTGTCTCCGCCGCCGGGTCGGCTAGGACCGCGAGCCCTGGTCGGCCGCCATCGCCAGCAGCTCGGCCGCGTGGGCCTGGCCGAACTCGGAGTCTTCCAGGCCCGCCAGCATCCGGGACAGCTCGCGGACGCGGGCCTCGTGGTCGAGCCGGATCACGCTGGTGCTGGTGATCGTGCCGTCGCTGGACTTGGCGACCACCAGGTGGTTGTCGGCGAAGGCGGCGACCTGGGGCAGGTGGGTGACCACGATGACCTGGGCGAGGCGGGCCAGCTTGGCCAGGCGGCGGCCGATCTCGACCGCGGCCTTGCCGCCCACTCCCGCGTCTACCTCGTCGAAGACGAAGGTAGGGACCGGGTCGGCGCCGGCGAACACCACCTCGATGGCGAGCATCACCCGGGACAGCTCGCCGCCGGAGGCGCCCTTGTGCAGCGGCAGCGCGGGGGCGCCGGGGTTGCTGGCCAGGCGCAGCTCCACGTCGTCGGCGCCGTGCGGGCCCGGCTCGGCCAGCGGGGTCAGCACCACCGAGATCCGGGCGTGCGGCATCGCCAGGGCGGTCAGCTCGGCGGTGACGTCGCCCGCGAACCGCTCCCCCGCCTCCGCCCGCAGCCGGGACAGCCGCCCGGCCAGCTCATGGACCTGGGCCGCGAGGTCGGCCTCGGTGGCGGTGAGGGTGGCGATGGTGTCGTCGTCGTTGTCCAGCTCGGCCACCCGGGCCGCGGCCAGCCGGGCCCACTCGAGCACGTAAGCGGTGTCGTCGGGCTCCGGTCCCTCTGCCGGGGCCAGCGCCGGCAATGTGCCGTCAGCCGCGTCCGCCGCGTCGCCTTCCTGGTCGCCCGCCGGTACCGGGAGCGTCACCGGGGCGCCGTCGACCCGCGCGCTGACGCCGCCGGGGCCGTACAGCCGGATGACGCGGGCCAGCGCGGCGCGGCGCTCCTGCACGGCCGCCAGCCGGGCCGGGTCGGCGTCGATGCCCTGGATGTAGGAGGCCAGCTCGCCCGCCACCTCGGACACCAGGTAGGCGGCCTCGGACAGCCTGGTGGCCACCCCGTCGATCTCGGCGTCGTGGCGGCGCACGGCGTCAAGCGCCCGGCGCGCGTGGCCGAGCAGGGTGACCGCGTCCGCCCCGTCGTTGCCCGCGGTCGGGTCGCCCAGCAGCGCCTCGTGCGCGGTGATGGCGCCAGCGTGCAGCGAGTCGGCGTTGGCCAGCCGGTCCTCCTCCGCCCGGAGCGCGGCCGCCTCGCCCGCGACCGGGTTGAGCTTCTCCACCTCGGTCAGGCCCGCCCGCAGCTCCTCCGCCTCGGCGGCGCGGGCGCGGGCCTGCGTGGTCAGCGTCGCCAGCTCTTCGGCGACCTCCCGGTGGCGGGCGTAGGCCCGCTGGTAGTCCGCGAGGACCTCGCCCAGCCCGCCGCCGGCGTACTTGTCGAGCGACTCCCGCTGGCGGCCGGGCTTGAGCAGCTGCTGCTGGTCGGACTGGCCGTGCACCGCCACCAGGTCGTCGGCCAGGTAGGTGAGCAGCGACACCGGCACCGAGCGGCCGCCGGCGAAGGCCCGGGACCGGCCCTCGCTGGACACCGTCCGGGTCAGCACCAGGGTGCCGTCCTCGTCGAGGTCGCCGCCAGCCTCCTCGACCTGCTGCGCGACCTTGCCGCTGCGATCGGTGCGCAGCCGGCCCTCGACCGAGGCGCGCTGCGCGCCGGGCCGGACCCGGGCCGGGTCGGCCCGGCCGCCGAACAGCAGGCCGAGGCCGGTCACCACCATCGTCTTGCCCGCGCCGGTCTCGCCGGTGAGCGCGGTGAAGCCAGGCGAAAGCTCAAGCAGCGCGTCGTTGATGACCCCGAGCCCGGTAATGCGCACTTCCTCAAGCATGAGCGCTAGCCGTCTCCTTCTCGAAGCAGTTCCGTCGGCCCAGCCCGCTACCGGGCGTCCGCGCGGCAAGGGCGACCCTGCGACCTAGACCCTGCGACCTAGACCCTGCGACCTAACGGCAATGCCGACTTTACCGTCGCGGGGCCCGCGCGGCTGGCGGTCCCGCCCACGCACACCGTACAAGCCCGCACCGACGCTCCCGTCCAGGCGCATTTCATTCGCTTACCTGTTTGCATCAAGTGTCGCCTGGCCGCGCCGTTCAAGCAAACATTTGGCCGCAAATCGCCCGGCGCGCCGGCCGGGAGGTGCGAGCGGCCGGCGCGCCGGTCAGTGGCTGAGCCGGGACGTACGGCCGCGCCAGCCCTCGACCGGCAGGCCGAACTTGGCCACCAGGCGGTCGGTGAACTCGCCCCCGCCGGGCGGCTGCCCGGGCCCGCCGTGTACCCGCGCCAGCGATACCGGCAGCTCACCGCGGCGGACCTCGATCCGGGCGCGCGGCGGCAGGTCGAACCGGCGGCGGCCGTCGCACCACAGCACCGCCCGGTCGGCGTCAGCGAACTGGTCGGCCGGGTCGCTGTCCTCGCCCGCCACCGGCTGGCCGTACTCGATGTCACCGTGCACGGCGCCCCCGAAGTCAATAGCGCCGCCGAAATCGGCGGCGCCGTCGCCGCCCTCGTTCATCAGCTCCACCGCCACCACCGAGCGGGGCGAGACCACCAGCGGCCGGGCGAACAGGGCGTGCGCCGCCAGCGGCACCATCAGCAGCGCCTCGACCTCCGGCCAGACCACCGGGCCGCCGGCCGAGAAGGCGTAGGCGGTCGACCCGGTGGGGGTGGCGCACACCACCCCGTCGCAGCCCCAGCGGGACAGCGGGCGGCCGTCCACCTCGATGACCACCTCGACCATCCGCTCACGGGACGCCTTCTCCACCGTGGCCTCGTTGAGCGCCCAGGTGCTGGCGATGGTGGTGCCGTTGTCCCTGGCCACCACGTCGATCGTCATCCGCTGCTCGACCCGGTAGTCGCCCGCCAGCAGGCGGTCCACCGTCTGGGTGAGCCCGTCCGGCTCGGCCTCGGCCAGGAAGCCCACGTGCCCCAGGTTCACCCCGATCAGCGGGGTGCCCACGGTCCGCGACAGCTCGGCCGCCCGCAGCAGGGTGCCGTCGCCGCCGAGCACGATGACCAGCTCCGCCCCGTCGGCGGCGGACGGCCCGGGCGGGACCACGGTCGCGCCGGCGCACTGCAGGGCGGCGCCTTCGCTCTCGGTTACCCGGACCTTCACGCCAGCCCCGGTCAGCCGCTGGATGACTTCCGTCGCGCTGCGCCGTGCGCTTTCCCTGCCGGTGTGCGCGAGCACCAGCATCGTGCGCTGTGAATCGCCCATTGGGTGCAACTTACCTTGCCGGCCGTGCCCGCCAGGTCACCGGCCGGTCACTGGGGCCCGGCCTCGATCGCCCGGCTCAGCTCGGCCTCGTCAAGCGGCGGGGCGCCGCGGCGGAACCAGACGAAGTACTCCACGTTGCCCGCCGGTCCCGGCAGCGGGCTGGCCGTCACCCCGAGCACGCCCAGGCCCAGCGACCACGCGGTCTCGCACACCGAACGGACCGCCTCCGCCCGGACCTCCGGTGACCTGACCACCCCGTGCGGGCCGACCCGGCCCTTGCCCACCTCGAACTGCGGCTTCACCATCAGCGCGAAGTCCGCGTCGGGGGCGGCGCAGGCGGCCAGCGCGGGCAGCACCTTGGCCAGCGAGATGAACGACAAGTCGGCCACCACCACCTGCGGCGGCGGCGCGACCTGGGCCGGTTCCAGCGCGCGGACGTTGACCCGGTCGAGTACCGTCACCCGCTCGTCGGTGCGCAGCGACCAGGCGAGCTGACCGTAGCCGACGTCGGCCGCCACCACCTGCGCGGCGCCCGCCTGCAGGAGCACGTCGGTGAAGCCGCCGGTGGACGCGCCCGCGTCCAGGCAGCGCTTGCCCGACACCTGGAGCCCGGCGAACGCGGCCAGCGCCCCGGCCAGCTTGTGGCCGCCGCGGGAGACGTACTGCGGCCCGGCGTCGGCGTCATCCGCCACCGTGACCGGCGCGTCCCTCCCCACCTGGGTGGCCGGCTTGGACGCGAGCTGACCGCTGACCGCGACCCGGCCCGCCGCGATCAGCTCGGCCGCCTGCTCCCGCGAGCGGGCGAGCCCGCGCCGGACCAGCTCCGCGTCCAGCCTGCCGCGTACCGTCACCGTCCGAGCTCGCCCTGCGCGCCGCGGCGGCCCGGCTCACCCGGGACCGCGTCGCCGAGCTCGCCCAGGATTTCCCGCAGCCGGTCGTGGGTGTCCTGCAGTACCGCGGGCCGCCGCGCCAGGTCGAGGCCGTCGAGCCCGGCCAGCCCGGCGATGACCGCGTCCACCTGGGGGTCACCGGTTGGGGTGAGAGCAAGCCGCACCCGTTCTGCATCCATATCGCTTTTCTCTCCTCGGGCTGCCTGGTAGCCGCGCTGGTCGCTCGCGTGCGCTACCCTCCCGCGTGAACGGTACCGCTCAGCGAGGGGAGAGGCGCACATGGCTTCGGCCGAAGATTGCCGCGCTGCACTGCAGAAGCTAGCCGCACGGCTAGCGGAGATGAGCCCCGGCGAGCGGGAGCAGTACTTCGGGAACCGGACGATGAGCGTGACCGTTCCCGACCTCGGCGCCACCTACGTCACCCGGCTCGGGGCGGGTGACGACCCGGTCCGCGAGGCCGCGCCGGGCGAGCCGGCCGCCGACATCCGGCTGACGGCCGACAGCGACGAGGTGCTGGCGCTGGCCGAGCAGCCGATGAACATCGCCCGGGCCTGGATGTCCGGCCGGGTCAAGATCGAGGCGTCGGTCAAGGACCTGTTCCGGCTGCGCAGGCTGCTCTAGGGCCGGCCATGGGAGAGCTGATCCTGCTGCGGCACGGCGAGACCGAGTGGTCCCGCGACGGCAAGCACACCGGGCGGACCGACGTGCCCCTCACCGCCAAGGGGATCGCCGGGGCGGAGGCGCTGGCGCCGGTGGTGACCCGGCGGGTGGCGGGCGCCCGGCTGGTCGCGGTCTGGGCCAGCCCCGCCCAGCGGGCGCGGCGAACCGCCCAGCTGGCAGGCCTCAAGGTCACCGGCACCGACCCTGACCTCTGGGAATGGGACTACGGGGGCTACGAGGGGATCACCACCGCGCAGATTCAGCGGACCCGGCCCGGCTGGTCGCTGTGGCGGGACGGGGTGATCCCCGGCGACGCCGAGCACCCGGGCGAGAGCGCGGCCGAGGTCGGGGCGCGGGTGGACCGGGTGCTCAAGCGGGCCGCGCCGCTGCTGGCGCAGGGCGACGTGGCGCTGGTCGCGCACGGCCACGTGCTGCGCGTGCTGACCGCCCGCTACCTGGGCCTTGAGCCGACCGCGGGGCGGCTGTTCCGGCTGGATACGGGCACCGTCTCCACCCTCGGGGCGGAACACGAGGACCCGGTCATCCTGAGCTGGAACGTGCCGCCGGACAGCTGAGCGGACAGCCGACCGCCGGGTTAGCTGGTGACGTCGGACGGGCGCGGCGCCGCGGCGCCGCGCTGGCGCGGTATGTCGTCCCCGGCCGGGCGCGGCTGGCCGGGGCCCCGGGTCTCCTCGGTCATCCAGGCGAGGAACGACGGGGAGCCCGCCACGAACCGGGTGGCGAGGATCTCCGGCTCGTCGTAGCTGTGCCGCTCGGCCAGGAACGCGGCCAGGGCCTCGTAGCGGTCGGCCGGGAGCTTGAAGAAGACGAACCACTCTTCGGCCCGCTCGATCTCGTCGTTCCACCAGTAGGTGGACGCGACCGGCCCGGCAACCTGGCCGCAGGCCGCCAGCCGGGCCTCGACCGCCGCCCGGGCCAGCTCCACCGCCTCCGCGCGGGTGTCAGTTGTGGTCTGTACCTGCAGGTATCCGGTCTCACGGCCGCTACCGCCGGTCTGCTCTGCGTCGGTTCCTGCCATACCAGCTGATGCTACGCCGGCCCTCGATAGTAGGCTAAGCGCCCTGTGAAGCTGATTCACTCGGGCAAGGTCCGCGACGTCTACGCCGACGGCGACGACCTGCTGCTCGTCGCCTCGGACCGGGTGTCGATCTACGACGTCATCCTGCCGACGCCGGTACCGGGCAAGGGCCGCGTGCTGACCCAGCTCTCGCTGTGGTGGTTCAGCCGGCTGACCGGCATCATCGGCAACCACGTGATCTCCGCCACCGACGTGCCGCCGGAGTTTTCCGGCCGTGCCATCCGCTGCCAGCGGCTGGACATGATCCCGGTGGAGTGCATCGCCCGCGGCTACCTGACCGGGCTGGGCCTGGCCGCCTACCAGGAGAGCGGCGCGGTGTCCGGCGTCCCGCTCCCGCCCGGCCTGGTGGAGTCGTCCCGGCTGCCCGAGCCGGTGTTCACGCCGACCACCAAGGCAGCCGCGGGCCACGACGAGCCGATTACGTTCGACCAGGTCACCGACCTGGTCGGCGCGGAGACGGCGGCAGAACTGCGGCGGGTCACGCTGGAGGTGTACCGGCGCGGGGCGCAGACCGCGGCCGAGCGCGGCATCATCGTGGCCGACACCAAGCTCGAGTTCGGCCGGGCCAAGGACGGCACGCTGGTGCTGGCGGACGAGGTGCTCACCCCGGACTCGTCCCGCTTCTGGCCGGCCGACTCCTACTCCCCCGGCCGCCCGCAGCGCTCCTACGACAAGCAGTACCTGCGGGACTGGTCCACCTCGGTCGGCTGGGACCGCACCCCGCCCGGGCCGGACATCCCCGACGACGTGCTCCAGGTGCTGACCAGCCGCTACCTGGACCTGTACGAGATGCTCACCGGCCAGCGGCTGGACGCCTGAGCGGCCAGCCAGGTCCACTTCCCGGCCAGTAAATACCCCGGGGCAGCGGCAATGAGCCGGTAACATTCGGGCATCGGGTCCGCCTGACGTGCGGATCCGCTCTGCTGAACGCGATCACGACCTTTGAGGAGGCCCACAGTGGTGTCTCAGGCGAGCCGGCTGGCCGACGTCCGTTACGACATTCGCGGACCAGTGCTGGCACGAGCTCGCGAGCTTGAGGCACAGGGGCACGAGATCATCAAGCTGAACCTGGGCAACCCGGCCCCGTTCGGCCTGTTCGCACCGGACTCGGTGCTGTCCCAGGTGACCGCGGCCATCGGCGACTCGCAGGGTTACAGCGACGCGCGCGGCATCGCGCCCGCCCGTGAGGCGGTGGCGCGGTACTTCGGCGCCCGGCTGGGCGTCGCCGGGGTCACCCCGGACGACGTGTACCTCGGCAACGGGGTGTCGGACCTGATCGTGATGGCGCTGCAGGCGCTGCTCAACCCGGGCGACGAGGTGCTCGTCCCGTCGCCCGACTACCCGCTGTGGACCGGCGCGGTCAACCTCGGCGGCGGCCGGGCGGTGCACTACCGCTGCGCCGAGGACCTCGACTGGAACCCCGACGTCGAGCACGTCGAGTCGCTGATCACCCCGCGCACCCGCGCCCTGGTCATCATCAACCCGAACAACCCGACCGGCGCCGTCTACTCCCGGGAGACGCTGCTCGGCCTGCTTGACGTGGCCCGCCGCCATGACCTGCTGGTGCTGTCGGACGAGATCTACGACCAGATCCTGTTCGACGGCGCGGTGCACCACTGCGCCGCCGCGCTCGCCCCCGACCTGCCGGTGCTCACCCTCGGCGGCATGTCCAAGACCTACCGGCTGGCCGGCTTCCGCTCCGGCTGGCTGGTCGTCTCCGGGCCGCGGGCCCCGATGACCGAGTACCGCGAGGGCCTCGAGCTGCTGGCCAACATGCGGATGTGCCCCAACGTGCCGGCCCAGCACGCGATACCGGCCGCGCTCGACGGCGGCATCGACATCACCCCGCTGCTGCTGCCCGGCGGCCGGCTGCGCGACCAGCGGGACGCCGCCTGGGAGCTGCTGAGCGCGATCCCCGGGGTCGACTGCTACAAGCCGGCCGGCGCGCTGTACCTGTTCCCCCGGCTCGACCCCGAGGTGCACAAGATCGTCGACGACGAGCGGATGTGCATCGACTTCCTGCAGCAGCAGCACGTGCTGCTGACCCACGGCACCGGGTTCAACCTGCCGTCCACCGACCACATCCGGGTGGTGTTCCTGGCCCAGGTCGAGGTGCTCTCGGACGCGGTCACCCGGCTGGGCGAGTTCCTGGCTACCTACCGGCAGTAGTTGACCTTCCCCCTGGGGTAAAGCCCACGGTGGTGGCTGTGAAGCTGCTGACAATCGGCGAGTTCGCCCGCCAGGCCCGGCTGTCCGCCAAGGCGCTGCGCCTGTACGACGAGCTCGGCTTGCTTCGCCCGGCCAAGGTCGACCAGTGGTCCGGGTACCGCTACTACGCGCCGTCCCAGCTGGAGCGGGCGCGGCTGGTCGCGTGGCTGCGCCGGATCGGCCTGCCGCTCGCCCAGATCGGCGCTGTCATCGAGTCTTCACCGGCTGAGGCAGCGGCGGCGGTGACCGCCTTCCTCCGGGTGGCCGAGGCGGACCTGGCCGAACGTCAGCGGCTTGCTCAGTTCCTCATCAGCTATCTCTCCGAGGGAGCAACCGCCATGCCCGAACCACTGTCACCCCAGCCCCGCCCCTTGCTGGACGCCTCACCGGCGGGGACGACGCTCACCGTCCGCTACGCCGCCGCGTCCGACGCCGGCCTGGTCAGGGAGCGGAACCAGGACGCGGCGTCGGCCGGCCCGCGGGTGCTCGCCGTTGCCGACGGGTTCGGCCCGGGCGGCGAGCAGGCCAGCGCCGCCGCCGTCAACGCCCTGCTGCACCTGGACGCGCCGGGTCACCCCGACGCACCGGGTCACCCCGACGCACCGGGTCACCCCGACGCACCGGGTCACCTCGACGCCGAGACCGCGCCGGCCAGCCTGCTCAACCTCCTGTCGGAAGCGGTCGCGGCGGCCGGCGCGTCGGTCCGCTCGATCGCCCAGTCCGCCCCCGAGCTGGGCGGCAGCGGGTCGACGCTCACCGCGGCGCTGCTGTCCGGCTCCCGGCTGGCGCTGGTGCACATCGGCGACTCGCGCGCCTACCTGTTCCGCGACGGCGGGCTGTTCCAGGTCAGCCACGACCACTCGGTCACCCAGGCGATGGTGGACGCGGGACGGCTCACCCCGGAGGAAGCGGTGTCCCACCCGCAGCGTTCGCTGCTGCTGCGCGCACTGGGCGTGTCGGCGGCGCTGCTGCGGGCCGCGGGAATGACCGAGGAGCAGGCCCGCGAGGCCGACAAGCCGGAGCTCTCGCTGCTCGAGGCGCGGCCCGGCGACCGCTACCTGCTCTGCTCGGACGGCCTGACCGCGGTGCTGCCGGCGGCCGTGATCCGGCGGGAGCTGGCCGCCCGCGCCGAGCCGGCCGAGGTCGTACAGCGGCTCATCACGCTGGCGAACGAGGCGGGCGGCCCGGACAACATCGCCTGCGCGCTGGCCGACATCGAGGCCGGCTCCTAACTCCTAGCCGCCTGCTAGCGGTCCCGCCCGGGAGGCACAATAGCGTCATGGCTACGCACGTCGCGCTGCTGCGCGGGATCAACCTCGGGGGCAAGAACAAGGTGGCAATGGCCGACCTGCGCTCCCTGGTGGCCGGCCTCGGGCACGGGGACGTGTCGACCTACATCCAGAGCGGGAACGTGCTGTTCACCGCCCCCGCCGACGCCGACTGCGCCCTCGCCGGGCAGGCGATCAGCGAGGCGATCGGCGCCGACCTCGGGGTGACCGCCCCGGTGGTGGTGCTCACCCGCGACGAGCTGGCCAAGATCCTGGCCGCCAACCCCCACCCGGACGAGCCCGACCCGAAGCGGGTGCACGCCGTGGTGCTGAGCGAGACCCCCGGTCCCGACCTGACCGCCAAGCTGGAGAAGGCGACCGCCCAGGCCGCCGCCAAGGGCGATCCCTCCACCGTCACCGCCGTCGGCCGCACCCTGTACCTGCACACGCCGGCCGGATACGGGCGCAGCGACCTGGCCGCGACGGTGCTGCGCATCGTCAGCTCACCCAAGGCCGGCCTGACCGGCACCGCCCGGAACTGGGCGACGATGACCAAGCTGCTCGACCTCTGCCGCTAGCCGCCCGCCGGGCTAGGTATCACCTGATACTTAGCCCGCCCACGCCCACGCCCACGCCCACGCCCACGCCCACGCCCACGCCCACGCCCACGCTTCTTGCTGTTATCCGTCAGGGGCGAGGGCCGCTGCTTATCGGATGCGACCTCGGCGCTGCGCGTTCCGCGCTTCTTGCTGTTATCCCAGCCTGATCCGCCTGGCTGGTTGGTCGGCCCGCGGTGCGGGCCACTTCCCATCACTTTTGACGGGTTCGGTGACCGCTTTGACGGTATTTGTTCCACCAAAAACGATGGGAAGTGCGACGAGTCCGGCCGAACTGAAGGGGAGTGGCGGATCGCCGACCAGGACGGCGGCCCGGATCGCCGCCCGAGATCCGGATTGGGCGGTTTACCCGATAGCGGCGGGCGCGGCTGGTTAGGTACATTGCCGGTAATGGTCAATGCAGCGATTTGGTCCTTAACCGGACTCCGTGATCTCCACCGGAAGGGCACCCCGCATGGACTACGTGGTCGCGCAAGTCAACGTCGCGCGAGCGTTCACGCCGATGGACAGTCCCCGCCTGGCGGACTTCGTGGCCGGGCTGGACCCGGTGAACGCGGTCGCGGACAGTGCGCCCGGCTTCGTCTGGCGGCTGCAGACGGAGGAGGGCAACGCGACCAGCCTGCGGATGTTCTCCGACGACGACGAGGGCTCGGACGGCGGCATCCTGGTCAACATGTCGGTCTGGGAGTCGGTCGCCGACCTGGCCGCCTTCGTGTACGGGCCCGCGCACCGGGCGGTGCTTCGCCGCCGCCGCGAGTGGTTCGAGCAGCTGCGCGAGGTCTACGCGGCGCTGTGGTGGATTCCCCGCGGGCACATCCCGACCACGGCCGAGGCGGAAGACCGGATCAGGCACCTGCGCGCGCACGGGCCCACGCCGCACGCGTTCTCGATGCGGGTGCACTTCCCGCCGCCGGGCGCCGCCAGTGAGCCGCTGCTCAGCCCGGACGACTGGGCCTGCCCGGTCTAGCCCCGGCGCCAGCGCGAAGCGCCCGCCCGCACGGTGAGCGTGCGGGCGGGCGTTTTCGCGGGCCGGCGTTAGCGGACCGGGGCGGCCACCCGGGTGCCGGCCGCCGCCTGGTGGCGGCCGAGCTGGCGGACGCGGGCGGCGACCGCGCCGGTGCGGCCGAACAGCATGGCCACCGAGAAGAAGATCAGCGCCGCGGTCAGCGCGTCCACGGTGACGTGGCTGGTGGCCAGCCAGCTACCGAGCTGGTGGCTGAACACGTGCTGAGAGCCGTAGGAGAAGTAGATCCTGGCACCGACCACCGCGATCCAGAAGAGCGCGTAGCCCGCGCCGCCGCGGGTCATCGCCTGCCCGGTGGCGGAGTCGGCGAAGACGCGCAGCAGTGAGGCGGCGAGCACGCCGAGCGCCAGCCCGGCCGCGATCCCGGCCAGTTCCAGCAGCAGCCCGTTACCCGAGGTGGCAAAGCCCTTGAAGTAGAACGGGATGATGGCGGCGCCGGCGACGAAGGGGCGCACCAGCCTCCTCGCGGAGATCCTGCGCAGTCCGCAGTCCGACAAGAGCACGACGCCGAGAATGACGAGGTTCGGGATTAGCACGCTGGCGTCCACGGGAGTTCCTCTCAGGTGGGTGGTTCGCTGGGGGGCGATGCCTTACCCCGATGACGCTACGGAGCCAGCCGCCAGGGGCGCGTCGGCCTGTGGTTCGATCCCAGGTGGAAGTCCCCGCCGGGCGGGGTGGAGCCAAGGTGGAGACCGTGATCTCCACCCGGCGTCAACCCGGCTGGACCGCGTGCCGCGGCCCGCGCGCGGATACGTTAGGAACCGTGGTTATCGCCTACTTCGCAGCCCGCCGGCGCGCTGGCGGGCCGGCCAGCCTGCTGGCGGCGCTGCGGGACGGGGCGCCGGTCAGCGCGATCGATGTTCCGCCGGCCGTCAACTTCACCCGGCTGGCCGTGCTGGTCCTCGTGGTGGTCACGGTCCCGCTGTTCACGCCGCACTTCGCCCAGGGCGGGGAGGGCATCGCGACCGCGGTGGCACTTGGCGTGTCCGCCATCGCCTGGCTGGTCTGGCAGTTCGCCGGGCAGCGGCCCCGGCTGTGGCTGGCCATGCTGGCGGTCATGGGCGCGGCGGGCGGGGTGCTGGCCGGGCTGTCCTCGCTCAGCACGGCGGTGTCGGTCGGCTTCGTGGTGGCGGTCTCGGCCGGCGCCCGGCTGCCGGTGGAGGCGTCGCTGGCGATCGTGGCCGAGACCTTGGCCGCGTTCCTGGTCGCGGCGATCGCCAGCGGCGCGCCCGCCCAGGCCATCGCTGGCTGGAGCGCCGGCTTCATCGGCTTCTGGGCGTTCGGGCTCACCCGGCGCGCCTACCTGATGCGCGCGGTCGAGGCGGAGGACGCGCTGGCGCAGGCCCGCCGGGCGCACGCGGCCGAGAACCAGGCGGCCGCGCTGGCGGAGCGGGCGCGGATCGCCCGGGAGATCCATGACGTGCTCGCCCATGCCCTCGCCGCCGTGTCGGTCAACCTGCAGGCGGCTGAGGGGCTGCTCGACGCGCTGCCCGCCGACCGCCCCGAGGTCGTCAAGGCGGTCCAGTGCGTGCAGCGGGCCGGGGCGCTGACCAGGGAGGGCATGGCGGAAACGCGGCGCGCGATCCTGGCCCTGCGCGACGACACGGACGGCGCCACCCCGGGCTATGCCCCGCCTGCCAGCGGCGAGGCGGAAGGCCGGGCTGGCATCGTGGCGGACGGCGGCGTAAACGGCGCGGCGGACAGCGCGCCGGGCGGCGCCGCAGGCGGCCCGGCCGAGAGCGGCGCTGACGGTCCGGCCGACGGCGGCGCCCCGGCCGAACGGCTGGTCGGCCGCCTCCGGTCGCTGGCCGAGGAGCACCGCGCCACGGGTGACTCCCCGGTCGCGTTCACCGTCACCGGGACGCCCCGGCCGCTCGGCCCCGACGCGGCACTGACCGCGTTCCGCACCGCCCAGGAGGCGCTCACCAACGCCCGCAAGCACGCGCCGGGCCAGCCGGTCGAGGTCGCCGTCGGGTACCCGCCCGGTGAGATGACGCTGGTGGTGGGCAACGCGCTACCGCCGGCGGGCGCACCGGCGCCGCTGGCGCGGGCGGGTGCCGGGTACGGCCTGGCCGGCCTGCGGGAGCGGGCGGCGCTGGCCGGCGGCACGCTGACGGCGGGCGAGGACGGCGGCCAGTGGCGGGTGCGGCTGCGGCTGCCCCACCAGCCGTCACTAGCCGGCCGGGACTGACGGGGGTCAGCGCCGCCCCGATACGGCAGAATCAGCGCATGACCGAAAGCGGCGCCCCCGCCGATCCTGCCGATCCCGTCACCGTCGTCGTCGCCGACGACCAGTCGGCGGTCCGCGAGGGCCTGGTGCTGCTGCTCGGCACCCTGCCCGGGATCAGCGTCGCCGGGCAGGCGGGCGACGGCAACGCGGCCGTCGACCTGGTGGCCGCGACCCGGCCCCAGGTCGTGCTGATGGACCTGAACATGCCGGGCTGCGACGGGGTCACCGCGACCGCCCGGATCACCGCCGAGTACCCGGGCACCCGGGTGGTGGTGCTCACCACCTACGCCGACGACGAGTCGATCATCGGCGCGCTGCGGGCCGGGGCGCTCGGCTACCTGACCAAGGACGCCACCCGGGCAGAGATCGGCCGCGCGATCACCGCCGCCGCCGCTGGCCAGGGGGTCCTCGATCCGAGCGTGCAGCAGCGGCTCATCAACGCCGCCGTCCGCGCCCCGGCCGACCAGTCAGGCACCGAGCGGGGAAGCGCGGGCCAGCCCAGCGCCAGCTCCTCCCCCGAAGACCCCGGCGAGCTGACGCCGCGCGAGGCGGACGTGCTGCGGCTGATCGCGGCCGGGCAGTCCAACCGGGAGATCGCGCGGAGCCTGTTCGTGTCCGAGGCGACGGTGAAGACTCACGTCAACCGGATCTTCGCGAAGACCAGCTCGCGCGACCGGGCCCAGGCGATCCGCTACGCCTACACCCACGGCTACGCGCAACCAGGCTGACGGCATGTTCAAAAGTGCCCGCTGGGACCACACGGTCAGGATCCCGCCGGTTCCCGGCCCCGTGGTTGCGGCAGCCAGGGGCCTATAGCGCCGTGGTTTCCACAACCACGGCGCGGGGCGCGGGAGCGCGGGGCGCTGCCCGTTGCTTAGCCGCGGTCAGGCCAGGATGGTCCAGCTGTGCGGGGGGACGATCAGCGGGTCGGCCGGGACCGCGCCCGGCTCGGCCGTCACCGCGACCGCCAGGCCGGCCGCGTCGACCGGGAACCGGCACTCCTGGTCACCGGTGTTGAGCAGCAGCAGGGCCTGCTGGCCGTCCCCTTCGCCGCGCAGCCGCAGCGCCATCGCCGACGGCTCCAGGTGCTCGGCCGCGGTGCGCGCCCGGACCAGCCAGGGATGGCGGCGGCGAAAGCCGATCAGCCGCTGGTGCAGCCGGTAGTAGCGCCAGCCGTCCGGCGGCAGCCCGTCCGGCGAGGCCGGGAACGCGGGCCTGATCTCGTCGTCGCCGCCCGCCCGGTGCTCCTTGACGCCGCGCATCCCCTGCTCGTCGCCGTAGTACACGCTCGGCACGCCGCCCAGGCAGCACAAGATCGCGATCGCGTGCGAGAAGTGCCGCTCGTCGTTGAGCGCGGTGGCCAGCCGGGTCACGTCGTGGTTGCCGACGAACGTCTGCGCCAGCTCCCCGTCGAGGAACGCGTTGTGCCGCCCGAGCGCGTGGTCGAGCTCGAAGAAGTTCCGGTCGTTGAGGCAGGACCAGATCGCCTTCCACACCTCGTACTGGGTGATCGAGTCGAGGCCGGCCTCGTTGGCGTAGGCGGCGTAGTCGCCGTGGATCATCTCGCCCAGGAACCAGGCGTCGGGGAACGCCTCGCGCACCGCGGGCACCGCCTTGGCCCAGAAGGCCGGCGGCACCGCGTAGGCGGCGTCCAGCCGCCAGCCGCCCGCGCCGCGGGCGAGCCAGTGGCTCATCACCTCGATCACGTAGGACAGCACGGCGGGCTCGTCGTGATCCAGCTCTACCAGCTGCCCGTGGCCCTCGAAGACGGCGTAGTCGGTCCCGTCCGCCGTCCGCTTGAACCAGCGGGCGGCCGGGGCCGTCGGGCCGCCGCCGAGCGCCGCCTGGAAGGCCGGGAAGGACCGCCCGACGTGGTTGAACACACCGTCCAGGATCAGCCGCAGGCCGCGCTGGTCGGCCGCGCTGACCAGCGCGTCGAAGTCGGACAGGTCGCCCAGCCGGGGGTCGATCCTGAAGTGGTCGACGGTGTCGTAGCCGTGGGTCTCGGCCGCGAACAGCGGACCGAGCAGCAACCCGTTGCAGCCGAGCTCGACCGCGTAGTCGAGCCATCCCTCTAGCTGCCGCAGCCGACGGCGGACCGGCTCGCCCGGCGGCAGGGCCGCGGGCTCGGCGCCGGTGAAGCCGAGCGGGTACACGTGCCACAGGATGGCGTGATCAGCCCAGGACGTCACTCGCCCAAGGTACCCGCGGCACTCGGTCACCGCCCGGATTCGCAGCGCGAGGCGACGTTAACAATATGTATCCGAACGGGTGCGGCTGACCCCGGAGGGTAACCGCCGTTCATCGTGCCTGGCCGGCGGCCCGGCCGAGCGGTCAGCGGGCCGGGTCAACGGGGCCGGCCGGCCACCGTGATCCGTGCCACACCGCGGGGCTGCGGGCGCGAGGGCACGGGCTGCGGGCGTGAGGGCACCCAGTCGGCGCCTACCAGCGCCGACGCCGCCGGACGGCGGCCCGCCGGCCTGCCGCCCCGCGCTGGCGACGGGCCCCGCCGAGCGGGGTGCCGAAGCTCAGCCAGCCGCGCCGGCCTGCCCGCACCCCGACCGTGCCCCACGGCCGGCCCCGGCCCAGCGGCTCGCTGAGCCGGATGCGGAACGGGCCTACCCGGAACGATTCACTGACCCGCGTCCTGAACCTCACCACTGCCTGCCTTCCCGGTAGGGCCCGCCGCCGCCGGCGCGGCCGGGCTCGGCACCACCGCTATTCGCCTTCCCCCGCTGACGGCGGTCATTCCTTGCCCTGACAACGATGGTCATGCCCGCTGGGGCGAGGCGGCTGGTGGCATAGGGTCGGGGGGTGGCAGACCGGGACAGCGATCCGTTCCAGACCGCGGAGCTGCGGGCGCGGGTGCTCGGCGGCTGGGCGGCGTCGGCCAGCCGGTTCCGCGAGGACGCCAACGCCGAGGAGGACTACGCCCTCGGCGGGTACCGGGACCGGGTGGTGGTAGAGCTGGCGCAGAACGCGGCCGACGCGGCGGTCCGGGCCGGGGTGCCGGGCCGGCTGCGGCTGACGCTGCGCGACGGGACACTAACCGCGGCCAACACCGGGGCACCGCTGGACGCGGCCGGGGTTGAGGCGCTGTCCACCCTGCGGGCGTCGAGCAAGCGGGGCGACGCGGGCGGCCAGGGCGCGGGCGGCCAGGGCGCGGGCGGCGGCACAGGCGGCGAACCGGTCGGCGGGCCGGGGACACAGCCGGTCGGGCGGTTCGGGGTCGGCTTCGCGGCGGTGGTGGCGGTCTGTGACCAGCCCCGCGTCCGTTCGCGGAGCGGGACGGTGAGCTGGTCGCGGGACCGCACCCGGGACCTGGTCGCGGCCATCCCGGCGCTGGCCGATGAGCTGGCGGCCAGGTCCGGGCACGTGCCGGTGCTGCGGCTGCCGTTCCCGGGCGACGAGCGTGACCCCCCGGTCCTGGCCGGGGACGAGTTCGTCACCGCGGTTGAGCTGCCGCTGCGCGACGCCGAGGCGGTCAGCCTGGTGGGCCGGCTGCTGAGGGAAGCCGGGCCGGCCCTGCTGCTGGCGCTGCCCGCGCTGACCGAGGTCATCATCGAGGCCGGCGGGGCGACCCGGGTGCTCACCGCGGTCCACCGGGACGGCCGCTCGACCATCACCGAGGACGGCGTGCCGAGCCGGTGGCGGGTCGCCACCGCGGGCGGCACCCTCGACTCCCGGCTGGTGGCGGCCCGGCCCGCGGAGGAACGGGTGCGGTCCACCTGGTCGGTCCGCTGGGCGGTGCCGGTGACCGGCGACGGCATCCCGGCCGGGCGGCTGCCCGCGGGCACCGCCCCGGTGATCCACGGGCCGACGCCGACCGACGAGCCGCTCAGCCTGCCCGCCCTGCTGCTGGCGTCATTCCCGCTCAGCCCCGACCGGCGACACGTCGCGCCGGGGCCGGTGACCGACTTCCTCATCGAGCGGGCGGCGGTGCTCTACGCCGGCCTGCTGACCGCGCTTGGACCGGGGCAGGAGCTGCTCGACCTGGTGCCGGGGCTGGTCGGCCAGGGCGAACTCGATGCCGCCATCGCCCAGGCGATCGTGACCCGGCTGCCCGGCATCCCGTTCCTGGCTTCCGCCGCCCCCGGGGTTCCGGCGGCCGGGCGGGTACGGCCGCGGGACGCGGTGCTGCTCGACGCCGGGCTGCCTGGCCAAGGGCAAGAGCGCCTGACCGAGTACCTCGCGCCGGGGCTGCCGGACCTGGTCCAGGGCCCGGTCCGGCACCCGGCCTGGGCGGTGCTCGGCGTGCGGCGGCTGCCGCTGGCCGAGCTGGCCGACCTGCTGGCCGCCCTCGACCGGGAACCCGCCTGGTGGCACGGGCTGTACGCGGCGCTGGCGGAGGTGCCCGCCGACCAGCGGGCCGAGCTCGGGGCGCTGCCGGTGCCGCTGGCCGACGGGCGTCAGGCGCGCGGGCCGCGGGGCCTGCTGCTGCCCGGCGCGGGGCTGACCGGGCTGGCCGACCTGACCGGGCTGGCCGACCTGACCGGGCTCGGGGTGCGCGTGGTGCACCCGGCGGCGGCCCATCCGCTGCTGGCCCGGCTAGGCGCGGTGGAGGCGACGCCGCGCGGCGTGCTCGAGCACCCGGCCACCCGGGCCGCGGTGGCCGCCTCCTACGACAAGGCGGTCGAGGCCTACCACGGCGACGACGGCCCCGAGCGGACCGCCGACGCGGTACTCGGCCTGGTCACCGCGGTCGGCGTCGAACCCGGCGAGTACCCCTGGCTGGCCGACCTGGCGCTGCCGGGCGACGACGGCGACTGGTACCCGGCGGGCGAGCTGCTGCGGCCCGGCTCGCCGCTGGCGGCGGTGGTGGCCGACGACGCGCCGTTCGGCACCGTCGACCCCGGCTTCGCCGCCCGGCACGGGGAGGGCGCGCTGGCGGCGGTGGGGGTGCTGGCTACCTTCGGGCTGCTGACGGCGCAGGACGTGACGCTGGATGAGTCAGCCGCCGAGCTGGAGCTTGACGGGGCGGCCGGCTGGGCCGCGGCGGTCCGCGACCGGCTGCGGGCGGCCGGCCGCCAGGGGCCGGCCGAGCTGAGCGGGCTGCCGCCGGTCGCGGCCGAGCTGACCGCGGTGCGCGACCTTGACCTGGTCGACCCGGGGCGCTGGCCGCAGGCGCTCGAGCTGCTGACCCTGCCGCCGCTGCGGGCGGCGCTGACCGAGCCGGCCCGGGTGCTGCTGCCCGACGGCAGCCGGGCCGACGTGCCCTCCTATACCGCCTGGTGGCTCGGCCGCCACCTGCTGCTTGACGGGCGGCGGCCCGGCGAGCTGCGCGCGGCCGGGGCCGACCCGCTGCTGGCGGGACTCTACGACGTGATCGGCGAGGGGCCGGCCGGCCAGCCGCTCGCTGACCCGGTGACCGCCCGGGTGCTCGGCGACCCGGTCATCGCCCGCGCCCTCGGCGTGCGCACCTCGCTAGCCAGCCTGCTGGCCGAGCCCGGCGGGGCCGACGAGCTGCTGGCCCGGCTGGCCGACCCGGCCCGGCCGGTCACCCGGGCGCAGCTCCGGTCACTGTGGTCGGCCCTCGCGGCCGGCCAGCTCACCCCGGACGACGTCACCCCGCCGGAGCGGGTGCGGGCCGTCGCGGGCGACAAGGTCACCGTGGCCGACGCCAGCGAGGCGCTGGTACTCGACGCCCCCGACCGCTGGCCGCTGCTGGCCGGCGCACCGCTGGTGATCGCCCCGTGGCCACGGGCGGCCGGGCTGGCCGACCTCATCGACCTGCCGCTGGCGTCGGAAGAGGTCCCCGGGGTGATCGAGTCGGCCGGGGAACGCCGCCCGGTCCCCGGCATCGCCCGCGAGGTGCTGCCCGGGGCCCCGTCCAGCTACACCGAGCACGACCGGCTCATCGTCGACGGCACCGACGTTCCCTGGTGGTACGCGGGCGGGATGGTGCACGCGGCCACCGTTGAGGGCCTGGCCGACGGCCTGGCCTGGGCGGCCGGCCAGTGGCAGGCCCGCCACCTGCTCGCCGCCCTGCTGCTCAGCCCGGACGAGGCCCCGCGGCTGCTGGCCGAGGGCGACCTTGACGGCTGACCGGAACGGGCACCTGAGGTGACGGCAGGGCCGCGCACTCGTTCGGGATGATGTGTTTGGGGTTGCTAGCGGTCGATCAGGTGGCGGTCGGCATTGTCGCCGAGCATCTCCCGGGACAGCTTGGTCAGCATGTGCTCGAGTTCCGCGTGCTGCTCGGGTGACCAGCCGCTGAGCTGCTTCTCCAGCCAGTCGTGCTTGGCGGCGAAGATCGCCTCGGCGGTCCGCCCGCCCTCCGGGGTGAGCGCGAGGGTGCCGTCGGTCCTGGTGACGAGGCCGCGGTCGACCAGCAGCTGGGCGTTGGGGTGGCCTTCCGCCACCGTCACGCCCGCCTGCCGGGCCAGCTCGGGGCCGGGGGTCGGGCCCTGCTTGGCCAGCCGGGTGAGGATCCAGCAGGCGCCGCCGGTGAGGTCGAGGCCGGCCGCGCGGGCCAGCTTGGCGTAGCCGAAGCGGCGCAGGTCGGTGGCGGACACCCGGGACAGCACCCGCTCCGCCTCCTGCTCCGAGGTCCTGCTGGTCGGCGCGCCGCCCATCGCCTCGCCCAGGTCGGCCGCGCTGGCCGCGCTGCGCAGCGTGTCCGCGGCCGGGTTGGCCTCGCCGGTGGCGGTGCGCAGCGGCACCTCGCGCAGGAACCAGGCCAGCACGAACGCGACCGCGGCGACCGGCACCGCGGTCAGGAAGACCGGGTGCAGGGCCAGGCTGTAGGCGTGCAGTATCGCCTGCCGCAGGTCGGCCGGCAGCTCCTTGAGCACGGACGAGTTGGACTGGACGGAGGCGGCGCTGATCCCCTTGGGCAGCTGCCTCCCGCGCAGCGCGGCGGTGAGCTGCGAGGCTAGCTGGTTGGCGAAGATGGCGCCGAACACCGACACCCCGAACGACCCGCCGATGGTGCGGAAGAAGGTGACGCCCGAGGTGGCGGCGCCCAGGTCCCGGTAGCTGGCGGTGTTCTGGACCGCGATCACCAGCACCTGGATGATCAGGCCGAGGCTGAACCCGAGGAGGAAGAAGTACACGTTCATCAGCCAGGTCGGCGTGCTCTCGTCGAGCGTGGAGAGCAGGTACAAGGCGACCGTCAGCACCCCGCTGCCGACGATCGGGAACACCTTGTAGCGGCCGGTGCGGGCGATGATCTGGCCGCTGCCGATCGAGGTGATCAGCAGGCCGAGCACCATCGGCAGCAGGTAGACGCCGGAGATGGTGGGCGAGACACCGTGCACCACCTGCAGGAACAACGGCAGGTAGGACAGCGCGCCGAACATCGCGAAGCCGGCCGCCAGGCCGATCGCGGCGGCCACGGTGAACACCGAGTTCTTGAACAGGCGCAGCGGCAGCACCGGCTCGGCCGCCCGCCTGGCGGAGGCGTACCAGGCGGCCAGCATGAGTGCCGAGCCCGCGAACAGCCCGATGATCACCGGTGAGGACCACGCGTAGGTGGTGCCGCCCCAGGACGTGGCGAGCACCACGGCGGTGGCGAACGCGGCCAGCGTGGTCGCGCCGAGGTAGTCGATCTTGTGCTGCTGCCGGGTGCTGACCGCGGGCAGCACCACCGCGATGACGACCAGCGCGACCGCGCCGATCGGCAGGTTGATGTAGAACACCCAGCGCCAGCTCAGGTTGTCGACGAAGAAGCCGCCGAGCAGCGGGCCGATGACCGACGCGACGCCGAACACCGCGCCGAACGCGCCCTGGTACTTGCCGCGCTCCCGGGCGGGCACCACGTCGCCGATGATCGCCTGGGTGAGCACCATCAGGCCGCCGCCGCCGACGCCCTGGACCGCGCGGAAGGCGATGAGCATGCCCATGTTCCGCGCCTGGCCGCACAGCACCGAGCCGGCCAGGAAGATCACGATCGCGGAGAGGAACAGCGACTTGCGGCCGTACTGGTCGCCGAGCTTGCCCCACACCTGGGTGGTCGCGGTGGAGGCGAGCATGTACCCGGTCACCACCCAGGACAGGTGGGACAGTCCGCCCAGGTCGTTGACGATGGTCGGCAGGGCGGTGGAGACGATCGTCTGGTCAAGCGCCGCCAGCAGCATCGCCAGCATCAGCGCGACATAGATGACCAGCAGCTGCCTGCCGTGCGCGGCGGTGTCCGGGGGCTGCCGCGCGGCCGGCGCCGGTGCCGGCCGCGACGATCCGCCTGATGTCGTCACACCGCGCTTGTACCCTGGTCAGCCCAGGTGTATCACGTGCCAGCGGCCGCCGAACTGGACGACGCCGTTGCCGCCGACGTCACCCGGGCGGAAGTCGCCCGCGAAGGTGTAAAGCGGGTGGCCGTCATAGGTGGCCTGCAGGGCGCCGTTGGAGCGGTAGAGCGTGCCGAGCTTGCCCGGCAGGGCGTCGCCGGTGACCACCTCGGGCTTGCCGGTCATCGGCGGCCACTGCGGCACGCACACGTCGTCGCAGGCGGTGTAGGTCGGGGTGTCCTCGCTGAACCAGTACAGGGTGTACCCGGTGCCGTTGGCGAGGATGGTGCCCGCGGTGCCGGTCTCGTACGGCTGCAGCAGGATGACGCTGTTGCCGCCGACGTTGCCGGACAGCAGGCTCGGCCCGCTCGACGCCGGCGGCGATGAGCACGCCGCGAGCAGCATTGCCAGCGAGGCCGCCAGCAGCGCGCCGGTTAGCCGGTGAGCTCGCATGGTTGGCACCGTACCCGATGCACCGGCGCCCCTTCCGTGACTTTGCGTTTCTTCTGAGCATTCACCCCAGTCTGCCTCCTCTGATCCTTTAACCTGGCTCGCAGCAGAACTGGGGCGGGATGCCGGGCGGTTTGCTGCCCATCGCCGCCCCGGTCTACCAGCGTCACGCCCGTCTCGCCACGGCCCGCACCTCCTGGCCCGCCTGCCGCGACCCGCACCATGTTGAGCTGGAATTGGAGCGATAGAAGGATGAAGGCACCACCCGCGGACGGCGGGGTCCGCCGTATCCGGCGCGCGGGGGGACGCGCGCTGCTCGTCCTCGGCGGGGCCGGGATCGGGCTGGTCGCGCTGGCGGGCACAGCTTTCGCGCACGTGACGATCACCCCGGGGTCGGCGCCGCAGGGATCGACGGCGGAGCTGACGTTCAGGGTGCCGAACGAGGAGTCGAAGGCAGCCACGGTTGAGTTGCAGGTCCAGCTGCCGACCGACCACCCGATCGCGCAGTTCCTGGTCAAGCCGGTGCCCGGGTGGACGGTGCGCGTGCAAACGGTCAAGCTGGCCAAGCCGCTCGTCACCGACGACGGCTCGTTCACCACCGCCGTTTCCGAGGTGACCTGGAAGGGCGGCACGATCGCGCCCGGGCAGTTCCAGGACTTCTCCGTCTCGGCCGACCCGCTGCCGTCCGGGATCAGCCAGCTTGCCTTCAAGGCGATCCAGACGTACGCCAACGGGGACGTGGTCCGGTGGATCGACCTGCCCCAGCCGGGCCAGCCGGAGCCGGAGCACCCGGCCCCGGTGCTCACGCTGACCGCGGCGGGCGCGTCGGCCGATAACGCCGGCGGCGGCACTGACAGCACCGCCGCCCAGGCCGGCCCGCCCGCCGGGGGCGGCTCGGACACCACCGCGATCGCGCTCGGCGCGGCTGGCCTGGTGGCCGGGTTGCTCGGGCTGGCGGCCGGCGGCGCGGCCTGGATGCGGGCCCAGCGGGGTCGCCGGGGCCGCCCGTGATCAAGCGCGTGCTGGCCGGCCTCCTGCTGGTCGGCCTCCTGGTGGCGGGCGGGTTGGCGGTCGCGGCCGTGCCCGCCGCCAGGGCAGTGCCTGCCACCCAAGAAGCGCCTGCCACCCAAGAAGCGCCTGCCGGCCGGGCCGCTCCGATGGTGTTCCTGCACGCGGCCCTCGCCTCCACCCAGCCCGCCGACGGCAGCGTCGTGAGCGCCGAGCCGCGGCAGGTCACCGCCTCCTTCGACCAGCCGGTCGGGACCACCGCGGGCAGCCTCACGGTGTACTCGCCAAGCGGCCAGCGGGCCGACGACGGGCAGACCGCGCACGTGTCGGCCTACGAGATCGCCGTCGGCCTGCTGTCCGGGGAAGGCGACGGCACCTACACGGCCGTCTGGCACGTCATCTCGGCCGACACCCACCCGGTGGCGGGGGCGTTCACCTTCTCGGTCGGCGCGCCGAGCGCCACCCACGTCGGTGCGCTGCTGCCCGCGTCGAGCGCGGTCGTGGGCGACCTGTTCGCGGTCGTCCGCTGGGTGGAGTACCTGTGCTTCGCGGTGCTCGGCGGCGGGGTCGCGTTCCTGCTCATCTGCTGGCCGGCCGGCGGCAAGCGCAGGGGCGCCCGGCGGCTGGTGCTGGCCAGCTCGCTCGGGCTGCTGGTCTCGACGCTGCTCGGGCTGCTGCTTGACGGACCCTACGGGGCCGGGGCCGGGCTCCGCCAGGTGTTCAGCGCGACGCTGATCCGGTCGACGATGGACGGCAACCTCGGTCCCGCCTCCTACGCCCGCGAGCTGATGTCGCTGCTCGCCGCCTCGTTCGCCGCCTTCCTGCTGCCGCGGCTGCCCACCGCCTCGCCGCGCGCCCGCCAGGTCTACGGCGCCGCCTGGGCACTGCTGATCACCGCGCTCGCCGCCAGCTGGGCGGTCTACGATCACGCCTCCACCGGGGTGCAGTCCCCGTGGGGCATCCCCGACGACATCATCCACCTGGACGCGATGGCGCTGTGGATCGGCGGCCTGGCCGTGCTGGCCGGGTTCGCGCTGCGCGGCTCCGGCCCCGGTACCGTCGCGGTCGCGCGGGCGGTGCCGCGGTTCTCCCGGATCGCCCTCGGCTGCGTCGCCGTCCTGGTCGGCAGCGGCGCGTACCAGACCTGGCGGGAGGTCGGCAGCGTAGGCGCCCTGTTCGGCACCGGCTACGGCCTGCTGGTGCTGGCCAAGATCGCGGGGCTGCTGGTCCTGGTGGTGCTCGGCTTCCTGGCCCGGCGGTTCATCCAGCGCGGTCTGTCGCCG